>Ga0208879_1000219_pt1 | contig 61530 bp, 56 predicted proteins | sample Knorr_S15_td_Bot_FD_185605 | JGI IMG/M metagenome (GOLD analysis project Ga0208879, IMG submission 185605) | Marine microbial communities from Southern Atlantic Ocean transect - Knorr_S15_td_Bottom_ad_5009_LV_A (SPAdes) (version 2) | ecosystem: Environmental > Aquatic > Marine > Oceanic | place... | reverse complement strand
GTAAGCAGTATGGGACAGCTGGGGGACAGTACGGGCTCCCGTCAGCAGGTTTACGAGAGATTACCTAGTGGGTGATAGCTAAAGGGGTGTGTGACGGAACAGGACTTATGGGCCATTTCACAGCAAGTGTCCCGTGAGTGTCCCACCAAGGATTTTATTTCCAGAATGCGAGCTTGTAAAAGAGATAACTCATTGTTTTTATTGGTGCCCGGAGCCGGAATCGAACCGGCACGGTGTTTCCACCGAGGGATTTTAAGTCCCTTGCGTCTACCAATTTCGCCATCCGGGCGTATCTGAGGATGGGCTTCATAGATAAAATGGAGGCTGAGGTCGGAATCGAACCGGCGTACACGGAGTTGCAGTCCGCTGCATGACCACTCTGCCACTCAGCCTGTGGTTATCGGCGTTCTTGTCGCTGGGCTGTCTAATCCACTACCCTAGAGAAGCGACGAAAAAGTTGGCGCACTATACCAAATCATCGGCGTTTCGGCATGCACTAGCTGCCTTAAATTCAGGTGCCATGCGCCATTGCAAAGACTACCCTACTGCCACCAGACACGCAGTCCGGGTGCAGGGAGTTTGAAAAAATTGGAGCGGGAAACGAGATTCGAACTCGCGACCCCGACCTTGGCAAGGTCGTGCTCTACCAACTGAGCTATTCCCGCTTTAGGAGACCGGTATTATCTTCGGTTTGGAGCGTCATTGGCAATCAGTTTTCTGAATTTGCTTGGAAAACTGACCCCCAAAAACAGGCGCCTATTCTAATGGCTAAAGCCTGCAAGTCAAGTCGATCCGGGGACAAGCGGACGAATAGTGCCGGGCTGTATTTCAGGGTTCATCGGATTTCGGAAATAGTACGCTCCAGGCATTTCTAAAATAGTGAATCATGGACCAGACACTGACCAGGGCCGCCAGATTGAGTAGCAGATAACCTGCAAACCAGACCCACTCAGGCAACGAGGCATCGGCGAGTAGGAGGATGATAATCGCTATCATTTGTATGGTGGTCTTGAGCTTCCCGGAAAAAATGACAGCGGCGGTATTCCGAAGGTCTCTAAGTGCCAACCACTCGCGCAGGGCCGAAATCAGCAATTCACGGGTAATGATGATGGCGGCGGCAATCATCAGCGCCGGGTAAGCAGCCACCAGCACAATCAAAATCACGCTTATGAGCAGTTTGTCTGCAACCGGATCCAGGAAGGCGCCAAATGCGGTGGTTTGATTGAGGGATCTTGCCAGATAGCCATCGAGCCAGTCCGTCAGGCTGGCCACAGTGAATACAAAAGCGGCTAGTAGGTGCGCCGAATCTACCCCTGAGTAATAGCAGGCGATGATCACTGGAATCAGCAGTATGCGCGAATATGTGGCTATATTTGCCCAGTTCATGAGAATCTTCAGAATATTATTACTTTAAGTATCAGTTGGTTATACTCTAAAGGCGAAGTGAAAAGTTATCCATCCGTCATAATTCTGGAATCGAAGTGTTCACTAACCTGGCTATTGATTATGCAGGTGCGCATATATGTTTTCGGCCAGTTTGCTGCTAATACCAGTGACTTTTGCAATTTCTTGCTCACTGGCCTTCTTGATTTCCTGCCGACCTCCAAAATAGCGCAGCAGTTCGCGGCGACGCTTGGGTCCCAGGCCGGGTATCTGTTCCAGCATCGATTGGCTGCGCGCCTTGTTGCGGCGGGCTCGGTGGCCGGTGATGGCGAAACGATGGGCCTCGTCCCTGACTTGCTGCAACAGATGCAGGGCCGGCGAGGCGGTGGCCAGCGCCAGCTCTCGGAAGCGATCACCGCAGCGCAGGAACAGCGTCTCCTGGCCGGCGCGGCGGCTTATGCCCTTGGCGATGCCCAGTAATTGGATTTCCGGCAATTGAAACTTCTGCAGAATTCGGTGCGCCTGGGTCAACTGGCCCTTACCACCATCGATGAGGAGGATATCCGGTATCTTTCCCTCCCCCTTCATGAGCCGGGTGAAGCGCCGGTCCAGGGCCTGTTCCATGGCGGCATAGTCATCGCCGGGAGTGATACCGTCGATGTTGAAACGTCGATAATCACTCTTCACCGCGCCGTTGTCGTCGAATACCACACAGGCCGCCACGGTTTTTTCACCGGCGGTGTGGCTGATATCGAAGCACTCAATTCTGCTGGGAATTGATTCCAGATTGAGAGCTTCTTGTAAGGCTTCAAATCGCTTCACTATATTCTGCTTATTGCTGATGTGGCCCTGGAGCGACTCACGGGAATTGGTGAGCGCCAGTTGCACCCATTTTGCGCGATAGCCCCGCACTCGCATAGACAGTTTGACCTTGCGATTGGCAACGTATGAAAGTGCCGCAGCCAACTCGACAGCGCCTTCCACCGGAGCCGGCACGATGATCTCGGCAGGAATAGCGGCAGCCTTGTCCGGCCCCAGGTAGGCCTGGGAAATGAATGCCGCCAACACCTCGTCGGCATCGCTTGCCAGGCGGAATCTTGGGAAAAAGCTCTTAGAACCTATGATGCGGCCGGCACGGACGTAGATCACGTGGACACAGACGTAAGGTTGCCGTAGCTCGGCGGCCAGCACATCGGCATCGCCGCCCCGATTGGCGACGAACTGCGCTTCCTGTATACGCCGCAGGTCGATGATCTGGTCCCGAACCTCCGCCGCTCGCTCGAAATTTTCTGCCGCGGCGCTACGCTCCATGCTGGCAGATAATTCCCTGATCAATAGGTCGCTCTTGCCTTGTAGAAACAGGGTGGAGTAACGCACATCGCGAGCATAGTCTTCGGCATCGATTAAACCCACGCAGGGACCGGTGCAGCGGGCGATCTGATATTGCAAACAGGGTCTTGACCTGTTCTTAAAATAGCTGTCCTCACATTGTCTTACCTTAAAAACCTTCTGTAAAACCTGGAGAGTTTCCCGGGTTGCATGGGCGCTGGGATAGGGACCGAAGAAGCGCCCCTTACCCTTGCGAGAGCCACGATAAAATCCCAATCTGGGGAATTTATCCGCGGTGCTCAGGAGGATGTAGGGATAAGACTTGTCGTCCCGTAGCTGGATGTTGTAGGCGGGCCGGTGGGTTTTTATCAGGCTCTGCTCCAACAACAAGGCCTCGGTATCGCTATGGGTTATGGTGACCTCGATATCGGCAATCTTCGCCACCATCGACTCCAACAACAGGGCCTCGGTATCGCTATGGGTTATGGTGACCTCGATATCGGCAATCTTCGCCACCATCGCCATCGTCTTCGAAGCCAGCCCGGAGGCCCGGAAATAGCTGCTGACGCGGCTCTTGAGGCCGCGCGCCTTACCCACGTAGATGACCTTGCCGCTAGCATCCAGCATCCGATAAACACCGGGTCTCGCGGTCAAATTCGCTAGATAGCGCTTGTGATCAAACTGCGCGGGGGTTGGCTCTGACATGATCCTGCGTTGTCACCATCATCTGTGAAGGGGTCGCGACAGAGATTAGGGTGTTTTCGCGCGCATTGGAAGCGGCTTCGGGGTTCAGACTACGTCGGAGAGTTTGCTCTGTAGAGCTGACAGTTGTTCGAGTTCACCCCGGTTGTCGGTGAGGCCATGCTTGACGGCGAGGATGGTGAGTTCAACATCGCTTCGGATGCCCAGCTTTTCGAAGATACGATAGCGATAACTGTAGACTGGGCGAGGATGGTGAGTTCAACATCGCTTCGGATGCCCAGCTTTTCGAAGATACGATAGCGATAACTGTAGACTGTCTTAGGGTTAAGGTTAAGGTTAAGGTTAAGGTTAAGTAAATCAGATATTTGGCTAACCTTCTTACCGTCAGTTAACATCTGTGAGATCTGTATCTCCCGTCGCGAGAGCTTGTCGAATATGGAATCACCACGTTGATTGAATGGATCCAGCCCATCTGCGTGGCCACCTGAGGGGTGACGTAGCGCTGACCGCTATGCACCAGCCGTATCGCCTTGAGCATCTCCCCCACGCCGGACCGCTTGGTGATGAATGCCTGCGCGCCAGCCCTAAGCATCTGTGCTGGAATCACCCCGGAGGCTACCGAGGACATGGCAATCACCCGTGCCGACGGTAATTTATCGAGGATGACCCGGGTTGTCTCTATACCCCCGATTCCAGGCATACCGGCATCCATGATGATGATCGCCGGCAGGCTGTGGAAGATGAACTGCAGCGCTTCTTCACCGCTGCTAACCTCGCCGATGACTTTCATATCAGGCTGGTCCGCTATCAGGCGGGCAATGCCGCTACGCACCAGTTCATGGTCATCGACAAGGAGGATGGAGATTAGATTCACTGAGGATAGACTCACGTTAAAATTCTTATTTTTATAATCATGTAGTCACGGACCACCCACGACTCTTGAGACGAGTAGTACCACGTGATTCACGGCTAGGCAAATTTGCTTGAAAGAAATGATAACTGGGTCACAGAATTGAGATTTCGTGCTGGAAACCTTAAAGATTTGCAAGCGCTAGATGAGTTGCACCTCCGGCACCAGGCCAATACCGAATTGGCTCTGGATAGAGCTACTCATCTCTTGCGCCAGCAACAGAATGTCTTCACCATTGGCCCCACCGCTGTTCACCAGTACCAGCGCGTGCTTCTCGTGCACCGCGGCGGGTCCGCGGCGTCTGCCTTTCCAGCCCGCCCGGTCCAGCAACCAGGCCGCCGGGATCTTCACCAACCCCTCTTCCTCAGTAGCATAGCTGGGCATCTCGCCATGTTCGCTCTGTAGCGCCTGATACTTGTCCCGAGAAACCACCGGATTCTTGAAGAAGCTGCCGGCATTGCCCAATTCGGCGGGGTCGGGCAGCCGGGAGCGCCGAATCCGGCACACCGTGTCATAGATCTGCCGTGGGGTCACCCCGGGGTTCGGCAGCGCCTCCTTTAAAGCCTGATAGTCGAGATTAGGCAAGTTGCGAGCAGACAACTCGAAGCTAGCCGAGAGCACGACGTAGCGATGACCCGCCCGCCGTTTGAAGATGCTGTCGCGATAGCCAAATTCACATTCGGCCCTAGAGAAACTCCGAACCGTGTCGCGCTCACTATCCAACACCTCCAACTCCACCAGGAATTGCGCCAGATCGACCCCGTAGGCGCCGATATTCTGAATCGGCGCCGCCCCTATGGATCCAGGAATAAGTGCAAGATTTTCATAACCATGCAGTGATTTATTCATGCAATAGGATACAAACCCATGCCAGTTTTCGCCGCAGCTGGCGCGAACCACTCCCGGCCCAGGAAGATGGCTTATGCCACGAATATTCATGTGGCAAATGAGGCCTTCATAGTCTTTGACAAACAGCACATTGCTGCCGCCGCCCAGGATCTGCACCGACAGTCGTTTGTCCCTGGCGAACTCCAGCGCTCGCCGCAGCTCATCGAGACTCCCGATATTAGCGAAATAGGCTGCCACTGCCGGCACCCCAAAGCTATTATAGGGCGCGAGCTGCACCCGCCGCTGAATCTGGCTGGCCCGGTTCAAGGCACTAGCCTGCGCCCGGGTCGGGAAAATGCCGATCGCGGATGTGGGCCAGCAAGCCATCGCTGGCGTCCTCTATCAGGTCCAGCACCACGTCGAAGCCCTCGAGGCCACTAAAATAGGGATCCGGTACCGCCTCGCAGTCGGCGGCGGCATAATCCAGAAATAACTGCAGCTTTGGCAGGTGGACTTGCGGGCAGCGGGCCCGCAAGTTCCCCAGGTTGGTAGCGTCCATGGCCAGGATATAGTCGAATCGCTCGAAGTCACTGGCCTGCACCTGCCGGGCGCGAAAACTACTCAGATCATAACCCCGCCGGGCGGCAGTTTCGATGCTGCGCAGATCCGGTTTCTCGCCGATGTGATAATTTCCGGTACCAGAACAATCCACGTGAATTTTATCCGCTAAGTCCGCATTTTCAATACGGTTTTTGAAAACACCATGTGCCGTGGGAGAGCGGCAGATATTGCCCAGACACACCATAAGCACCTGAATCTTTGCAGTCACGAGGCGGTTGATCCAGGCGCGGGGGCAGCCATAGATCAAGCTTCGGCAAGCAAGCTGCGTACCGCCTCCAGATCGTGCTCTGTGTCCACACCCGGTGGTATGGCTTGCTCACAGAGTGCGACCTGGACCTTGACCCCGTTGCTGAGCGCGCGCAATTGCTCGAGTTTCTCCTGGATCTCCAACGCCGATGCCGGCCATTGCACGAATCGATTCAGGGTCGACACCCGATAGGCATAGATGCCGATGTGACGAAAGCAATTCCTGGCGGAGGCGCTGCCCTGCCAGGGAATAGCCGAACGGCTGAAATACAGGGCATGGCCCAGATTGTCTATGACCACCTTGACTACATTGGGATCATCGATCTGCGCTTGAGAACCGATTGCTTCACATAGGGTGGCGATGCCGGCGTCGGCATGGGTGGTGAGATTATCCGCCACCTGGTTAATCGCTGCCGGGGGAATCAGGGGTTCATCGGCCTGCACATTGACGACGATGTGCTCGTCGCCGAATTGCAACTGCTCCGCGACTTCCTGCAGGCGATCGGTGCCGGAGCGATGCTCGGTGGACGTCATGCAGACCCTGGCGCCGAAGCCCTCGGCCACGGTTTTGATGCGCTCATCGTCGGTGGCGATATAGACCGCAGTGGCGGCACTGGCCTGGGCTTGCTCGAATGTGCGCTGGATCATCGGTTTGCCGGCAATGTCCAGCAGGGCCTTGCCGGGCAAACGACTGGCGGCATACCTGGCCGGAATCACCACTGAGAAAGTCATCGGTACTTGTCTCGTTCTTCTGCAGAAATTTTCCTGGCCTCGCTGCTGAGCATGACCGGCACGTCGTCCCGAATTGGGAAGGCCATGGCATCTGCTAAACACAGTAGTTCGGCAGCACTCCTGTCGTATCGCAGATATCCCTTGCAGATGGGACATACCAGAATACTCAATAGTTTTTGATCAAGCATGGAGATCCTTTGATAGCAGTTTACTGCGACGTTGCTTGGTGTGTGCGCAATTGCTTCAGCCGTTCCAGCAATGGGTCGAGGAATTCCTGCTGTAGTTTCACATCGACCGACAGGTACCAAAAATTCGGCATGGCGAATTGCCGGCATTTTACCGCATCTTTTTCAGTCATGACGACCGGTTGCTGCATATCGATTCCCCGGTCTTCGAAATCGCTTTCGGAAAACAGATGATGATCCGGGAAACTGAATTTTTCTAATTGATAGGGAAGCTTATCCAGCAATTGATAAAACCGCTCCGGATTACCAATGGCAGACACCGCCTGGATCTTGTTACCCATGGAAAATGGTGCGCCGGCGAAAGGTCTTTTTTCACCGTTGCCGAGGTTGATCAGGAAGCGGGGAGTCAATTGCATGGTGGTGGCAGATTTCAGTTCCGCCAACTCGCTGTTACCCTCACCATTAATAATGACATGGTCCACCGACTGCAGGCGTGAAACCGGTTCCCGCAGGGGCCCCGCCGGCAAACACAGGCGGTTGCCAAACAGGCGCTGGCCATCTACCACGGCGATTTCGATGTCGCGATGTAGTCGGTAATGTTGCAGGCCGTCGTCACTTAAGATCACATCGACGGACGCATTTTCCAGCAGGCAGCGCAGTGCCGACTCGCGATCTGGATCCACAACCAGCGGGCATCCCGTGCCTTGAACCATTAGCAGCGCCTCATCACCACAGCGCTCGACGGCGGTGGCAGCGGTGACTGTGAGGGGATAGTCAGGAGCGCTGCCAGGGGATAGTCAGGAGCGCTGCCACCGTATCCCCGACTGATTATGCCGGGCCGGATACCTTGCTCTGTAAAGCGGTTCGCGAGCGCTATGAGCAGCGGCGTTTTACCGGTGCCGCCGACGCTGATATTGCCGATGACAATCACCGGCACGGCATGAGATTGAGGGCGGGAAGCCGGCCGTTGCATTTTTTGGCGAAAGCGGCTGAGCATTTGAAAAAGCCACGCCAACGGCCGCAGTGCGTGTAACCACGCAGCTTTTTTAAGCCATGCCCCTTCGAGAAAATTCATTGCGTCGGTGCCGCTTCGCTCTCCGAGAACTGGATCTTGTGAAGCCGTGCGTACTGGCCGCCCCTGCCCAGTAATTCGGAGTGCGTTCCCGACTCCACGATATTGCCCTGCTCCATGACCAGTATCAGATGCGCATTCTCAATCGTCGACAAACGATGCGCGATGACAAATGTAGTGCGGCCCTTGATCAATGTCTTTAGCGCTTCCTGTATGTGCTGCTCTGACTCCGAGTCCAGCGCCGAGGTCGCCTCATCGAAGATCAGTATGGGCGCGTCTTTTAGTAATGCCCGGGCGATTGCGATGCGCTGACGTTGGCCCCCGGAGAGGTGGCTGGCATCATCTCCCACCTGGGAATTCAGGCCATCATTAAGCTGGCTTATGAATTCCATGGCATGGGCATTTTCAGCCGCGGTAATAATTTTATCCCGGTCCACCGACTCGTTGCTGTAGGCGATGTTCTCGGCAATGGTGCCATTGAATAACACCACCTTCTGCGATACCAGGGAAATATGATGACGCAGGTTGTGCAGAGAGTACTCCTGAATCGGAATCCCATCGAGGGTGATCGTGCCCTGGTCAAACTCGTAGAAGCGCGGAATCAGGCTAACCAGGCTGGATTTGCCGCTGCCTGAGCGGCCCACCAGGGCAATGGTCTGGCCCGGTTCGGCAATGAAGCTAATGCCATTGAGCGCCACGGTGTCGTCGTTATAAGAAAACCCCACATCCTTGAACTCGATTCTGCCTGCGGCCCGCTCCGAAGTATGACTGCCTTCATCTTTTTCCGGCGCTTCATCGATCAGGGAAAAAATGCTGAAGGCGGCGGACAGGCCTCGCTGAATCACGGAATTGATCTGCGACAGTTGCCGGATCGGTTTGGCCAGCAATCCGGCGGCCCCGAGGAACGCCACAAAGTCTCCCGGGGTTTTATCTTCGAAGAACTCCGGTGACAAGGCCAGCCACACTAGGATCGCCAGTGCAAAACTCACGATTAACTGGATGATCGGCGTGCTAGCGCTGCGGGTGAGGGCCATCTTCATGTTCTGGCGTCGATTTCTCTCACTGGCGGCGAGTAATTTCTTGCTAACAAAATCCGTGGCATTGAATGTACGAATGACGCGGTGCCCCTTGATCGACTCAGTGGTTATCTGGGTTACATCCCCCATCGAGTCCTGCATCTGGGTGCTGTAGCGACGGAAGCGCTTGGAAGCGATGTTGACGATCTTCCCTACCACTGGCGCAATGATCAGAAACGTCAGGCTCAGCTTCCAGTCTTGGTACATCAGGAAGCCAAGCAGGCCCATCACCACGAAGCTTTCTCTGATTCCCACCGCCGCTGCATTGCTCGCCGCCCCGGTGATCTGATTCACATCGTAGGTAAGCTTTGACACCAGGCGGCCGGAGGTATTCTTATCGAAATACGTGGCGGGCAACTTGATCAGGTGATCGATCAATTGACAGCGCAGCACATGGATCACTTGGTTGGATATATTGGCGAGGGAATAACTGCCCATGAATCCACCGACGCCCCTGACGAAGACGATGCCGATACAGATCAAGGGACTCAGGAGGCGGACTTCGTGGTAGTCTTCGGCGGTGATTGCATCTATGGTCCATCCCAGCCACCAAGTGGTCGCCGGCGTGGTCAGGGCAAACATCAGATAGCCAAAAATACTACAGCCGATAGCCAGGCGATGGGGCAGCGCATAAGCGATCAGGCGTCGATATAATTTCCAACCGTTTTGATCGGATTCCGTGTGATCTGTCTTTGTCATAGTGGTTTCAGTTGCGGTCCTGGTTTTGCTGCTCCGCCACCGTCGGTCGCTGGGTTGCGATATTCATCCTGGTGAATCCTGATTGGCCGATGGCGTCCATCGCCGTTATCACCGACTGATGGGTAGCCTCGGCGTCAGCGATTAACAAGATCGGCAGCGTATTGTCGCCGCCGGATTCCAGTTCCAGGCCGCGCATCAGGGTATCGATTCTACTATTTACCAGGGCCCGTCCGTTGATCAGGTAGTTGCCTTCCCGGGTGACCAGAATTTCGATCTGAGAAGGCGGGGTTTCCGCGATGACCGCATTTGCTTCAGGCAAGTTTACCAGCAAACGGGTCTCGCGGCTGAAGGTGGTTGTTACCATGAAAAATATTAATAACAGAAACACCACGTCGATCAACGGCGTAATGTTAATAGTCAGCTCTTCTCGAATCCTGCGTTTGAACTTCACCGGGATTCCGCCGCGGTCGAGGTCGAGGTTAGAGTGGTAGCCATCTATTTCACCTCTACCTTCCTGTCGCTATGTAACGCATCCACAAGTTTGATAGATTCCTGCTCCAGATTCAGCACCAGGGAATCGACCTTGCGGGTGAAGTAACGATGGAACATGAAGGTAGGAATTGCCACGGTCAGACCTGCCGCGGTAGAAATCAGTGCCTCTGAAATGCCTCCGGCGAGGGCATTGGCGTTGCCGGTGCCCTGCAACATGATTTCGTTGAACACCCTGATCATGCCAACCACGGTGCCCAACAGACCGAGCAAGGGGGTGATTGCCGCGATCGTGCCCAGAGTACTCAAATAACGCTCCATATCGTGAATCACCTGGGCGGCAGTCTGTTCGATGCTGTCTATCATCCCGGCGCGACCATACTTGGAGTTGAGCAAGCCGGCCGCAAGAATCTGTCCCAGCGGTGAAGACAGGCGCAGTTCACGAAGCCTAGTGGAATCCAGCTGATTGTTCTTGAGCCAGGTCCAGACCTGGGCCAGCACATACTTGGGAGTGATGCGGGTGGCGCTCAGAGTCCAGAAGCGCTCAATGATGATAGCGATCGCCACGATGGAGCATAGAATGATAGGCAGCATTAACCAGCCACCCGCTGTTACAATTTCTACCACGCGAATCCTCCATTGCGATCGGCGCGTCACTTTATCATAATCGCGCAATTTCGGGGCAGCTCACCTACCTCCATAGCATTATCGGCATTTCCTGCGTTAGCCTGAAACCAGGATGGTAGCGGCGACCCGCGCTATTCGGCGCCGCCGGAGTGGGCTCAACGCCAATAACGGGGCCGCCGTTGTCGGTACAGGGAAGTCACCATCGCCGCCGATTCCGTGTCGAAACTAAAACTGATCATGCCGGTGTAGCTGGTATTGAGGACGCGCGCACCGGCGAGCCGATAGCGCGCCACGATTTCCGGGTGCGGGTGACCGAAGCTGTTTCTATATCCCGCCGAAAACACCACCACTTCCGGATTAACCATCTTGATGAATGCATAGCTGGAAGAAGTCTTGCTGCCATGATGGGGCGCCGCCAGGATCGTACTGCGCAGCGTGTCGCCGTAGTTAATTGCTAACTGACGTTCGCTAGAGCGCTCAATATCCCCAGGCAACAGTATGCGGTGCCCGCCCACAGTAATTTGCAACACGCAGGAATTGTCATTGTTCGAGGCGGCTTCGGCAAACGAGCCCAGGAACTGGAATTCGACCTGGTCCCAGTTCCAAGCCTCGAACTCGTGACAGGCATCTATTGTCATCGTCGTCCCCAGGCTGACGTCACTGCTGGTGATGGCCCCAAGCTCCATGTTTTCCATTAGTCCACTGAGACCTCCTGCGTGATCATTGTCACCATGACTGATAACCACCAGATCCACCCGCTCGATACCCAGTTGCTTGAGGAAGGGTGCAATGACGGCGCCGCCGATATTGAATTCCGGGCTCAGATTCGCCCCGGTGTCATAAATCAGGACGTGGTGACGGCTCTGTACCACCACGGCGAGACCCTGATCCACGTCCAAAAAATGTAATTTCAGCCGCGCCGGTCCGAATTTATCGGGCGCGGGTGAGAATAGTGGCAGGCACAGAGCGAATGCCAACCAGCGATTTCCCACCCCCTTCGGTAGTAGTAACAGCAGCGCGGCGAAACTCAAAACCGCCATGATCGACAGGCTCGGCGCAGCAAGATGTACAACCGCCCCGCCTCCAACCACTGCCATTATCCAATCTATGAGACTGAAGAAAGCCGCCAGGGTGGCATCGGCCGTGAACATCAAACCCTGGGCCAGGGACCCATTGATAAACAGGAATTACAGCGCCAGCAAACACAGGGGCACTACGAACAATGCCACCAGGGGAATGGCAAAGACATTGATAAGCGGAGACAGCAGGGGCAGTTGCTGGGTCCAGAAAATCAGCGGCAGCGTCAGCGCGACGAAGACGATCAACTGGGGTCTTATATAGCGGTGAATAATGCGCGAGCCGGTGCTGGCTTCGTCCCCATCACGGCGTGATAAATCGAGGCACAGCAACAGGGCGGCAACCGCGATAAACGAAAACCAAAATCCGGCGCTGACCACGGCCAATGGATTCAGTATCATCACCAGAGCCAGGGCCAGCAATTATCGAATGGAAATTGCCAGCGGACGGTTGGCCAGGTAGCCGAGCATAAACACCACGATCATTATCATCGCGCGTTGGGTAGGCAGGGTAAAACCGGCTAACAGGCCATAGGCGACGGCTGCCAGAATTGCCAGTATCGCCGCGAATTTCTGCGCCGGCAGTCGCATCAGGGTCGCCGGCAACAGGCGTATTAATTTATCGGCAAGGGCGAATACTGCCAGTGCAATCAGGCCAATGTGTAAACCGGATATCACGAACAGGTGATTGATGCCGGCATCGGTGAGCTTCTGCCAGCTTGCCTGGGATATTTCACTCCGATCGCCCAGTATCAAGGCTAGAATGATGCCGCCATGGGCCAGGTCTGCCACCGCGGCTTGCACCCTACCCCGGAGCCGGGAGCGGAGGGTAGTCAGGGACAGTGAGCGGGCAGCCAGCAACTGATTGTCGGTGCTGGTCCTGACATAGCCCTTGGCCGTAATCGCCTGCTGAAACAGCCAGGCTTCGTAATCGAAAGAAGCCGGGTTGGCGAAACCGTGAGGTTGGTTTAATCGAACCAGGAATTGCCAACGCTCACCGCCTCGGATCGCTGCCTCTCCATAATAGTTAAGCAAGATGACTCGCTGCGAGAACTGGTGGTCGCTTTGGCGGATGCGGAATTTGAACTGTTGGGCGATGGCATTGCGCTGAGGCAACGAGATCACCACTCCGGTCACCAGCATGTTGATTCCCTCCAGGGATTCCGGCAACTGCCGATGCAGAATCGCGCTGGCCCAGCTCATGTGCCAGAGAAATCCCAGAGTGGCGCCGAAGCCTATTAACAGAAATACACGCTTAGTTGACAGCAGTCGCCGCCAACGCGACGCGAGCAAGAGTACCAGCGCCAGCCCCAGGCCCTGACCGAGATAGGCGTAGAGATGGGTCGCTGCGGGCGTGGCGACGAACGCCCCGGCAAAAGTGCCCAGGCCATAGCCGATAAGCGCAAACCGCACAGGCAGTGCCTCAATCCATTGATGACTATAAAGCTAGTGAAGACTGTGGCGGAATGCCAGTTTAGCGCCGAATTATTCCGTGCGCAGGGCCTCGGCGGGTTGCACGGCCGCAGCCCTTCGGGCCGGATACAGCGTCGCCAGGAACGACAACAGCAACACGCCCGCGGTCACCATGAGCACATCGCCATAGTACAGTTGCGAGGGCAGGAAATCGATGGGATAGACTTCGGCATTGAGCAGTTGCAAGGAAAATCGGCTTTCGATGGCGGTGGCAAGGTCACTGATCTTTAGGGAACCGAGGACGCCCAGGGCGACGCCGATGGTGATGCCGATGGCGCCAATCAGGCAGCCCTGCCACATAAATATCCGGTTAATCATGGCCGGGCTCGCGCCCAGAGTCCGTAAGATCGCGATGTCACCGCGCTTGTCTCTCACGATCATGATCAGGCTTACCACCAGATTGAAGGCGGCAACGCCGATCAGCAACCACAGCATGAAGCTGATGATGGAACGAGAGAATTTAATATTGTTATAGATGCCCCCCAGCGCGGCTGTCCAACTCTGTACCGATACCGTTGCCGGCAGCGCCCTGGCCAACTCCAACCGAATCGGGTCCGCATTCAGGACCTCACTCGTGCGAATTCTCAAGCCATTGTAAGGCGGCCTTATCTTGAATAGCACCCGGGCGGAAGACAGATTGATGAGCGCCATTTCACTATCCAGCTCCAGGCTGCCAACCTTGAATATCCCCACCACCTCGAAACTCTTGAACGTCGCCAGCGGCGTCACCGGGTTGATAGAAATCGCCGCCGAAAAAATGTCAACGTTATCGCCTACCGTGACTGCGAGCCGAGATGCCAGGGTCTGGCCCAGCACCACGCCCCAGCGCTTGTCCTGTAATGCCTCCAGAGAGCCGCTGTGAATAAATTTGGCGATGGAGGAGACCGCGGCCTCCGACTCTGGATTGATACCACTGATCAGTACTGCCTTGTTGCCATCGCCGGTCGCCATCACCGCGGCTACTTCGATCACCGGCGCCACCGCCGTCACCGAAGGATGCTGCGCCGCCGCCAACTCTATCTCCTGCCACTGGGCAAGGCTTAGATTTTCCCTCGAAGTGATGGTGATGTGTGGCACCACGCCCAATATGTTTTCGCGCATTTCATGATCGAAACCGTTCATCACCGAGAGCACCGTAATTAGAATCGCCACCCCGAGGGCGAGTCCAAATATGGAGATAACGGACATGAAAGAAACCAGGTGACTGTGTTTGCCCACGCTCAGGTAGCGCAGCGCAATCAGGCGCGGAATATTGGTGGGCTTAAGGCTCATGGAGCATGCCGTCTTGCAGGATGAGTTTGCGCTGCATGGACTGCGCCAGTCGTTCGTCGTGGGTAACCACCACGAAGCTGATCGCCAGGGTATCATTGAGTTCGCTCATCATGTCCTGAATATCCGCTGCCGTCCTCCTGTCCAGATTGCCGGTTGGCTCGTCCAGCAGCACACAACTTGGCTCCGCCACCAGGGCTCTAGCGATGGCGACTCGTTGCCTCTCGCCACCTGACAGTTCCGAGGGCTTGTGTTCGAGTCGAGCCTGCAGGCCAACTCGGGACAAGACGGCGCTGGCCCGGTCCGCGGCCGCAGCGCTGTCCATACCGCCAATCAATAAGGGCATACAAACATTTTCCAGCGCAGTAAATTCACCGAGCAGATGATGGAACTGATAAACAAACCCAAGATATTGATTTCGCAACAGGCCCCGCTCGGTCTCATTTACCAGGGCCAGGTTCTTGTCGGCGACATGAACTGAACCCGTGGTGGGCAGATCCAGACCGCCCAGAAGATTTAACAAGGTGGTCTTACCGGAACCGGAGCTGCCTACGATCGCAATTTGATCCCCTGCCAGGATCTCGAGATTGATATCCTTAAGTACTTCAACTTCCTGCGGACCCTGGGAATAGATTTTCCCGAGATGTTCGCAGGTCAATACTGGCTTGTCAGAATTCATTTAGGATTACAATTTCCGCTGCTGGTGAGTCTTCGGTGAGCAATTATTCGTAACGTAAAACTTCGGCCGGTTGTATTTTACTGGCCCGGTACGCCGGATAAAGAGTCGCCAGGAAGGAAATGATCAGGGCCGCCACGCATACTAATAACACCTCAGCCCAATCCACCTGGGTTTGCAGGTGAGAAATGAGATAAACATTGGCGTCGACAAATATCGAATTAATTACGCGCTCCAGCCCCAGGCTGATGGCGGTAATATTACTCGCCAGCAAGACCCCCAGCACCGCGCCAACCACGGTGCCTATGACCCCCGCGATCAAACCCTGAATAATAAACACCTGCATTATAGTTCGTCGACTGGCGCCCATGGTGCGTAGTATTGCGATGTCGGCACCCTTGTCGGAAACCACCATCACCAGAGTCGATACGATGTTGACTGCGCCGATGATGACGATCATGAGCAGCATGAAAGCGGTGAGTATCTTCTCCATATTGAGGGCATTAAAGAGGCTGGCCTGGGCGACATTCCACGGTACCAGCGTCACCCCGGAGACGGCGAAAAATGCGGAGGCAACGATGGCTTCGGCCGCGAACACATCGCGTACTTTGAGCCGCAGTTGCAGCTCCACACCCGGGTCTCGTTGAAAAAGACGCCGCGCCGGCTGCATATTGATGAGGGCAATATTGCCATTGCTGTAAAGGCCAAAATCTGCAAAACCGACGACTTCAAATCCCTGTGAATCCGCCAGTGATCTCGACAGCAGGCTGCCCAGGGCGATGGCGCTGACCTCTCCGGAACTATAAATCCCCAGACTCCCTGCCAGTTGTGTGCCCAGGATTATGCCGTTTTCGGTGGCGGCCAGAGATGCGAGTAACTGTCGATACCGTTGCCCCGGGTTATTGACCACCTCCGCTTCCAGCAATGGATCGATTCCCCGCAGGCGCACGAAACTATTCTGCCCCTGAAAGCGCAGGGTTGCCTCACCTTCAATATAGGGTGCAGCCGCAACGATAGCTTCCGCCGCGCCCGCCAACTGCAGATATCGCGGCAATTGATCCTCCAGCGCGTCACTCGAAAGTGTGACATGAGGCACGGATTTCAGGGCTTCATCGCGCAGCGTAGAGATAGACCCATTCATCACCGACAAAGCCACAATCAAGATCAATACACCGAGAGAAACACCCAGCATCGAAATCAGAGACACGAAAGACAGCAGCAGGTTGTGCTTCCGCGTCAACGAGTAACGCATGCCTACAAACAGTGAGAATGGTTTAAGCATGAGAATGGCTTGGCGACTTTAGAGTTTGCTTCTCAGGAGTTTGCAACTTGTCACTGGAAAAGGCAACGAGTTGGAGGCTTTGAGGCGGGGGCGGCGCGCGTGTAAGCTCGCCGCTCCTTTAGTATTGACTGGCGTGACGCAGCAGCAACCTCTGCACAGTCTTGAAACTGATGGGCATGATAGGGGTGGAAACTTCGCTGGAAATAGCCCGCAGGGATTTTCCCTGCTTCTTCAAATTCATGATTTTTCTCAACACCCGTTGTTCCATGGGATTTTCGATCAAGCGGCCATTTTCATGAATCATGTAACCGAACGGTCTGCTGCCACCGAGATATCGTCCCTGCTTCCGCTGTCGTTGTTTGACCTCCTTGATCCGCTCCGCAGATTTTCGCTTCTCGAGGGCGGAAAATATTGCGGCGATCTTGCTAAAGTTAACACCGAAGTCGGCGCGCGTAATATCGCCACCCAGTTCCACGATATGCAGCTGCAAAAACTTATCCCTGAGTCTGGCTATCAGCTGTACTGCCTCTTGGCTGGAACTGACGATACGCTCCAGTTTGCTACAGAGAATTACATCACCCGCTTGCAGCGTACTGAGCAGGCGCCTGCCGTTTTCCCGCTTGCTGAATTCAAGATTCCAGCTGCAATTAAAGTCCTTTAGGGTCTCCATCAAGAACCAGCGTTGACTCAGGCAATAGGTCTGCATCGCCAGATTTTCCGGTTCGAGGATTGAGTTGAGTTGATCGAGCTCCAGAGAAGCTTCCAGTTCAGAAGTCCGGCAATAGGAATAAATCGTCATGGTTGCGTGCCCCGGTCTCAGTGCCATCCGCCCCACCACGGATGTTGCTGGCACTGCATTTTTTGTTTCTTGTTTGGTCCCAGCCGGGGATGCGTCGATAATTCCAGAGCCCGGCTGTACGGCTATTTTTATCAGGCTTGTGGTAATTTCACAGTTCCGATGTCGGATATGTCTTGTTGCTGTGTCTGTGTACTGGCAAAGCCACGCGCCAGCCTAATCTAAGCATAGGGAATTTGTTTAAGCAAGCTGTGTCTATGACACATAAATTCATAGACCTTGGATGCAGGTCGTTGTTTTCTAGTGGATTTCCGTCCCTGGATTTGAGTTGAAGAGGCTTTACTGCTATATTGCCACGCCATGCGCTACCGGAGTACGCAAGGTAGCGTGTAGCGGCCATGATCGGGCAGCATTACTGACCTGTAGCCGCGTTTGACGTGTCTGCTATGGCAACAGCCTCTAAACCGCTTTGCCCGCCGAGACGATGTAAGACAGGCCGTAAAGGCCCCGAGGCAGGACTGCAACTTCGTAAGACTGGCTTAACAGCCAGCAATCAGTTCCAGTGTTGCCATCTCATTAAACAGATAATATTGGGCCATGCAGAAGCAGCATGGCGTGACAGGCTAAGTGAATTAGCCCGGATCGACCAAGACTAATTAGATTCAGGATTTCCTATTCCAGCGCTCGGCCAGTTTTATCTGGCGGGGTGATGAAAACGCCACTGGGCATTAAAGTTAATTAAAACAGTAGGATAAATGCAATACATAGAACCCTCATCGGGTTAATTCGGTAACACATAAACATCCTGATCCAGGATCAACAGCGTTGCCGGTGTATTGCCACTTTACCGGTCTTTATTTACACACTTTAGCTGCCCCCGGTCCGACCCTACGGTCGGACTTGCTGAAAAGCTTGACACGAAGCCATCGTCCAGCGCTTTTCCGGCATGAATAGCCCTCCCCGAGTTTGCTTGTCTGGTTAATCTATTTAAATAGAAAGCGAACTTATTATGAAAAGAATGCTAATCAATGCGACCCAGGAAGAAGAGCTTCGGGTGGCACTCGTCGATGGTCAGAAACTCTACGACCTGGACATCGAACACCGTACCCGGGTTCAGAAAAAAGCCAACATCTACAAGGGCAAGATAACCCGAGTGGAACCCAGCCTCGAAGCAGCCTTCGTCGATTTCGGCGCCGAACGCCATGGTTTCCTGCCCATAAAGGAAATTTCCCGCCAGTACTACGCCGGTAGCGGCGACAGATCGAACCTCAAGGAGTTGATTCCGGAAGGCACCGAGGTCGTGGTGCAGGTGGAAAAAGAGGAGCGCGGTAACAAGGGTGCTGCCCTCACAACCTATATCAGTCTCGCAGGCCGCTACCTGGTGCTCATGCCCAATAACCCCAAAGCCGGCGGCATTTCCCGCCGCATCGAAGGCGATGAGCGCGACGAATTACGCGAGGCGCTACGTGCTCTAAACATCCCCGACGGCATGGGCATGATCGTCCGTACTGCCGGCGTCGGTAAAGATCAGAAGGAACTGCAGTGGGATCTGGATTACCTGCTCACGCTGTGGCAGTCGATACAGGACGCCGCTGGCGAAAAGTCGGCGCCATTTCTCATCTATCAAGAAAGCAATGTCATCGTTCGCACCATCCGCGATTATCTGCGCCAGGATATCGGCGAGGTGCTGTTCGATACTCAGGAATCCTATGAAGAGGCGATTGCATTCATCAGGCAAGTGATGCCGCAATACGAGAATCGAATCAAGCTATACGACGACAAACTGCCACTATTTAATCGTTATCAGATCGAAAGCCAGATCGAGAGTGCCTTCGAGCGGCAAGTTCAATTACCCTCCGGCGGTTCCGTAGTGATCGATCCAACCGAGGCCCTGATCTCTATCGATATCAATTCCTCACGCGCCACCCGCGGTGCCGATATCGAAGAAACGGCGCTCACTACCAACCTCGAGGCGGCCGATGAGATCGCCAGGCAACTGCGACTGCGGGACATGGGCGGCCTGGTCGTCATCGATTTTATCGATATGAGTTCCAACCGTAATCAGCGCGAGGTTGAGAACCGCATGCGCGACGCACTGGAACCGGATCGGGCCAGGGTGCAGGTGGGTCGTATTTCCCGCTTCGGCTTGCTGGAAATGTCGCGGCAAAGACTGCGGCCTTCGCTGGGTGAAACCAGCGCCATCGTCTGTCCACGCTGTAGTGGCCAGGGCACTATTCGCGATGTCGAATCCCTGTCTCTCTCGATTCTAAGAATCGTGCAGGAAGAGGCGAATAAGCAAAAAAGCCAGGAAGTACGGGCCACCGTGCCCCTGGTCGTTTCCTCTTACCTGCTCAATGAGAAGCGTCTCGTTGTCGCCGAGATAGAAGAGCAGAGCAAGACCAGGCTGGTTATCGTGCCGAACCCGGAAATGGAAACCCCTCATTACGAAATTACCGCCATCAATCTGCAGTCTGAAGCCTACGAGGTGGAATCCACGGCGACGCCCGATGCCGCGGTAAATGTTAAACCCAAGGCGCAGGCGGCGACAGTACAGGAAGCTGCCGTCAGTAATATCCCGGCGCAACGTCCGCCGCCACCAAGCAAAGGTCTGTTCGCCTCTTTATGGGCAGCGATAACTGGCTTGTTCACTACTACACCGAAGCAGAGTGCCAGGCCTCAGCGGCAGCGACCACAACAGGGGAACCGGAATCGAAGCCGTCAGGGGGCAAAGAACCAGCGCAGTCAGCAATCTCGCGATAGCCGGACTGCGGGAACCGATCGCAGCAAACAAGGGTCGCAACAGCGGCGTAAGCAGGGTTCCGCCAAGGACAAATCTGACGATGAGCGCAAGCAGGCTCGCGGCGGACAGTCCCAGGGCAGAACTCAGGGTCAAGGCCAGGGACAGAGTCAAGGCCAGGGACAGAGTCAAGCCCAGGGCCAGAACCAGGAGAGATCGGAGCAGAAATCGCAGAGAAGATCGGCCAGTAAACGTCAGCAGAACACCAGTCAGCGCAGGCGCGGGCCGAGGCCAGAGCGCGGCGAGGGTGGTAACATACAGGCCGATAGCAGCCGTCAGGCTACGGCAGCAACCGCCAGCACAGGGGATGAGCGCAAGGCAGTCGTAGACCGGAAGGAAAATGCCAGCGCCCCAGTTGGGAGCCAAGCGCCCGTGGTGACGCCAGCACCGGCGTCCGTAGAGCCTGTGGCGCAGGCGTCTGCACCAGCAAGCGCCATCGTCACCACAGCAGATTCCTCCACACCGAAGGCTGCAGCGGCAGGCCCGGCGGCGAGCTCACCCGTAGCGGAAGCAGCAGCAACGGTACCGGCAACGAAGAAGCCACCAGCACAAACCAGCACAGCGGCGAAATCCGACAGTGCAGCGGTGCTGACGTCGGCTGTGAGTTCAGCCCCGGCGCGACAGCAGCCAGCTAAGGCCACGGTCCCGGGTACCGGTGAATCACCGAGTCCGGCCGGAACAGCAGCCACCAAGGTTGAAAAACCGGTGTCGCCCGTAACGGCAAAACCGGAGACAGCAGTAGTTACGCCGTCGCCAAGCCCGGCCAGCGAGAGCACGGCACCGAAAAAACCTGCAACACCTGCGCCTACTGCAAGCGTCGCCCCCGCAGTCGAGAAGTCTGTCAGTAAGCCCACCACCGGCAACCAGAGTGGGACTGAGAAAACCCGCACCGAAAACAACGATGCTAGTGTGCCGCCATCTGCCGGCCGGGCATCGAATGACCCCCGGGAGGTCAAGCGCCGACAACTTGCCGAGCAAGCCAATAGGGAGTAATTAGGTGGCTCGAGTCGAAGAGCCAAAAAAGCCCGGTGGTTCCGGGCTTTTTTGTGGGTTCGCGAAGTTGTCCGCTGCCACGATCCTGGCCGCCGTGGCGGCGGCAGCAGGAGTGTCAGGGCATCGGCCTCAGCACAGCCTGCTAGAGTGCGGCTTCCAGCTCTGGTAGCACCTTGAATAGATCTGCTACCAAGCCGTAATCCGCGACCTGAAATATAGGTGCTTCCGCGTCTTTGTTTATGGCCACGATAACCTTGCTGTCTTTCATGCCGGCGAGATGTTGGATGGCTCCGGAAATACCCACGGCGATATAGAGATCCGGTGCGACTATTTTGCCAGTTTGACCCACCTGCATGTCATTGGGTACGAAGCCCGCATCCACTGCTGCCCGTGAAGCACCGATGGCTGCACCAAGTTTGTCGGCCACTTTTTCCAACAGCAGAAAATTCTCACCGCTCTGCATACCACGTCCTCCGGATATGATGATTGAGGCGGCGGTCAATTCCGGTCGTTCCGAGACAGAAAGCTGCTCGCTTACATAAGTGGCCAAGTTCTGCTCGATGACGATATCGGTGTTTTCGATAGTCGCGCTGCCACCGGACGGCGCTTCTTCAAACCCCGTAGTCCGCACCGTGATGACCTTGATCTCGTCGGCAGAGCGCACCGTAGCCAGGGCATTGCCGGCGTAGATTGGCCGCACGAAGGTATCTTCTGACTGCACCTCAGCGATGTCGGAGATCTGGGCGACATCGAGCAGTGCAGCGACTCGTGGCGCCAGGTTTTTGCCCGTGGTGGTGGCCGCCGCCAATATATGGGAATAGCCCGGGGCGAGCTCGACCACCAGGGGGGCGACACTTTCCGGTAACTGGTGGGCATAGGCGTCATGGTCGGCAAGGATTACCCTGGTGACACCCCCTACTGCCGCTGCCGCCTTGGCGACCTCTTGGCAGGCGGAGCCGGCTACCAGCACATCGATATCGCCACCGATGGCCGTCGCGGCAGTGATGGCGTTAAGGCTGGCAGTCTTCAGCGCTTCATTATTGTGTTCGGCAATTACAAGTATTGGCATTAGATTAGATCACCTTTGCTTCCGTCTTTAATTTGTTCACCAGTTCTGCAACTGATTCCACGATGATGCCGGCCGAGCGTTCAGGCGGGGCGGCAACGCCGAGGGTCTCCAGCTTCGAAGTGATGTCCACCTCGAGCTCCGCGGCAGTCACGGTGTCGATGGGCTTTTTCTTGGCCTTCATGATATTGGGCAGAGAGGCGTATCGTGGCTCATTGAGCCTCAGGTCCGTGGTGATTACCGCCGGCAGGCGCAAACTGACGGTCTGCTCGCCGCCATCAATCTCCCGGGTCACCTCTATTTTGCCGTCCCGGAACTCAGCCTTGCAGGCGAATGTGCCCTGGGGCCAATTCAGCAGGGCGGCCAACATCTGTCCCACCTGATTATTATCGGTGTCGATAGACTGCTTGCCCAGGATCACCAGGCCAATCTCTTGTTTCAGCACCAGTGCCTGCAGTATTTTCGCCACTGCCAGTGGCTCGACCTGGGCGTCGGTTTCTACCAGGATGCCACGGTCACAACCCAATGCCAGCGCGGTGCGTATCTGTTCCTGGCTCGCCCTGGGTCCTATGGAGACGGCGATAATTTCTTCGACGGAACCGGCCTCTTGCATGCGGATCGCCTCTTCCACCGCAATTTCGCAGAAGGGATTCATGGCCATCTTTGCATTGCTTAAATCCACACCGCTGCCGTCGGTTCTGACCCTGACTTTTACATTGGCGTCGACGACGCGTTTTATTGCAACCAGAACCTTCATGGACTCTCCCGGAAATTTTGACCTACGAAGCTATTGATCTAATAAGCTTTGCTCAGCTACTGCACAAGCGGCGCTCTGCCAGAAAAAAGGGGCATATCATGCCGTTTTTGACCTGGCAGGTCAAATGCCGGCAACGGCGACTAGGCGCAGGACTCCGGCGCAGATGTGGCGTCCTGTCTAGTGCCCAGCTAGGGACTTAGTTCGAAAAATTCTCCGGCGCTCCAGACGCCTAGACTATCGCCTGGCCTGCCGTTCCTGGTCTGGGCGAGATCGACCAGGCGGTAGAACACCGGTCGGTTAAGCAGTGCATTGAGCCCGCTGCGCACATGCACGATGGGGTGGGGTTCGGCCGTGATGGCGTCTGTTTCGAAAACGATTCGATGATCCTCTCCGGCTATGATTGTCTCGTCGGTATTGGATTCAAATTGCAGCACTTGAGAGCAGCCAGAGCCTTCCACTTCCATGGCTATGACGACAAACGGGCAATCCTCCACCTGAATTCTTACCTTCTCCACCGGTGTCACCAGGTAGTAACAGCGATCGCTGTCCAGCCTTAATATGGAGGCAAAGAGTCGCACCATGGCAGGACGTCTGATCGGCGTGCCCTCGTGAAACCAGGTCCCGTCTCTGGCAATCCGCAAATCCATGTCGCCACAGAACGGCGGATCCCAAAGATGCACCGGCGCCGGGCCCCGAGATTTGATGCGCCGCACCAGCTCGAAAGGATCAATATCAGATGTCCTGGCCTTGTTCTCCGTCACTGCTTGTCATCACCTCGAGTCAGTGGCATTTTGGTCTGACTCGCAATTTAAACCAGATTTTAACCCAGTATGATGCCGACTGAGAGATTTTCAACAGCCTACTAGGATTAGCCCAGAAGCAGATGCTACACTAATCCGGGATTGCAATTGATCCAGAGCAACACGCTTCGCGCTCCATGTCCCATACCATTTCTGCGAAGGCATTCGCCGACATATTCAAACACAGTACACCGTTGCTGGACGTACGTTCGCCAACAGAATTTCGGCGCGGGGCCTTTCAGCATGCTAGCAACCTCCCGCTTCTCGATGATGCCGAACGTGAGGCCGTAGGGACTCATTACCGGCAACGAGGCAGGGAGGCGGCCATCGCCCTGGGCCACAAATTGCTAAGTGATGACCACCGGCGCAGACGATTATCGGCCTGGCAGGCCTATCTAGAGCAACATCCCTCAGCCCTGCTCTATTGTTTCCGGGGCGGACTGAGATCACAAACCGTGCAGCAGTGGCTAGGGCAGGAAAATATTTCCGTGTCGAGAATCGAGGGTGGCTATAAGGCCCTGCGCCGATTTCTGATCAGTAGCCTAGACCGTATCGCCACGGCCGCAGATTTTCTCATCGTCGCCGGCAAGACCGGATCGGGCAAAACCCATCTGCTGAATCAGTTGTCCAATAGCATCGATCTGGAAGCCATCGCCCATCATCGCGGCTCGGCCTTCGGCAGAAGAGCCCGGCCTCAGCCCTCTCAAATTGACTTCGAAAACAATCTTGCGGCGGCCCTAATCAACTTGCCGGCGGCGAGCGCAAGCAGGGTTTTTATCGAGGACGAAAGCCGGGGCATCGGCTCGGTCTCGCTGCCCCAATCTCTTCACACGGGGATGCTGGCGGCGCCAATTGCGGTGGTGGAGGAATCGTTGGATTCGAGGGTCGATACAATCCTCAACGACTACATCGTCTCTAATTACCATGAATTCAAGCGCGAGGGGCACGCGGATTTCGACGCCGTGTTTGAGAATTTCCTGCTCACCAGTCTTGCCAGAATTCAGAAACGCCTGGGAAGCGAAAACTATGAAACCATCGCATCGCTGATGCGCGACGCCCTTCAGATTCAGGCGCAAGCGGGTGGATTTGATTCCCACCGACTCTGGATCGAGTCACTATTGCAGAATTACTACGATCCCATGTACGACTATCAATTAGACAAGAAGCTGCAGCGCGTCGTCTTTCGCGGCGACAAGCAGGAGTTCCTGAACTGGTCTGCGTCTGTCGGCGCGGCGGCCAAAGACCCGTCAGCTTGATGTCGATTAACAGATTTAAACTCCAGCCCCTCCTCCCTGCTATCGAGCAGAACGCCCTTATCCTGGTGCCGAATCACAGGATACGTGACGCTATCCTGTGCAGCCACGCCAGTCAGGCTGGTGCCACGGTGTTCCGCACCCCGCGCGTGTTCGCTATCGATATCTGGATTCGCGACATGTGGGAGCTGGCGTCGAACCGGGCCTTGGCCCCTTTCTGCAATCTGCAACTGATCGACGCGGTCGCCGAACATTTCATCTGGCTCGGAATTATAGAGCGTTCGCTGAGCGAGCTTCCCTTGTTGAATCCGGATCAGACTGCCCGCGCAGTGGGACAGAGTTATCGGAGTTTGAAACAGTGGTTAAGCAGCGGCGACGGGCACCGCGAATTGGCGGGGGCAACGGCGATTCCAGATGTAGCGGCGTTCTCGAACTGGGTAGAGCAATACCGGCAGTACGGCGAAGAAAATCAACTCATCAACCTGGTAGATTGCACCCAGATCCTCCTCGCGGCGCTGGATCGGCCGGCTTTTAACCTCGTCGGCGAGGCAGTCTATCTGGTCAATTTCTACCAGCCCCCTCCCCTGTACCAGCAACTGTTTGCCAGCCTTGACGCAGTGGCGGCGGTGCAGGTGCTGCAGACCAGTGAGGCCGCGCCTGCACTGGTCCGCCATCGCTTCGAGTTTCCTGATCAAGCCACGGAAATACTGCGCTGTGTGGAATGGGCCCGGACCCTATCGCGCGCGGATTCCGCCGCCCATATCGGCATCATCAGCAACCGCGATGAAACCCAGCTTAAACAACTGCAACGAATCCTGAAGCGGGAATTGCTGGCTAACCCCGTGCCCATACGCGCCAACGACGGTAATCCGTTTAATAGCTCCCAGGCAGATCTAAAGCTCATCGATGCCGGGATTATCCACGATGCCTTCGCGCTGTTAAATCTCGGCCGTGGAATTCAGGACAGCGACGATATTTGCCGAATCTTGCGATCTCCATTTACCGACGGCGCCGAGGAGGAAAAAGAAGCACGTATTCAAATGGAGAGCTTCATGCGGCGAAATTTCGGTAATCGCTGCCAGCTGTCGGAATTTTCACGGCTGCTTAATTCCCAGTCCAGGGACTATTACTGCCCGGTCCTCGGCGCTGGCTTTGCGGGGCTGGCCAGGCGCGCACGCAGCCTCAAGGGTTTGGCCTCATCCGCATTCTGGGTGGGACAGATCGCTGCACTGCTGGCCGATTTTGGCTGGCAACAGACTGCCAGGGGCAAACTGGAACTTGAAATCCTGGATCAATGGCAAGAAGCGTTGGAGTTATTCGCCAACGCCAGCGTCGCCGTGGGCAAGATTAGCTTCGCCACCGCTCTTAGCCGCATGCAAACCTTGTGCGCGCAACAAGCCCAGCGCCTGAAGTTTGATCCACGGTGCCAGGTGTCGGTTTACTCCGTCACCGAGGCCGTGGGTCTTAGCTTCGATCATCTGTGGCTGCTGGGATTCGATGACCGGCACTGGCCCGAGGCGGCGAGTCCATCACCCTACCTGCCTTATGATTTACAGAAACAGGCGGCGATGCCCGGCAGCCATAGTGAAGTGCAATTCGAATTGGCGCGGGCATCCTTTGCCGTACTGTGCAACTCGGTGAGCCAATCCCTATGCGCCAGTCATCATTGCCTAGACGCCGAACAACAACTCAGCCCCAGCAGTTTTATTGCCGACTTCCCTCTGGCCGACGCCGCCTTGCATCGACGGGAGCACGGTGCCACTGACGGCAAACCCGGGATTGAAGCCACACTCTCGATCGAGGATCTTCCGGGACTGGCACTGCGTAGTGACGAACAGATCCGGGGCGGCAGCAGCTTGATTAGCAACCAGTCGAGCTGTCCATTTCGGGCCTTCGCGGTACATCGGCTCGCTGCCGTCGCCGGCGCGCAGTTCGAGGCTGGCCTCAACAGCAGGGCCCGGGGCACAGGGATTCATGTGGCCCTGGAAAACCTGTTCGCCGGCATCCAGAGTCGGTCCGATTTAGTGGCGCTGTCACCGGCAGAGCGACGGCGCCGCGCCAGCGCTGCCACCGCAGTGGCCATGGAGACCCTGGGTGCAAAATATCCGCTGGTGATGACACCGAAATTTGCCGAGATCGAGAGCGAGCGCATTAACACCCTGTTACTGAGGTTCATGGAACTGGAAAGTGAACGCAAAGATTTTACGGTCATCGCCAGGGAGGAATCGCTGCAATGGAATTTTGAAGGCCTGGCGCTGAATTTGAAGATCGATCGCATCGACAGCCTGGGGGATGACACTCTCGCCTTGATCGACTACAAGACCGGTAAAACTGCGATCAGGCATCAGTCCTGGCTGGAGCAGAGGCCCGAGGACTTGCAGTTACCCTTCTATCACGTGGCCGCATCGCATGTGCATACCGAAGCCGTCAGCGCCGTTACTGTCGCTCATCTCCATATTGAGAATGTCAGTTATTCCGGCCTCATCGCCGCGGACAACTTTCACCGGCAGTTAAGCCCTGGCGGCAGTGTTAACGTGGACGATCCGGACTGGGATGAGTTGAGTAGGACCTGGCGAGAAAAAGTCGAAGCGATCGCCCGGGAATTTATCGCCGGTCAGGCCAATGTCTCCCCAGTCAACGGCAGGTCCACCTGTCGTTACTGCGAGCTAGAATCGCTCTGTCGTATTCAGGAATTGGAAATCGAGGCCGGTCGCGATTCTGGTGAGACGCCGTGACAAATTCCAGCCTCTCAGATCAGGCTGATCGTGATGCGGCACTGGATGTCACTGCCTCCTACATCGTTCAAGCCCCTGCCGGATCCGGCAAGACTGAACTTCTGACCCTGCGTTATCTCAAGTTATTGGCCATCTGCGAGCAACCGGAAGAAGTTCTGGCCATTACCTTTACCAAAAAAGCCGCGGGTGAAATGCGGCAGCGCATCCTCGGCATGCTGAAATGGACCCTGAGCGCCGGCGAGATCGGCGACAGTTCGTCCCTGCATCGGCTGCGCTACGAAATTTGCAGGCCTGTGATCGAGCGAGATAGAGAAAAGGACTGGCACATCCTCGATAATCCCTCGCGCCTGCGAGTGCAGACGATCGACAGTTTTTGCTTCTACCTCGCCAGCCAACTACCGGTGCTTTCCCGGCTCGGCGGCAATCCCACCATCGCCGAAGACATTAGCCCCTGCTTCGCCGCCGCCGTCACCAACACCGTAGTACTGCTGGAACAGGACAGCACGCTTGCCGAAGACATGGCACTGCTCCTGCGCTATCTCGATAACGATGTCGCCCGGGTGCAAACCCTGTTAGCCGGCTTGCTGCATAATCGGGAGCAGTGGCTGCCCCATGTTCTCGGCATTAAATCCTCGTTCGAAGACGCCAGGATGTATCTGCAGGAGAGTCTCGAGGAACTGATTCGAGAGTCCACATCCGAGGTACACGAGGCCCTGATTGGCCGCCAGATGGAACTGCTCGAGCTCATCAATTTCATGGCTGAAAATCTTGCCGCAGAGAGCAAACTGGCCGTCGAAGACTTTGCCCCACTACTCACCTTACCCGGGTCATCTCTTAGCGCGCTACCCTACTGGAGACTGCTGGTGGAGATGTTGCTTACCCAGTCCGATGGCTGGCGGCTGAGGGTGGACAAGCGCAATGGTTTCCCCAGCGGGGAGTCACAGGACAAGGAGTTCAAAGCCCTGTGCAAGAGACGTAAGGCACAGTTTAATGATCTCGCGGCCAGCCTCCAGGGCAATGACGATCTACTTGAGGCCTTGGCCTATTTGCGTAAGCTACCCGATCCAGCCTATGAATCCAGGCACTGGGATTTTTTATCGGCGCTGACGCGCCTGCTAGAATATCTAGGCGCTCAACTGCTGGTGTCCTTCCGATCCCTGGGAGTCATCGATTATTCCCAGACCAGTGCCGCCGCCAGGTCCGCCCTCGGCTCCCCCGACGACCCAACGGACCTCGCCCTGGCGCTGGATCACAAGATCCAGCACATCCTGGTGGATGAGTTTCAAGACACGTCCCAGCTACAACTGGACATTCTGCAGCAGCTCACCAGTGGCTGGCAGGTGGATGATGGCCGCACCCTGTTTCTGGTCGGCGATGCCATGCAGTCCTGCTATGGCTTTAGAAATGCCAATGTGGGTATCTATCTGAATGTCAGGGAAAATGGCCTAGCCAGCGTCAAATTACACGCCCTCACATTGCAGGCCAATTTCAGATCACAGGAAAAGCTGGTGAGTTGGGTGAACCGTATTTTTTCCACCGCCTTCCCGGCCAGAGCCAACAGTTCTAGAGGCGCCGTGCCCTACTCTGCCTCAACATCGGTGCATGCCGGCCTCGATGGCGTCGGTATTACGACAGAACTCATCTGCCACCAACGTGACCAGGCTATGGCGGGCCGGGAGTTGGAAGCCCAGCGGGTCGTAGCAAGAATTCTGCAGCTGAAGGCAGACCACGGCGATGCATCCGTCGCTATTCTGGTGCGCTACCGTTCACATCTGCGGCAGTTGATACCCAAGCTGAGGGCGGCAAACATCCAGTGGCAATCCACCGATATTGACCGCTTGACGACACTGCCGATCATTGGGGATCTGCTCAATCTCACCGCCGCTGTAGTCAATCGGGGCGATCGTATCGCCTGGCTGGCCATTCTTCGTGCCCCCTGGTGTGGTTTAACGACCGCCGATCTCCATGCCATCCACAGCCATGCAGGTGAGAAATCGATCTGGTACGCCCTGCAGCAACACAGCGACATAGCGGCACTTTCGGCCGTGGCGCAGGAATACCTGGAGAGCTTCGTCGCCATCATGGACTACATCGTCACCGCCCATCGCCGACTTGGACTTCGCGATCTGATCGAAACCGCCTGGGACTTGCTCAGGGGCCAGACTCTGGCCACAGACGCCGTTGAGCGGGACAGCGTCAGCCACTTTTTTGACCTGCTCGAGCAGAATGAGGCCGGCGGCAGTCTCGCCTCCATGAGTAAATTCGCAGACAAAGTAAGATTGGCGTTCATCCCTGCCACGGCCGATCACTCGACTGGCAACAGCATCCATCTCTTGACCATGCACAAAGCCAAAGGTCTCGAGTTCGACCATGTCATCTTGCCCGGGCTGGCAAACCAGGGTGTCAGCGACCGTAAATCATTATTGCTGTGGCATGAACGCCTGAACCAGTCCGGGCAGGCGCGGCTGTTTATTGCGGCGCTGTCGGCATCGGGCTCGGATCAAGGCTTGCTCTATAAACTTTTGCAACATGAACAGCAACACAAGAATAAGTTGGAAGACACGCGGCTGCTTTATATTGCCATCACGCGTGCGCGCAAATCCGTCAGCCTGTTCGCCAGCTTGCCCCGCAACAGCAAGGGGGTAATCGCACCCCGTGCCGACAGCCTGCTGTCACGAATCTGGCGCGAGCTGCGACGTAACCCTCAGGGCATAACCGAGTTCGAGCTGGATCAGCAGCCCGCCCTGGCGGTGACGGCGCAGCCCTCGAATGTCGCCATCGACTATGCTGACATCACCTCCATCAGACGTTATAGGCGAGCCCTGTCCCTGCCTGCCGAGGCGGGAAAAAACCTCGCGGCAGGCCTTGCCGAACTGGAGGCGGTTAATGACGAAGCCAGCGCCGAGGGGCAGTCAGTTCCTGTAGGCGGCCGCAAACAGGCGGTGGCGGGAACCCTCATTCATCGGCAACTCGAATCCCGTGTCCGCTGCGGCAGTGCTGTACCCGAGAGTGCCAGTCTGCGCAATTACTGGCGCCTGCAGCTGCGTAGTGGCATCGCCGATAGCAAGGAATTGGAGACCACCCTGGATTTTATCGAGGACTCGGTAGAGCGCTCGCTGGCAGCCGAATCCGCCTGGATATTCGATGCGGCTCTGGCCGATAGCGAGGCTGAATTGGGCCTGAGCAGCTTTGAAAACAAGCGCTTGCGTAATTACGTGCTGGATCGCTGCTTCATAGACGCCGCAGGAACCCGCTGGATCATCGATTACAAGTCGGCCACGGCCGACGCAAACCAGAGCCAGCAGGGCTTTATCGATGCCCAGGTTCAATTGCATTCGGTGCAGTTAGGCCAATATAAAAAGTTATTTGCAGCGATGGACTCCAGGCCCACGAAGACCGCTCTGTATCTAACCAGCATCGCGAAACTGGTGGAACTGGAATAAACCAGCTTCCATTATCGTATGTCTCCCTGCAGGCTCCGCCTCACAGGTCCAGTTTCGCTACCGCAAAAATGCCCGCAGCATTACGCAGGTAACCCTTGTAATCCATGCCGTAGCCGAAGACATAGTCGTCGCCTATTTCCAGGCCGACAAAGTCCGCCACCACCGGGGAAAGTTTGCGCGCCGGCGCCTTGTTGATTAATACCGCGGCATAAACCGCCTCTGCGCCCTGCGCTCGACAATAGGAGAGTACTCGCTCTAGGGTAAGACCTTGATCCAGGATATCGTCGACCACCAGCACTACCCGGTTTGATAAGTTCAGTTTCGGATAGGCCTCCCAGCGCAACTCATCCGATCCATTGGTCTGATCGCGGTAGCGGGTCGCATGCAGGTAGTCGAGCTGCAAGGGGAAGTCGAGTCGGGTCGCTAACTTACCTGTAGTGATCAAGCCCCCATTCATGATGCACAAGACGATGGGATTGCTGGCGCCGATTTTCGCGCTGATCGCAGCCGCCATATTATCCAGCGCCCGCTCCACCGCCGCTTCGCTATAGAGACAGTGAGCGCGTCGACTGACCTCGCTTATTTGTTGCGGAGTCACCTGTTATCTCCGGTCATGCCTGCCATCAAAACAGGCCCGCTAGAATCTCCATCAGGAATTTGCATCGGGTTCGGGTCTGAGCACATCGATCCCGTCCAGGGTGGTGGTTGGAAAGGCAAAATCGGCATCATGGGAAAGGACTATGTCGATAATTTTCAGCATCACATCCTGCTTGATCTCGTGAAATCGAATCCAGTTTGTGGTCTTGGTAAATGTGTAAATAAAGAAATCCAGGGACGAAGCGGCGTAGCTGTTGAGATTGACGATCAGAGTCTGTCCGCTATCGATCTCTTCATGCTTCAGCAGCATGTCTTTGACGTCTGCCACTATCGCCCCCATCTTCGACGCGTCCTGATAGCGAATGCCGATGGTTTCCTTGATCCGTCGATTAGTCATCCGCGACGGGTTTTCCAGCGCCAGCGTATTAAAAACCGAGTTTGGAATATACAGGGGGCGTTTGTCGAAGGTGCGGACCACGGTCAGTCGCCATCCGATGCTCTCCACGGTTCCCTCGATTTCTCGATCCGGGGATCTGATCCAGTCCCCGATAGCGAAGGGTCGGTCCATGTAAATCATGAGACCGCCGAAGAAGTTTGCGAGCAGGTCCTGGGCGGCGAAGCCGATGGCGATGCCACCCACCCCGCCGAATGCCAGCAGCGCCGTGATTTCTATGCCCAGCGTGGGCAGGGCGATGAGGACGCCGGAGATGATAATTGCCAGCCGCAGTAACTTGGCGAGGGCGGCCAGGGTGGTCGGATCTACCCTGGATTGGTCGGGTTCAGCTTCGTCCTGGGCTTCAATTCTCTGCTTCATCCTGTGCTCGGCGAGGGTGGTGAATCGAACCAGGAACATGACGATCAGGTAAACCAGCGTCAGCTCCCGCGCCAGCTCGAGATTGCTGGCTGAAAACAATTCGGAACTCACATAGGCATCACTGATGCCAACGGCCCAAAGCAGACCCATGATTAAAATAAACCAGCTAAGCGGCGATCTGGCTGCCTCCAGAAAGGCATCATCCCAGATGTTACTGGTTTTTTCAGCGCGTCTCTCGATCAGCCTGAGAATCCGCATGGCGAAAAAACGCGCAATCAGGGTGAGAAAAACCGCGACGAAGACTTCCACGCCCCAACCAAAATCACTGAGGGTTTTCAAGCTAAAAAGTCCATCTGGCATTAATTCACCTTCTCTCTATTGTGCGTCAGGATCAACATCTGTTCAGTAGCCTCAATCCAGCGCGCGCTCTCATAAAGATTTTTGCCTGCATACTGAGGCCGGCCGCGCATTCGGAGCAAGCCTGCATTGGGAGGAATATTAGCAGCATCGAGCCAATCTGCTACCGCTATAGCAAATTCACCATCGTTACACACCAGCACCATGTCACAACCGGCTGCCAGGGCTAGTTTTGCCCGCTCCTCCACGTCGCCGGCGCCATGGGCTGCCACCATCGTCAGGTCATCACTGAAGACGACGCCGTCAAAACCCAATTCCTTACGCAGTTTTTGCTTGATCCAGAGCTCTGAATAACCCGCGCACTCTGTGTCTATCGCCGGATAGATTACGTGCGCCGGCATCACGGCATCGAGCACATCGATACAGCCGGCGAAGGCTTTAAAGTCGGACCCTAATAATTCCTCCCAAGAACGAGGATCGACAGGCAACTCGACATGGGAATCCGCAACCACGGTACCATGGCCGGGAAAGTGCTTACCGGTTGCCGCCATACCCGCCTCATTCATGCCCGCGATATAAGCCCGAGCCAGGGAAATTACGGTGTCCGCGTCCGCGGAAAAAGCCCGGTCGGCAATCACCCGGTTATCGGCGTGATAAAGGTCCAACACCGGCGCCAGGCTACAATCGATTCCATACTGGAGTAATTCCGCCGCCATGGCCCAGCCGCTCAGTTGTGCGGCGACCCGGGCGCGCTCGGGATCGGTGTTGGCCAATAATCCAAAGGCGTGGGGTGGGGGCAGCGCCAGAAAACCCTCTCGAAATCGCTGTACCCGACCGCCCTCCTGATCCACGGCGATGAGCAGGGTTTCATTGCTTTCGCGGATGGCGGCCACCAGATCCTGCAGCTGAGCCGGAGACACATAGTTCCTGCTAAACAGGATCAGGCCTCCGACCACGGGTCGTTGCAATAATTCTTGCTCTAGCGGCGTCAACAACGGACCCTCGAGGTCCAGCATCAAGACGCCGACTGCGTGGCTCGATTTAGTCATTGTTATCAGGGCTTACTCTCTATCGGGAAACTCGAAGATTGCTGCAAATAATTTTTAGGCGGAAAAAGTTAGTTTTTGAGGGAGGTCAGTAATTTAGATCATAGTGTTAATTTGAAGAATAAAGTAGTAATTGTTGCAAGGGAAAATAGTGCTTTCTTTTTAATGTGAAAAGTTACTATAGTGCTAGGGAACAATATGGAGTTGGAAACCGGCACAGGAATTGTGACTACATAGTTAAAAGCCGTTGCGGCTGGAGACAGGGCAGTGAACGATCTTTCCCCCGAAATTTCCGCCTGGTATAAAGACCTGGTCAGTGGCAGTCTGTTTGAAGTTGTGGCCTTCGACGAAGACGGTGGCACCATCGAATATCAACTCATCGACGGCGAAGTTGGCGAGTACGACGACGCCACCTGGAAGCAACTTTATCTCACCACCGCGGAAGCACCGGAAGACTGGCGCAGTCCCTTCGAACTGAATCCAGAAGATCAGGCCTATTCCGATCAGACCATGGTTCCCGAAAACTTCTCCGGTGCGCTGTCGGATATCGAGCCCGATTCGATGGACTTAGGAGATGATTTCCAAATTCTATAGCCCTGCAGATTTTTTCTTCCCATTTACCCCGCCCTAGCGCCTGGCGCCCTTACCGAAGCACGACCTGACCCTGGTACTGTTCGCAGCATGAGTCCCTGTGCCCCCATGCTACTTTAGCGCAGTCAGAAGCGTCGCAGATTCGGGACTAAAGTTATCTTGTTATCATCAGATAACTGTATATAATTACAGTATTATTCTGCTGAGGATACCCTGATGCACAAGCTGACGTCTCGACAGGAAGAGATTCTCCAATTCATTAAAGACTATCTGTCTGAAATCGGTTATCCCCCTACCCGCTCCGAGATCGCACAGAAGATGGGGTTCCGCTCCACCAATGCGGCGGAAGAGCATCTGCGGGCTCTGGCCCGGAAAGGCGCCATCGAGATGCTGCCGGGAACTTCCCGGGGTTTGCGCATACCCATCAGCGAGCAACTGGGCTTGCCCATCATCGGGCAGGTTGCTGCCGGCAGTCCTATTCTGGCAGCAGAATCCATCGCCGAATACTGCGATATCCCCCCCGACCTATTCTCGCCGGCAGCGGATTATCTGTTGACGGTAAAAGGTACCAGCATGATCGATATAGGCATCTTCGAGGATGACCTGCTCGCCGTCCATAAGACCAGCGTGGCCCGCAACGGGGATATTATCGTCGCCAGGATCGATGATGAAGTCACCGTAAAGAGGCTGGCGAAGGGGAAAAGCAAAAACTACCTGCGCCTGGTCGCTGAAAATCCAGATTTCCCTGCCATTGAGGTAGACCTTCGCAGTAGTAATTTCACGATCGAGGGTGTGAGTGTGGGAGTGATCCGACGCGGTATGTAGTGTGTCGGCCTGGGAGCTGACACACAGCCGCACCCATCCCGGTTGGGCTTATTTTTTCTTCGACTTCTTCGAAGCTTCGGTAATCTGCCAACTGCCATCCCGATAGAAAGCCTTCCAGCTAGTCGCCTTTTTGTTCACTTCGCTCTGCACGTATTGTTCCTTGGTTTTCCTGCTAAAACGAATCAAGGTCTTGTTGCCCTGATTATCCTCGGTGGGCGCGTCGAACAGGAAACTGTATTTCGGATCTATCTCATCTTTATGTGGCAACAGCTCTACCACCAGTGGAGCCCTGGTTTCCCGATTCCTGGGGAATTTACTGGCGGCCAGGAACAGGCCTGCAGCACCATCTCTGAGTACATAATGATCGTCTACCGTGGCGCAGATCAACTCCGGCATATCCACCGGGTCCATTTTTGGCGGTGCGGCTTCGCCATTGCGTAACAGTTTACGGGTATTTTTGCAGTCCTCGCTGCTGCAGCCAAAATACTTGCCGAAGCGGCCACTCTTCAATTGCATATCGGCGCCACACTTGTCGCAATCGATAATCGGACCATCGTAGCCCCGTATCTTGAACTCGCCGTGTTCTACCTCATATCCCGGGCAATCGGGGTTGTTACCACAGACGTGCAGTTTGCGTTTTTCGTCGATGAGATAGGTATCCATGGCGGTGTTACACAAGGCGCATCGATGCTTGTGTCGTAATTGAATATTTTCCTGCGCTTCCGCCTCCTCGGCAGTATCGGTGCGGATGGCTTCATCGCCGGGAGTCAGGTTGAGTGTACTCTTGCACCTCTCCTTGGCGGGTAATGCATAACCAGAGCAACCGAGGAATACGCCCGTCGAAGCCGTTCTGATCTGCATATTACGGCCGCATTTCGGGCACTTTATATCCGTGTCTGTCGGGTTGTTCAAGCGCATGCCGCCATCGGCATTTTCCGCTTTTGCCAGCTGACTGGTAAATCCGGCATAGAATTCATTCAGCAATTGCTTCCAGTTCTTATCTCCCGCCGCCACCTCGTCCAGCGAGTCTTCCATCTTCGCCGTGAAGTCGTAATCCATAAGCTCAGCGAAACTTTCCACTAAGCGTTCGGCTACGATGTCCCCCATTTTAAGCGCGTAGAAGCGTTTGTTTTCAATCCGAACGTAACCGCGATCCTGAATCGTGGAAATAATGGAGGCATAGGTGGAGGGCCTGCCAATTTCTCGTTTTTCCAATTCCTTGACCAGGCTGGCTTCGGTATATCGCGGCGGCGGTTTGGTGAAGTTTTGTGACGGGTCGAGCCGTATCAATTCGAGCACTTCCCCCACTTTGACATTTGGCAAAATCACATCTTCGTCTTTCGACGGCATGGCTCGTAAATAGCCATCGAATTGCATGATGCGACCCTTGATGCGCAATTCAAATTCCGCCGCCTCGACGGCGATGGTGCTGCTCAGGTAACGGGCGGGGGGCATCTGGCAGGCGACAAAGAACTGCCAGATCAGGGTGTAGAGTCGTACCGCATCTGCTTCCACGGCATTGAGCTGGTTTGCCAGGACCCGCACATCACTGGGTCTGATGGCCTCGTGCGCTTCCTGGGCGCCATCTTTGGAGCTGTAACGGGCAGGATTCTCGGGCAGGTACTGCGCACCATAGCTTTTTTCGATGAAGTTTCGACACATGTCCACGGAATCGTTACTCAGATGTGTGGAGTCCGTGCGCATATAGGTAATGTAACCAGCCTCATATAGACGCTGCGCCATTAACATGGTCTTCTTAACCCCAAAGCCCAGTCTGGTGCTCGCGGCCTGCTGCAGCGTCGACGTGATCAATGGCGGCCTGGCCTTGGAAGATGTAGGTCGATCTTCCCGCTTTAGAACCTGGTACTGTGCGTCCTCAAGAATTGCCAAGGCTGCGTCGGTGTTGGCCTTGTCATTAGGGCGAAAGTTACCACCCGACTGCCTGACGACCTGGCAGCGTAACTTCGCCCCGGCATCGGTGTGGAGGTCTGCGTAGACTTCCCAAAACTCTTCCGGGATGAAGGCTCTGATTTGCTGCTCGCGTTCGACCACGAGCCGAACTGCCACCGATTGCACCCGTCCAGCCGACAGGCCTCGCGCTACCTTGGCCCAGAGTAAGGGGGACACCATGAAGCCGACGATACGATCGAGAAATCGGCGTGCCTGCTGCGCTTCGACATAGCGCATGTCCAACTCTCCTGGTTCGGAGAACGCTTCGGTGATAGCCCGTTTGGTGATTTCATTGAAGACTACACGCTTGTATCGAGCCGGATCTCCCCCAATGGCTTCCTTCAGATGCCAGGCAATAGCCTCGCCTTCGCGGTCGAGGTCAGTGGCCAGGTAGATGTTATCGACATTTTTCGCAAGCCGCTTAAGCTCGGCGACCACTTTTTCCTTACCCGGCAGAATCTGGTAATTAGCCTTCCAGTCGTTCTCTGGGTCGATACCCATTCGAGTGACAAGTTGCTCCTTGGCTTTCTTTTTCTTGTAGGTAAATTTTTCCTCGGGAGCCATCTTCCGGGTCTTGGCGGCGGCGGCCGCTCGCGCCTTCGTATCGATGGCCTTGCCACTGCCGCCGGTAGGAAGATCACGGATATGACCGACACTGGATTTGACCACGAACTCTGGTCCAAGATACTTGTTAATAGTCCTCGCCTTCGCCGGCGACTCAACTATTACTAAGGATTTTGCCATTTGTTCCTTCATTTAATATCAACGATCGGGTCTGTGCTCACCCGAGCAGCGCACATATATAAGGGGAAGTTGGAGACGGGTCAAGTATTCTGTGGAAAAAACTTGCGCGACGTCCCCTGGAATATTCAGAAATCGAACTCGGTTGAGTCCCTAAAATTTTACTTCGTGGCACCAATCGAATGCGTCGCTGAGCTCGCCCATTTGAATGCCTACTAGTCGGTCATATAGTTCCTGCATGATGGGACCCACAGTCTGACCGTCCTTATAGATGGCGTGCCATTGCTGGTCTACCAGTATCCTGCCAACAGGAGCTAACACGGCCGCAGTGCCGCAGGCAGCAGCTTCCTCGAACTGAGAAATTTCCAGCCGCAGGTCGATAGGTCGTGCCTCGGTTTTGAGATGTAATTGTTCCCTGGCAATCACCATCAGGGATTTTCTGGTGATGCTCGGTAAAATTGCATTTGAATTCGGGGTAATGAACGAGCCGTCTTTCATAGCGATAACGATGTTTGCCGATCCTGCTTCATCGATATAACGGCCTTCGGCGGAATCCAGATAGAGTGCCTCATGGGCACCCTTGTCCTGAGCTTTTCTGGTTGCCAGCAAGCCCCCCGCATAATTCGCCCCGACCTTGTAACAGCCGGTGCCGTTGGGCGCCGCCCGATCGATTTCCGAGACCGCTAGTGAAATAACTCCTAGCCCATCAGATTTGTAATATGGACCAACAGGTGAGACAAAGACCCTGAATTCAAATTGCTGTGCCGGTCGCAGGCCCAGGTTTTCACCCACCCCGATTAACATGGGCCGAATGTATAGGGAGGCGCCGGAACCGTAGGGTGGAATCCAGGAATAATTGGCCCTAACGGTCTCCTGGACCGCGTCTATAAACATTTTCCTGGGCACTTCCGGCATCAATAGCCTGGATGCCGCCATGTTCATACGTTCACTATTAAGATCCGGTCGGAATAACAGAACCCGTCCATCTGCGGCTGTTTGTGCCTTCATGCCTTCAAAACACTGCTGCGCATAGTGCAAGGCCGGCGCACCTTCGTGGACCTGGATGACTTCACTGGCTATCATTTCCCCTCGATTCCAACTGCCGGAGGAATACTGTGCGCAGAACCGGTAATCGGTACGATGGTACTGAAATCCCAGTTCTGTCCAGTTAAGCTGCTGCTTGTTTACTTTGGCGTCCAAGCTAATTTCCACGGTTGAAGATGACTGAGCTGCGCATTATCGGGCATTAGCCTGTTAATTTCTAGCGAGGCTCCCTATACTCAACGGCCTCTTTCCAGCCGTCAAGCAAACCACCGTACCCAACCCCATGAAACTCGTTGACATTGGCGCCAATCTGACCCACCAGTCATTCGCTCATGACCTGGACCAAGTCATTACTCGAGCCGAATCCGCAGGCCTTGCTCACATCATCATCACCGGCACCGACCTCGAATCCAGCGCGGCGGCGGCTGACCTGGCCCGGACCAGACCTGCGCTGTTCAGCTGCACCGCTGGCTATCATCCCCATGTCGCCGCCGCCTGTTCGCAGCGGCATTTTGAAGAAATTGTCCGACTCGCCAGGCAATCGAACGTGGTTGCAGTGGGGGAGACAGGGCTGGACTTTAATCGCAACTATTCTCCCCGGGAAGACCAGCTCCGGGCATTCGAGCGCCACTTACAATTGGCGATAGAGATTGAAAAGCCCGTATTCCTTCACCAACGGGATGCCCATGGAGCATTTTACAAGTTGCTGAAAAAATATCGGGCGGAGATAAGCGGCGGCGTGGTGCATTGCTTCACCGACTCTGAGTCGGCCTTAGCCGCATATGTGGAACTGGATATGCACGTTGGCATCACTGGGTGGATTTGTGATGAGAAACGGGGAAGCTTGCTGCGGTCTCTGGTGAGTCAGATCCCCTACGATCGCCTGTTGGTGGAAACGGATGCCCCCTATCTGCTGCCAAAAACTCTGCATCCAAAGCCAAATTCACGCCGCAATGAACCCCGCTACCTATCTGCTGCCAAAAACTCTGCATCCAAAGCCAAATTCACGCCGCAATGAACCCCGCTATCTCGGGGAAATACTAAAAACATTATCCGCCTGCACCGGTCGCAGCGTCGAACAATTAGCCAGGGAAACCACGCAAAACGCCGTTGCACTTTTCAAGTTACCACTGGGCTAGTTAGAGGCTACTAAGATCCTCCAAGGTGAAGGGCCAGCCGATCTCCGCGCCGGAGTCCTTGTTTTTTACCACCGGAATCCGGATACCATAGAGAGAGACCAATGCGGCATCTGCGCCAATATCCACGGATTCGACTTCGATTTCCAGGCAATCAGCTAGTTCGGCGAGCAGCTCCTCCGCCCGTTCGCAGAGGTGACAGCCAACGCTGGTATAGAAAATTAGCGTGGTCATGCCGAAGCCCGGCAGCAGCAATCCCTGAGCTCGACGCTGCTCATTGTTTATAGGAAGTAGACTGGGCGAGATTTAACAATTCCCTCAGTACCACCGAAAACATCGCATAACCTGGCCTCGGCTCTGCCTGTAGCCTGGTCAATATCTCCCGGGTCCTGGAGATTTCTTCACCATGCTGGGCTGCCCAGTCGGAGACGGCAGCCTGGGCCGAGCAGGGTTTCTTCATCGAACAAACCACATTAAAAGTCAGCGCGCGATGCTGCCAGGACAGGTCGTCGGTAAAGCTGACCCTGGCCTGGCCGCAGTTCTGCCCGCGCGTCGGGCGTAGATGACGCTGTTGCGCACTCGCTTTATGTGGGCGCCTGCTCGATTCAAGCCCTGGCGGATGGAGTCGACCAGGAATGGCATGTCATCGAACAGAATCAATATGCAGGTCCCGGTGTTCTGGTTCTCGTGTTCGGTATGGGTGTATTCAATAAATTTTATCTGGGGTGAGCGTGAGGGTCGCTTCTGCACAAACTTCCAGGCCAGCAAAACCGGCTCCAGAATTTCGTCCACGGATGCCCGCTGCAACTCCGTGCTCGGCGAACTGGCATAGAATTGCCCGAGGAAGAGGCGCACGCTCCCGGCCTTGGATTTTCCAAATTTGCTATCTATCGCTCGAGCAACGGCTGGCGATAGCGCTTTATTTTTTGGCGGTTTCATCCGCATAAATTATTCCTGTCTATACCGGGGTCGTCAGGCTGGCGAATGCCGATAAAAGTATTACCTTGGGGTCGTTATGAAGCGAGAAAAACAGGCAGCCTCCAGCCATGGCAAGCCCTGTACTCACGCTACATTCAGGCACAATCTTCGTCTAGACTTCTAACACAAAACGTTTACAATCCCTGACTTCGTGTTACGCGCAGCAATGACAGCAGAGAAATTTTGATATGAGTCACCACGCAATAATAACAGAACTTAAAGATTGGCTATCGAAGCAGATCATAGGACAGGAAAAGCTCATAGACAGGTTGCTGATTGCGCTGCTGGCAGATGGCCACTTACTGGTAGAGGGCGCTCCAGGACTCGCGAAAACCAAGGCCATCAAGGACCTGTCCCGCGCCATCGAGGGCGACTTTCATCGGATTCAATTTACGCCCGATTTATTGCCCAGTGATATTACCGGTACCGAAGTATATCGGCCGGAAGATGGTTCTTTTCGGTTTCAACAGGGACCCATTTTTCACAATCTGGTACTAGCCGATGAAATCAACCGGGCGCCGGCGAAGGTGCAGTCTGCGCTGCTGGAGGCGATGGGAGAGCGTCAGGTAAGTGTGGGCAGAGAGTCCTTTACCCTGCCGCCGCTGTTCCTGGTGATGGCCACCCAGAATCCCATCGAGCAGGAAGGAACCTATCCGCTACCAGAGGCGCAACTCGACCGTTTTCTGATGCACGTCACCATCGGCTATCCGTCCATCGACGCCGAACGCGACATCCTGCATTTAGTACGCAGAGAAGCCCAACACAAGGTGCCAGAACCGCCGAAGCAGGTTGCACAAAAGGATGTATTTGCCGCCAGGCAGGAAATTTTGTCCATGCATATGGCACCGGAAGTGGAGGAATACATCATCCAACTCATCATGGCGACCAGGCAGCCAGGAGTCTATGGCGATGACATGTCCAACTGGCTGGAATACGGCGCCAGTCCACGGGGCACCATATCACTGGATCGCTGCTCGAGAGCCCATGCCTGGATCCAGGGGCGTGACTTCGTCAGCCCCGACGATGTTCAGGAAATCATGTTTGACGCCTTACGGCATCGCATATTACTGAGCTTCGAAGCCGAAGCCAGCGGCATCACGCCGGACAAGGTATTGGAAACTATCCGCGAACGCGTTCCTTCCGCCTGAGCCGACGGCGGCGGTCATTATGTCAGCCAGTATGAAGATTGACCCACACCATGCTCTGTACCAGAGCACCGGTGCAGTAATCACCCTGCAGCAATTACTGGTGCAGCGCTATGCGGCAAAAACCCTTGAATATCTCTCTCACAGCCGCTCGGTAGCAGGCATTTCCGGTCTGCACCTGTCGAAGATGCGTGGCCGCGGCATCGATTTCGAAGAATTCAGACCCTACCAGGCTGGCGACGATATTCGTCTGATCGATTGGCGTGTCACCGCACGCACGAATCGACCCTTCACCAAGGTGTTTCGGGAGGAACGGGAAAGGCCGGTTATTATCGCTGTAGACCAGACCCACAATATGTACTTCGGTTCCCAGGTTGCTTTTAAATCGGTCATCGCGGCACAGGCTGCCGCGGTGCTTTGCTGGCTGGCGATAGATAATGGAGACCGCGTCGGCGGACTGGTATTTTCCGACACCGAATCGGCCCTGGTCCGTCCCAAGCGCAGCAGGCGATCCGCCCTGCACTTGCTCAATCAGGTCTTCACCTACAATCAGAAGCTACAGACTGTGAAAGACCCGGAATCCCAAGTCCCCCTGTCGGAGGATTTCAAACCCGGTTTGGCCCATGCCCTGGGGCAGATCCGCCGCATAACCAAACCCGGTAGCACCTTGTATGTGATTTCTGATTTTGCCACACTGGACGCCACCGCCCTGCAGTATCTCAACCAACTCGCGCGGCACAACAATGTGATCTGCTGCTGCGTCTATGACGCCCTGGAGGAAACCCTGCCGGTGCCCGGTGTTTACAGCATCACCGACGGGACTCGCAAGGGTGCGTTAAACACCCACAGCAACAAGGCAAGAATTCGATACCGGGAGAACTTCAAACGCAGGATGGAGTCCCTGGTGTCGGATCTGGAACAACTCCGGATTGGCCTGATAAAGATGCGCACAAATGAACTCGTGGTAGAACAAATTCGCCGATGGATAGTGAAGAACTCTTAGCTCAGCTGGCCGATATTCATTTACCGGTGGCAATAAGTTACTGGCCACCGGCTCCTGGCTGGTGGTTGCTCGCCGCCAGCTTGCTGGCCCTGTTCGTCTACGCCAGTAACAAAATCGCGCGCTGGGTCAGGCAACGGAGAATATGTGAACAGGCCCTGGCGGAATTGGAGCGATGCTACGGGGCATTGGCCCGCACCGAGGAGTTGGACCCCGATCGCCTGAAACTACGCTTCGTCAATGAATTCAACTCAGTGATGCGTCGCGTCGCCTTGTACCACTTCCCCCAGGCCAATGTCGCCAGTCTTGCCGGTGTCGCCTGGGTTGATTTTATCCGGGAAACAGGTGACTCTTCCCTGCTCAACGACGAAATCGCCCAGGCCCTTAGTTACGGGCGTTTTCAGACCAAAATAGAGGTCGATGTGGACGCGCTTAACAGCCTAGGGCAGCAATGGATTACAAGCCTGTATTTGAGTAAACCCGAGACCACTGCCGAGTCGCAAGGATTGAGGACCTGATGCTTGAATTCACCTGGCCCTACGTATTTCTGGCGCTGCCACTACCACTGCTGGTTTACAAGCTGCTGACCCGGGCACCGCGTCAGGATGCGGCGCTGTATGTCCCCTTCTTCAGCGTCCTCACCAGACTACAGTCAGACCACGAAAACCTGAGCAGCGGCCACCTGCTGAACCTGATCTGTTGCACCCTGATTTGGCTACTCATCGTAGTGGCGGCCAGCAGACCACAGTGGCTGGGTGATCCGGTACAACTGCCCTCCACCGGCAGGGATCTGATGTTGTCGGTGGACATCTCCGGCAGCATGGAGGCACAGGACATGGTGGTGGGGAACCGACAAGCCTCCCGCATCGACGTGGTGAAAGCGGTGGTGGGTGATTTCGTGAAACGCCGGGAAGGGGATAGGCTGGGGCTGATTTTGTTCGCCGCCCATGCCTATATTCAGGCGCCCCTTACCTTCGATCGCGAGACCGTCGGCAAACTACTGGAAGAAGCAGATATTGGCATCATCGAAGAGTCCGCGACCGCGATTGGGGACGCCATCGGCCTCGCTGTCATCCACCTGCGCAAGCGCCCAGAAAATGCCCGGATATTGATACTGTTGACGGATGGCGTCAACAACGCCGGTGCGGTTTCGCCGGAGCAGGCCGGGCAGTTAGCCCGCATCGAGAAGATCAAAATTTACACCATCGGCATCGGCGCCGACCAGGTGGTACAGCGCACATTTTTTGGCGCCCGCGCCATCAATCCCTCCGCCGAGCTCGATGAGCAGGTTCTCAGCCAGATCGCCGAATCCACCGGTGGCCGTTATTTTAGGGCCAGGGATGTCAATGACCTGGTGGAGATCTATGAAGAACTGGACAGGCTGGAAACCATCGAGCAGGATGAACAAACCTACAGGCCAACCAGGGTGCTGTTTTACTGGCCCCTGGGTGCCGCCATGCTGATCAGTTTCATCCTCGCGCTGTTCTCAATTCCGTGGCTGTCATTGGCTGGCAAAGCCCGTGTCGAAGCCATGGATGATGAGTCGGAAGCGGCTGCTCCCAGCGGAAGTAATGCCTGATGGAGTTTCTGACCCCCGCCAATCTGGTCGAAGAATTTCACTTCCTGCGCCCGCTGTGGCTGTTGGCGATCATCCCCGCGATGGTGTTTTTTGCCGCCATGTGGCGAGTCAATTCGGTGATCACCGCCTGGGATAAGGCCATCGACAAGTCACTACTACCCTACCTGTTGGATCGCAGCAAGAGTGGTGCCCAGCGCACCCCGTTACTGCTGTTGTTTGCAGCCTGGGCACTGGCCGTTATGGCACTGGCAGGACCGGTGTGGGAGAAATTGCCACAGCCGGTGCAGAAACGGGATGACGCCCTGGTAATTGTCATGGATTTGTCGCTGTCCATGTACGCGCCTGACCATATCCCCAGTCGTTTGGATCTGGCCAAGCGCAAGCTGCGGGATATTCTGGTGTTAAGGGAGGAAGGGCAGACGGCGCTGGTGGTCTATGCCGGTGACGCCCACACCGTTACCCCGCTTACCGACGACGTGGTGACAATCGCTGCGCTGGTACCCTCACTAAGCCCCAACATCATGCCCCTGTTCGGCAGCAATCCCATGAGTGCCATCGATCTTGCCATCGGCCTGTTAGACGACGCCGAGGCCAGTCGCGGCAAGATATTGCTGATGACCGATGGCATCAGTGGCTTCGATCAGGAATTGCTGATTACGGAACAGTTGCAGGGAACTCCCTACGAATTGTTAATCATGGGCATCGGCACCGAGGAAGGCGCCCCCATTCGTACCAGCGATGGCAATTATCTCACCGACGAAAATGGTGTCCGAGTCATCCCTACCCTGAATCGAAATGTGCTGGAGTCCCTGGCTAATCGCGTGGGTGGCCGCTATCACGACATCCAGCTTGCCGATTCAGACCTCGCCTATCTGCTCACCGCATTCGAACTGTTCAACGACGACGAACTCACCGAGGTCGAGGAAGAATTTGACGTCTGGTACGAAACCGGGCCCTGGCTGCTGCTGCTGGTGCTACCCCTGACCGCCCTCAGCTTTCGCCGTGGCTGGCTTTTCTCCCTGGTGTTATTGAGCGCCACTGGCATGCTAGTGCCAACCCAGCAGGTCCAGGCGGCGGATTGGCAGAGTCTCTGGCAACGAAGGGACCAGCAAGGTGCCGAGGCCTTTGCCAACGAAGATCATGCCACCGCCGCCGCGCTGTTCAACTCTACCCAATGGCAGGCTGCCTCCAGCTACAGGGCAGGCAACTATGAGGCGGCGATTGCGGCGTTCAGTGCCAGCGATACCTCGGACGGTCACTACAATCGAGGCAACTCCCTGGCCCTGATGGGCAATTACGCGGAAGCGATCGCTGCCTATGAGCTGGCCATCAACCTGGAAAACGATCACGCCGATGCGATTGCCAATAAGGAAATTGTCGAGCAGTTGCTGGAGCAACAGGAGTCAGAAGAGGGCGAGGAGCAGGATGGCGACAGCCAGGAAAACCAATCCGAACAAAATTCAGACAATGAATCTGAGCAAAATCAGGAGAACAGCGACCAGCAGGACCAGGAGAGTCAAGAAGGCAATCAGGATCAACAGGAAGAACAACAGCAGAACCAACCCCCTGACGATCAGGAAAGTTCGGAATCAAACAGCGAGCAAAACACACCCAGCGAAAACAGCAACGAAGAATTCGAGGAACAACAGGCACTGGAGCAGTGGTTACGCCGCATCGTGGATGATCCCGGCGAGTTACTGCGCCGAAAATTTCGCTATCAGTATCGCCAACGCCAGCTAAATGGAACCGCTAACAGCCTCCAGAACGGAGGACAAATCTGGTGAGCATGGGGTTGATACAGACGAGCCGCGGCCTTGTTGCCGCTTTGATCCTGCTTGTTACTAGCTTGGCGGGCGCACAGGATATCGAAGTCTCGGTGGACAGGAGTGAATTGGCCAGGGGAGAGACCCTGATTTTCACCATCCGGGTGTTCGATCAGCGGCAGGGCATGCAGTTGGACCTGACCCCGCTTACGAAAAACTTTGACGTGCTCGGCACCCGCACTTCGAGCCAGATCAGGTCTGTCAACGGCGTCGTCGATGCCTGGACCGATTACATCGTCACCCTGTTTCCCTTGAATGAAGGCGAACTAATTATTCCGGCCCTGAGCATCAACAACGCCATCACCAAAGCCATCACCATCGTCGTTGTCAATGAAGGCCCGCGCTCGAATCAGTCCAGCGAGGAATTATTCCTGGAAATCGAGGTCAACAAAGATTCCGTGTATGTGCAGGAGCAGCTGTTGTTCACCGTGCGCCTGTTTTACACGATCAACGGTATTCGCAACCCCCAGTTTACCGAACTGGAGATGCCTGACACGGTGATACAGCTGATTGGATCACCGAATCAGTATGAAAAGCTCATCGATGGCGTGCGCTATGGCGCCTACGAGAAGCGCTATGTGATATTCCCGCAGCGTAGCGGCAGCCTCGAGATGCCGGACATCCTCTTTCGCGGCGAGGTGACCGATGGCTCCAGCAATTTCGTGTTCAGAAATTTGAATACGCGGCGGGTCACCGCCTTTATCGAAGGCATCGACATCGAAATCAAGGAGCGCCCCCTGGTCACCCGAGACAGCAGGTTCTGGTTGCCGGTGGCCAATCTTTCCCTGCAAGAGCAGTGGAGTTCAGATCTTGACAATATACGGGTAGGAGACACCCTCATTCGCACGATCACCATGGTGGCAGATGGCCTCGATGGCGCGGTCCTACCGCCATTCAGCGCCGCCGAGATCGACGGCGCTAATCTCTATCCCGACCCACCCACCATCGAGCGCACCTTCGTCGATGGCAGCATTGTTGGCACCCGGGTTGAATCCACCTCGATTGTGGCCATCGACAGCGGCATCATCGACATACCTCAGATTTCCATTCCCTGGTGGAATATAGACACGGATCAACTGGAGGCCACGGTGGTGCCCGCGACCCGTCTCGTCATCGCCACCATCGAGGGTGTGGTGCCGGCGGAGCAGACCGTCGCCAGCACCGCAGACCTCGAGGAGCTGTTAGCCGCGGTGCCGGTGGTTGACCAGGATATGATCGATGCCCAGGCCGAAGCCGAGTTCATAGAAGTAGACGCCGCCTGGCTTAAATATTCCATCATGCTGGCCTTCGCGGTGGTCGCATTCAGTATTTACAAGCTGGCGATTGCGCCCAACAATGCCGAGATCGCCGCCTTCATTCGAGATCTCAAAGATCAGTTGGTAGCAAAATACAGCCCGGAAAATAATGAGCGGGTCGCGTTCAGGCAGTTGCGCGCAGGGTCCAGGGGCAACGATCTTATCCTGCTGCGGGCGACCCTGATACAGTGGTGTAATCACTTCATCGATGAGCGGCGGGTGCATAGCATGGAGGACATTCTGCAGCAGCAACAGGCTCCAGAGCTACACGCGCCAGCCCAGCAGATACAGAGCGCGCTGTTCAGTATCGAGTCGGGGCAATCCGACTGCAGAGGTTTCGACGCCCGCACGTTGATTAGTCTGGTTGCCGGACTACGCAGGCAGAAGCTGAGGCAGAACAAACGCAACCGGCGTCGGCAACAATATGCCCTACCCCCGCTGTATAAAACCTCCTAGCGTACCGCGGTACCCGTCCCCAATTTCCCGGCAGGCTGCACGGCGAGCAAATAGCGGGTCGATTTCCTGGCCCAAACTGCCATGAGTGAATCCAGGCTGGTGTACTCCACGGCTGGCAATGACCGCTGCCCCCATTGTCAGAAAATCCTGCGCAAGTGCCGCTGTGAGGCGGTGGTGCCGCGGAGTTTCACGGCGCCGGCAAGCATCTTGATACGCCGCGAAACCAAGGGTCGAAAAGGCAAAGGCGTCACCCTGGTATGCGGCGTGCAAATACCCGGGGCGGAATTGAAGTTATTGGCGAAACAGCTGAAGACCCTGTGTGGTTCCGGCGGCGCGGTGAAGGCGGGGGTGATCGAAATCCAGGGAGATCATCGTAGCGCGATCGAGCTAGCATTGAAGACTCAGTTCCCCGGCGTCAATATCACCAGCGCCTGAGCCCAAAACCGGCGTCGCTAGGCGCTAAATACGCGCCTCTGTGAAACGGCGGAACCAGGCTAAACTCGCTGCTGCATTCTGGCTAGCGGCGTGAGATTTAGCCGGAGACGGTTAAGCAGCCGCCTGAACACCTTCAGCTGTTGCTTCATTTGTGCCTCCGTGCTGCGCTTGCCGCGGTAGTTGAGTTCCACATAGAGTGCTGTTAGTTCCCCCATCACCCCGGCCAATTCCGGTTTGGCAGCCACAACCCGGTCACGGTAGTTCAGCGGTCCCTCCCCTCGCAACCTGGCCAGGCCAATTTTCTCCAGCTCCCGGCTCACCCTCAGATACAGTTTCGTCACCGGGTCGTGACTGGACCCGGGTTCGATCCTGATCACCGTCAGCGCCACGCCGAGAATCACGATCCCCGCCAGTCCCAGTAGCAACAGCAGGACTTTCTGTTCGGTCATTTCACCGAAGAGCCGCTCGAACAGCTCAAACTGCACTTCTTCGTCGTAGTTAACCACCCGTCGATTCCACTCATACTCGATGGCATCCAGCCGCAGCCGCATGGTGTTTAACCAGCTGAAACTGCCTAGCCTCATGGCCGAAAACAGGGACTCTTCAAGGAATGCCGGGTCATCGCGCAGTGCCGCCTCCACGCCGATTTCGATGCGTTCCGGGGACACCGCAGCAGTGGGGTCAAACCGAACCCAGCCCTCGCCTTCCAGCCAGACCTCATTCCAGGCGTGGGCGTTGTATTGATACACCATCATGTAGTTTTCGAAGCGGTTATACTCTGCTCCCTGGTAACCGACGATGACCCTGGATGGTATGCCCACGGCACGCATCAGCAAGGCGAAAGTACTGGCGTAGTGTTCACAGAACCCTTCCAGGGTGGAGAACAGGAAGTCATCGATGCGGTTTTCACCCAACAGCGCCGGGTTCAATGTGTAAAAGAACGGATTCCGCTGGAAGTGTGCCAGCACCGCGAACGCATAGTCGCGATCTGAGTTCACGCTCGCGCGTAGCTGCCTGGCAAATTCCTGGCTCTGGGCATTACCCGTAGTCGGCAATCCCAGGCTACGGCTGCGGACATTGTCCCGGAGGATGAGATCGGTCTGGTTGTCGGCAAAGGAGAGCAGGTCATAACTGAGCCGCTATTGAACTGACTCATATCGAATGCCACCGGTTTCGGATACACCACGCAGTGCTGATTCAATTTGACCACCGACCATGTGCGGCACAGACCCAGCGGAAAATAGCTGAGCACGCGCAGGCGTGGCGCCGCAAATTTGCCGCGCTTACGGGCGAGTGTGAACACATCTAACTTAGTCTGGTCCTGCTGGATCAGATCGGCATGGCTGACATTGGAATCGGGAAATCCAAGCATCAGCGCCTCGTGTCGCCGATTCCGGGTGCGGCTCAGCAGCACCTTGAAATTCGCCTCCTCGCCGCAGAACACCGGTAGCGCCGGTTGGCTGCTGAGGGTCAATTGATTGAGATTATTGAAGCCGTGGAGTATGGCGAGAATGAATATACTCACCATCATAAATGCCAGGGCGAAGGCCAGGCTAACCGCGTAATTGATTGCCGCGATAAATATCAGCGCGGCGGCAAACACGAACATCAAGCCGTTGCGGGATGGCAAGATAAAGATATTGCTGCGGAATAAGGTAGTTTTATCTCGCGCTGGCACCTTCCTGTCCAGCCATCGCTGCATGCGCTTTTCAAATTGTGATCTGAGACTGAAGGCCATGAGTTCTGTACCGGGACCGAATCAGAGGTTCCCTGGCTTGCAAGCTGGAAAAGCCGGGCAGGCTCGGAATTATTCTATGATATCCATTGCATTGAGCAGGCGTTGCACCAGCGATGCCCCGGTATCCCCATCCTCATCCGAATTGGCCCGGAGTCTATGCTCGGCCACCGCCGGCAGTATGGTTTGTACGTCTTCCGGTATCACGTGATTGCGACCACACATCAGGGCCCAGGTCTTGGCGGCGCGCATCACCGCCAGGCTACCCCTGGGTGATAGGCCGAAATGAAACTCATCGGTGCCGCGGGTATATGCTATCAGGCGTTGCACATAGTCCAGTAGCGAGTCGCTGGCGTTGACATGGGCCGAGTGCTTGCGAAAATTCGCCACATCGGCCGTAGACAAACACTGCTTCACACTCGCGATCTTGTCCCGTTCCGTATTCATCTCCAGTAATTCACGTTCCGCCCGCTGATCTGGATAACCCAGACGCAGGCGCATCAGGAATCGGTCTAACTGGGACTCGGGTAATGGATAGGTGCCCGCCGCCAGGGTAACTGGAATCTGGGTTGCGATGACGAAGAACGGCTCGGGCAGGACTCGGGTCTCACCTTCGATAGTCACCTGTCGCTCTTCCATGGCTTCCAACAGCGCAGATTGCGTCTTCGGTGTGGTTCGATTGATCTCATCCGCCAGCACCAACTGACTGAAGATGGGTCCGGGATGAAACAAAAATTCATGGGTGTTCTGATCGAAGATGGAAATACCCAGGATGTCTGCCGGCAGCAGGTCGCTGGTGAACTGAATGCGGTTGTAACCCAGGCCTAGTGCCTTTGCCAGTGCGTAGGACAAGGTGGTCTTGCCCATACCCGGCAAGTCCTCGATGAGCAGGTGGCCACCGGCAAACAAACAACACAGGGCCAGTCGAATCTAATGTTCCTTGCCCAATATTGCCTTGCTTACTTCGGTAACCGCAGCCTCCACCTGCAGCGAAAAATCGTTCTCAACGAGTTCTGCTGGTATCTGGGCTTGCTTATTAAGGTTCAATGAAAACATGTAGCTTGCTTTCCCTTACGCAATAACAAATCGTGGCCAGGTACGGGGCAATCCGGCTTCGACACCCTGCCGGGCCCGGTCAGGCATCGTTATGCATGTCTGCCACCAGGTTTTTCCCCTTCGCGTGGCCGCCTTTCTTCCTGGATTTCTTCGCGGCATCGCTGCGCGTACTCTCCAGCCGTTTTAAATAGACTTCATCCACATCGCCGGTAATATACTTGCCGTCGAAAACACAACATTCATAGTGGCTGATATTCGGATTTCCTTCCGCCGCCGCCGCAATCAAGTCATCTAAATCCTGGTAAATCAACCAGTCCGCACCGATCAGTTCTTCGACCTCCTTGTCGGTTTTCCCCGCCGCTATTAACTCCGATGCCGCCGGCATATCGATACCATAGACATTCGGGTAACGCAGGGCTGGTGCCGCAGAGGCGAAATATACCTTGTTGGCACCCGCTTCCCTCGCCATCTGAATGATCTGCTTGCTAGTGGTTCCCCGGACGATGGAGTCATCCACTAATAGTACATTCTTGCCCCGAAATTCCAGATCGATGGCGTTGAGCTTCTGTTTGACAGATTTTCGTCGCTGGCTTTGACCGGGCATGATGAAGGTTCGCCCTATATACCTGTTCTTCACGAAACCTTCCCGGTACTTGATATTTAATCTATTGGCCAGTTCCAGTGCCGATGTGCGACTGGTATCTGGAATCGGAATCACCACATCGATATCATGATGCGGACGAATTTTTTGTAGTTTGTCACCGAGTTTTATGCCCATGCGCATCCTGGCCTTATACACGGAGATGCTGTCCATCAAAGTGTCGGGCCGCGCGAAATAGACATGCTCAAATATGCAGGGCGTATGCTGCCCCGGCTCTGTGCACAGCTGGGTATGAAGGTTGCCCCTGACATCGATATAGACCGCCTCACCAGGTGCCACGTCTCTTACTATAGAGAAACCCTGGGAGTCCAGCGCCACACTCTCCGAGGCGATCATGTATTCAACTCCATTATCGGTGGTTCTGCTGCCGAAAATCAGGGGGCGAATGCCATTCCTGTCTCTGATTCCGACGATGCCATATCCAGCCAGCATGATGACAGCGGCGAAACCACCGCGACAGCGTCTGTGCACCCCCGCAACGGCGTCGAAAATATCTGCGGGCCGCGGCTCCATCTTGCCGCACTTCTGCAGCTCATGGGCAAAGACATTCAGGAGTACTTCGGAATCAGAGTCGGTGTTGATGTGGCGCAGATCGGATGTAAACAGGTCCCGGCTCAACTCCGAGATATTGGTCAAATTGCCGTTATGGGCCAGGCTAAGACCATAGGGGGAGTTCACGTAGAATGGTTGCGCCAACGCTGGACTCGAACTCCCCGCGGTGGGGTAGCGGACATGGCCGATACCCATCTGCCCGGTCAGTCGTCGCATATGGCGCTCACGAAAAACGTCTTTGACTAGGCCGTTGTTTTTCCGCAGGTTGAGCTTGCCATTGTCGCTGGTCATGATGCCGGCGGCATCCTGCCCCCGGTGTTGCAGCACTGTCAGCGCATCATAAAGGCACATGCCCGCGTCTGCACCCACTATCACCCCTACCAATCCGCACATACCATGCTCCGAGATTAACTAATTCGTCTGTAGCATCGGTTCGATGCAGTCATCGTCTTCGAGTAACTGTCTCGACCATTCGATCGTCGCCAAGCCGTGTGGGATGAGCCTGGACTGCTGCCACTGCTCTGTCTCGGAGACGAATAATCCGGTAATGAATATGATTACCAGCACGATGATGCCCCCCCTGGCGACACCGAAGGCTCCACCCAATAATCTGTCCACCAGTTTCAAGCCAGTGATAGTCAGCAACTTCGATATCGTGTTCGTAATCAAGGTGCCCAACATCATTACCATGACGAAGAGAATGGCAAACGCCGTCACATACCTGACGCTATCACTTTCGATCAGGTTCACCAGCCAACTAGCCAGCGCGTCACTGTACACCCTGGCGATGACTAAAGCTGCGATCCAGCTCACCAAAGAGAAAACTTCCTTAATCAAGCCGCGCCAGAGCCCAAACAGGCTGGATATGCCTGTTACCACCAGAATTGCCGCATCGACTTCATTCATTATCGGCAATGATACCGTCTCTGCCTGGGTGTTGGGCTCAAAGCCGTACCATTTCGTAGGAGACAACCATGCCCGCCAGCTGAAACTGCCGCTGTAGCTGGGTCTGGGTCTCGTCAGCCCGTGCCCGCACCACCCAGGGGCCCACCAATACTCTGCTGCGTTCACCCTGATCACCGACGACACTGCGAATGTAGGCCTTATAGCCGGCTCCTTGCAGCCGTGCCAATAAGTTCCTGGCATTCTCCACATCGGCAAAGGATGCCAACTGCACCACCCAGGACTGGGGCAGGCCGGCTCTGTCGAGCTTCGGTACTTCACGACTGAAGACTGGCTCCGATGTAGTCACCGCAATGGATTCGGTGGCGGCTTCCACCTCATCCGGGTCCTCTGTACTAGTTGTTTCATCGCCGGCGGGGACCGCCAACTCTACTTCGCGTTCGGTTTCGGCAATTATGACGGGGCGGCTCTGCACCGGTTCGGGCAAGATCGAAACCTGGGGTGGGTCCGGAATCCGGCTCGTCATCGCCGGCTCATAACTACCCTGACCGTCGAAGACGATGGGCAGAAAGATCAACGCCAGCGTCAACAGCACGAACGTACCAACAATTCTTTGTTTAGTAGCCTGATTCAATCTACAAAACTCCAAGGTTCCGGGTTGATCCCGGCCTCGCTACCACTACGGACTATGCCGCTGCCAGGGCCGGAATTCGTCCGTAGCCTGGGTCAGTTCACGTACCGCGGCCACAGTGTGAAACGAACCCGTCACCAGGACCAATGGCGTGCCAGAGCCCTCGGCATCGAGAGGGGCATCACAGGCCTCCTGGTAAGCTGCGGCGACAGATTCGAAGCGTCGATATTGGGCCGTCCCTGCCGCCTCTTGCACGCGCTTTTCGGCTTCGATCGCGGACATACTGCGGTCCGCGTCAATCTGCGCAATATACCAGATGTTGAGGCAGGATTCTAAGGCAACTACCATATCTTCTATCTCTTTATCTGCCATCACCGCAATGACTCCAGTGATTCGCCCGATCTGTGGATGCTGCTGCCGCAAGCGCTGTAGATTGACCGCGAGCAATGCCGCCGCCGCCGGGTTATGGGCGACATCCAGCACCACCAATATACCGGAGACCGCATCCCGGCGTAGTTCGAAACGACCTGGGAGGGCAACCGATTTCATTGCCGAGACGATGGCGCTATCGGCAATGGCCAGGGGCAATAATTTTATTGCCTGCAGGGCGCTCGCCACATTGTCCAGCGCCAGCCTCGGCATCGGCAGTGCATCCAACAGGACAGCCGTTTCGTCTGCGCCCTGCCCCTGCCATTGCCAGCGGGCTTGGGAAGCCGAAGGCGTGGCCTCAAAATCCTTACCGAGCATGAATACCTGCGCCCCTATCTCCCCGGCTCGGTCGAGAATACTCTGCGGCGGATTACTGCTACCCAGTATCGCTGGAATATTGCCGCGCAGAATCCCGGCTTTCTCCCGACCGATATTTTCGACGCCGCAGCCCAGCCAGTCCTCGTGATCGAGGCTGATGCTGGTGATAATGGCGATATCAGGATCGATAATATTAACCGCATCCAGGCGCCCACCAAGGCCCACCTCCAGCAGGGCCACATCGACCTCCGCTTGTTGGAATATCCACAGCGCCGCCAGTGTGGCGAACTCGAAATAACTCAGGGAATCGGGCCCGCGGCACGATTCCACCCATGCCAGCGCCGCACTCAGTGTGTCGTCACTGCAGCACTGCCCATCGACCCTGAAGCGCTCATTAAAGCGATGAATATGGGGCGACGTGTAGGCGCCGGTGCGATAGCCGGATTGTTGCAGTATCGCTTCCAGGCAGGCAACGCAGGAACCCTTGCCGTTGGTGCCGGCGACGGTAATCACGTGGCGCCCCGGTCGTGTTAGCCCCATGTGACCGGCAACCCGGCGGCTGCGCTCGAGGCCCAACTCAATCTCACGGGGATGCACGCCGGCAATGTGCTGGAGCCAGGAATCCAGGGAAGCTCGGCTGCGCTCGCTCATCGGTGCTGACGTTACTTCAGGAACCGCTACGCTGACAATGCATTAGCTTTTCCAGCAGGGAGGAAATTTTGGCGCGCATATCGCGGCGATGGACGATCATATCGATGGCGCCGTGCTCTAATAAAAATTCACTGCGCTGGAAGCCTTCGGGTAGTTTTACCCGCACCGTCTGACGAATCACATCCGGACCGGTGAAACCGACCAGGGCATTAGGTTCGGCGATGTTGATATCACCCAACATGGCCAGGGAAGCGGATACACCACCGTAGACCGGATCGATAAGCACCGAGATATAGGGCAGAGAATGTTGTTTCAGTCTTTCCAGTGCCGCCGAGGTTTTCGGCATCTGCATCAGGGAAATCAGTGCCTCCTGCATCCGCGCCCCACCACTGGTAGCAAAGCAGACCAGAGGCAATTTCTCCGCTATACAGGTATTTACCGCCTGGTTAAACTTCTCCCCGACCACGGCGCCCATGGATCCACCAATAAATCCAAATTCGAAGGCTGCCACGATCACCGGCGTGGCTTTTACCCGGCCTCTCACCACCACCAAGGCGTCCTTCTCACCGGTGCGTTTTTGCGCCGCGACGATCCTGTCCTTGTATTTCTTCAGATCCTTGAATTTCAGCAGATCGACCGGCTCCAGATCCGCACACAGTTCCTCTTGCCCGTCCGCGTCCATAAACAATTGGATACGGCGCCTGGCGCTGATGCGCAAGTGGTGGTCGCATTTGGGACAGACATCATAATTTTCATCCAGTGACTTCTTGTACAGCACGGCGTCGCAACGGGGACACTGCTTCCAGATACCCTCCGGCACATTGGCCTTGGCCTTGGCCTTGCGTTTGCTCTGCCCGGAAACGTTGGAGATAGAGGGCAATAATTTATCTATCCAACTCATATATTTTCTAATATATACATAGTGTTGCGTACTTTAGTTAATTCCATCTATAGAATCTCTGACGACACTGATAATCTCAGCAGTACCATCAATGTGGGCGGCGCTATCTGCTATATCGGTTAATTTTGCGATCTGCTCAACCAGGGCACTACCGATAATGACGCCGTCGGACAGTGCTGCCATGGCGCGGGCGCTCTCTGCGTCTTTTATACCAAAACCGATGACGATGGGTAAGTCGGTGAGTGCCCTCAGACTCTCGATATTGGCCCTCACCGAATCATGATCCGTCAGCGCGGCGCCGGTCACGCCTTTCAGGGAGACATAGTAGAGGTAGCCACTGGTCTGCGCGGTAATCACTTTGGCCCGCGCTGGGCTGGTGGTAGGCGCCACCAGGAAAATGAGATCGATGTCTGCCTCTTGCAGCAGTGCGCTCAGCTCACCCGCCTCGGCCGGTGGCATATCGACCACCAGGACACCGTCAACCCCCGCCTCTGCGGCCGCCTCCACAAAAGCCCCGTAGCCCATAATCTCCACCGGATTTAGATAACCCATCAGAACCACCGGTGTGAGTGCGTCCTGTTGGCGGAAGCGATTGACCAACTGCAGTACCTTGACCAAGCTGGTAGCCGACGCCAGGGCGCGCTCGACGCCACGCTGGATTACCGGACCATCTGCGGAGGGGTCACTAAAGGGCACGCCCAGCTCGATGATATCGGCACCCCTGATGACCAGGTCGTGCATGAGCGCGAGCGTGGTGTCTAGATCCGGATCACCGGCAACCAGGTAGGGAATTAGCAATTTGCGGCTGGACTCTGACGCCCGCGCGGTGGTTACTTGAATACGACGCATGGGGCTACAACTCGATTCCTTCGATGCGGGCCACAGTTTCTATGTCCTTGTCGCCGCGACCGGACAAATTCACCACCATCATCTGTTCTGGTGTCATCCGCGCGGCCAACTGCATGGCGTAGGCTATGGCATGACTGGACTCCAGAGCCGGAATGATGCCTTCCAGGGAGGTCAGATCGTGAAAGGCCTGCAACGCCTCCTGATCGGTGGCAGTGACGTACTGTACCCGCTTGAGATCTTTTAGCCAGGCATGCTCGGGGCCGACGCCGGGGTAATCGAGCCCGGCGGAGATGGAGTGAGTGTCCATAATCTGACCGGCGTCATCCGTCATCAGATAAGTCCGGTTGCCGTGGAGTACACCGGGAATACCGGCACTCAGTGGCGCCGCATGGGCACCGGTCGCTAGCCCATGTCCACCGGCTTCGACACCGTACATGGTCACTTCCCTGTCATCGAGAAATGGATGGAACAGACCGATGGCGTTGGAGCCACCACCGACACAAGCGACCAAGGCGTCTGGCAGTGCGCCGGTCTGCTGCAGTGATTGCGCTCGCGCCTCGCGGCCGATGACACACTGAAAATCACGTACCAGTTGTGGATACGGGTGGGGACCCGCCACCGTGCCGATAATATAATAGGTGTTGTCAACGTTACCTGCCCAATCACGCAGGGCTTCGTTCATGGCGTCTTTCAGGGTTCTCGATCCCGACTCCACGGAGACCACGTTGGCCCCCAGTAGTTTCATGCGATAGACATTGGGCGCCTGGCGCACTATATCCTCGGCACCCATATAAACATGACATTCCAGGCCCAGCCTGGCGGCCACCGTGGCACTGGCAACGCCGTGCTGTCCGGCGCCGGTCTCGGCGATGATGCGGGTCTTGCCCATGGCCTTCGCCAACAATGCCTGGCCGATCGTATTATTTATTTTGTGGGCGCCGGTGTGGTTCAGATCTTCACGCTTCAAATAGATTTTGGCGCCGGCACAGGCCTCGGTTAAGCGCTCCGCGAAGTACAGCGGCGAAGGCCGGCCCACGTAATGCTGTAATTGCGCATCGTATTCACGCCAGAAATCCTGGTCCTGCGAGAGCCTGGCGTAGACTTCGGCCAATTCCTCGACGGCATTGACCAGGGTCTCGCCAACGAAGACACCCCCATAGGGACCGAAATGGCCACTGGCATCGGGTCCGTCGAATGCCGATGTATTCGCTTCGCTGTCAATCACTTCTAGCTCCTGCTACGAAAGATTGCATCTTCAGTAAATCCTTAATTCCATGACTGGCCTCCACGCCACTACTGACATCGACGCCGTAAGGCCGCACCTGTGCCACTGCCGTGGCCACATTAGTCGGATTAAGGCCGCCTGCCAGTACTAGCTTGACATCACACTCACGGCGCACTGCCGCCGCCACAGCCCAGTCAAATGTCTTGCCGCTGCCACCTGACACTTTTTTGTCGAAGCTATCCAGAAGAATCATCTCGGCGCCGGCATAATCGTGTATCTTATCGAGCAGCACTTCGGATTTGGCACGCGCCGAAGTCGCCACTGGTCTATCTCCCTGTGGTCCCTGCCCCACCTTGATTGCTTTCATATAAGGCAGGTCGAAGGACTCACAGAATGCGGCAGGTTCATCCCCATGAAATTGCAACATGTGGAACAAGCCGGAGCCGGACACCTGCCTTACCTCTGCCGCGTCAGGATCCACGAATAAAGCAACCACCTTGATCTGCCCGCCGAGCGCACGCAGAATTGGATACGCCGCGTCCAGCGTCATCGCCCGTGGACTGGGGGCAAAGAACACCATGCCGATCGCAGTGGCACCCAAATCTGCAGCTGCCACTGCGTCCTGCGGTCGGGTCACGCCACAAATTTTAATCCAGAGTCTAGACAAGACGAGCCGAGCGAGTCGCGAAAGACTCCCATTCTATCAAATTCATCACTTAGCGCCTACGCAAGCGCCTCAATAAAGCCCGGTGGGATGTACGCCGGCGCCAGTCCAGTCTGGTCCGGGTACGTCACCTGGGTCAGGTACAATCCGCCAGGAGCTGCCGTCACCGCCGCCCGGGTACGATCCTTGCCGGCGAGCAGATCGGCGATCCAGGCAGTGGGCCGTGAGCCGTCTCCGATTGCCAGCAATGAGCCGACAATATTCCTCACCATGTGTTGCAGAAACGCATTCGCCTGTACGTCGATGACGACGTACGAACCCAATGAGATGACGCGCACCGAAGTGACATTTCTAAATGGCGTCTTAGCCTGACATCCGCTCGCACGGAAGGCAGAGAAGTCCTGCTCGCCCAGCAATGCCTGTGCCGCCCTGTGCATCGCCGTGACATCCAGCTCGCGTCGAATGTGAAGTACTCGCTGCGCAAGTATCGCCGGTGCGGTCTCCCGCCGCTGAATAATATAGTTGTAGCGCCTGGCCGTGGCCGAAAATCTGGCGTGAAAATCCGGCGCCATGGTCCTGGCATCGAGGATACGAATGCTCGGTGGCAGCAGACTGTTGCAGCCTGTAACCCAGGCCTTCCTGCCTCTATCGATGGCACAATCAAAATGAAGCACCTGGCTCGTCGCATGGACCCCGGCATCGGTGCGACCGGCGCAGATAACCTTAACCCGATGATCCGCTATCCTGGCGAGTGCGCATTCGACCTCCTGTTGAATGCTAGCCTGCGACGGTGAAAGTTGTCGCTGCCAGCCACAGTATCCGGCACCATCGTATTCCAGGGTGAGGGCAATACGCTGGTCAGGGGCTAGGGGATTGTCAGATTTTGACACTATCTGGGGAATCTCTGATTAAAGAGCTTTTGATTAATTACTCAATTCTCTGCGTGGCCTGAAACTGCTTCTGTCAGCTGCGAGGGAGCGGCGGCTTAGTCGGAAGACTTGTCCAGGGTCAGCAGCAACTTCCCGGCTTCGGTGACTTGTTCTTCGGTGCCCTCTTCGATTACCTCCAACAGAATTTCCTTGGCACCCTCGACGTCACCCATTTTATGATAGGCATAGGCGAGTTCTAGTTTCGTGGCGGACTCATCAACGGGTAGCAATTGCACCTCTTCGATATCATCGACGGATTCGATCTCCACCTCATCGTCACTAATGAACCCCAAGTCATCATCGAGGTCATCGGTTTCCTCCTCCGACCCGGAGGCAGCATCGGCTGAAATCTCTTCCTGCTCATCCGTTTTCGAAACCTCATCTTCATCGAGATCGAATTCAAGCTCTACGTCGTCATCTTGAACTTCCGGATCGTCGATTGCGGCTACCTCGGCCTCATCATCTTCGGCAGAATCAACTTCGGATTCATCGGGATTCCAATCGATTTCTTCAACTTCGATGGTAGCCTCGTCTGGCAGCTCCGGTTCCGAATGCTCGGCAGCAGTTTCTTCAGTGTTCGTGCCTGCAGAATCCTCCACATCGAAATCGAGAGATTCAATCTCTGCGTCCACATCCACCGATTCCGGCTCGGCGTCTATTTCACTCTGATCGAAACTGAATTCGACCCCGTCCTCTGTACGCTCTGTAGTGGCCTCTGGACTCGCTACTGCTGCGGGCTCATCCTCGGCGTCGAAAGAATAGGATACTTCCTCCACTTCCCTCTTAGCTTCCTCTTCAGCTTCCTCCTCAGCGCTTGCTTTCTCGCCGACATCGAATTCCACGCCCTGCTCTACTTCCTCTTCCAGCCCTTCTGTCTTAGCGTCGATTTCTCCGCCGTC
>Ga0208879_1000218_pt1 | contig 61584 bp, 60 predicted proteins | sample Knorr_S15_td_Bot_FD_185605 | JGI IMG/M metagenome (GOLD analysis project Ga0208879, IMG submission 185605) | Marine microbial communities from Southern Atlantic Ocean transect - Knorr_S15_td_Bottom_ad_5009_LV_A (SPAdes) (version 2) | ecosystem: Environmental > Aquatic > Marine > Oceanic | place... | reverse complement strand
GGCGGGAAGGTCGATGACCATTCCCGCCCTACAATTGTCAGTGATTGATCTTAGAGCGCCGCAACGGCCGCATCGCGGACGAGGTCGCCGAGTTCGGTGGTGGAGGAAAGGGTGTTGCCTTCACGCCACAGATCGCCGGAGCGGTAGCCATCGTTCAGTACCTTTTCAACGCCGGCGCGGATGGCGGTGGCCGCCGCGTCTTCGTGGAGCGTATCGAGCATCATGGCCGTGGACAGGATCATGGCGAACGGATTCGCTTTTCCCTGTCCGGCAATGTCGGGCGCGGAGCCGTGGACCGGCTCGAGCATCATGGCCGTGGACAGGATCATGGCGAACGGATTCGCTTTTCCCTGTCCGGCAATGTCGGGCGCGGAGCCGTGGACCGGCTCGAAAATCCCGACCGACCCCCCCACCGATGCCGACGGCAGCAACCCGAGCGAACCCCCCAGCGTGGCGGAGGTGTCGGACAGGATGTCGCCGAAAATATTGCCGGTCAGGATGACGTCGAACTGGCGCGGATTGATGACCATCTGCATGGCGGCGTTGTCGATATACATGTGCTCGAGTTCCACGTCGGCATATTCCGCGGCGTGCAATTCCTTGACGGTATCGCGCCACAGGCGGGACACGGCGAGGACGTTGGCTTTGTCGACACTCATGACCTTGTTGCGGCGCTTGCGGGCCCATTCGAAAGCCACGCGGGCCACCCGTTTGATTTCGCCAACGGAGTAGACCATGGTGTTCCAGACCTTCTTGTCGTCGCCTTCGCCTTCTTCGCCGACGGGTTGGCCGAAGTAGATGCCGCCGGTCAGTTCGCGGACGGTAAACAGGTCGACGCCGGACACGGATTCGGGGCGCAGCGGGGAGTTTTCCGCGAGCGACGCCGGAACAGTAACCGGCCGCAGGTTGGCAAAGGCACCGAGTTCCTTGCGGATTTTCAGCAGGCCGCTTTCAGGCCGCAGGGCTCCGGTGAGGTGGTCCCATTTGGGGCCGCCGACCGCGCCGAGCAGGACGGCGTCGGAGGCTTTGCAGGTTTCGATGACCGAGTCGGGCATGGGGTCGTTGTGCGCGTCGATGGCAGCGCCCCCCGCATTTTGTTCGGTGTATACGAGGGTGAAGCCGGATTTCGCCGCAACGGCGTCAAGCACCTTGACGGATTCCTGGATGACTTCGGGGCCGATGCCGTCGCCCGGCAACAGCGTAATGTTGTATGTTTTAGACATAATCGTTCCTTGGTTAAAAAATGAAGGCGGATTTTGCCAGAGGTGGAAGGGAATGCAACCGCAAAAAAGGCAGGCGTTACAGCCTGCCTTTCGCTATCGGAGATAAAAGGGTGCGGATTATTCTTCCGTTGGCTTCTCGAGGACTTTCGGCCAGTTCTTTTCCTGGCCGGTGGCTGCGATGCTCGCCAGCAGTTCCCGGGTAATTTGATGCTCTTTTGCAATGTCCTGTTGATAGTGCTCCAGCAGCTTGGCCTTGCTTTTAGCCGCTTTCATTTCCTGATCCGCGCGCTTTTCCGGGATATGGTGGATTTTGACCGGGTTGAACTGCTTTGCTTTCTGTTCGGCCGTTTTTTCGGCGGCACAAATTTCCCGATAAATAACCCGTTGCTCGGTTTCTGGAAGCGATTGCTTCAACTCTATTTTTTTCTCGGGTTTTTCATCCTCGGAAAAGAACTGTCCATGGCATGTCAGTCCGCAGGCGATGACGAATAGGGCGAGTCCTATTTTTTTCATGCATTCTCCTCTTGGTTCACAACAGGCAATATACTGCCGTTGTGATCGGCAGTTTAAGGGAGCTACCGGTTTCGGCAAAGAGGAAAATGGATGGGATTAGGGTCGGCCGCGCCGGCCGCTGCGCGGCATCTGCAGCGAGGTTGCGGAAATAATGTCTTCCACATGATCGGCAAAGTCCTGCGCATCGTTGCCTTCGTAGCCCAGGTCGGTGCCCAGTTGTTTGAACATGACGGTGCGCTCCTGATTGATGAGCGGCCGGACTTCGCGTATTTCGTTGTAAAGCTCGCGCATGGCTTCGCGATCGGGCGGTTGTTCCGGATCCTGCAACGGTTCGGTCAACGACCACACATGGGCCATTTTTTCCACCAGCAACTCGTGGTTTTCCCGTTCGGCGGTCGTCATGTGCGTTGTATCGAGATCCATGAAGGTGACGGTGCGTTCGGCCAGGTTGTAGCGCATGGTTTGCTGGCGTTCCTGTCGGCGTTGGATCCGTTCGGCATAGCCCGCGGGATCCTCTTGCTTCAGTTTTGCCATGCGTTCTTCGAAGGATTCGCGCGGCGGCTGGGGTGCACGCAGGCGGTCGAGCTCTGCATCCCGTTCCGCCAGCACCGCCTTCAGGTAGGCGAGTTCGTTGGTGTCGCCCGATGAATCCTGAAACGCAATGAGCGGGGTTGCGTTGGTTTCGGCCGGTAGGATTTGATCGTTCTGTGCCGCCAGCTGTTCGCGCAGGCTGCGGGCTTCCTGTTCGGCCGCCTTCTGCTGGTTCGATGCCTTCATCCCAAAGGCCATGCCGCCGATGGCCGCGATTACTGAAACCGTGCTGATCAAAATAGGTAGGGATTTTTTCATGAATGTCCTCCAGTCAGTTTAAAGAACGCCGCCGGATTAAGGTTTGGTGCAAAAAATATTTTGCTTCAGGCGCTGGTGGTCGTCGAAGGCGACGGGCAGGCTGAGCAGGATGTTTAGGAACGCGGCAATCACCATGGCAACGAAGATGCAGATCATGATGCCGATTTGGTATTTGATGGCCGTCATGGGCAGTGCGCCGCCGAGGATCTGGCCGGTCATCATGCCGGGCAGGGAGACGATGCCCATGGTGCCCATGGTGGCAACGGAGGGGTTGATCGCGGCCTTGACGGCATCCCGGAGGTAGGGGCGGACCGCTTCGCGCAGGTTGGCCCCCAGCATGAGGTAGGTCATGAACTCGTTCTCGTTTTTCCGGATGCCGCTATAGAAACGTTCCAGGCTCAGCACATTGCTGCGCAGGCAGTTTCCGAGGATCATGCCGGTGATCGGAATCAGATAGCGCGCGTCGTAGAGCGGGTCGGGGCGGATGGCGATGAGAATAAACCAGCCGCTGACGAAGAGGGTGCTGCCGGCGACGCCGGCGAGCGAGCGCCAGAAAAATAGGCCCCGCTTCAGGCCGGCCTTGTTCAGGATGCTCAGGTTGGCCACCACGAGCATCACGGCCACCCAGAGCAGGCTCACAGCCGGGCTGTTGAGTTGGAAGATATATTTCAGGTAGAGGCCAACCAGCACCAGCTGCACCGTCATGCGCACCATGGCAATGAGCGTTTCGCGAATGATGCCGAGCTGGAGATAGAAGAGAATCGCCAGGGGGATGAGCATCAGCGCATACATGGAAATCATGGCACCGATGGAAAGGTCCGCCGTCATTTTGCCACCTCCCGCAGCTGGGCGGTATTGAATTCGACAATGCGGTTGCAGCCCTTGATCCACTCGGGATCGTGCGAGACGGAGAGCAGGGTGATTTCGGGGCGGAAGAGTTCTTCCATGACCGCCGCGCGGCTTTGCGGGTCGAGGGCGGAGGTCACTTCGTCGGCCAGAAAGATGGACTTGTTCAGCAGCAACGCGCGAATAATGGCAATGCGCTGCTTCTCGCCGCCGGAAATGCGCGAACAGGTTTTATCCAGAATGTCGGCCGAAAGGTGCAGCCGTTCCACCCGTTCAACGATGTGCTCTTCGGTCGGGGCCGTGCCGCGGTGCGCCTTGAAGGAAAAGGGAAGTAGCAGGGCGTCGCGGACGATCTCCGTTCCGAGCACCGGTTCCTGCCCGATGAACGCAATCCGACTGCGGATTTCCTGCACGGTGGCGGCCGAGAGTTCGGTGCCTTCAATGCCAATCGATCCTTCCGCAATGGGAAGGGCTCCAATCACACTCTTGAGCAATGAACTTTTTCCACAGCCGGATGCACCACGAACAACGAGCTTGTCGCCGTTGGCAATGTGCAGGTTCGCGCCGTCGAGCAGCGTTTGCCGATGTATCTCCAGCCTGATGTTTCTGAATTCAATCATGGATTATAGTCCAATGGCGATGATGATCGGTAGGGTGATGGCCGAGAGCACGGTGCTCAGCGCGACGATGCGGCCGGCGAGCGGGGCGTCGGTGCCCATCACATCGGCCATGATGTACGACATCCCGGCGGTCGGGCAGGCCAGATAGAGTATAGCGATCATTTTTTCAGAAGCGTCGAGCGGCAGGAGCGGGGCCAGCAGGAAGCCCAGTGCCGGCGTTACGGCGACTTTGAGCAGGGCCGCGATCAGGGTGGGGGACGCGGAGTCCCGCAGCCGCTCGAACTCCAGGGATGCGCCGATGCTCATCAGGATGAGCGGAAGCGCGGCATGGCCCAAGGCATCCAGCGGGCGGAACAGCAGGAGCGGCAGTTGGATGCCCGATAGATTGAGGGCAATGCCCAAGGCGCAGGACATGATGAGCGGGTTTTTGACGAGCTGGCCCAGGAGTGCTGCCACCGATTCCTCCCGGCTGCGTTTGCGCTGGCTGTAGTGCAGCAGCACGCCAACACTCAGGATGTTGAAGATAATGACCACCGCTGCGAGCGTCACGGTGCCGAGCATTTCAGCGCGAGGATCGAGTGTTCCGAGTGTGTAGATGATGATGGGCAGGCCCACGAAGGCGCCATTGCCCCGGAACGAACCTTGGATAAACGAGCCGGTTTTCGGGGCGGGGAGCCGCAGGCGGACGGCCACCCATTTGGCAATGCCCAGGCTGGCTAAGGTGCCGGCCGCGAACAGCAGGATGATTTTCGAGATGGCATCAAAATCGATTTGGGCCGCGCTGATATTGCTGATCAATAGGGCGGGCAGGGCCAGCCAGAAGACCAGCCGGTTGATGCCCTTGAAAAAGCCAGCGGGAAAGAAGCCGACCTGTTGCAGAAGCCGGCCTAACGCAATCAGTAGAAAGATCGGGGCAATGCTGTTGATGATAAACATGTCCGGAAGCGTATGGCTTTGGATTGGAAGCGACAAGTTTCCAGTGATTCGAAATATTCAATCCGCTCTTCCGGCTTGGTTTGGGCGACGGTTTTCGGCAAGATGCGCGCTTCTTTGAAAGACACGAGGGAAACCATGGGTGAATTGGATGATTTAATGGCTGAAGGGGGATCGCTGAATGCGCCCGGCTTGGGCGACGCGATCGGCGCTTCTTCGGCTGGGCCTTGCTGGCGACCTTCTTTACCCTCGGCATCGGCTATCTCTGGCTCGTCCCCTATATGCAAACCAGTTTTGCGAAATTCTATGAAGACGTTAAGTGATCCGTGAAACGTGAGGCGTGATTTGAATCCCGATATTGGAAAATTTGAACTTTTAGGCACCGACCCTTCGTGCAAGGCGCGGCGCGGCCGCTACCACACGGCGCACGGAACGGTTGAAACGCCGGTCTTCATGCCGGTCGGAACGCAGGCCACGGTGAAGGCCATGACGCCGCGCGAGATGCACGAGCTGGACTGCGAAATCCTGCTGGGCAACACCTATCACCTCAACGACCGCCCCGGGCCGGACCTGATCGAACGCATGGGCGGTCTGCACGCATTCATGGGCTGGGACCGCGCCATTCTGACGGATAGCGGCGGCTATCAGGTTTTCAGCCTCGGCAGCATGAACAAGATCACGGACAAGGGCGTGTCGTTCAAGTCGCATTCCGATGGCCGGCAGCATTTCATCGGCCCGAACGAATCGATGGAAATCCAGCGCAAGCTGGGCTCGGACATTGCCATGGCTTTCGACGAATGCCCGCCGTACCCGTGCGACAAGGATTACGCTTGCAAAGCTGTACGCAGAACCCTAGATTGGGCGGCTATTTGTAGGGAAACGCCTCGCGCGGAAGGCCAGCTGGTCTTTGGAATTGCGCAGGGCAGCGTCCATGCCGATCTGCGGGAAGAGTGCGCGAAAGCGCTCGTCGAAATGGAGTTCGACGGTTATGCGATCGGTGGTGTGAGCGTCGGGGAACCCGACGAACTGATTCTGCGGGGGGTGGACGATACGGTCCATCATCTGCCGCAGAACAAGCCACGCTACCTGATGGGCGTGGGCGAAATGGCCCAGATGGTCGAGTCGGTGGCGCGCGGGGTCGATATGTTCGACTGCGTGATGCCGACGCGGCAGGCGCGCAACGGAACGGTTTCGACGCGGCGCGGACGCTACCCGGTGAAGGCAGGCCTCTATAAGGAGGATCCGCGCCCGCTCGAGGAGGGGTGCACATGCTATGCGTGCCAGAACTTTACGCGCGCCTATGTGCGGCATCTGCTCAATGTGGGCGAGATTCTGGGCCTGCGGCTGATAACGATGCACAACCTGCATTGCTATCTGGACTTTTTTAAGGATATGAGACGGGCGATAGAGCAAGGGACGTTCGATGCGTTCCGTTCGGCATTCCATGCCGGCTATCGCGTGGTTTTGGAAGAACATACGTTAAACGTTAAGGAGAACAACTAGATGAACTTATTACCTTTAACCATCGCCCAGGCTGCACCAGCCGCGGCACCGACGGGCTCGCCGTTTCAATTCCCGATCATGATGCTGCTGCTGTTTGCCATCATGTATTTTATGCTGATCCGTCCGCAGCGCCGCCGCGACAAGGAACGCAAGGAAATGATTGCCAACGTCAAGAGCGGCAGCCGCGTGCTGCTGACCAGCGGCATCATGGGCCAAATCACCAACGTGAAGGAGCAGTCGCTGGAGGTTCGCATTGCCGAAAACACCAAGATCGAAGTGGTCAAAGCGGCGATCTCGCAGATTTTAGAAAAGGGCGAAACCCCGACCGAGATTGAAGCGTCTAAGTAGAAAGGCTTGCTGTAATGGATAAGAATAAACTCTGGAAGTGGCTGCTACTCGGTTTTCTGGTGATCTGGTCGCTTGCGCTGATCACGCCGGTTAGCCAGAAAGTGAAACTTGGTCTGGACCTCAAGGGCGGATCGAGTTTTGTGGTTGAAGTCGACGCCGAAGACGTCGCCAAAAAGATGGTGGAAGCCGGCGAAGCCGACTCCGTCGAGGCGATTAGTGATTCGGCGCTGAATGAACAGATCAAGACGGTTCAGGAAATCGCCGCCGAGGTGATCCGCAACCGCATCGATGTGCTGGGAACGGCCGAGCCGGAAATCTATCAGGAAGGCGACCGCCGCATTGTGGTACGCCTGCCGGGCGCCGATGCCGAGACCCGTGCCGAAGCCAAGGCGCAGATTTCGCGCGATGCCGTGCTGACCTTCAAACTGGTCCATCTGGAAAGCGATGCCTGGGTGGCCGAGCTGTTGGCATCCGGCCAGATTCCCGCCGGCTTCAAGATCGGCGGCCAAAACGCCGGTGGCACCTTTCTGTTGCGCGACCGTTCCGTCAAAACCGACGACGAGCTGACCCGCTCGTACTACGAACGCCTCAAGCGTCTGGGCGGCAAGCATGCCGACTTCATGCTGATGGCGGACCGCACCCGCGACGGTTCCACGATCTACCGTCCATACTACATCGAACGCCGCCGGCAGTTGGGCGGCGATACGGTCAAGGATGCCTTCGTGACCTACGACCCGATGACGTCGCAGCCTGCGATTTCGCTGACGTTCAACAAAGAGGGAAAGAAAGCCTTTGGCCGCGTGACCGAAGTGCATGGTCCGACGGACGATGGCACCTATCGCGAACTCGCGATCATTCTCGATGATAGACTCTACTCCGCGCCGCGCATCAACGAGCCGATCTATAGCGGCCAGGCCGAAATTTCGGGCAGCTTTTCCGTCACGGAAGCCCGCCGCCTCGTGAATGTTTTGCGGGCGGGCGCCTTGCCGGGTCGGGTCATAATTGTCGAAGAGCGCACGGTGGCCCCGACGCTCGGCGAAGACTCGATCCAGAGCGGCGTGCGGGCCCTCATCTACGGTGGTTCCTCCGTGCTGCTTTTCATGGCGCTCTACTACATGTTGCCGGGGATTGTTGCGAACCTGTCGCTGGTGTTTGTTTTGCTGTTGCTGCCGGTGGGCATGATGCTCTCTGCTGGCTTCCTCGGGGTCATTTCGGGATCGCTGGAGGGGGGTGCCGTCAGTTTACCAACCCTTACGCTGTACGGCATTGCGGGTATCGTGCTGACCATCGGCATGGCGGTTGACGCCAACGTGCTGATCTTCGAACGCATGCGCGAAGAGTGGCGGGTCGGCAAGTCGGTTTCCGGCTCCATCAATGCCGGCTACGACAAGGCCTTCAGCACCATTCTGGATGCCAACGTTACCACCTTGCTGATCGCCATTATCCTGTTCTGGCAGGGCTCCGGCCCGATCCGCGGGTTTGCGGTGACCTTGAGCGCCGGCATTTTGGTGAGCATGTTCATCGTGCTGGTCATCACCCGCCTCTTCTTCAATACGCTGGCGGATGCCAACCTGATCAAGTCGATCAAGATGATGTCGATTCCGTTCCTGCAGAATGCGAACTTTAACTTCCTCGGTGCGCGCAAGGTTGCGGCGGTGCTTTCCATCGTTGTGATTGCGGCCTCTTGGGGCATGTTTATCCAGAAGGGCGATGCCAACCTCGGCGTCGACTTTACCGGCGGTTCGGTCATCACGTTCGAATTCGACGAGAAGCAGGACATCGAAACGGTCCGCGCGGCCCTGGGCGAAGCGGGCTTCGGCTCGGCCAACATCGCTTACCAAGCCTCGCTCGACGGCAAGGAATTCCTTGAAGTCAAGGTGGGCGCTTCCGGCGAAGAGTCCGAGCCGGCCCTCACGGCCGTGAAACAGCTGGCAGGCAACTATCAGGACATCAAGACCGACAGCGTTGGTTCGCAGATCGGCAAGGAATTGAAGAAGAAGGGCATCACCGCCATCATCTTCGCGCTGATCGGAATCATTATCTACATTTCGATCCGGTTCGAATTTGCCTTCGCCATGGGTGCGATTGCGGCCTTGGTGCACGACGTGCTCATTACGATCGGCATCTACTGCCTGTGCGGTCGCGAGTTGAGCATGCCGATTATTGCGGCCTTGCTGACCATCGTGGGGTATTCGGTCAACGACACCATCGTAGTGTTCGACCGGATCCGCGAAGACCTCAAGCTGGAGAAGGGCAAATCCTACAAGGAAATCGCCAATCGCAGTATCAACAAAACCCTCAGCCGGACCGTGTTGACCTCGTTCACCACCTTGCTGACGGTGGTGATGCTGCTGATCTTCGGTGGCGGGGCGGTCTACGACTTCGCCCTGGCGCTGTTCATCGGCATCCTGGTCGGTACCTACTCGTCCATCTTCGTGGCGACCCCGGTTGTGCTGCTGTGGCACAAGGAGGAAAAGGTTAGATAGACTTAACCTGCAACGGGCTTATAATACGGGCGTTCTGTGCAAGCGGAGCGCCCTTGTTTTTTTGGAGGATGGTGTGCAATGGACCGTGAGGTTGCTGGACAAAATAAATGCAGGATGCCGTGCCCGCTGATGGGCTGGTTGCTGCGGCGTGTGATGGATCCGAACCATCCGCCGGATGGCCATGAAAACCGGACCCGGCTGGGCATGCTGGCGGGGTGGACGGGCGCGTTGCTGAGTGCGCTGCTCGCCGCGTTCAAAGGCTGGCTGGGGGTGGTATCCGGCAGTGTTTCCATGATTGCGGATGCAACGAACAACCTAGCCGATATGGGGAGCTCGTTGGTGATTGCCCTGGGGTTCCAGTGGTCGAGAAAGCCGCGCGACGAAGAGCACCCGTTTGGGCATGGGCGCATCGAAGTGGTTGCAACACTGGTGCTGGCCATGGCCCTGCTGATCGTCGGGGCCGAGGTGGCCAAGTCGGGCATCCTGCGGTTAGTGAATCCGAAGCCCATCGCGGCGCCGACCTGGTTGTTGGTTGCCGTGGGCATCACGGTGGCCGTAAAAATATGGATGGCCGTATTTGCCCGGCGGCTGGCCACGCTGACCCACTCGCCGGTGCTGCGGGCCGATGCCTGGAACCACACGTTTGATATTGTCTGCACCCTGATGGTGGTCGTTGCGCTGATCAGCTCGAAACGGGGCTGGTGGGCGGTGGATGGCTGGACCGCCATCGGCGTCGCCGGATTTATTCTCTACACCGGCGTTGCCTATGCCCGCGAAGCGATTGATAACCTGCTGGGCCAAAAGCCGGATGTGTCCGCGGTCCATGCCATCTACGAGACGGTGGTCGCCGTGGACGGCGTGATGGGGGCCCACGAGATCATGGTGCATCAATACGGCGATGTTAAAATGGTTTCATTCCATATCGAGGTCGATGCCCGCATGAGTTTACTGGATGCCCACGAGCTTGCTGAACGGGCCGAAGAGGCGGTCGAAGCTACGTTGCACTGGCGGGCCATCGCCCATGTTGATCCGGTGGATCGTTCGCATCCGCTTTTCGAGGAATTGAACGAGGTGATCCGGTCGTATGTAGAATCCGCCCGCGAGCTGGTGGATGTCCACGATTTGCGGGCCGAGGGCGCCGCGCCGCCGTATCGGGTTTCCTTCGATCTGGTGACGAATATGGAAGCCAGCCGAACGGAATATGACGGGATTTATGCGCGGTGCCTAGAGGCCCTCTCGGCGGCGTTTTCCGGGCGCGTGCGGGAATTTGAGATCGGCCTCGAGGCCGCAGTGGAAAGCGAGCCGATGGCCCGCCAGCGCTTTGATATCCTTCTTCAAGGAAAATGACCGAACTGTAGATTTACCTCCCTTTCGAATACTGTTATCATTCGAGCGTGCTCAGCGAGAAAACTCTTTTTAACGGAGGCTACCATGGCGGAACTGCCTGAGAATGTGGAATGGGTTGCGGATCTTATCCCCGGATTGGCGGGGCGGGCAATTCAGCTTGGATGCCGACGAGGTTGACGACGAACTGGCCCAGGTGTTTGTTGAGGAGCTTCGCCGGCTTACGGGGGAACTGCAGGACGGCCTGTCCCAAAAAAACACGGAAATGATTCGAGTGGCGGCCCATTCAATCAAGGGCATGGGCGGAACCTTGGGATTTCCTGAAATTTCTGTCGTGGGTCAGGAAATCGAGATCAAAGCGATGGCGGGGTTTCCGGATGAAGTGCAATCGCTGGTGGAGGCGTTGTCCCGGTGGTTGACGACCTTGGAGTAGGAACCCGCATGTCCCGTTTATCTCAAGCGAACCCCGAAAAAAACACCGCACGTTTGGCGCGCAGTTTATCCGGTCGGGTGCTGGTTGTTCGTCTGTGGGCAACCGCCGATGCGCCACCCTCAGGACGATGGGCTGATTAAGCAGTTGCCGAACTATTATCCGGCGGTATTCTCCTATGCCGACTATTGCAAGGACAGCGATCTGCTGGCAGATTCGTTATGGTATGCCCACACTCGATCGTTGTTCGAAGATATAAAGGTTTTCATCAAAGCCTTTCTGCATCGGTTCTTCCGGGGGGGGGAGTAGATAAAAAGGAGCCGTATGCCAAAGCGTTGGATGTTCAAAGAAGTTTCGGAGGAGGCGGTCAAACAGGTCGCGGCCCATTCCCAGCTGCCCAAGCCATTGGTCCGGGTGCTGGCCCTGCGCGGTCACATCGCGGAAGATGAAGTCGACCGTTTTCTCAACCCGAAGCTGTCGGGTTTGTCGGACCCGTATTTGCTGCCGGCGATGGAAAAGGCGGTGGAACGGATTTGGAAAGCGATCGCTACGGCGGAACGCATAACCGTGTTCGGCGACTATGATGTCGATGGGATTACATCGGCGGCGATCATGACGCGGATGCTCACCGCTCTGGGCGCCGACGTGCGGCCCTTTGTTCCGGACCGGATCGATGAAGGGTACGGATTATCGATAGATGCGCTTAAACGCTGTCTGGATGAGCACGGATCCCCGGTGCTGATTACGGTGGATTGCGGGGTGAACTCCGTGGAAAGCGTGGCCTATGCGCAGGCGAACGGAGTGGATGTGATCGTGACCGATCACCATGAGCCCGATGAGCAAACGGCGCCCGCTTTTGCGCTGATCAACCCCAAGTTGGGCGACGTTGAATCGCTCGAAATTCTTTCGGGGGCGGGCGTTGCCTTCAAGCTGTCCCATGGGTTGCTGAAGTACGGGCGTGACAAGGGAAACCCGTTGGCCGCGCAGGTCGATTTGCGCGACTATCTGGATATTGCCGCGCTCGGAACCGCGGCCGACATGGTTCCGCTCCGCGATGAAAACCGGATCCTGGTCCGGCACGGGTTGGAGCGGCTTAATGCAACCCGGTGGGAAGGGATGCGCGCGCTGAAGGATGTGGCCGGCATTCGCGGTGATGTCGATACCTACCACCTCGGCTTTCAGCTGGGCCCGCGCATCAATGCCGCCGGCCGTATCGGCCAGCCCATGCAGGCGTTGCGGTTGCTCACTACGGATGACGCGGCCGAAGCGCGGGAGATTGCGGCCTTGCTCGACACGACCAATCAGGACCGGCGCCGGATCGAACAGGAGATGGCGGCGGAGGCCTTTGCGGAAATCGATGCCTACTTTGATCCTGAAAAATGTTTTGGCGTGGTTGTGGCGAAAGAAGGATGGCACCCGGGGGTGGTCGGCATTGTGGCCTCGCGGGTTTCCCGCCACTACAATCGTCCCGCCATTATAATGGGCATCGATGAAGAGGGAACGGCGCGCGGATCGTGCCGCAGTGCCGCCGACTTTGATTTGCTGGAAGGGCTGCGCCGCTCCGATCATTTGCTGACCAAATATGGCGGGCATAAAATGGCGGCGGGCTTGGAACTTCCAGCCACGGCGCTGGCGGCTTTCAAGGCCGAGTTCAATGCGGCGGCGACGGCGGAGCTGAAGGATGTCGATCTGTCACCGGTTCAGGCGATCGATGCGGACGTGTCGGCCGAGGAGATTGACTGGAAGTTTTTTAAAGCACTCCGGCAACTGGGTCCATTCGGGCAGGGCAATCCCGAGCCGGTCTGGGCCTTGAGGGGCCTGGAGGTTTCCGGTGCGCCGCGCGTGGTGGGAAAAAAGCACCTCAAGCTCTCGTTGCGTTCCGGCGACCGCCGGCTCGAGGCCATCGCCTTCAACTATCCGCTCGAACAGCTTCCTGCGGGAAAAATCGATGTGGCCTTTACCCTCAAGGAAAATCAATGGAATGGGAATACGAGCCTGCAGCTTCAGGTGCAGGATATCCGTCAGGCTCAAGCTTGATTAGCAGTCTTTCCGGCGATCTTTCCGTGGGTCAGTTCGCGTATTTTCCCCGGTGGTATGTAAAATGAGCGTCATGGCTTTCTGTTGTTCTTGCTTCGGCCATACGGCATACTTTCGTCTGTTATAAAATTGAACGTCAACGTGGGTGGTACTGTGAATAAATGGATCGTTTACCTAATATATTTTGTTCCTCTTTTCTCATATGGAAAAGTGGATTTTCATCGTGTGGCATGGCGCTCCGATCCCGCAACTTCGGCGGTAATCTGCTGGCACCAGGTCTCCGGTGAAAATCCCGAGGTTTGTTTTGATACCGAGGACCATGGCCGGGATGTGGAAGCGTATCCATTTAGGCAGGAGCCCGATCGGGTCGTTCCGTATCGCGGGATGACCAATCATTTTGTCCGGCTGAAAAACCTAAAGCCGGATACAGCCTACTATTACGTGGTCCGCGACAGCGAGGAGGTGGGCCGGCGTTTATGGTTCAAGACCGCGCCGGATAAGCCGCAACCCTTTACGTTTATTTCCGGCGGGGACTCCCGCTCCCATCCGGCACCGCGCCGGAATGGGAATAAACTGGTCGCCAAGCTCCGGCCGCTGTTTGTCCTCTTTGGCGGGGATTACACCGACTCGGGAAATTCAAATCAGTGGAAAAGGTGGTTCAAGGATTGGCAGTTGACCATCAGCGAAGACGGGCGCATCTATCCGATCATTGCGACACATGGCAACCACGAGAATGCCGATATGCAGATGATGGAGAAGCTGTTCGATACCCCGCATCCCGATCAATACTATTCCATGGGTGTTGGGGGCGACATGATGCGCATCTGGATGCTGAACTCCGAGTTGGAATACAAGGAACCGGGCAAGGTGCCGGCGCAGAATGCATGGATCCATATGGATCTGCCGAAGTATCCGGATGTGCAGTGGAAACTGGTGGCCTATCACCGCCCGATGCGGCCGCACGCCGCTTTTAAAAAAGAAGGCCTGAACCAGATTAAATGGTGGTCGAAGCTGTTCTATGATCAGGGCGTGGATCTGATCATCGAATCCGATACGCACATGGTTAAACACAGCTATCCGGTGCGCCCGTCCGAAGAAGAGGGGAGTTACGAGAGTTTCATCCGGGATGATCAAAACGGATTCGTATTCATCGGAGAAGGAAGCTGGGGAGCGCCGAAGCGGCCGGTGAACGACGATAAACCATGGACAATGGCCAGCGAGTCCTTCTATCAATTCAAGTGGATACAGGCTTATCCCGACGAGGTGTTGATTCGCACCGTGAAATTTAAAGCGGCGGATAGGGTTACACCTCTTACAGAAGACAACCTGTTTGAGGAACCGGAGAACATGGTATTCTGGAAGCCCGAGACGGGTAAAGTTCTACGCTTACCATTCGATGCCAGCCACCCAACCTATCACGTTCCCCAAAAACCGCAGGTACTGCTTGAACCGGGCTCCGTTTGGGCGTGGAGCCTGGATGGAGAGATCTGGGCGGATGGGGAGGCCCCACTCGGCTATGGCGACAAAACGCTGCGTACGATGGTTGCTTCAACTGATGCTAAGCCGGTGTCCGTCTATTTCCAGAAAGAGTTTTATGTCGAAGATCCCTCCCGCATATCACGTCTCTTCTTTGATGTTCTGGCGGATGATGGTTGTATTATTAAGCTGAATGGTAAGGAAGTCATCCGGCATAACATGCCCGAGGGGGAGGCGTTATCAGAAACATGGGCGACCCAACGCGTCAGTGGGTGGCGTGAAAAGAACGCCCTTCCTTTGCCGGTAGCGCCTCGGTTTTTACAAGTCGGCGTCAATCGTATTATGGTGCGGGTTCATCAGGCCGACCCCCAAAGCGCTGACCTGATCTTTGATCTGTCCGTCCGCGCTAAGTAGTTTTGAATGAGCGGAACCTCTTGACACGCAAGGCCGTAATCTATAGAAGCGCGGATTAATTCATGGGTCACTGTGTCTGCAGGGCTCTCTTTTTCTTCACTCCACCGGCGGCGAGTAGAAAAACATATCATTCGCCGGTCAGGAAAAATCAATGAAGAACGAAAACGACCCGAGCGGCGTCTTCGGACTGCTGCTGCCGGAAATCGGCCGCGCTGTATCCGAGGCGGGCTACACGACCCCATCACCCATTCAAGAACAAACCATCCCCTCGCTGATCGAGGAGCGCGACATGATTGGCTGCGCGCAAACAGGAACCGGCAAAACCGCCGCGTTCACGCTGCCCATCCTCCACTATCTGGGCACGAACAAGAAGCGTCCCGCATCCGGCAAGCCGCGGGTGCTGGTGCTGGCACCTACCCGCGAGCTGGCGGCGCAGATTGGCGACAGCGTTGCGAAATATGGAAAATACACCCAAACCGTACACACCGTGATTTTTGGCGGGGTCGGTCAGAATCCGCAGGTCAAAGCCGTCCGCCGTGGCGTGGATGTGCTGGTGGCAACGCCAGGCCGCTTGCTGGACCTGGTGCAGCAGGGGCATGTCAATTTGTCCGCGGTCGAAATATTCGTGCTCGACGAGGCCGACCGCATGCTCGATATGGGCTTCATCCACGACATAAAGAAGATCATTGCCCGGCTCCCCGCCAAGCGGCAGTCGCTCTTTTATTCCGCTACCATGGAGCCGAAGGTCCGCGATCTGGCCCGCTCGCTGGTGCGCGATCCGGTGCATGTCACCATCGATCCCGAAACCCCGGCGGTCGAACGCATTACCCAGAAGGTGCTGTTTGTAGACAAGAAGAACAAGGATGAGTTGATCGTGAACGTTATGGGCAATAAAAAGCTCGAGCGCGTGATTGTCTTTACCCAAATGAAGCATGTGGCCAACAAGGTGGCCAGCAAGCTTGAAAAGGTGGGTATTTCATGCGCGGCCATTCATGGCAACAAGAGCCAGACCGCCCGCACCAACGCGCTGGCCGGATTCAAGGCCGGCAAGGTGCGTGTATTGGTTGCAACCGATATTGCGGCCCGCGGCATTGATGTGGACGGCATCTCGCACGTCATCAACTACGATCTGCCCATCGAGCCCGAAACCTATGTACACCGCATTGGCCGCACCGCCCGCGCCGGCGCCGAGGGCGATGCGATATCGTTCTGCAGCGCATCGGAGCGCGATTATCTGCGGGCCATCGAAAAACTGATTCGAAGTACTGTTCCGGTGGATCTCAAGCATCCCTTCCATTGTGAAAAATCCCAGAATGCAACAGGCGCGGACGCAAAGCCCGGACCGAAGGTGCGCCAAAACCGCGGCAAGGTGACCGTGGGGGCCGATGGCCGATCTAAACGGAAGGGCGGCAACCGGCCGCCGCGCATCCAGAGTCGCCGGGAGTCGGGGCGCCGCTAATGGTTTCAGTTGGCAGAGTCAATGTGCTGGAGGTGGGGCGTTCTTGCGACTTCGGGCTGTTGCTCGATGGCGGGGAGCTGGGCGAAATCCTCATGCCGAAGCGGTATGTTTCGAAGGCGTTGAAGCCGGGCGACAAGGTCGAGGTGTTCATCATGCTCGACTCGGAAGACCGGCTCACGGCCACGACGGAACGGCCCGTGGCCATGGCCGGCGAATGCGCTTATTTGCGCGTGGTATCCACCACCCCGATCGGCGCATTCCTCGAATGGGGCATGCCAAAGGATATGTTTGTGCCGTTCCGCGAACAAAAAATAACAATGCGGACCGGCTCGTCGTATCTGGTGCGTATCTATTACGACCTGGCCAGCGGTCGCCTGGCCGCGTCTTCCAAGCTCGATAAGTTTCTCGATAAAGCCAAAGCGGATTATGAGCCCGGCGATAAAGTGAACGTGATCATCCATCGCAAAACCGATTTGGGATATACGGCTATTATCAACCACGAGCATTCCGGCATCATCTTCCACAACGAGGTGTTTCAATCGCTCCAGCAGGGGCAGCAGCTCGAAGTATTTATTAAACAGGTGCGCCCCGACGGAAAGATCGATCTGTGCCTCCACAAGCCCGGCTACGAAAAGGTAACCAGCCTGACCGACGTCATTCTGAATCACCTGAAAGAGCAGGGCGGATTCATGGCGGTTACGGACAAGAACTCGCCGGAGGAAATCTACACCCTCTTTGGGGTGAGCAAAAAGACCTACAAAAAGGCCATCGGCGCGCTTTATAAGCAACGCTTGGTCGCTTTTGAAAACGGCGGCACCAAGCTGATTTAATGTGGCCGGGCTTTGCGGGCTAAACCGGATTCGCGCCAATAGATCTTGTTCGTCCGGCCTGAAAAACAGCAGTGACAAAGAGCCTATAAATGAACCCATTCGATGATCTGGACAGGGTCTACTCGACCGAGCACGGCCGCCTTCGACCGAAACAGAAACCTTCGGCCCCCAAAGGCGACGGTATTGTTCGCGTCGGCCGCGAAACGAAAGGGCGCAAGGGCAAGGGCATGACGGTTATCACCGGTGTGCCGCTTCATCCCGAAGGCGTGCGTAACCTTGCCAAGCAACTCAAGCAAAAGTGCGGCACGGGCGGAACGGTCAAGGATGGCAAGATCGAGATCCAGGGCGACCACCGCGATCTCCTCGTCGCCGAGTTGCAATCCATGGGATATACGGTGAAGCGCTCGGGCGGATAGCGGCGCGCTTCCTCCTCGCTAGAAAACGCGCTCTTTTTTCAAAAGAAGCACGTGCGACAACAACACCTCGAAAACTTGGCGATCCTCGGTCGTGACTTTTCCAGCAGATTATGGCTATCTTCTTCCAATTACGCGTTGTGTACTTTTAGGCTCACATGACGGATTAACTTATTCAAATAAAAGGGTCGCAGACAATGCTTTCAATTCTAATTTCAATAATGGGTTCTATCACGTTGGTGGGCACCTTACTCGCTTTACAGGTAAAGCAGGGCACCACGGTCTTCTTCGGCATGGTCGGATTCATTGCTGCGTTTTTTCTAGTCGGATTTCTGGTCCGGAAAAAAATTGCCAAGGTCCAGAACGAGCTGCAGGAAATCATGCTGGGCGGTCAGAAGCGGATGAACCGGAAGGTTCAACAATTCCAGAGCAAGCCCGGCGGAAATATTAAGCTGATCCAGCGCCAGCTTGAGGCGGATCAGAAAGTCATTTATCAACAGGGGCTGGATTTCACCCTGCGCCTGGATCCCTTCAAAAAATGGTCGCTGATGATGGGCCGGCAGATTGCGACCATGCGCCTTCAGTTTCTCTATCAACTCAAAGAGTTTAGCCAGGTGGATGCGATTCTTGCCGCCGGCGGACTGTTTAAAGGCCCCGTGATGATGGAGCCCATGCCGGTGGCCATGAAAATGGCCCGTCAGTATAAAAACAAGGATGTGGCGGGGGCTGAAAAAACCTTCAAACGTCACGTGAAATGGTTCCGAGGCGATCGCGGCACCCTGCTCTACGGACTGATGACCTGGATTTGGGTCAAAGAAGGCGACGCCGAAAAAGCGCGCCAACTCCTGTCGAAAGCGAAAGACGCCACCGGAAATGAGACCTTCAGCCATAACTGGGAACGACTCTCCAACGACAAAGTAAAAAGCTTCTCCAATGCCGGACTGGGGGAAGAGTGGTACGGCCTCTATCTGGAAAAGCCGCCGGCCCCCAAGCAGCAGCGGGTGCGCGGGAATGCCCGCCGCTTTTAGCGCCGCGCCTGAAACACGAGGGTTTTAAATGAGGGTCTTACTGACGGGTGCTTCCGGGCTTTTAGGGCGGGCTTTGGTTCGGCCGTTCGAGGAGAGCCACGAGCTGTATGCCACGGATGGATTGAAGATCCGATCGCTAAAAAATCCGGGTCCATCCGTGTTTATCTGTGGTTCCTTCTCTAGGAGTTCTCCTTTTGGTTATTTATCCCGAAAAACGCGCATTTAAACCCGTCCCGGTTGTGGGATCCGGTCGCCATGACGCCGGGCGCGGGAGACCATTTGACAAGTCCAGTCGGTTGTTGTAAGAAGCCCCTAGGTAGGGCGCCTGAGTGCCAATTGCTTGGGTGCGGAATAGGATGAATCGCAAATATCGGGAGGGTTGGTATGAGAATGAATGATACAAAAGGCGTATTGCTGCCAGTACTGGTTGCCTCAGTCGCGTTTCTGGTTCTAGCAGGTTGCAATCAAACGGGTGAACACCCGTCGAGCGAACATTCGGCCACGGAAGAACCGGCATCCGAACATCCGGCCTCCGAGCATCCGGCCCCATAGTATTCCGATGTGCAGTTGGGATGGCTGACGGTCCGTTCAACTTGGCAGGGAGGTACTATGAGCTGGCACAAGAGTTTGCTGGAAGCAGTAAGCGTCTGCGTTATATTCACGGGTTGCAATGGAGTGCGACCTGCCGAGCAGAGCACCAACGGTACCGTGCCTAACTTGGTTACCGCGGACATACAGGCCGGTATCGAACAGCACATCAAGGAGCAGACCCTTCGGGGCGGAGGATTTTTCGACCTCTCTTTTGGCGAGGAGAATCTTCGGCTCCGGCTGGTTCGCGTTCACACGGAATATCTGGCCAACCTCGGGCCGCGCTATCATTTTGCCTGCGTCGATTTGGCGACCGCCGATGGCGATGTCTATGACGTGGACTTTTTTCTGGCCGGCGATCCCGGTGCGATGCGCGTTACCGAAACCACGGTCCACAAGATTAATGGCCAGCCCTTTTATGTCTGGAAACAGAAGCGAAATAGAACGTGGATCCGCGTTCCTGCCAAGGAGGCCACCCCGCAGCTCCTGGGGGTCATTGACGGACAGGACGAATTCGAGTTTCGATACCGGGTGGTTCTGCCGGAAATAGACGGGGTTGCCCGTGTATGGGTCCCGCTGCCGGAGTCGGACGCATTTCAGACAGTTGAGGTGCTGTCCATCGACGTTCCGGCGGAATACGATATCCTGAAAGAAGCCAACTACGGCAACCGGGTTCTTTTTATGGAACTGGAAGCGAAAGGCCGCGGAGAGGTTATAGAGATGCGCTATTGGGTGCAGCGCCGCGAGAAGGGGGTCTATGCCGATTCGTCTTCCGATCCCGGGAAATATCTCGTTCCAGAAACCCTGGTGCCGGCCAATGAAACCTTTCGCCGGATTGCCGAGGACGTCGTGAAGGGAAAGGATGGCGACCTGGTTCGCGCCCGCGCCCTCTATGACCACGTTTCCGATCGCATGCGCTACATGAAATATGGCTCCGGCTGGGGGAAGGGGGATGCCGTCTATGCCTGCGATTCCCGCACCGGAAACTGCTCCGACTTCCACGCCTACTTCATTGCTTTGTCGCGTTCCGTCGGGATCCCCGCGCGCTTCGCCATCGGGGCCGCCATTCCCTCCGAACGAAATGAAGGCGGGATCGATGGCTACCATTGCTGGGCGGAGTTTTACACGGAAGGAACATGGTGGCCCGTCGATATCAGCGAGGGCGACAAGTGTTCCAGTCTGTTTACCTATTATTTCGGCCACCATCCGGCCAACCGCATCGAGCTTAGCCGCGGCCGGGACCTCGTGGTTGATCCGGGGCCGGTTAGCGGGGCAATCAATTTTCTCGCCTATCCTGTTCTTGAGATAGATGGGCAGTTGGTGGCGGTGGAAAAGGTCGAATTTTCCTTCAAGCGGACCGGTTCGAGGCGGTAGAACGCCGCATGCCGGGAGGTGGACCCAGCTAGCTCTTGATGAATTCGAAGATCTTTTTTGCGCATTGGGTTTTGCTGATGTAGCCCCAGTCGGAAACCCGCTCTGATTTCATTTCAAACAAGCAGAAGGTTCCGTTCTCGGCGCCGAGGGTGGCAGGGGTGTTGAGCACGATGCCATCGAGGTTTTTGCTTGCCAGTTTGCGGCGGGCGTTTTTTTCGCCATCGGATGTTTGGAGTGCAAACCCCATGGCCATTTGATGTGCCTTTTTTTCGGCACACAGGGTTTGCGCAATGTCCGGGGTCGGCCGCAGTCTCAACACGAGTTCTTCGGTTGATTTGGTTATTTTTTCGGTTAGGGTCTGCGCCGGCGCATAATCGGCCACGGCCGCCGCGAAAATGATGATGTCCGCAAGGGCAAAGAGCGGTTGGGCCGTGGCGAGCATTTCTTCGGCGCTTGTGACCGCATGGACCGTCAGCGGTTCCAGACTGGGCAGGTTTTGTTCCGCAACCGGACCGGTCACGAATTCAACCGCATATCCGGCCCGCACGGCTTCTTCGGCAAGGGCCTTGCCCATTTTTCCACTGCTGGCATTGCCAATGAAACGCACGGGATCAATGTATTCGTGGGTGGGGCCCGATAGGATTAGAACGCGCTGCTTCATTTTCTGGCGATGTCGAAGGAACCGGTTGCTTCCGGTTTAAAACACGGAGTTGAGGATGACTTGTACAATCGCCGCGGGGGTGCTCATGCGCCCGTATCCGCTGGTTCCGCAGGCCAGCCGGCCTTTTTCAGGGCCAATCTGGTGCCAGCCGGCCTTGAGCAGCTTCTGAATATTTTCGGCAACAATGGGTTGTTCCCACATCTGCACGTTCATCGCCGGGCAGAAGATGCGCTTGCAGTCGGGTTTCAGCGACAGGGCGCTGCAGCAGACGATATCGTCGCCGAAGCCATGGGCCAGCTTGGCCACGGCGTCGGCCGTGGCCGGGACAACGGCAAAAGCATCCACTTCGGTGGCCGGATAGAGGTGGGGATAGATGACATCCATCTCGCCCGTCGTGTGGTCGGGAAAGATCGAGGAGAGCACCTTTTGCTGGGTGAGGGCGGCAAAGGTCAGCGGGGCGACAAACTTGGTGGCGGCTTCCGTCATCACCACCCGCACGTCGACCCCGGCCGTGACGAGCTGGCTGACAATGTCAGCCGATTTGTAGGCCGCAATGCCGCCGGTTACCGCAATCAACACCTTTGGTTTCATCGTTTTCCCTCGTTTGTTTATACCTCGAGGATATCCTTTTCCTTGGCGGTAAACATGTCATCCATTTTTTTGATGTGCTCATTGGTGCACTTCTGGATGCTGTCGAGCGCCGCATCGCGATCATCCTCGGTGATGTCCCCGTTCTTCTGCAAACTCTTCGCCTGCTCGTTGGCATCGCGGCGAATATTACGAATGGAAATCCGTTGTTCTTCCGTGGTGCGGCCGGCTATTTTGACCATGTCCTTGCGGCGTTCTTCGGACAGTTCGGGAATCGGCACGCGAATCAAGCGGCCATCGTTCATGGGGGTGATTCCGATATTGGCGGCGGTGATGGCCTTTTCGATCGCACCCAGGGATGATGGATCGAACGGGCTGATGACAATCAGGCGCGGTTCCGGGGTTGAAATATTTGAGATTTCGCGCAGGCGGGTCGGGGTGCCGTAGTAGTCCACGGTGATGTTTTCCACCAAAGCCGGGTTGGCTTTGCCGGTTCGCAGTCCGGTGAGTTCCTGTTGCAGGAACTGTACGGTTTTTTCCATCTTGTCTTCGGTCTCTAACAATAGATCGTCAATCATTCTTCGTTCCTCGAAATTTTAGTGCGTCACCAGGGTTCCGGAATTATCCCCATTAAATACTTCAACCATTCCGTTCTGCTTGAAAAAGTTGAACACCACAATAGGAATGTCGTTCTCCATGCACAACGAAAAAGCCGCAGCATCCATCACCTTGAGCTGGCGCGCGATGGCGTCCTGATAGGAGATTTGGTCGAAGCGGGTGGCCGAAGGATCCGTGACCGGGTCGGCGGTGTAGACGCCATCCACCTTGGTGGCTTTCATCAAGACGTCGGCCCCGATTTCGGAGGCGCGCAACGCCGCAGCGCTGTCGGTGGTAAAATAGGGATTGCCGGTGCCGGCGCCAAAAATAACCACGCGGCCTTTTTCCAGGTGGCGAATGGCTTTGCGGCGGATAAACGGCTCGGCCACGGCCGGCATATTGATGGCCGTCATGACGCGCGTGTGGATCCCCGCATTTTCCAGGGCGGATTGGAGCGCCAGAGCATTGATGACCGTGGCGAGCATGCCCATGAAATCGCCCGTGGTTCGGTCGGTGCCTTTGCCCGCCCCGGCCAGGCCGCGAAAAATGTTGCCGCCGCCGACCACAACGGCGATTTCGGCCCCCTGATCGAGCATTTGTTTGAATTGGTCCGCCACGTTGGCCAGAATATCGGGGTCGTGGTTGAGGCCCTTTGCTGTGTTCTGGAGGGCTTCGCCGCTGATTTTCAGCAAGATACGCTTATACTTCATAAATTCCTTTCATGTAACCGCAGGGAAAGACTAGAACATGGAACACGCCGTGTAAATTTCCAATGTATGGAATCTCAGTTTCAACGACAATTTGATGAAGTGGATTAGAACAATTCTGGTTGGGCTTTTTTTCGGCGGCGTTTTCGCGGTGCTGGTTTTGCTGGAGATGCGCCGGTCCCCATCGGCCCAACCGCCGGTCCGCGCCCTGTGGGTGACCCGGTTCGATTACCAGCGGGCCGAAGACGTTCGCCGGATTATAACCAATGTGGCCGCGGCGGGCTTTACCGATGTTTTTTTTCAGATTCGCGGTAATGGGACCGCCTTCTATGAAAGCCAACTGGAACCCTGGGCCTACGAACTTTCCGGTGGGGATGTGTCGCGCCTGGGGAGGAACCCCGGCTGGGATCCGCTGCAGTTGGCGATCGATACCGCCAAGCCCCATGGCTTGCGTGTGCACGCCTATCTGAACGTATTGCCGGGGTGGAAAGGGCGGGTCGACCCGCCCGTGGAGGCGGGGCAGCTTTGGACGGCCCATCCCGACTGGTTCATGGTGGATTCGCTCGGGCAGAAAATGCGGCCCACGAAGGGGTGGTATACTTTTATAAATCCCGTCATCCCGGAAGTGCGGGCGCACCTGCGCGGCATCGTTGCGGAACTTTGCGCGTATGACGTGGATGGGATCCATCTGGATTATATCCGCTACCCGTACGACTATCATTTGGTGGCCCGCGAGCATTATCCCGACGCCCCGGACGGTGAACTGATGCGGCATGCCGATTTTTCATACGACCCCGCATCGCAGGCCGCGCTTTACGCCCGATTTGGCTGGGACGTCTCGAAGGCGGAGGTTACGCGATTTCGCTGCGAGTCGATCACGCGGGTGGTTCGTGATGCATCCTATGTGATGCAACAGGCGAAGCCCGGAAAATGCCTGTTAACCGCCAGCGTGCTGGGCAATCCCGCCGAAGGGAAACGTCACGCGTATCAGGATTCGGGGCTCTGGGTGCGAACGGGATTGGTCGACTGGGCGGTGCAGATGAACTATGGAACCCAATCGTTCGACCGGTATCTTAAAGCCATCAAGAAGGCGGCCGGCCGAGCCGGGTTTGAAACGTCGGTGGTTGTGGGGATCAACTGCAAGAACGATCGCGCCGACCTCCTTTCCCAGATCCAGAAGGCCGAGCGGTCCGGGAGTCGCGGATATGCCCTTTTTTCCTATTCGTTCCTGTTTGATGAGACGCATGTCCGAACCAAAAAGGGCCGGGCGGTGCTGGAAGCCATGCAACCCTGATTATTCGGGAATGACGAGGGTCTCGATCGATTGACCCAGGACTGAGAAATCCTGCGGCAGTTCAATCTTCTCTGCCGGTTCCGCGTCCGCTTCCGCCGCGGCTTTGTATTGTTGGGCAAGTTGACGGGCTTTCTGCTGAGCACGTTCCTGCTCGGCCGACTTGCCGGCATATTTACAGGCATTGGCATAACTGGCCCAGGCAAACAAACTGTTCGGGGCCAGCGTTGTGGCGGTTGCCAGCGCCTCCGCCGCCGCATCGAACTCTTTGAGCAGCAGCAGGCTGTTGCCCAGGCCCACCCAGGCGCCGGGGATGCTTTTGTTGCCCTGCAACAGCAGCGAGAAGATGGCCTTCGACTCGGCCGGACGGTTAAAGGCCAGGAAGATTTTGCCCGACCCAATCAGCTCGGCCGGGTTGCCGGCATGAGCGCTTTTGCCGAGTTTGGCCGCATAGTCGGTACGCGCCTGCTCAAGCCGGGCCAGTCCGGCCTGCTGGGCCTCTGCGTTGTTGAGGATCGGTGCAAATTCAGGTTTGTCCATCAGGAGAATGGCCGTGGTACCATCGAAATACGCCAGCTTCCAAATGCCTTTCCGGAGCAAGGTTACAATGCCTTGGGCGGATGCCGAATGCAGCGTGTTGATGATGAAGGCTTCGGGGCGGTGGGCTTCGTAGATTTCATCGTAGGCTTTGGAGCTTCCCAGCATCATGGAATCGAGCTGCGCGAGCATGTCCTTGTCGTAGGTGCCGGGCCGGTAGTCCACGAACACCTTGCGGCCCGGATATTTCCAGGCGAGGTAGCCGCCGTCGGCCGGCAGGTTGATCACTTTTTCCGGAAAGGCCGGATGGGCGATGATCGCCTCGGCATGTTCCGGGTAAAGCTGCTCTTCCACCCCCAGGCCAAAGTTGGAGGCACTGCCGGTGTTGGCATAGGTATGGTTGCCCACGACGGGGATGATTGAAAGGGCCATCAACAGGACCAAGACGAGGCCGGTGGCCGGTTCCAGCAACTTGCCTTGCTTGCCCATGACCGTCTTCAGGGTGGCGCGGATGTATTCACTGGTGGCGGACAGGCTCAGGACGACAAACGGGAACGACAGGATGGCGAACAGCATCGTGGTTTTAGGGGAACTCCACGCTAAAAAGGCGCCGATGATGGCCAACGTGGTCAGAACGGTCGGCAGGCGTTTTTTCAAGGTAATCAGGCCGCCGGCGCCCAGAATGAGGACAAAGAAGATCAACGGTTTGCGCGGGGGGATCTGGAAATAGTCGAGGAAGAGGGAGGACCAGTAGACCGGGGCCGCGGATTGGATGTTGGCAATGACTTGGGTGTGCAGTTTGGCGAAGTAGGGATTGATCAGTGTCGATGCCAGCAACGCAATCGAGAGGGCGGCCAAAAGCCCCGTTGGCAACGACTGCCGGCCTCTCCGGCTCGGGTTTTTTTCGTTCTGGACGGCTTGGAGCAGCGTCAATGCCGCAATGAGTGGACCGAACAAGAAGGAGCTGTGCATGTTGGTCCAGAGGATTTGAAGGGGGATGAGCGCGCCAAACAACACGGCCGGGGTTTTGACGGTGGCGAGCAGGTACATGAACAGCGCGATGAACAGCATCATCGCGGTTTGGGGGCCGACATCAATGGACTGGAAGATCAGGTGCCCCGCAATCAGCAAGGCAAACCCCTGGCTGAGTGCGCCGCCCCATTTGCCCGCAATCTTAAGCAGCAAGCCGAAGCTGGCCACGAGGCAGAGCACGTTGAATAGAATGAGGGCCGGTGCCTGGCCGAGGTTCCACAGCGCAAAAACAAGTTTGTCATACAGATGCGAGGGGTTGACGCTGGTTTCCGCTTCGAGGAAGGAGAGGGGGACATTGTTTCGGCCCTGGGCCAGATGGCTCCAGATTTCGGGGGTGCTGATGGTGCGTATGCCAATGATGGCGATAAAAAGAAGGCCAAGGATTACAAAGATACTGGATGCGCCAATAGGCTTCTTACTCATAAATAACTCCCTTGTATTTAGTAAATCATGCTAATGGCAACCGCGTTTATATTTCAAGATGTGATTGTGCCAAAATCAGAACAGATCCAATTGTGAAATATGTGCCTTGAGTTTGTGAGGGCGCTTCTTCGCAATCTTCGGCTGGCCCGAATCGCCAAACTCGCCTTCTTCGAGATTGGTTAAAATGTCCGTGGCCCGTTCAATCACGTCGTCGGGCAGGCCGGCGAGCCGGGCCACCTGGATGCCATAGCTCTTGTCGGCGGCGCCCGGAACAATCTTGCGCAGGAACGTGATGGCATGGCCGCGCTCCTTGACCAGCACGCAGAAGTTCTGGACGTTGGGCAGGGTGAGGGCCAGGTCGGTCAGCTCGTGGTAGTGCGTGGCAAACAGCGTCTTGGCCTGCATCGCCTCGTTCTTGCAGAGGTATTCGGCCACCGACCACGCGATGCTGATGCCATCGAACGTGCTCGTTCCGCGGCCGATTTCATCGAGCACGATCAGGCTGCGCGGCGTTGCATTGTTGAGGATGTTGGCGGTCTCCTGCATTTCCACCATGAAGGTGGAGCGCCCGCGCGCCAGGTCGTCGCTGGCTCCAACGCGGGTGAAGACGCGGTCGACGATGCCGATTTCCGCCGCGGCGGCCGGCACAAAGCACCCCATGTGGGCCATGATGGTGATCAGCGCCACTTGCCGGATGTAGGTGGATTTGCCCGCCATATTCGGGCCGGTGATAATGATCAGTTGATGGGTTTCGCGGTCGAGCGCTGAATCGTTGGGAACAAAGCGCTCCGCGTCGGGCATTTGCTCGACCACCGGGTGGCGGCCATCGCGGATGTCCAGTTTGCCGTTATCGGTCATGGACGGCTGGGCATAGTTGTTCGAAAGCGCCCGCTCCGCAAAGGTGGCCAGCACGTCGATCTGGCCAATCGCCACCGCGTTGCGCTGGATCGTGTCGAGCTGTTCGACGGCCTGGCGCCGCACTTCGGTAAAGATTTCCTGCTCGAGGGCCACCGAACGCTCCTGCGCCCCAAGAATCTTGTTCTCGTATTCCTTCAGCTCCGGCGTGATGAAACGCTCGGCATTCACCAGCGTCTGCTTGCGGATATAGCTTTCGGGCACGAGTTCAAGATAGCTTTTGCTGATCTCGATATAATAGCCGAACACTTTATTGTGCCGAACCTTGAGCGATTTGATGCCCGTCCGTTCGATTTCCGAGGCTTGAAAATCGGCCAGCCATTTGCGGCCTTGCGTCGCCGCCTCGCGGAGTTCGTCCAGTTCGGTGTGATAGCCGGTTCGGATGACGCCGCCATCCTTGAGGTTGATCGGGGGTTCATCAACGATGGCCGTATCGATCAAGGCCACGAGTTCGGGCAGGGAGGTGATGGTTTCGCCCAGCTGCTCAATCAGGGTTCCCTTGCCGGCTAAAAGCGATTTCACGAGCGGCATTTGCTGGAGCGACACCCCGATGGCGCGCACGTCGCGGGGGTTGCTGCTGGCGGATCCGATCCGCGAGATCAGGCGTTCCACGTCTTTGATGTCGCCCAAGACATCGCGCAGGCTGCGCAGGAAGGTTTGGTTATTCACCAGCAGCTCGACGGCATTCAGCCGGGCCTGGATTTGTTCGAGGGAGTTGAGCGGGCGCAGCAGCCAATCGCGCAACAGGCGGCCGCCCATGGCGGTGCAGGTTGAATCCAGCACATGAAGCAGCGTGGCCTTGTAGGCCTGCCGGTTGGAATTAATCGATGTCACCAGCTCGAGGTTGGTGGCGGTGGTTTCATCGATCAGCATGTAGTCCGCCGGATTTTTTACGCGGATATTGCGGACGTGCGAAAGGTTGCGGCGCAGTTCGGTCTTCACGTAGTACAGCACCGCTCCCGCCGCGCCCAATGCCGCGGACAGGGGCGCGCAGCCGAAGCCTTCCAGGGAATGGACATCGAAATGCCGCAGGAGGTAGTCATTGGCGGACGAAGGTTCGAAGGTCCAGTCTTCGCACGCCGTCAGCATCGTATTGGTGTCTTCCAGCTGCAGCAGGGCGAAGGCCGGATCGTCCAGTTGATCTTCGGCCACGATGCATTCGGCTGGGGCATAGCGCGACAGGTTGGCCTGCACGCTGGCCACATCGTCCGACTCCTCGATCCAGAATTCACCGGTGGAAAGGTCCAGCATCGCCAGGCCGAATCGGGATTTTTCGTGGGTCAGGCCGGCCAGAAAGTTGTTTTGGTTGCCGTCGAGCGCCACCTCGTCGAGGATCGTTCCCGGCGTGACGATGCGGGTTACTTCGCGCTTGACCACGCCCTTGGCGGTGGCCGGATCCTCTACCTGCTCGCAGATCGCCACTTTCACGCCGGCCTTTACCAGCCGCTCGATATAGCCCGGTGCGGCATGGTAGGGCACGCCGCACATCGGCGTGTTGTGGCGCTTGGTCAGGGTGATGCCCAGAATGCCGGAAGCGGTTTTGGCATCGTCGAAAAACATTTCGTAGAAATCACCCAGCCGGAAAAAGAGGATGGTATCCTCCGGCAGTTCGCGCCGTATCGATCGATACTGCGCCATCATCGGTGTTTCCTTGGTGGCCATAGACTCCCTTGATAATCAAAAGTGTAAATTTTAGCCGAGATGAGAAATGAAGCAACCATGAAGCGGCACCTTTTTGTTTTTCGGCCCGGAAAAGTGTTCCTTTAACCCCGCCGGGAGATTATTCTGCACATGCCTCCGAGGGGCGGATGTGGCGCGATCCTAGGGGAGATCAATTTCGGTTTGAAGGTCTCATTTCGAGGGGTTTAATTGGATCGGGTTGTGTCGAGGGGTTGATGCGGCGGGATTGCAACCCTATACCCCGCGAATAACGCAGCCCAACTGGAGGCTGGCCGCCCGGAACACCACATCCAGCTAAGCAAATCCCTCCCGGACTGGGATGGCCAACCTGCCGCATAACATCAGTCGGAAAAGTCCGGCCCTCTTGCCTGCTCGGCCGGCCAGAACCGATCAGAATGGTTCATTCCTCCCTTGACTATCCGAGCGGTTTGCCAATCATTGGATTCTTTGTTTCACATCCAAGCTGGGGGAGGACGCATTATGGCGGCAAGCGGAGGGATTATTAAGTCGGCCATGGCGAAGCGCGGCTTCAGGCACCGGCGCACGGAAGACCAATTCACAACCAGCGGGCAATATGCGCGCAATTTGCAATATGTCTATTCCAAGGAATATGCCGGCAAAAGAGGGGTGGTGGTGGATTTGGTTTATTTCGCGGTCAATATCGTGGGCGAAAAATTGGTGATTGGCCTCTACCGTGAAGAGACCGGACGTGAAAATGGAATCTACATTAATGCTTCGCGCTCGATCTATCTGATCGATTTCAGTGCGGAGGCGATCGACAAAGAGCTTGATAAACTGATTCCCGCGATTACGGGCAACTTTAAATAAGGAACGAGTAAACATGCAATACGAACAGTTGTTTGCCGAGCGCATCGGCGGAACCCAATTCGGTAAATCGACCGAAATCTATAAGTTTGAAAAAATCAAGCGCGCCAAGGCCAAGGCCCGCGAACTTCACCCCGATCTGGAAATCCTCGACTTCGGCGTGGGCGAACCGGATCAAATGGCGCCGGCCCCGATCCGGGAAGCGCTCCAGCGGGAAGTGGACAAGCCGGAAAACCGCGGCTATGCCGACAACGGCATTCCCGAATTCAAGGAAGCCGCTGCGACGTACATGCAGAAATTCTTCGGCGTCACCCTCGATCCGGCGACGCAGATCAACCACAGCATCGGCACGAAGCCGGCTTTGTCGATGCTGCCGCTGGCGTTCGTGAATCCGGGCGATGTCGTTTTCCAGACCGTGCCGGGCTATCCGGTTCTGGCGACCCATTCCAAGTATCTCGGGGGCGAGGTGGTGGATCTGCCGCTGCTGGAAGAGAATGCCTTCCTGCCCGATCTAAAGGCGATCGATCCCGCCGTGGCCGACCGGTGCAAGCTGTTCTACATCAACTATCCGAACAACCCGACCGGCGCCGTGGCGACGGACGAGTTCTATGACGAGCTGATTGCCTTCGCGAAGAAGCACAACATTCTGATTATTCAGGACGCGCCCTATGCAACGCTGGTCTACAACGGGGAGCGCAAGTCGCTGCTGCAGCGTCCGGGAGCGATGGATTGCTGTCTGGAACTGCACTCCATGAGCAAGGCCTACAACATGACCGGATGGCGCATTGCCTTCTTCTGCGGGGCGGAATGGGCCGTCAATGCCTTGGCCACGATCAAGGACAACTGCGACAGCGGCCAGTTCAAGGCCATTCAGCTGGCGGCCTGCGCCGGCATTGCCGACGAGAGCCTGGCGGAAGGCATTCGCGTTCACTACGAACAACGCCTGCGCCGCATGGCGGAAGTGCTCTGCGAAGTCGGCTTCGATGCCAAAATGCCGGGTGGAACGTTCTTCATGTATTTGAAAGCGCCGAAAGGGGCCGGCTCGGTTGAGTTTGCCAACGCCGAGGAAGCGTCGCTGTATCTGATCGAGCAGTTCGGCATCTCCACCGTTCCGTGGGACAACACCGGTCCGTTCATTCGCTTTGGCGCGGTGTTCGAGTCGGCCGGCGAAGCGGACGACGAGCGCGTGCTCGGCGAGCTGGCCGCGCGCCTGAAGAAAGCGGACCTTAAATTCTAAGCTGTTTGTCTTCAGGCAGGTGATGGAAAAGCGTCTCGGCAGAGGCGCTTTTTCCATGATCGCGGATTATGGACCGTGTTCGATTGACTTTTCGCGGGCGGGAACCTATAAAGCCGCACTTTTATGAAACAGCCCCCCCGCGGGGTTGTTTGCTCCGAGTGAGAACAGGATTTGCCCATGACCAAGAAGAGAACAACCTCCAAGGTGTTGTCGGTTCGCACGTTGACCGACTCGACCGCTGTAATTCGTTTTGAACGCCATGGCCTGGAATTCGAGCCGGGCCAATACATCCGCGTCGGGGTGGAGGGCGATCCCGAGATCCGCGACTATTCCGTCTATTCCGGTGCCCAGGCCGACTATCTCGAGGTGCTGGTGCGCCGCGTCGAGGATGGTCTGGTTTCGAAACAGCTTTTCGACCTGACGGAAGGGGAGGAAGTCAGCATTGGCGGGCCGTACGGTCACTTTAAACTGATCGACGAGATCCGGGACACGCCATTGCTGTTCGTCGCAACCGGAACGGGTATTTCTCCGTTCCACAGCTTTATTTCTTCCTTTGAGGGGCTGAATTTTCAACTCGTTCAGGGAACGAGCTATCTGAACGAAGCGTACGACGCCGACCATTATGGCGCGAATTTTGTCCATTGCGTGTCGCGGGAAGACGGCGCGGCCTTCCGCGGCCGGGTTACGGAATACCTCTCGGCGCAGGACATCGCCCCGGAAACCAATGCGTTCCTGTGCGGCAACTGCGATATGATCTACGAAGCGTTCGACCTCTTGCAGGACAAGGGGCTGGCGACGGCGCAGATCCACACGGAAGTCTATTTCTAGGGGCAAGCGATGAAGTGTTGTCTTGTCACATTAGGTTGCCAGATGAACCACTCGGATTCCGAACGAATCCGCAGTGTGATCGAAGGCATGGGCTACACCATGACCGAGGTCGAGGAAGAGGCCAGCCTAATCGGGATTGTGGCCTGCTCGGTCCGCCAAAAGGCCATCGACAAGGTCTACAGCAAAATCGAGCGCTGGAACCAGTGGAAGAACGAGCGCTCGCTGCTCACGTTTGTGTCGGGCTGCATTCTGCCGGCCGACGAGGCAAAGTTTCTCAAGCGGTTCGATCTGGTCTTCCGCATGAACCAGTTGCCCGAACTGCCGACGATGATTGAACAGTGCGGAATCACCACCGCGTTTTCGAGCCGCCAGGTGCTGGGCGAAATCCGCCGCGAAGATGAGCGCACCGACTTTTGGCAGGTCGAGCCCACCTACACCTCCAGTTTCGAGGCCTATGTGCCCATTCAAAACGGCTGCGACAAATTTTGCTCATTCTGTGCCGTTCCCTACACCCGCGGCCGCGAAGTGTCGCGGGCAAGTGGCGACATTCTGGCCGAGGTGCAAAAGCTGGTGGATCGGGGCATGAAGACGATCACGCTGCTGGGCCAGAACGTGAATTCCTACGGACTCGATAAAGCCGGCGCCGAGCTGTCGTTTGCCGAGCTGCTCACGAAAGTGGGGCAGATCGGCGACCAGAGCGATCAGGAATTCTGGGTCTACTTCACCTCGCCGCACCCGCGCGACATGACCCGCGACGTGATCGAAGCCATCGCAAAATACGACTGCCTCGCCAAGCAAATCCATTTGCCGGTGCAGAGCGGCGACGAAAAAATGCTGCGGCGCATGAACCGGAACCACAGTATCGAGGCCTACCTGAAGATCGTGGCCGATATCCGGGAACTGTTGCCCACGGCGACCCTCTTTACCGACATCATCGTGGGCTTCACCGGCGAAACCGACGAGCAGCTGGAGCGCACCGCCGACCTGATGCTGGACGTGGGCTTCAACATGGCTTATGTTGCCCGGTATTCACCGCGCGTCGGGGCCCGTTCGTCGCGCTGGGAAGACGATATTGCGCCAGCGGTGAAGAGCGAGCGGCTGGTCCGGCTGAGCGAAGTGCTGAAGCGCACATCGTATGCCCACAACCAGGCCATGGTTGGCAAAACCTATCGTGTGCTGGTAGGAGGGCCCGACAAGCGGATGGCCGGCGCGTTGGCCTCGCGGACCGAGGGCAAGCTTCCGGTGCGGATCGTGGACGCTTCGCAGGATCTGATCGGCACGTTCCAGGACATCACCATTACCTCGGCCGCGGAGCTCTCGCTGAGCGGCTCGCTTGCGGCCGGGGGGCAATAAAAAAGGCCATCCTGTCGGACGGCCTTCTTTCGCAACAACCGGGGATTGTTACCCTTTGATCATCGAATTGACTTGGGCTTCCGCCTGGGTCCAGTAGTGGGAAGGGTCCTGACTGAATCCATCGTTCAGGGCCGCGAAATAGGCCGCCTGCTCGATCATGGAATAGACCTGTTCGAGCGTGAACTTCGGCTTGGTGATTTTCTTGGCCGCCTTCTTCTTGGCCGGCACTTTCTTAGCCGTAGTCTTTTTTGCAGCCATCTTGGTTTATCTCCTGGTTTGGATCTTGCGCATTATTTTCAATGTCTTGAAGATATCTGTATTCGCTGGGTGCAAACATGTAAATACATCGTTGCATAAAAATGGGGCGGCGGTTACCAGCGATCGTGCTCGCCCGATCCAAAACGATAGACCAGCCCGGCACTCAGCTGCTGGTCGTGGGTATCCTGGTCGAAACTGTAGTGGTGGATCCAGTCGGCCTGGATCGCCCACTTGCCATGGAGCCGGCCGTGCAGGCCAACCCCGGCATTCCATTGGAAGGTTATTTGCTCCTCATCCTCATCCCATATCTGCTCGCCGAACCCCGCGGTCAGGTAGGGTCGCAGGTTGCGCTCGGTGCGGAAATAATACTGGGTATCGAGACTGTAGTTTTCATAGTTCACGGAGCGGCCAGTGGCGCGCTCTTCGAGTTTGCCCCAGGCATAGGCCAGGCGTACGGAGATGCGCGGGCTGAAATAGAGCCCCATCGAGGCTTTGGTATAGGGACCGTCGTCGATTCCCCAGTCCTTGTCCAAATGGGTGCGGCCGCTTCCGATGGCCAAACCGACCCTGCCGGTGTCGACCGGGTCGGCCTTGGTTGGACGCGGGGCGGGGGTGTTCTGCGGATCCGGTTCATCCGCTGCGCTGCCGCCCAGCGGAAAGCGCATGTTGAGATAGAGCTGGTGATCGGTTTCGTTCCCGTTGGGCGCTGCCGTGTAGGTGAAGTAGCCGGTTCCCGACTGCACCAGCCGGCGTCCCGTTAGACGGTTGACTCCCTGGCCGAGGGTATCGATCGGATCGAGGAAAAACAGGGACAGGTTGCCCAAGATTTTCGAACCGCCCACCGTGCCGTCCCGGTCTCGTATCTGCCGTTCCGTTTGAAAGGCCCATTCCCCGTAGATCCAGCCCATTAACGGCGTCAGGGCCAGGTCCTGGATCGACGGCACTTCGGCGAAGCCCTCGATGCCGTATTCCCAGTAGAAGGTCGACATCAGGGCGGAATAAATGAAGGAATCCCACTGGCGGTAGCCGGATTTGCGGGCCACCTGATAGTATACCCCGCCAAAATAGGCGTGGCCGATATAGTTGTAATGCCACTTGTTGCGATCCCACTCCGGGCCGGTGGACGCGTTTTTTCCCCATCGACGGAAGATGTCGGCATCCGTATCCCAGCCCGTAAGGTTTTCAGGCATCGCGGCCAACACACCAAACACACCCAATCCATAGAGGAATATTGATTGGGTTTGCGACCATAACCGTTCTTTATCCGCGCCGTTTTGTGCATTGAACAGGGAGATGTGGTAGGGGGTGCGGTAGATGGCTGGATCAATTTCAAGCGGCTGCCAGTAGGGGGCGGTGGCGGGCGGCGAATTCGTTTCCGCAGAGATGGTGGGGGTTGCCAAACCCATCAGGGCGAGCACGAAGGAAAGGGAGGGGAGCAAAGGGCGAAACATATATGGGCGGGATGGGCGCAACAGGTTCATGAGAATGTTAGGTAAGGTATAGAGGGAATGGGGGATTCTCAATTCAAATGTTTACGGCAATACGCGGGGGACTGCGAGTGCCGGCGCTGCAGTTCCGCCTTTTAATGTTCAACGCCCTGGATCATGCGCAGGATGGCTTGATCGGGGGCGCTGAGGCTTCCGGTCTGCAGGTAACTTTCAATCACTTCGAATGCGGCGTGGGCTTCCTCGATGCGGTGCTGGAGCATTTCGATTGAAACCTTGCCGAGGTCATCGGGGTTCATGATTTCAACCAGGTGCCGCTCGCCCAGGGCTTCCTTGCCAATGTGGTCCATGAGCTTGCCCAGCGTGCGCGCGGCAAACCGGGCCTCGTCGTCCTGCAACCGGCCGAGCAGCGAATCGCAAAAGTAGGCGTAGCAAATCGGCGGCCGGCCATATTGCAGCGAGCAGCCATCCAGATCGAGCCAGCCATAGCGGTCGTCGAGTTCCGACTCGCCCAACCCCTGCTTGCGTAGCAGCAGGGCCAGGAACGGGCTGGCGACGGCCTCTTCGCAGATATCCACCCGGCAGCAGCACGCCGTGCACATGCCGCACATTTCGCTGAACAGCCCCTTCATCAAGCGGCCGACAGATTGCTCCAGCTCCGCGTAGGGTTCCAAAATATTTTCGATTGAATTCATGGCGCGAGAGAATAGGGGGCAACCCGCCTCGAGGCAAACCCCACCTTGCCCAAGTTCAAGGTTGCATTTTCAAGTCCGATTCTTAATCCTGCCAGACCGTTTTCATGACGCCCCGGTAGCTCAGTTGGACAGAGCACAAGATTCCTAATCTTGGGGTCGGAGGTTCGAACCCTCTCCGGGGCACCATTTTCGGCTCGTCCCCTGCGGCGCTTCTAAAACTCGTGTCACCACCCGCTGCGCTCGAGGACACAGAGGCTTATTACAGCCAGCCCATTCTCTGTGGCTTCGTGGCTTTGTGCGAGAAATTTTTCTGGCACGAGGCACTTAAGACCAAACACTCATCTCACACCCGCTACGCTAGAGAACACAGAGCGCACAGATGTTTTTTTTAGACAGACCACTTCAAATCCGCCGAGCCCTTGCCGAGGAACCGCGGATAGGCTCTCTCGGCAAAAGCCAGTGCAAGTGAATTTGACTCTTTGTGCGAATCGATTCCTATGTATACTTTCGTCATGGCGTGTCCTTCGGGTTGAATGGCAACATTCAATTACGGATAGGCTCTGGTTCGCCAGAGCAGCCCGCGGAACCCCCAAAAGGGGTCAGTCTGAAGTAACCTAGTAATCTGGATTGATGAGGGGGAGCGGGTTAGCCCGTGCATTGTCGCATTTGATTCTTGTGCGGCGGATGGGCTCTCCCCCAAAGCAAGGGCGGTTTCCTCTAGGTCCTTGCTGGACCTCAATGGATCATCATCTTGTTTGGCTTTAGGATCCCTGCGGTCTATATTCTCCGGCTGAAGGAAAAAACATGATTCGGATGATTAATTTTTTAACGGGGCTGGCGCTGGTCATGGCTGGCATGGCCCATTCGGCAACGACTCCCCAACCCGCCTTAACCAAGGATGCGCCGATGCATAAATATACCAACCGCCTGGCCCAGGAAAAGAGCCCGTACCTGCTGCAGCATGCGCATAATCCGGTGGATTGGTATCCCTGGGGCGACGAGGCGTTTGAGCGGGCGAAGAAACTGGATAAGCCGATCTTTCTTTCGATTGGCTATTCGACGTGCCACTGGTGCCATGTGATGGAGGTGGAGTCGTTCGAAAACGAGGAAATCGCAAAGCTACTGAACGAGGCGTTTGTTTGCATCAAGGTGGATCGCGAGGAGCGGCCGGATATCGATAATATTTACATGACGGTGTGCCAAATGATGACGGGCTCGGGCGGCTGGCCGCTCACGATCGTCATGACACCGGATAAGAAACCCTTTCATGCGGCGACCTATATTCCGCCGGAGAGCCGCTTTGGCCGGATCGGAATGGATACGTTGATTCCGCGCATTTCGCACGCCTGGAAAACACGCCGCGCCGAGGTGGTGAAATCGTCCGAGCAGATCACGGAGGTGCTGGCGAAACAGAATACTTCGGAAGCGGGCGAGGCCTTGGGCGGCCATTTGCTGGCGCAGGGGTATACCGAGCTGGTCCAGCAATATGACGCTGATTTTGGCGGCTTTGGCCTGCAACCCAAATTTCCGACCCCGCACCGGCTGGTCTTCATGCTGCGCCAGGGCGAGGAGCGGGGCATCCAGACGGTGGAGCATACGCTGGAGGAAATGCGCAAGGGCGGCATCTTCGACCATGTCGGCTACGGGTTTCACCGCTATTCCACCGACCGCCAGTGGCTGGTGCCGCACTTTGAAAAGATGCTCTACGACCAGGCGCTGCTGGCCATTGCCTATACGGAAGCCTTTGAAGTGACCGGCAAGGCCTTTTATGCCGAGGTGGCCGGGGAAATCCTTACCTACGTGCTGCGCGACATGACTTCGCCGGGGGGCGGGTTCTACTCCGCCGAAGATGCCGACTCGGAAGGGGAGGAGGGGCTGTTCTATGTCTGGACCGCCGGGGAAATGAAAACCTTGCTGGGCGACGAATTTGAATGGACTGCCAAGACGTGGCAGATTACCAGCGCCGGCAACTTCCGCGACGAAGCCTCGGGGAAGGTTACGGGGAAAAACATTCCGCATTTAAAGGCGTTGTTGAGCGCCGAGGATGAGGTGCGGATATCGGTTTCGCGGGAAACCCTGTTTGCCGAGCGGGAAAAACGCATCCATCCGCTGAAGGACACCAAGATCCTGGCGGATTGGAACGGACTCATGATCGCCGCGTTTGCCAAGGCGGGCCGCGCGTTTGCCAACGACGAATACCTCCAGGCGGCCGTCAAGGCCAGCGCCTTTGTCGAAAAGGAAATGCGGCAGGAAAATGGCGAACTTTGGCACCGGTACCGCGATGGGGAAACGTTGGTTCAAGGGCAGCTGGAAGACTATGCCTTCATGAACTTTGGCTTGCTGGAACTCTACGAATCGACGCTGGATATTCAGTATCTGGAACGGGCGCTGGAATACAACGACATCCTGAACGACTCGTTCAAGGACGAGCCGGGCGGGGGATATTTCATGACGGCCGCTGATGCGGAGGCCTTGATTGTTCGCCCGAAGGAGTTATATGACGGCGCCATTCCGTCGGGCAATTCGGTGCAGATGTTCAACCTGCTTAAGCTGGCGCGTTTGACGGGCCGTTCCGATCTGGAGCAGCAGGCGGTGGAAACTGGGAAGGCTTTCAGCGAAGCGATCGAACGCTCGCCCTCCAACTTTTCGCAGGCGTTGATTGCGTTGCAGTTTGCGCAGGGCGACTCGGTGGAAATCGTGGTGGTGGGCGATCCCCAGGCCGACGACACCCGGGAAATGCTCCAGCATATCAACCAGGTGTACAAGCCGGGCAAGGTGGTGCTGCTTAAGGATCCGGGCGCTCCGGAACGGGTTGCGGCGCTGGCCCCGTTCACGAAGGAGCAGGGCATGGTGGCCGGGAAGGCCACGGTCTACATTTGCCGGAACTTTGCCTGCCAGCAACCGATCAATTCCCTTGAGGAACTGAAGAAAGAGTTGCAGTAATTCACCACCCGCTGCGCTAGAGGACGCGGAGTACACAGAGGCCATTCCTCCGTATTCCTCTATGACCTCGGTGGTGGAATTCCTATCCCTGCCCGTTACCTTCGTAGGTCATGAGAAAGTTGAAGGCGAGGTCGTCTTCGGACAAACCGCTGTACATGACGCTTACGATTTGGTCGTCGCTTTCCAGTAAATCGGTGTCGGCCATCATCAGTTCCAGTCCAACGGTGTCGGGCCGGACGGCGGCGAAGAAGATTCCCAGGCCAATGAATACGGTCGCGGCCAGGGCGAACGCCGGTTTCCAGTAGAACACTTTTGTCTGCTGGTAGGCGGGCGCCAGTATGCGGGCTTCGCGCTGGATGTTCTGCACGACCTTTTCACTGGGGGCGCCCACCGTGGGAAAATGGCTCTTTGCTTCCTGCAAGGCATGCTGGAAGTGGCGGCAGTCTTCGCATCCGGCCACATGCTGTTCGAGCACGCGTTCCCGGCGGTCGGCCAATTCGCCCGAATCCGCTAAAAGGAGTCGTTGTTCGGCTTTAGTGCATTTCATGGCATGGCCTCCTGCAACTCGTCATATTCTTCCTTCAATATAGAACGCAGCTTGGTCAGTGCATATTGCATGCGGGCCAAACAAGTATTGATCGAGCAGTGCTGGATCTTCGCGATTTCCTTGAACGAGGTATTGCCGTACATCCGCAGCATGAAGACTTCCTTCTGCTCCGGCGACAGGGTTTCGACCGCATCCTCGATCAACACGCCGAGGCCCGTGCCGCCCGCTTCCTCGGCCGGCGAGATCCCCGGCGCCGCCAAGTGGTCCTCCAGCGTGTGGTCGGCGCCGTCGCCGCCGACAGGGCTTTGCATCGACACATTCCGCTTGTTGCGCCGCGCTCGGTCGATAATCAGGTTGTGGGCGATCCGAAATAGCCAACTCAGGAAATTCTTGTGCTTGAACTTATGGATGTTCTTCAACGCCCGAAACCACACTTCCTGGAAGATTTCGTCGGTATCCTCGCGGCCCTCGGTCATCTTGAGGATGAATGAAAAAAGCGGCCGCTTGTATTTTTCCACCAGCGGCGCCAGCGCGTCGGCCTCGCCGCCCAGATAGGCCTTTATGCAATCGATATCCGTTTTATCCATAATGCGTAACGAGTCATTCGTATTGCGTACTTATCCCGAGTTCATATGAAAAACGGGTCGGATTGATTTCTATTGTATGAATTCGGAGGTGATTTTACCGGAAATCGGATCGTTTTCCAATTTCACGCCCATTCCCTGCTGATCTTCGAGCTCCAGCATGAACCACTCACATTGCCCGTTGGGATAGTAGTGGATCAGGTAGAGATCTTCATAGAGGGCGTCCTCGTCGGTCCACTCCTTCTCGAACTCCTTCACGGTCAATCCATCGGGCAGGAAGCGATGGACCTCCTTTTCAATGCCGGCATCTTTCGGAGCGGCTTCGCCCTCGGTGTAGCCCAGGCGTTTCAAGACGTCCTGATCCAGCTCGCCATCGGCGGATCCCGTCGCGGGGCGGGCCCGGCCGCCCAGATAGAGTTCCATGGTTTCGTGATTGAGCACGACCGTCAGCGTTTGCTCGCGCATGATCGCCATGCTGCGGGCATATTTCGCCATGCGGTTGATGGTGCGGGCCGAGGTGCGCAGTTTGTTGCCCCGAAATGTACTGGCAAAATGGGGCAGCGAAATGGCCGAAATAATCACAATGACCACCATCACCAAAACGACTTCAATCAGCGTGAAGCCGTTGGGGCGGGGCGGACGATTCCGGCTCAACCGCCGGAGGCGACTCGGCGAGCCGTCCCTACCTGTGGGAATTCCAACCATTGGAGAAACGGATCAGTCCCAGTTATTGATCTCAACGCCTTTTTGAGACGTGCAGGACAGGTCGAAGCCATGTGAATTGTGAGCTCCGGGAGCCGAATAGGTAAACGGTTTGCCCCAGGGATCGAGCGAAACCTTGTTCTTTTGAAGGAACGGGAAGCCGTCTTTGGAGGAGTCGAGCAGGCCTTCCAGGCTCGACGGATAGGTGCCGTTGTTCATTTCATACATCTGGAGGCCGGAACTGATCGTGATCAGATTGCTTTGGGCCTGCGCAATTTTGGCCTTTTCGGACTTTCCGCTAATGGCCGGAATGCCAATGCCGGCCAGAATGCCAATGATGACTACAACGAGCAGGATTTCAATCAAGGTGAAGCCTGATTGGCGTCTGTTCAGTAGGGTTTCTTGTTTATCCGTATTCATCGATATCTCCTTCGGTTGATTAAATATGCAGTGAGTCGGTGAGGGTCAACACCGGCAGCAACAGGCTGACCGCAATGCCCCCCACGATAAAAGCGACGAGAACCAGCAAAAGGGGCTCAAGCACCGTGGTGCAGGTCTTTACCATGCGATCCAGTTCGGCATCATATCGGCGGGTAATGTGCGTGAGTGCGCCCGCCATGTCGCCGGTTTCTTCCCCGACGGCCAGCATATCGACCAGCAACCGCGGAAAGATTTTTCCTTGGGCCAGCGGTTTGGAGATGCTGGCGCCATCCGTAACCCGGTCGCGCGCCTTCCCGATTTCATCCGCGATCACGACATTGTCGACGGTTTTCTGAACAATGCCCAAGGCCGGCAACACCGAAACCCCATTGTACAGTAAGGTGCCGAACGTGCGTGAAAAGTGGGCATAGGCATTGGCCGTGATAATGTTCCCCATGATGGGAATCCGCAATTGAGCCCGATGCCATATTTGCTGGCCTTTGCCGTGTTTGACCCATTTTTTTAAAGCCACCACGCCGGCACCGAGGAGTCCGGCCACGAGGAGTCCATAGTGGGTTACAAAATGGCTGATCGCCATGAGGGCCAGAGTCGGCGTTGGAAGCGTGGCCCCCATTTCATCGAAGGTGGCCGCAAACTTGGGTACGATGACCGCCATCAGGAAGATCACGGCCAGCCCGCCGACAATGAGTACAATCATCGGATAAACGAGGGCGGCAATCACTTTGCCCCGGGCTTCATGAACGCGCTCATAGTGGATGCAGATATTTTCAAGTGCATTCGGCAGGTTGCCGCTGGCCTCGCCGGCCCGGACGAGATTGATATAGAGGGAGGAAAATGTTTCCGGATAGAGTTCCAGCGCATCGGAAAGGGAGGTGCCCTGGACGATTTCGTCGCGCAGGGTTACTACAATCTGGCCCGCCGCACTTTCATCCTCGCGGACCGAAAGGGTGTGCAGCGCCCGTCCAATCGTCATGCCGGAAGCCACGAGGTCGGACAGTTCGCGGGAAAACAGGAGCAGGTCCTGCAGCTTCATCTTGGCCTTGCGCTGGAATCCCAACTCGAACTTGAAGCGTTTCTTCGCGTCGCCGTCAGCCTGTTTAACCGTTTTGGTGGTTTCGGTGACCGAGACCGGGATCTGGCCCATCGCTTCGATCTGCCGCACTGCGCCGGCCCGGTCCGATGCTTCGATCACGCCCTCGGTGCGCTCACCCTTTTTCGACCGGCCTGTATATTTAAAATGTGCCATGACAACCTATAACCAACGGACTCGACGTCCAAATATTTCTACGTTCGGAAAGAATAATGAAATGCAGGAAGAATGGAAGCATGGAAGAAAAGTTTGGAGTGCGGTGGCAACCAACGGGCGACACCGCTTTCCGGCGGAAAAGAGCGGTGTGGTGCTTCGCGTCCCCCCGCACTCCAGAAAATAATCAGGCCCGCGGGTGGAACTGCTGATGGATCGACTTGAGGCGCTCGGGATGGACGTGGGTGTAGATCTGGGTCGTCGCAATGTCGGCGTGGCCGAGCAGTTCCTGAATGACGCGCAGTGGCGCGCCGTTTTGCAGCAGGTGGCTGGCGAAGGAGTGGCGCAGCGTATGCGGCATCACGTTTTTCATGATGCCCGCTTCCTTGGTGTATTTCTTGATGATCTGCCACAGCCGCTGGCGGCAGAGGCCGGATTCGCGCTTGGAGACGAACACATTCTGCAGGTGCGGGTTGTCGCAGAGCATCGGGCGGACCTCGTCGAGATAGCACTCCAAAATGTTGAAGGAACCCTGGGCAACGGGGATGACGCGCTCCTTGCTGCCCTTGCCGATGACGCGGATGTAGCCGTCATCAATGTGGAGGTCGGCCAGCTGGAGGTTGGCCAGTTCGGAAACGCGCAGGCCGGAGGCGTAGAACATTTCAAGGATGGCGCGGTCGCGCACGCCGAGCGGCTTGCGCATGTCGGGGGCTCGCAACAGCAGATCAACCTCTTTTTCCGACAGCGTGTCCGGCAGGATTTTCCAGAGCCGGGGCGAATCCATCGTGTCGGTCACGTTTCTATCGAGCAGGCCTTCCTGCTGCAGATAGCGGAAGAAAACCTTGATCGAAACGAGGTGCCGCGAAATGGAGTTCGTCGACATGCCTTTGGCCTTCATGGCCATCAGATGGTCGAGGATCTGCTTGCGGCTCACTTGGCTGAGGGAGGTGACGCCTTTCTGGTCGAGCCAGCTCAGGAACTGGCCCAGGTCGTTCGCATACGCCTTGCGCGTATTGATGCTCAGCCCGCGCTCCAGCGAGACGTAGTCCAGAAAGCTCTCTAATAACACATTCATTTTTTACCATAGAGGACACAGAGGTTCTGCTCTGTGTCCTCTCGCGAAGCGGGAGGGACTTAGCACTCCAGTTCGGAATCGGTTAGCAGCTTGTAGGCCTCGAGGTATTTTTCGCGGCTCTTCATGATGATCTCTTCCGGCAGCGCGGGCGCAGGTGGGGTCTTGTCCCAGTCGAGCGTTTCGAGGTAGTCGCGCACAAACTGCTTGTCGAACGAGAAGGGCGAGGCGCCCGGCTGGTAGGTTTCGGCCGGCCAGAAGCGCGAGCTGTCGGGCGTCAGCACTTCGTCGATCAGGGTCAGCTCGCCGTCGATCATGCCGAATTCGAACTTGGTGTCGGCGATGATGATGCCCTTGGTGAGGGCAAAGTCAGCGGCGGTCTGGTAGAGATTTAGGCTGATTTCTTTCAGTTTTTCGCCGAGGTCGTCGCCGACGATTTCCTTCATCTGCTCAAAGGAAATGTTTTCATCGTGGCCTTCGTCGGCCTTGGTGGACGGCGTGAAGATCGGCTCGTCGAGCTTGCCGGCCATTTCGTAGCCCGGGCGCAGCGGCATGCCGCCGATGGTGCCGGACTGCTGGTATTCCTTCCAGCCGGAGCCAATCAGGTAGCCGCGCACGATGCATTCGACCGGCAACAGCTCGGCTTTCTTAACCAGCATGGAGCGGCCTTTGAGCAGCTCCTTGTGCTCCTGCAGTTCCGGCGGGAAATCTTCAACGTCCGTGGAGATCATGTGGTTCTTGACGATGTCGCCGGTGCGGTCGAACCAAAACTTGGAAAGCATGTTGAGCACCTGGCCCTTGTTCGGGATGCCGTTGGGCATGATGCAGTCGAAGGCCGAAATGCGGTCGGATGCAATGAAGAGGTATTGGTCGCCAAGATCATACACCTCGCGCACCTTGCCGGTCTTAAATTTTTCGATGCCGGGAAGTTCGATCAGGGTTGCTGCTGGGGTCATGTCGGGTCCTCTGGGTTTAATGGGTTTAAAATCGGCGGCACTGTACGGATTAAAGCACCATGTCTTCAAGCGATAGCCGACTTATATTTTCGAGCGAGTCGGTGACGGCGTCGGCTTCGAGCAAATATTCGCGGTCGTAGCTGTTGGTGACGGCCAACACTTTGAGCCCCGCGCCTTTGGCGGACAGAATGCCGGCGGGGGTGTCTTCGATGGCGATCGCCGTGGCCGGGTCGTCGAGTCCCAGTTTTTCGATCGCCAGCAGGTACGGCGCCGGATCGGGCTTGCTCTTTGGGGTGTCCTCCGCCGTGACAATCTCGCGGAAGGCGTTTTCGATGCCGAGGGTTTCGAGAATGGGGAGGATATCCTCTTTCAGCGCGCCGCTGCACAACGCCACTGGAAGTTTGCGCGGAATGCTCGCAATCAACTCGACGGCACCCGGCAACGGGCTGGCTTGTCCGGCGCGGATCAGTTGCTGGAAAATCCCGGCCTTTTTCGCGATCAGGGGTTTCAGCTCGCGCCCGCTGATTTTCTTACCGGCGGATTTGAAGGCTTCGCGAAAACCGTCGCGGTCGTCGAACCCAATGTAGGTTGCGCAATATTCTTCCCACGAATAGCTGATGCCATACGGTTCGAGCGCGCGCTGGAACGCCTCGTAGTGCATCGGTTCGCTATCCACAATAATTCCGTCAAAATCAAATATCACGGCATTGAGCATGGTGCCTCGCTCCTCGGCAAATGAAGAATTAAGAGTGCAGAATTAAGAATGGCGGAACTCAATCGGCGTTGGCCTTTTATCTGAATAAGTTGTCGCAGACCCAAAATTCTTCATTCTCAAATCTTAATTCATAATTCTCCGGCTGCATTGCAGCCTCACACGATCTCCAACAGTTGAGCCAGCGAGGTAATCACAGCAGTGGGCTCGATAGCAAGGCAACGCTCATCGTTTTCCCGCATTCGGAGCGAGCGCTGGTCGCCGGCGAAGAGCACCGTTTGGCATCCCGCCGCGTTTGCGCAGTAGATATCGTTGAGCATGTCGTTGCCCACATAGACGGTTTCGCTCAGCTCAATGCCATACTTTTGCTTTAAAAATGTTCCCACCTTGGGAAAGAGCGCCTGCGAGGGCTTGCCCTCCAACTCCTTGTACGACCAGATGCAACACTCCGGATCGAAGCCGCATTCTGCGACGGATTTCCCGAAAAAAGCGGAAAAGAGCAGGGGCGTGTAGAACTGCGCATTTGAGACAATGCCGAGCGCCAAGCCTTTTTCCTGGATGCGCTCGATGGTTTCGATGCTTTGCGGCATGGGGAAAGCCGGGTTTAGTCGGCATTCATATTCGAGCGCGAGGCGGCGGATCGTATCGAACTCCACCTCCGGCGTGGTCAGCGTTTCCGTATTCCGCAGTGTATCGATGATTTTTTGCCAGATCTGGATAATGTCCACTTCGGGGAAATCGATGCCCGCTGCGCGGCCCGCTTGGTGCCACTCCAGAATTTCGGCCGTAAGCCGATCCGTGCCGATCCGTCCGGCCTGCTCCAGATCGCCCGAAAAGCCGGCAACCCCCAAGGCCTGGGTCAACGCTTCGGCCGCGTTCGTTGCGGCGGCCGTGCCCACATCGCCGGAACCGGAAACAAACAGGGTGCCATAGACATCGAACAGCACGGCCTTGACATGATTCAGTTTGTTGAGTTTCGGCTCCACGCCCGTCGGCAGCGGGGCGAGCGGCGGGCAGTTGTTGCGGACAATGTCTTCGAACATGGTCAGGTCCTTAAAAGATTAAAGCGTTCCGGGTGCAGGAACTTGTCGAGCAGCGCGCCGGCCATCGCCGAGGAAACCGCGCCGGGCCGGGTGCCGGCCAGATCCCGATAGATACCGAGCAACCGTTGGCCATACGCTTCGATGCTGTAGCGCTCTTGCACAATCGATCGGTTGCGGGCCATTAAATCCTCCTTCGCCTCGAAGTCCAGCGCGGGCAGCTGTTCGCGATCGGCGGGATGGGCGGCGAGGTGGCGAATCACGTTGCGTTGCAGGGGTTCATTCAAACATCCAAAATCCACTTTTCCGTCGATCACCAGCGCGGATTTGGCGGCTTCGAAATAAGCGGCCTCCCACTCTTTTGAATAGGCGTCATAGCTGGCCTTCATGGCGGCTTCCAGCGCGGTGTCGAATTCCATTTCACCCGCCCATTCAATCGGGCACGGCAAGTTGGGATAGAGCGTTTCAAGATCCAGCCCTTCCTCCACAAAATCGCCGGTGATTTCGGGAATATTACGCCCCACCAGCATTTTTCCTTCGAGCCAGGGCTCTAGAAAAGCCAGCCCAAAACCTTCGGCAACACTGGTGGAAATCAATGCCGTGGCACGCTGAACCAGTTCGGGGAAGGGGGTGGTTTGGCCGGCATCGAACTCCACCGGCAGCTCAAGCTCCGTGGCGAACCGCACCCATTCGTCATAGATCGGCCGGGCCTTGGGATTTTGAGGGGCCAGCGTGCTGATAAACCGATAGCCCGCCGGCGCCAGCAGGCTCCAGAGCAGAAACTCGCCCAGGTTCTTCCGCCGGATGGCGCGGGCGGGATAGACAATGGTCGGTTGATCCATCGCCGGAGCAGCCCCCGTCCGCTTCAAGGGCGCTACCGCATTGGGCAGTTCGTGTACGTTTGGAATGCCGATGTCTTCGAGAAACGCCTTGTCGCGGAAATTGATCGGCGCATACCAGACATGGTCGGCCACCGGATACAGCACCTTGTTTAGTTCGTCGCCCAGGTGATCGCGCAACAGCCGGTAGTTTTCGGGGCGGCCATCTTCGGCAAAGTCGTGCGGTTGCAACAGCAAGCGGCAGCCGGCCTGGGCGAGATGCCAAACCAGCCGGGGGGTAAAGCTGTTCTTGCCCAGCGAAGGGTTGTGGATGTGCCAAACATCCGGATCGCGACCCAGCAGGCAGCGGGCCGTAAAGCGGAGGTCCTCGGCGAGTTGTTCCGCATCCGGTTGTTTTTCGTCGGAATATTCCAAGGCGTGGAACGGTTCGGTGACCGGCGTCAGCCAATCGCCGGGCGCGGCGGCCTCGCCGGTGAGCACAATCACTTCGATGTCATCGCCGAGCGATTGTACGGCCCGCTCGATTACGCTGGTGACCCCGCCCGGCCGCAGGTGGTAGTGCACGATGGCGACGGCCAATTTTCCGCTCATAATTCGATGCCGAATTTTTTGCGGTACTCGGGCAGTTCGATCATGGGTGGGCGCTCTTCCTCCACAATTTCGAAGGAGACCTGCTCGAAGCGTTGGTCGTTAACCTGGAACTGGCGCAACAGTGTGTTCAGCTCGGGCAACTTGCCAATGACGCCGAGCGCTTCGGCGCGGTAGAGGAAGGTGCGCAAAATGCCGAAGGCCATTTTTCCAAGGTCGCGGGTTTCCTGGTTGCGGTGCACGCGCTGGTCGAGATCCACCTGCGCGAGCGCTTGCAGGCCCCATTTCTCGTAGACATCGATCAGGTGCGAGGTTTCAACGCCGTAGCCAATCGGGAACGGGATCTTTTCGAGCACTTCCCGCCGCACGGCATATTCGCCGGACAGCGGCTGAATCAGGCCGGTCAGGTCCGGAAAGAAAAGGGAGAACAACGGCCGCGTCAGGATTTCCGTCACGCGTCCGCCCCCCGAGGGGCGGATCCCTTGTGAAAAGGCCAGGGGGCGGTCGTAGAACGCTTTCACGTAGTGGACTTCCGGGCGGTAGATGAGGGGTGCCACCAACCCATAGACAAAGCGAGGATGGATATTCTTAATGTCGGCATCGACATAGACGATGATGTCGCCGGTGAGTTCGTAAACCGCCTTCCACAGGTTTTCGCCCTTGCCCTTCTTCTCGCCATATTGCGGCAGAATATCGGCGGAGAGGTAGACATCGGCCCCGAAGGTTTCGGCAATCTCGCGGGTGCGGTCGGAGGAGCCGGAATCGATCACCGCGATCTCGTCGAGCAGGGGATAGCGGTCGACCAGCTCCGATTTAAACATGACGATCTCTTTGCCGATCGTTTTCTCCTCGTTGAGGGTCGGCAGGCACAGGGAGATTTTCAACCCTTGCTCTTCCTTGGCTTCCACGAGCTTTTTCAGGTCCCAAAACTGGGAGTGGTGCACGGTGTTGTTCTTGATCCAATCATTCAGGTTCATTGCAGAATCCTCCGTCGATCGCCAGCAGCACGGCCAGCAGCTGGGCGATGCCTTTGTAGATGGGTTTGATGCGAATGGTTTCATTGAGGTCGTGCAGGTGCACGGCTTCGGTAATGCCCAGCGTGAGCGCCGGCAAGTCCCGGCTGATGAGTTCGGACACTTCGGACATGCTGGGGAAAATCCGGGGGGTTAGCCCCAGTGCTTCCATCACCTGCCGGCTGCTTCGGACCAGCGGATGCCCAATATCGATGCCGCCGGGCTCGCGGCTGGAAACAATTTCAAAGGTAATCTCTGCATTATACTTCGAGGCGATGTCGGCCACAATATCGCTGACGCGCTCGCACACGGTCTGCACCATCTGGGAATCCTCGCTGCGGACTTCGAAGCGGAGGCTGGATTGGGTGGCCATGATGTTGTAGCTCTTGCCCCCGCGAATGGCGCCCAACACAATCGAGGTCTTGGGGCGGCTGGGCACCGGTATTTCGAGAATGCGGTTGATGACATCGTTCAACGCAATGATGGCACTGCTTTCGCCGGCGCGTTGCCATTCGAGTTCTTCGGGCAGTTTGCAGCTAATGAGTCCGCGGAACATGCCTTCGGCCGTATAGCTGAGGCGCCCCAGCTGCGCGCCTTCAACGCAGATGCCGGCATCGAACGGCAAATGGTTGTTGTCCATGAAAAAGCGAAGCCCGTCGAGGTTGCCGCGGCCGAGCCCCTTGGTGCTGCTGAGCAGGACCAGGTTGGACTCGAGCTGGATATCCAGCGCGTCCAGAATGTTGGACAGGGTGGCCAGCACCGCCATCCCGAGACTGTTGTCGGCCACGCCAGGGCCGACGATTTCATCGCTCAAAACACTGATCGTGTGGTCGGCCTTGCTGGAATAGACCGAGTCGGCATGTGCCACGAGCAGGATGTTGCGGGCGGGGTCCTTGCCTTGGATAATGCCGACGCCATTGCCGGCTTCGTCGGTGGAAACATGGTGCAGGCCGCATTCGAGCAGGCGTTGGAGAAACAGCTTGATCCGGGCGTCTTCCTCATAGGTGGGGGACGGGATTTCGCTGAGCATAATCAGGTTGGCGATCAGGGTTTCCTGAACCCCGGCCGCGCCCTTTTCCAGCTCCGGCAAAGCGGCTAGAATTTCATCGATGTTTTTGAATCTTTTTTGCACGTTCGATCCTTGGGTTGATCATATGAACAAGAAATTATAACCATCGGATGCGGGGTTGGCAAACCGGCAGTCATTTAAAATTTTCAAAGTATTCGTCATTCGATTGTGCTTCCCTTGGTGTGGTTGCACGCTATGCTTTTCTGCAGAAGGCAGGATGAGCCATGAGCGAAAACATTGGATTTGTTTCAACCCGCTTCGCGGGGACGGACGGGGTCTCGCTGGAGAGCGCCAAGTGGGCCAAGGTGCTTTGGGACTACGAACACCGCAGTTTCTGGTATGCGGGGCGGCTGGACCGTTCGCCCGAGGTGAGTTACTGCGTTCCCGAAGCCCATTTCGAGCACCCCGAAAACATCTGGCTCAACGAGCGCATCTGGGGCAAGTCGTTCCGCGATCCGATTGTCAGCCGGCGCATTCGCGACATGGCCGAATATCTCAAAACGACCCTCTATGAATACGTCAACCACTTTGATCTGCGCATCCTGATCTTCCAGAATGCGCTGGCCATTCCGATGCATGTTCCGCTCGGAGTGGCCATCACCGAGTTTCTGGCGGAAACCCGGATTCCATCGATCGCGCACCACCACGACTTCTACTGGGAGCGCGTTCGCTTTTCGGTCAATGCCGTGCCCGACTATCTCGACCTGGCCTTTCCGCCGCGCGACGACCTGCTGCAGCATGTGGTGATCAACCAGGCCGCGCGCGAGGAACTGTCGTGGCGCAAGGGCTTGTCGTCCGAGCTGATTCCCAATGTGTTCGACTTTGAAACGCCGCCGCCGGAACCCGATGACTACACCCAAAACCTGCGCGCCGACCTCGGTTTCGCGGACGATGACATCCTGATTCTCCAGCCCACCCGGATTGTGCCGCGCAAGGGCATTGAACATTCCATCAAGCTGGTCGAGTCGCTGGGGGATCCGCGCATGAAACTGGTTATTTCGCATTCCGCGGGGGACGAAGGCTATGAATATCAGCACATGCTGCAGGAGCTGGCGCACGACTTGAAGGTTGACCTGCGATTGATCAATGACCGCATCGGGGAAATCCGGCAAAAAAACCAAGCCGGCCAAAAAATGTATACCCTGTGGGACCTGTACCCCTTCATTGATTTTGTAACCTATCCCAGCCTGTACGAAGGATTCGGCAATGCCTTTCTGGAAGCGGTGTACTTCCGGCTGCCAATCCTGATCAACCGCTATTCCATCTTCGCGCGGGACATTGAACCCAAGGGATTCCGCGTGCCGCTGATGGATGGATATTTGACCAAGCAGGTCATCGATAATGTGCGCCTGTTGCTCGAAAACGAAGCCTATCGCCGCGTGACGGTTGAACACAACTATGCCGTGGCCAGCCGCTTCTTCAGCTATGCCGCGTTGCGCCGCAGTCTGCGCGCACTCATCACCAATATCCGGGGGTTGGAGCCATGATCAAGAATCTCGACATCCATGCGCTGGAACGAATTCGCAACCGCATCAACCGCCTTTACGGCCCGAACGTGACCGAGCATTTGCTCGAGCGTATGGTGGCGCTCATTGGGCGCTATGGCGTTGGGCTGGAAAGGGTTAGCCTCGAGGCCCGCTGGGACGAAACCACGTCGGTGCTGATCACGTATGGCGACATGGTCCAAAATGGCGATGAAGTGCCGTTGCGGGTTTTAAAGCGCTTTGCCGACCAGTATCTGAACGGGGCGATCACCGCCATTCACTTCCTTCCCTTTTTCCCCTATTCCTCCGACGACGGGTTTTCCGTGATCGACTACCGGGCGGTCGATTCCCAGCTCGGATCGTGGCAAGATATCGAGGCGGTCGGCGAGGGCTTCCGGTTAATGTTCGATCTGGTGCTCAACCACGCCTCGTGCAAGAGCAAATGGTTTGCCGACTATGTGGCCAACATTGCGCCGTACCGCGATTATTTCATCGAAGCCGACCCGGAAACGGACCTGTCTGCGGTCACCCGGCCCCGCAACCTGCCGCTGCTCACGCCGGTCCACACCCAGCACGGCGACACGCACGTTTGGACCACCTTTAGCGACGACCAGATCGACCTGGACTTTTCCAACCCCGATGTGTTGTTCGAGTTTCTCGACATCCTTTTGTTCTACATCGCCAACGGCGCCACCATCATCCGCCTCGACGCCATTGCCTACCTGTGGAAACAGAGCGGCACCTCTTGCATCCACCTCAGCCAGACGCATGAAGTGGTCAAGCTGATGCGCGATGTGCTCGATATGGTTGCGCCCGAGGTGGTGCTTCTCACCGAAACCAATGTGCCGCACGAAGAAAATATCTCCTATTTCGGCCAGGGCGATGAAGCCCACATGGTCTACCAGTTCAGCCTGCCGCCCTTGCTTTTGCATGGGCTTATCCATGGGACTGCCTCCCACCTGACCCAGTGGGCCGCATCCCTCGACGAGCTGCCGGACCATTGCACCTATCTCAACTTCACGGCCTCGCACGACGGCATTGGTGTGCGTCCTTTGCAAGGCATTATTCCCGATGAAGAATTGAACAAGCTGGCCGAGCATGTGAAGCAGCTGGGGGGGCATGTTTCCACCAAGGCGAATTCGGACGGGTCCGAAAGCCCCTACGAAATGAACATCACCTACTTCGATGCCTTGGGCGATCATCCGGAACAAGTGACCGACCTCCATATCAGCCGATTTCTCTGTTCACAGACGGTTGCCATGGAGCTGCGCGGGGTGCCCGCGGTCTATTTCCACAGCCTGACGGCCACCCGGAACCATGGGGCCGGCGTCGAGGAAACCGGGCGGGCACGGACCATCAACCGCCGCAAGTGGCAGGAAGCCGAACTGCAAGCCTTGCTGGCGGATCCTCGCTCGCCGGCCGCACGCGTCATGAAGGACTATCTCCACCGCCTGCAGCTTCGGTCCCGGCACAAAGTTTTTCATCCCGATGCTGCCCAAACCATCATCGATCTGGGGCCGGAACTGTTTGTCGCGAAGCGCACCTGGCAGAAGGATCAGGTCGTCTGCATTAGCAATTTCACGGACCGCTACATGGAGTTCAGGAGCGACCACCGCCTCCCGGAACTAAACGAATCCTGTGCCTGTTCCGACATTCTTACCGGCCAACGATACATGGGCGAGGGGAAGGTAATTGCTCTCGATGCCTATCAAACCGTTTGGTTGCAGTTCTGATTCCCGTTCCCCCGAAAAAACCGCCGAAAAGGTTCCAGCCACGGGACGTTTTTTGCTAGGTTCACCGACCATTGAATTTTGAAAAGGAAGTGGTTGATGAACAAGGCTGATTTGATTGTTGCGCTGGACGTGCCGAATGTGGCGGCGATGGAAGAAAAACTGCAGGAATTGCCCGATTTTATCGAGTGGTACAAGGTGGGGCTGGAGCTTTTCTGCGCCGAAGGACCGGCCGTGCTGGAACCCCTGAAAAAGCGGAACAAGAAAATCTTCCTCGATCTCAAGCTGCACGATATTCCGCGGACCGTGGGCAACGCCGTTAGAACCGCCGCCGAGCACGGCGTTAACCTCATGACCGTCCATGCTATTGGCGGGCGCGCCATGCTCGAAGCAGCCGCCAAAGCCGCTGCGGAATGCGAAAATCCACCCAAGATCGTAGCGGTCACTACGCTGACGAGCCTGAGCCAAGACGATTTTGCAGACCTTGGAATTGACCGCACCGTTTCCGAGCAGGCGGTTGAGCTCGGCCGGCTGGCCATTTCATCGGGCATCGACGGACTGGTCACCAGTGCGCACGAAGCCAACGCCTTGCGCGAAGCGTTTCCAGAAGCGATTCTCGTAACCCCGGGCATTCGCATGCCGGAAGGCGATGTCGGTGATCAAAAACGCGTCGCAACCCCTTCGTTTGCCGTGGAGCAGGGGGCTACCCATCTGGTGGTCGGGCGGCCGATTGTCCAAGCGGCCGATCCGGATGCGGCCGCCACCGCGATTATTGAAAATATGAATAAGTAGGGGACGTGATGAGCAAGCCAAAGGTTTTAATAGTTACAGGATACGGTGTGAACTGCGAGGCGGAATCCGCCCACGCATGGAAACTGGCTGGAGCCGAGCCCCAACAGGTGCACCTGAATGATCTGCTGGACAACCCCGACCAGCTCGCCGACTTCCAGGCCATGATGTTTATCGGGGGGTTCTCCTACGGCGACCATATGACCAGCGGACATGTTTTCGCCCTGCGGGTTAAGCACCACATGAAAAATCAGCTGCAAAAGTTCATCGCCGACGGCAAGCTGATCTTAGGCATCTGCAACGGCTTCCAGGTGATGACCAAGATGGGGTTGCTGCCGGGGCTGGATGAGGAATATTTCGAACCCACCGTTTCCCTGATGCAGAACGATTGCGGTACCTTCCAGAACTTCTGGTGCGATATTCGCTTTGAGGAAGATTCCCCCTGCGTATTTACCAAAGGGCTGGGCACCTTGCCGCTACCCATCCGCCATGGCGAAGGGAAAATCTTCACCCTCGATGACGAACTGCTTGAAAAACTCGAAGCCAAGGGCTGTGCCGCCGCGCGCTATGTCGATGCAGATGATCAACCGACGCAGGAATTTCCGGCCAACCCGAATGGTTCGCTGAATGCCATTGCGGGACTGACCGACCCGACCGGCCGCATCTTCGGTATGATGCCGCACCCGGAAGCCTACCTCTTCCCGGAAAACCACCCGAACTGGGATAAGCAAAAGCTGGCTGGGGAACTGCCTGAAAAGGGATTGGGACTCCAGCTGTTCGAAAATGCCGTTGGCTACCTCAATTCGGAATCGTAGTCCGCAACACGGTTGCCGTCCCGTCGAGCGTATAGGCGGGCAGGGCGGCGGGAATCAGCACCGACGTACCGGCCGGCGCGGGCAAACTTTCTTCCCCCCAGCGAATCGTTGCGTCGCCTTCGGCTACAAACAGGGCGTGGAAGGTTGTGCCATCCAATGGCACGGTAACCGGTCTCGAATAGGCCAGTTTTTCCAGCTGGAAGTATTCGCATTGCAACACCTCCCAAATCTGCAAGCCATCGGCGTCCTGCAATAGCGTCGGTTCGGCACATGGATTGGGTTGCTCGCCCCAATTGATCACCTTGACCGCCTGATCAATATGAAGCTCGCGGGGCTGGCCATCGTTGCCGACCCGGCCCCAGTCGTAGATTCGATAGGTGGTGTTGGAGTTTTGCTGGATCTCAAGAATCAGGCATCCTTCGTCGATGGCATGGACGCTGCCGCCACGCACAAAAACCGTCGTGCCTTTTCTGACCGGTACCGGGCGCAGGGTTTCGCCGCTGGTTCCGTCCGCCACGGCTCGAAGAAAGCGGTCTTTGGTCACGCCTTCATTGAACCCGCAGTAGACCCGGGTTTCATTATCGCCGAGCAAATGCCACATTTCGGTTTTGGCCTCGCCGCCAAATCGTTCCGCCATTTCGTCGTTCGGGTGGACCTGCACGCTGAGCTTGCGCTTGGCATCGATTAGTTTGATCAGCAATGGGAACTGGGTGCCTTCAACGCGGGTGCCCATGATTTCGGTCGGCCAGGCCCGCAGGACCTCTCGCAGGGTTTGACCGGCCAAGTCTCCGTTTGAGACGACGCTCATGCCATCGGCATGGTCGCAGATCTCCCACGATTCCGCATAGATCCCTTCGGGAACGTCGCGATGGAAGGTTTCAGGAATACGCATCCCGCCCCACGGATAATCCTTGTACACCGGCTGAAACACGAGCGGATAGAATTTTTGATTCATGAAGTGATTAAAGAGATGATTTAGGTTCTAATCAATCCTTGTTTGTGGCTGAATTATTTTATGGAGCAACCCCGAAATATCAAGCGCGACCCTGCCCGATGGGATATGGACAAAGTGCGCTACCATCTGGGGAGACAACCGGCCCCCAAGCGGGACGTGCGAAGCCTCGACCAGATTCTGAAGGATGTTGTTGACGGGCTGGAAGAGCCGCAGTGCGAAAATATCCTGATTCTGCGCGCCGCATGGCCCAAGCTGGTCGGCCCGCAGATTGCAAAACACAGCGAGCCGGGCTTCATCAAGGACTTTACCTTGCATATCTATGTGAACCATCCGGGCTGGCTCCCCGAACTGCAACGGATCAAGCGAACCTTGCTCCATAAATTTCAATCTCAGTATCGCGAGTTGCGGGTTCGAAAACTCAACTTTCTGCTGGAGCATAAATAAAAAAGCCCGTCGCAAGACGGGCTTCTCTTTCAGCTTGGCAGATGACTTATGCGCCGAGCTGGTAGCGAATGAAGCGTTTCACCGAAATAGTGTCACCCAGTTCCTTGCCCTTTTCGGCCAGCAGAGCGGTAATGGAAACCTTGTCTTCCTTCACGAAGCCCTGCTCGAGGAAGCAGATCTGTGAGAAGAACTTGTTGGTTTTACCGGTCAGGATGTTGTCGATAATGTTTTCCGGCTTGCCTACGAGTTGCGTGCGGAAAATAGCCTGCTCTTCTTCAACCTTATCGGACGGAACCTCGTCACGGGTCAGGAATTCCGGTGCCGCGGCGGCCACGTGCAGGGTCAGATCCTTGGCGACTTCCTTGAATGCCGGGCTTTCGAGGGTTGCGGCGTTTTCAACACCGAGTTCCAGCAGAACACCAACCTTGCCTCCCATGTGGATGTAGGAAACGATGGAGCCGGTTCCGTCCACGTCCCATTTGACGTTGCGGCGGAGCTGGATTTTTTCGCCGACGGTCGCAACCTTGTCGGTAATCTTTTGAGCAACGCCTTCGGCCATGGCATCGCTTTCAAAGTCGAGTGCCAGATCGCGCAGTTCGCCGACGAAGAGCTGGAAATCTTCATTACGGGTCACGAAGTCGGTTTCGCAGTTGACTTCAATCATCGCGGCTTTCTGTCCGTCCGCGGCGATGATCGCCTTGATCATGCCTTCCTTGGCTTCACGGTCGGCGCGCTTGGCCGCCACGGCGGCCCCTTTCTCACGCAGAACCTTTACCGCGGCGTCGAAATCGCCGCCGGTTTGGTCCAGCGCCTTCTTGCAGTCCGCAATGCCCAGACTGGTCGCATCGCGAAGTTCCTTAATCAAGCTTGTTGTAATAGCCATGGTCGTTCGTCCCTTAAATTAAGCTTCTTTTTTCTCTTCGGGTTCTTCGGCGGCCGGAGTTTCTTCCGCAACGGGCGCTTCTTCTGCCGCCGGAGCTTCTTCCTTGACCTTTTTAACCGGAGCGGCTTCTTCAGCCGGAGCCGCTTCTTCCGCAACGGGCGCTTCTTCTGCCTTAACCTCTTCAACCGGCGCTTTCTCTACGACCGGAGCCGCTTCTTTCGCCTTGGCTTCTTTTGCCTTGGCTTCTGCGGCGGCAGCTTCTTTCTTCGCTACTTCCTTAGCGGCAGCAGCTTCAGCCTTTTTCTTTTCGTCGGCTTTTTTCTTTTGCTGCTTGATCTTCTTCAGGACCTCTTCGCGCTTCTTCTTGTCTTCGGCTTCCTTCTTCTGGCGCTCTTCACGGGCAATACGGGACTTTTCGCGTTCTTCCGCTTCGGCTTTTTCGCGGATTTCCTTTTCGGCCTTGGCCTTGGCGACGTAGGTGTCGTTGGCTTCCTTAATGGTTTCGCCCAGCACTTCGGCAATCAGGCCGATGGAGCGGAGGGAGTCGTCGTTGCCGGGGATCGGGTAGTCGACTTCGTCCGGGTCGGCGTTGGTGTCAACCAATGCAACGATCGGAATGTTCAGGCGCTTGGCTTCGGCCACCGCCAGCTTTTCACGCGGCAGGTCGACGATGAAGATGGCGCCCGGTTTTTTCTCCATATTGGCGACACCGGTCAGGTTGCGCGCCAGCTTGTTGAGTTCGCGTCGCAGAACGGAAACTTCCTTTTTCGGGAGCTTGTCCATGGAGCCGTCTTTTTCCATCTTCTGCAGTTCGCACATGCGGGAAACGGACGAGCGGATGGTTTTGCTGTTTGTCAGCATGCCGCCGAGCCAACGATGAATCACGTAGGGCTGGTCGAACTTTTCGGCCGTTTCCTGGAGGATTTCGCGCGCCTGTTTCTTGGTGCCGACGAACAATACCTTGTCGCCACGCAGAACGACGTCGTTCAGGAAGGTTTTCGCGAGCTCGAGCTGCGAAAGGGTTTTGTTCAGATCGATGATGTAGATCCCGTTCTTGGCGCCGTGGATATAGCGCTTCATTTTGGGATTCCAACGTTTGGTCTGGTGACCAAAGTGCAGACCTGCATCCAACAGATCCTTAACCGAAACGGTCTTAGTAAATGACTCAGCCATTTTATGCCTCTCCTTCTAGTTATAACTAATGTAACAATCCGCTTTGACACACCACGAGGTCAGGTGGCCTTCGCTTCCAACCAGTATTTCCCGGTTGATTAAGGCGCGGAATATATGGATCAAGCCCCGTGCCTGCAAGCCTAATTCGGCAATTAACGACCTTATCTGAAGCGGCTGGGTGCCGGGGCGCCGCGGGATAATGGAAAAGGTAGGTCCGCCGTTATTCCATGCTTTCGCTTTTACGACTAAAACAGTCCTGATGCTTCAGCCCTTTTCAAGGGGGGGAACTTTCGGCATAGTGGGGGTTTGTTTTACGGAGGAGCAAATGCTGATACCCACTTTACTGATTATGACGCTGGTTGTGTTGATCGTCTTGCTGGTGGTCCAGCTTACGGGAGCAACCCGGGTGAACACCCGGTTGGACGAGTTTTCCCGGCAGGTTGGGTCGCAGACGGAACAAGGCGCGGCGCGCATTCAAAAGCTGGAGGAAATCTTTCACGGACTGGGAAAGGATCTGCGCAACGATGTGGAAGGGGTGCGGGTGAAGGTGGATGAATCGCTCGAAAAGAACAGCCGCCAGCTGGGCGACCGCGTCAAGGAGCTGATCCAGACCAACCGGGAACAACTGGCCGAGATCAGCGGCAAGGTTGAAGAACGGCTCGACAAGGGGTTCGAAAAAACCACCTCGGTTTTTGCGGATGTGATCAAGCGTCTGGCGCTGATCGACAAGGCGCAGGAAAAGATTGCCGAACTATCCGGCAACGTAGTTTCCCTGCAGGAAATCCTAGCCGACAAGCGTTCGCGCGGGGCGTTCGGCGAAGTGCAACTTTCAGCACTGATTTCCAACATGATGCCGGAAAACAGCTATTCGCTACAGCATACGTTCGACAACGGCGTTCGTGCCGACTGCGTCCTGTTCCTTCCCGAACCGACCGGCACCCTCTGCATCGACTCCAAGTTTCCGCTCGAAAGCTATCAGCGCATGACCGACTCGACGCTGGGCGATGCCGATCGCAAGACCGCCGAGCAGCAGTTCCGGCAGGATATCAAAAAGCACATCAAGGACATTTCCTCGAAATACATCATTGCGGGGGAAACGTCCGATGGCGCGGTGATGTTTATTCCGGCGGAAGCTGTCTTTGCCGAAATCCACGGCCACTATCCCGAACTCGTGGAAGAGGCCCAGCGCGCGCGCGTCTGGCTGGTTTCGCCCACGACCATGATGGCGGTTTTAACCACCTCGCGGGCCGTGCTCAAGGACGCCGCCACCCGCAAGCAAATCCACATCATCCAGGAACATCTGGTGGTGTTATCGCAGGATTTTGGCCGGTTCCAGCTACGGATGGACAAGCTTGCCATCCACATCGACCAGGCCCACCGCGATGTCGCGGACGTCAACAAATCCGCCAAGAAGATTTCCAGCCGATTCACCAAGATCGAAAAGGTCGAACTTGAGGGTGAGGATATCCAGGCGTTGGAAGAGCCGGTCTAGCGATCACAGCAAATCGTCGGTTTCACCTTTTTCTTTCACCGGCTCGAAGCGGTCGCAGCTATCCGTGGCCTGGACCTCCTTCTTGTGAAGGGAACAGAATTGGGTGAAGGGATTCACGATATAGTTTGTGCAGTAGCGGCAAAGGCGCTGGTTTTCACCATCGCCGAACACCTCCACCTTGGCGGGCCGGTCGGCCGCGGTGAAAATCTGAGGTTCGTCCTTTCGGACTTTAAACGGAACCTCCGCTTCGGAAGCATATTCAAAGCCGCAGTTTGAACAGATTAGTTTTTCACCGGATTTGGCGAAGCCGTCATAAACCGCTTCGCGCTTCAAGAGGGTGTCCACCCCGCAATTCCTGCAAATGATTTCTACTGCACTCATATGAAAATATGTATATTCCCTCAATTGATCCGACAAGCGGTAAATACGAGGTAGACATGCGTAAAATTTCTGATTGGGGGAATTATCCGGTTATCGAGGCGGAGGTGTCCGGGTTCGATACCGCGGAGCAACTTCGGTCGAAACTCGAACGGCCGGGCCCGGTGATTGCGTATGGCAACGGGCGCTCGTACGGCGATGCCTCCCTGCAGGACAACATTCTGCTGACCCGCCGCTTCAACAAGTTCCTGTCCTTCGACGAATCCACCGGCGAGCTCGGTTGCCAGGCCGGTGTTTTGCTGGCGGAAATCCTCGAAGTCTTTGGCCCGCGCGGCTGGTTCCTGCCGGTCACGCCGGGCACCAAGTTCGTGACCATCGGCGGGGCCATCGCGGCCGATATCCACGGAAAGAACCACCACGTGGACGGAAGTTTTGGCCAGCATGTTCGATCCATGGACGTCATGCGCAACGACGGCTCCGTCATCACCTGCTCGCCGCAGGAAAATACCGATTTTTTCCAAATCACAGTCGGCGGCATGGGGCTGACCGGCGTGATCTTGAATGCCACGTTCCGGTTGCGCCGGATCGAGACCGCCTACATTCGCGAAGAAATCGTACGTGCCGCCAATCTCGATGAGATCATGGCTGGCCTTGAAAGCTCGAACGACTGGACCTATTCGGTGGCGTGGATTGATTGTCTGGCAAAAGGCGATTCAATGGGGCGCAGTATTCTGATGCGCGGCGAACATGCCACGGCCGCCGAGCTGGTGAATCCGACGCATAAACATGCGCCGTTGACTCCGCGCCAAGCGATGCAACTCGACGTGCCCGTCACACTTCCGAATTTTGCGCTCAACCCGCTGACCATGAAAGCGTTCAATTTTGCCTACTACAACAAGTGCAAGCCCGGAGCCCACAAGCGAATCGTCGACTACAACTCCTTTTTCTATCCGCTCGATGCCATCAGCAACTGGAACCGGATTTATGGAAAAAGAGGATTCACCCAATACCAGTTTGTGATCCCGAAGGAGGCCGGCCGCGAAGGCATGCGCAAGATTCTGAAGCGGATAGCAGATAGCGGGCTGGGCTCGTTTCTCGCCGTGCTGAAGCTGTTCGGTGAACAGGAGAGTTTTATTTCATTTCCGATGGGCGGATACACCCTAGCGCTCGACTTTCCGATTTCCCTCCAGGCCATGGATCTGTTCAAGGAGCTCGATGCCATGGTGGCCGACTATGGCGGACGGCTGTACCTTGCCAAGGATTCGCGCATGGATGCGGCCATGTTTGAACGAACCTATCCAAACGCCGACGCATTCCGGCAGGCCATCGCCCTGTTGAACGAAGGGGAAACCCGCTTTGCATCGCTTCTGTCTAAACGCATTGGCATCACGGATTGAGTAACCACGAAAGGCAAGCAACATGGCTGAACTAATCTTATAAAGATGAGAGCTTTAAGATTAATGGTGCCTGTTTTGAAGTTTACAAAGAAAAGGGGTGCGGATTTCTTGAGGATGTTTATCAGGAGGGCTTGGAAATTGAGCGAGGCCTTCAAAGAATTGATTTTGTTGCTCAGTACCCACTGAAACTTGAGTACAAAGGTCGACCTTTACGAAAGAGAGATATTCCCGACTTTATTTGCTTCGGGAAAATCATTGTTGAAATCAAGACGGTCAAGGAAGTTGGTAATGAGCATCGGGCCCAAGTACAAAACTACCTAAAGGCAATGGGATGAAAACTTGGTTTGATCATTAACTTTGGTCATTACCCTAAGGTACAGATTGAACGTATTGCCAACTAACTTTCGTGTATTTAGTGTATTTCGTGGTTTAAATAAAATTTAGGGGAACGAATGAAGAATGTGTTGATTCTCGGGGCCACCTCGGACCTGGCCCAGGCCATTGCCAAA
>Ga0208879_1000217_pt1 | contig 61745 bp, 57 predicted proteins | sample Knorr_S15_td_Bot_FD_185605 | JGI IMG/M metagenome (GOLD analysis project Ga0208879, IMG submission 185605) | Marine microbial communities from Southern Atlantic Ocean transect - Knorr_S15_td_Bottom_ad_5009_LV_A (SPAdes) (version 2) | ecosystem: Environmental > Aquatic > Marine > Oceanic | place... | reverse complement strand
ATTCACGGGGGGCGGAAGCCGCCGGGCGGGATGCCACAGGACGCGCGGCCGCCGGTTTGATGGCTGCGTTCAAGCTCTTCAGGTTTTCTTCGAACTGATCGAAGCGGCGCTGGATTTCCTTGTACTTCGCTGTCATTTCAGTCAACTGGTCTTCCACTTCGCCGGCCCGCTCTTCGGCGCGCAACGTGGCGGATTTGGCGGAGGAAATCTTCCGCTCCAACGATGGAATCTTGGCCTTTTCGCTGGCCAATGCACTGGCGGTCACGGCCTCTTTCTTCTGCAATGTCTTGATCCGGTCGGCGGCATCGTCCAACTCGAGACGCGTGTTGCGCACCTTAGCCTGCTCCGCTTTCAGTAGCCCTTCGAGATCGGTGATCGTCTCTTTCAAATCATCGATTTCCGACCAAGCCGTATTGAGCTCGCCCACTTTAGCATTAAATTCTTCTTCCGGAATTCCACAACCCGTTAACAGACCGATAGCTGATCCCGCTACCACCATCATTGCAATTCGCTTAAGCTGCATATGTATATATCTCCATTATTTGATAAAATCAGTACCCTAAAAACGAAACCACTATATAGAAGGCGATGATTAATTCAATCCTTCTAGGGAAATAATTCGTTTCAGAAGCGGCCGGATGCGGCAAAATCTAGGTCAGATCACAGGCGTCCGGCGGCATCCAGTGGCGATCCTGGCCCTCCCACTTGACGTTGCAGCCGATCGGATTGGTGACCGGATTGCTGACGGGCTGGCCGGCCAGCAGCTCCTCCAGCGTATCCACCAGTTCGTGTGTGGTCGCGTTTTCCCAAGCGCGCGGGCTGTCGATGGCCCGCCCGGTGTAAACCAGCTTGCGGGCCGCGTCGAACACATAAAAGTGCGGCGTGCGTAATGCACCGTAGGCTTCGGCCACCTCCTGCGACTCATCGTAGAGATAGGTCCACGGGAACTGGTGCTCTTCCATGCGCGCCACCATATGCTCAAAGCTATCTTCCGCATACGTGTTCTTGCTGTTCGCGTTGATCGCCACAAACCGCACGTCCTGTTCTGCAAATTGCTCGGCAATCGCGCGCGTATCTTCGTCCGATCCGATCACATAAGGGCAATGGTTGCAGGTGAAGAAAACCACCAGCCATTTCGCGGCGCTGAAATCCTCCAGCGAATAGCTGTTCCCGTTGGTTGCCGGTAGTTTGAATGCAGGGGCCTGTTCCCCGATTCCCAGTGTAAATGCCATGATAAAACCTCCCGTTGAATGCGCGTTTGTGGCATTTCCCATGCAACAATGGCAACCCTATTCCGCTTTCCAACCATTGGGAATGGCGGTAGCCTTTTGCATTATGAAGGTTGTTTTAATTGTCCTCGATTCGGTGGGCATTGGCGCGGCGCCGGATGCGGCGGACTATGGCGACGCGGGCAGTGCCACCCTGCCCCATATCAGCCAGTCCGCCGGCGGACTGGAGCTGCCCACCCTGCAAAAAATGGGGCTGGGCAATATTCCACCGCTGCTGCCGAACGGATTGCCGATCGAAGGCTGCCCGGCCGCAGCAAACCCCCTCGCGTCCTTCGGCGCGATGCAAGAGGTTTCCATCGGCAAGGATACCATCACCGGCCATTGGGAAATCTGCGGCCTGGAAATCAACCCCGGCTTCCACAACTTTCCCATGAACCCGCCCTCGTTCCCGCAGGCGTTGCTCGACGCGCTTGAAAAAGAGACCGGACGGCCCATCATTGGGAACACGGCGGCCAGCGGAACGGCGATCATCGAGGAACTCGGCGAAGAGCACATGAAAACCGGGGCCTGGATTGCCTACACCAGCGCCGACTCGGTGCTGCAGCTGGCCGCACACACCGATATTATCCCACTGGAAGAACTCTACCGCGGGTGCGAAATTGCCCGCCGCCTTTGCAATCCGCTGAAGGTCGGCCGCGTGATTGCCCGTCCGTTCAAGGGCCCGCCCGGGGCCTTTGAACGCACCCCCGACCGGCGTGATTATGCCTTCACCCCCCATGCGCCGCTCATTACCGAGCGCCTCGTTGAGGCCGGCATCCCGGTCTATGCCGCGGGTAAGATCGAAGACATCCTCGCGCACCGCGGCATCACCGAAAGCATCCATTCGGGCAATACGGAGGCGTCGCAAAAAGTGGTTGAGCACTTTATGCAAAAGACGGGCGATGGCTTTATTTTTGCGAACTTCATCGACTTCGACATGCTCTATGGCCACCGCCGCGACCCGGAAGGATATGCCGCGGCGCTTCAGCAAACCGATCAATGGCTGGCTGCATTTCTTCCCACGCTAGCTCCCGGCGACGTGCTGATACTGACCGCGGACCACGGCAACGACCCCACCTTCAAGGGGACGGACCACACCCGGGAATTTGTGCCGCTACTCGTCTACGAGCCGGGCCGGGCCGCCGAAAACCTGGGGATCCGCAACGGCTTCTACGATATTGCACAATCCCTTGCGGGCCGCTTCGGGCTCAACCCCATTTCCAAAGGAGTCGGCTTCCTTGAATAGGACGGGCGGCGGCTTAACATAGCGGCCGCAATACGGGGTGTCGCGGGGTTGAATGGCCCGAGTTCCCGCACCCGCGCCGCCTTTCTCCACTTTTTCGCGTGGCACCGCGCCAAGCATGGCGAGTCCTCATATCCAATCTGGAAGGCCATGCTGCTGTCCCAAAAATGGTTGGGCCGCCCCCTGAAGAATCACCCCCGCATCCGCCTTTATGAGGCCCTGCCCGAGTTGCTCAACGATGCGCCCAACGAAGCCAAATTGCACAAGATTCTATTTTGCCGCAGTAATGCTTCCGCCGTATTCCACAAGCTCCAGCAACGGTTTTCATAATGCACCCCAAGAAGAAAAAACTGAGCCTGTTTCTCTTTATCGATGCCTTCGGCCGGGAGGTAAGGCAGCGCCACCCCGAATTCCTCAAGGGCTTGATCCAGGACAGCAAGAAACTCGAAACCATCCTCGGCTACTCTTCGGCGTGCGACCCCTCGATTATCTCCGGCTTAACGCCCAGCGAACACAAGCTGTGGTCGCCTTCTACGACTCCACCATGGCGCGCTTCTGGTTCCTCGATGAACAGGCCCGCGCACCCATCCGCCAGCACCTTGAAAACCACCCCAGGGGATGCATCCTGTCGGAACAGGAATTAAAGGGGTCTGGTTCGAAGATGGCCAGTATGGCGATCTTATCTTTCTCATGAACTCCGGCATCCAGATTGTACCCAGCTTCATGGGCATCAAGCCGACGAAGGGCATGCACGGCTACAACCCAACCGATCCCGACTCCTTCGCCTCCTTCTCCTCCAATCGCGCCATCCCCGAATCCGTCACAAAGATTCAGCATATCCACCCACTCATGCTCCACGAATTGGGCCTCGGTTAATTACGCTTCACTCGTTACGATTTACGCCCCATGGAAGAATTATCGCCCGATCCCGAATTCCTGCTGGAACTTGCCCGCACCAAGATGCCGTTCGGGAAGTATGCCGGGCGCCTGCTCATTGACCTGCCCGAACCCTATGTCGTCTGGTTCAAGCAGAAGGGCTTCCCCTCCGGCAAGCTCGGCCGGCAGCTCGAAACCGTCTATGTCATCAAGGCCAACGGCCTCGAACACCTCTTCGATCCCCTTCGCTAGGGATATCATCCAACTACCACGATCGTGACACCGGGATGATATCCTGAAAAGGTGCAACTCCGGAATTTCAAAGCCGAACCAATCCGATTATGCTCTGCGGCATTATCGATTAACGAAAAGGATGTATTATGGATTCACTCGAAGGAAAGAAAGCACCCGCGTTTACGCTGGAAGGCAGCGACGGGAAACAGCACGCGATCAAGGACTATGCCGGCAAGAAGGTCGTCATCTATTTCTACCCGCGCGACAACACACCCGGCTGCACCAAGGAATCGTGCGGCTTCCGCGATCTGAACCAGGCGCTCGGCGACCTGAATACCGTTGTGCTCGGCGTCAGCAAGGATAGCCTTGCCTCCCACGACAAGTTTATCGAAAAGTTCGACCTGCCCTTCACCCTGCTCTCCGACCCGGAAACCAAGATGATGGCCGAGTACGGTGCATGGGGCGAAAAGGTGCTCTACGGGAAAACCTCCATCGGCTGCATCCGCTCCACCGTCATCATCGATGAAAAAGGCCAGATCATTAAGCACTGGCGCAAGGTCCCCAAGGCCGAAGCCCACCCGCAACGGGTGCTGGATGTTCTCCAGAGCCTGTAGGATGAGGCTCCAGCCTCGTTCATGGTCGGAGCAGGAGCTCCACCCTACGAAAAACGCCCCTCTGCTGTAAGCGGAGAGGCGTTTTTCATTATGAGCTGAAGAGGCCGGTTAGAGCGCCTTCATGTTGCTCATGGCGGCGCGGAGTTCTTCGCCAATGACTTCGACGTCGTGGTAGCGGATTTCCGCGTTCACTTCGACGAGGATCTTGTTGTCGACGCCGTTGTCTTTCAGGTCGAGACCTTTTCCGATTACATCGGTGTCGATCTTCGCCATGAAGTCGGCGAGCAACGGACCGGCCGCATGGGCAAACAGGTAACAGCCATATTCAGCCGTATCGGAAATGATACGGTTCATTTCGAACAGCTTCTTGCGCGCAATGGTGTTGGCAATGAGCGGCGTTTCGTGCAGCGATTCGTAGTAGGCGGATTCCGGCTTGATGCCGACTTCAATCATGGCTTCGAAGGCTAGTTCAACACCGGCTTTGACCATCGCAATCATGAGGATGCCGTGGTCGTAGTATTCCTGTTCGCTGATGGCGGCGGCCGTCGGCTCGGTTTTCTCGAACGCGGTTTCGCCGGTTTCCTTGCGCCACGTCAGCAGGTTCACGTCGTCGTTGGCCCAGTCGGCCATCATGGCGGAGGAAAACTCGCCGGTGATAATGTCGTTCATGTGCTTTTCGAAGAGCGGACGCATAATGGTTTTGAGTTCGGCGGCCTGCTCGAAGGCGATCAGCTTGGCGGGGTTGGAGAGGCGGTCCATCATGTTGGTGATGCCGCCCTGCTTGAGGCCTTCAGTGACGGTTTCCCACCCGAACTGGATGAGTTTGGAGGCATAGGCGGAGTCGATGCCTTTCTCGACCATCTTGTCGAAGCAAAGCAACGAACCGGCCTGGAGGAGTCCGCAGAGGATGGTCTGCTCGCCCATGAGGTCGGACTTCACTTCGGCGACGAAGGACGATTCGAGCACGCCGGCGTGGTGACCGCCCTGCGCAACGCAAAGGGCTTTGGCGATTTCGAGGCCGGCGCCGTTTGGATCGTTTTCAACGTGGACCGCGATGAGGGTCGGGACACCAAAACCGCGCTTGTATTCTTCGCGCACTTCGGAGCCCGGGCATTTCGGGGCCACCATGATGACGGTGATGTCTTTGCGGATCTGGGTGCCTTCTTCGACGATGTTGAAGCCGTGGGCATAGGAGAAGGTTGCGCCTTCTTTCATTTTCGGCATGACGGCTTCGACCACGTTGGTGTGCTGCTTGTCGGGCGCAAGGTTCATGACGATGTCGGCGGTCGGCAGCATTTCGTCGTAGGTCCCGACCTTGAATCCATTTTCGCTGGCGTTGAGGAACGACTGGCGCTTCTCGGAAATGGCGGCATCGCGTAGCGTGTAGGAAACGTCGAGGCCGCTATCACGCATGTTCAGGCCTTGGTTGAGGCCCTGAGCGCCGCAGCCAATGAGTACGATTTTCTTGCCTTTGGCTTTTTCGATGCCGTTGGCGAATTCGGCGATATCCATGAAACGGCAGCTGCCGAGTTCTTCGAGCTTCAGACGCATCGGAAGCGTATTGAAATAGTTTTGTCCCATTGTTTTCTCCTTGGTTGGTTCGGAAGCGCAAAACGTACCCTAAACGATATATTGCGTAAATTGATTTATTATGAATACTATGTTGCTATATACGCAACAATCGCGCTAAGCCCTCTCCATGGACATTCAAGCATTGGACATTTTCATCCGGACGGCGGAGTTGCTGCATTTCGGCCGCGCCAGCCGCGCGTGCAATCTGAGCCCCTCGGCCCTCACACGCACCATCCAGCGGCTCGAAGAGGAAGTCGGGCAGCCGTTGTTCCTGCGCGATAACCGCAGTGTGTCCCTGACCAAGACCGGCGAGCAGTTGCTCGCCTATGCCCTCACCGCGGTTCAAGACTGGCAGCATTTCCAGGAATCGGTCACCACCCAGGGGCAAACACTTTCCGGGGCCCTTTCCATTTATGCGTCGATCACGGCCGTCTACAGCCTGCTCCCCGAGCTGATGGAATCGTACCGGATCGCCTATCCAGAGGTTCACCTCGAACTGCGGACGGGCGCCGCGGAACGGGCGGTGGAGCAGGTGCTCAGCGGCGAGATTGATCTGGCCGTCGCCGCCTTGCCCGACCAAAAGCTGGCGCGGCTGGAGTTTATGCCGCTGGCGGAAACCCCGTTGGTTTTCATTGCGCCGCGCCGGGCCGACTTCCCCTTGCCGGAAAGGAAAAACCAGCTGGATCTTTTGCGTGTCCCGTTGGTCGTGCCCCAGTCGGGCGTGGCGCGCCATCGCCTGGATCTCTGGCTGAAAGAGCATGGCGTGACTCCGAATATTTCCACCGAGGTGTCGGGCAACGAAGCGCTGATTGCCATGGTGCGCCTCGGCGCGGGCCTGGGCATCGTGCCCAAGCTGGCGCTGGACCGCAGCCCCTTCCGCCAAGAGGTGAAGGTGATTTCGAATGCTCCCAAGCTCGACGCATACGTGGTCGGACTCTGTTCGAGCAAGCGCACCCTGAAACGCCCGGCCGTGAAGGCCATGTGGGAACTCGCCGCGGCGCTATAAAAAAAAACAGCCCCGCCGCCCGAAGGCGACAGGACTGCATCGGAAGAGATGGCGTTGTTTAGCCGATGGCTTCGTGGCCCGTCTCTCCGGTGCGGATGCGAATGCATTCCGGCAGGTCGAGGACGAAGATTTTTCCGTCACCAATGTTGCCGGTGCGAGCCCCCTTGATGATCGCGTCGGTCGTGGCCTCAACGAATTCGGCGTTGACCGCGATCTCCAGGCGAACCTTCTTCAGCAGATTTACTTCGATATCCGCCCCGCGATAGGTTTCGTGGAAGCCCTTCTGCTGTCCGCAGCCCATCGCATTGGTTACGGACATTTTGAAGACCTCCGCGTCGTACAACGACTGCTTGACCTCGTTGAGGGCTTCGGGCTGGATGTAGGCAATAATTAATTTCATATCTAAGCTCCTTTCAGATTAGACGTTCGTGAAGAATTGGAAGCCATGATATGCCTCCATGCCATGTTCGCCAAGGTCGAGACCCTTGAGTTCCTCTTCCTTGCTCACGCGGATGCCGACGGTTTTCTTCAGGACGAAGAAGATCAGCAGGGCGGCCGGGAAACAGACTGCTGCGTAGGCCGCTACACCGATAAGCTGCGGCATGAACGCGTGGTCCGGACTAACGGCCACGAACAGCGTTCCGATGATACCGCAAACCAAGTGGACGGTGGTTGCACCAACCGGATCGTCGAGCTTGAGGCGGTCAAAGGTGATGACCGAAACCACGGCAACCGCGCCGCAAACCAGGCCAATTACAACCGCCCAAGGAACGGAAACAACATCCGCGCCAGCGGTAATACCCACCAGGCCGGCAAGGCAGCCGTTGAGAACCATGGTCAGATCGGGTTTCTTTTGAATGATCCAGGATGCCGTCATGGAACCGATGATTCCGGCCGCGGCAGCCAAGCAAGTGGTGACGAGCACGTAGGATACCGCCCCCGGATCCGCCGACAGAACGGAACCGCCGTTGAAGCCGAACCAGCCCAACCACAGCAGGAATACGCCGATGGTCAGCAGGGGCATGTTATGGCCCATGATGGCTTTAACCTGCCCGTTGACGTATTTTCCAATACGGGGGCCGATTACAATGATACCGGCCAATGCGCCCCATCCACCCACGGAGTGAACGAGTGTTGAACCGGCAAAGTCGTAGAAGCCCAATTCGTCGAGCCAGCCGCCGCCCCATTTCCAGGAACCGACGAACGGATAGATTATCGCTACGTAGATTGTGCAGAAAATCAGGAACGGTCCGAGTTTTACACGTTCGGCAACCGCACCGGAAACGATGGTTGCTGCTGTTGCGGCAAACATGCCTTGGAACAGGAAGTCGGTCCAGTATGAGTAGGATCCGTCTGCGTAGTCGATCAAACCGGCAGCACCTTCAGGACAGCTCAGACCGAATCCGGCAAATCCGAAGAATCCAGCGGAACCTTCCGCGAAGCCCGGATACATGAGATTGAAGCCAATAATGGCGTAGGTCAGCAGGCCGATCGCAACAATCGCGGTATTCTTAAACAGAATATTCACGGTGTTCTTAGCACGGGTCAGACCGGTTTCCACCATGGCAAAACCAAGGTGCATGATGAATACGAGGAAAATGGAAACCATCATCCAGGTATTGTTAACGGTGAACATGACGTCAGCCGCCGTCAGCTCGGGTGCCGCCTCTTCCGCCAACGCGCTCATCGGCAGCGCAAGGGCGCACAGCGCGAGGGCACGTGGTACTATTTTCTTTGTGAAATGCATTTAGCATCCTCCTTTTTAGTTAAACATCAGCGTTCTAGCCATAACGGCCGCAACCCCCACCGCTATGCAACAGGTGTGCCAAGAGGGGATGCCTCGATTTATCCCCCTTATTGGCAGATAGTTAAGATAAATCTAAGATCCATACGATGCATACTTATCTGTTACATATATGTCGGCAGAATACATTAATGTATATTACTTGGACGACGCGCACTGACTTTTAGACGCCTCTCTGTAAGGGCGCGGCCTAGATTTCGGAGAAAAATTATACCTCTTTCATTTCGCTTAATTTACGCGCTTCGAGAAAGCTTTCCACCTCGCTGATGCGGCCTAATTTAAGCATGCTTTTGGCAATTTCCGAGGCGGCGGCAAGGGTCGTGGAGTTGATCATCCGCTGGACCGCCGGAATGTTTACCATATCGATGCTGAATTTTCGCAGGCCCACTCCCAGCAGGAAGGGAAGCATCCGCGGGTCGGCCGAAAGGTCGCCGCAAATGGAAACATCCTTGCCGTGCGAGCACGCCGCGGCAACAATGCGGTTGATCGCCCGCAAGATGGCAGGATGGTGGGCCAGATAGAGCGCGGAAACCTGCTCGTTGGTCCGGTCCACCGCCAGCATGTACTGGATCAGATCGTTCGAACCAATCGATAAAAAGTCCGCTTCCTGTGCAAGCTCATCAGCCACCTCGACCGCCGAAGGCAACTCCATCATCGCCCCGAGTTTCGTATCGCGGTTGAAGGAGACGCCACCCGCCTGCAAATCGTCCATGCATTCATAAACAATGTCGCGGGCTTCGATGAAATCGTCGACCGACGAAATCAAGGGAAACATGATTCGGACATCCCCATCGGCCCCGGCCCGCAGAAAGGCGCGCAGCTGCTGGCAAAAGATCTCCTTGTTCTGCAGCGAAAAGCGGATGGCGCGCAGGCCGAGGAACGGGTTGGCTTCGGTGACATTGGAATAGTAGGAAAGTATTTTGTCGCCGCCAACATCCAGCGTCCGGAACGTGACGGGCCTGCCCTTCATCTGATCGATCAGCTTCTTGTAGATCACATATTGCTCTTCCTCGGTCGGGAAGTCGTTGCGGACAATGAACGGGAATTCGGAGCGATAGAGCCCCACGCCCTCGGCCTTGAACTTCCGGGCCAGCTGGAGATCGCTCAACAGATTAATGTTGGCATAGATGTGAACCCGCTCCCCGCATTCCGTCAACGTCTTCGCTTTGACATCGGATGCGTTGTGCAAGGCTCGCCAGTTCGCATCGAGCTGCTCGTACATGGCATAGACCTCATCGCCCGGCTGCAGGTAGATGATCCCCTGTTCGGCATCCATCAAAAGCTCTTCGCCGTCGGCAATGCCATCGGCCAGCTCCCGGCTGAGGGCGACCATCGGGAGGCCCAGCGAGCGGCAAATAATGGCGTTGTGCGAGGTCACCCCGCTACTGACAATGAAGCCCTCCACATTCTCGGCGGAAAACTTCAGGATGTCCGACGGCAGCAATTCGTGGGCAATGATGATGTGGCCGCGATAGTCGCACGCGCCGTCCTCTTCGTTGAGCAGGTTGCGGATCAGCCGGTTGCCCAGATCCTTTACATCCAGCACCTTTTCGCGAATCAGCGGCATCTTGCTTTTCGAAAACACGGCGACATATTCATCCACGACCGTCGTGACGGCTTGGAGCGCCGGCGTCCCGCTCTGGATCAGGCTGGATATGCGCCCCGTAAACTGATCGTCTTCGAGAATCAACAGGTGGGCGCTGAAGATCAATACCGCGACATCAGCCAAGTCCTCGCTGGCCTGACGCTGGAGCTTATCGATCTGCGCGGCCGTTTGCTCCAAGGCCCGCTCGAATTCTTCCAGAGAGTATGACTCCGCCGCGGCATCCAGCAGGGCCTGGTTTCCGCTGCTGATCGAATCCAAGGCAAACGCCTTGCCGCGGGCCGTCCCGGAACTGGCCGACCGACCGCGCAGGATGCTTTCGGTCGTGACCTTCTTCGCGACCGGCGCCGGCGGCGCTTCCGCCTCCTCGCGCGCCTCGCTCAGGAGCTGGACGTTCTCGATCATGGTGGCCAGCTGGGCGGCAATGGCGCGCAGGGCCTTGGTATCGTTGGCGGTAAAATAGTTGGCTTCGCGCGCCTGCACCACCAGCGCGCCAATCCGCCGGAGCCCGCGGATGATCGGCACCACCAGGAACGCCTCGTACTGCTCTTCGTTGAGGCCCGGGAAAAATTTGTAGGCTTTATTTTGGGAGGCCTCGCCGACGCAAATCGGCCGGAGTTCGTGCACAGCCCGGCCGGTAATGCCTTCGTCCAGCCGCAGCTTGACCGTACCGATCGCCTTTTTATTCAACCCCTGGGTCGCCCGCAACGTCAGCAGCGCCTCCTCTTCATCGTAGATATAGATCGAACAAACATCCGCATACATATGCTTGGCGACGGAGGCCGCGACTCCCTGCAGCAATTCCTTCTTGTTCGGGCCGGTGCCGGCCGTCGATATCAACTCCGCAATATCGCATACGAGATCTACATTTCGCTTCTTCATAGACACTTTCTGATTAGAATTGAGTTTTCACGATAGTGGATCAATCAGCCGATGTCAAAAAATAGAGATAATACAATTTCCGCATAGACCTGTATCTCACGCCACCGTATTATCTTTTCTTTCGAATAAATGCTTGGAACCTCAATGAACAAAGCCATCGCCGAAAACCTGCTTTCCGTATACCGCCCCATGGTGGCATCGCGCTACACCGACCAATTGCAGTCGGCCGCGGCCCAGCGCGGCGAAGTCTTCTTCTACATCCCCTCGGCGGGCCATGAAGCGGCGGCAACCCTCGCGCCGCACCTGATCCGGGAAGACTGGCTGCACCTGCACTATCGCGATCGCGCGCTCGCCTATGCCCGCGGCGTAACCTACGAATCCGTCTTCTACGGCCTGTTCGGCAAGGCGGAATCCAACTCCGGCGGACGGCGCATGCCCGCCTTCCCCTGCGACGCCACCCTCAACATCATGAGCACCCCGACGCTCGTCGGCAGCAACGTGCTGCAATCGGTCGGAGTGGCCTCCATCATCAAAGACCAGCCGCAAAAGCCGTTGGTGCTGTGCTCCGTCGGCGACGGGGCCACCCAGCAGGGCGACTTCTATGAAGCCGTGGCCGAAGCCGTCCGCGCCCACCTGCCCGTACTCTTCCTCATCGAAGACAACCGCTTTGCCCTGTCCACCATCACCAAAGGCAACACCTTCTATTCCCTGCCCGACGGCGAGGCCGACACCTTCTACGGCCTGCCCATCCAGCGGGTCGATGGCTCCGACGCCGAGGCAACCTTCGACGCATTTGGCACGGTGGTCGCCAACCTGCGGGAAAGCCGCGGCCCGCAAATCGTCGTCTTCAACGTCGAGCGGCTCGAAAGCCACACCAACGCCGACGACCAATCCGCCTACCGCACCCAAGCCGATCTCAAGCACGCCATGGACAATGCCGATCCCTGCGCTAAACTGCGGGACAAGCTCCTCGAAGGCGGTATCGCCGAAGAGCAAATCAAGGCCCTTGAAAACGAGGTGAAGGCACAGATCGACGACGCCTTCCACACCGCCCGCAAAGGCACCGCGCCCAAGGTCCAGCTGACCGCGAAGCGTCCCCTGCCCGAATCCCGCACGGAATACACCGGCACCGCCAAAGGCCGGACGCTCAGCATGCTTGAAGCCATGCGCGAAGCCCTCAAAATACGGATGGCCAACGACTCGAAAACCACTTTGCTCGGCCAGGATATCGAGGATCCCAAGGGCGATGTGTTTGGACTGACCCGCGGACTTTCGCAGGCCTTCCCGGCACAGGTACACAATGCCGCGCTGGCCGAATCCACCATTCTCGGCGTTTCGACCGGACAAGCCTTTGCCGGAAGCCGCCCCGTGGCCTTCATGCAGTTTGCCGACTTCCTGCCGGTGGCCTACAACCAGATCCTTTCCGAGATCGGCGCCATGTATTGGCGGACCAACGGCCAGTGGGAAACGCCCGTACTGATCATGTCGATTTGCGGCGGCTACCGCCCGGGCCTCGGGCCCTACCACGCGCAGACGATGGAAGCGATTTGCGCCCATGTGCCGGGCGTCGATGTCTTCATGCCGTCCACCGCTGCCGATGCCGCCGGCCTGCTCAACGCCATCAACGAATCCGGCCGACCCGCGGTCTTTCTGTTTCCGAAGAGCCTCATCAACGACCGCTCCAACACCACCTCGGCCGACATTGAAAAACACTATGTCCCGATCGGGAAAGCCCGCATTGCACGCGTCGGACAGGACATCACCTTGGTCAGCTGGGGCGGATCCATCCCGGTCTGCGAACGCACCGCGGAAGCCTTGGCCGAGGCCGGCATCAATGCCGAAGTCATCGACCTGCGCACCATCTTCCCGTGGGATGAAGAAGCGGTGCTCGCCTCGGCCCAAAAAACGGGCCGGCTCGTCATCGTGCACGAAGACAACCAAACCGCCGGCATGGGCGGCGAAGTCGCGGCCACCATCGCCGAAAAGGCCGGTTCCGCCATTCAAATTGCCCGTGTGACGCGGCCGGACACCTACATCCCCTACGACTTTGCCTGCCAGATCGAGGTGCTGCCCTCGTTCAAGCGCACGCTGGAAAAATGTTGCGAACTGCTCGAGGTCGATATCCATTGGGAAAAACCCGTGGAAGAAGAAGCCGGCACGGTGACGGTCAAAGCCATCGGCTCCAGCCCGTCCGACGAAACCATTACCGTCGCAAACCTGCTGGTCAGCGTGGGCGAAGCCATCGCCGAAGGCGACCTCATTGCTTCGGTCGAGGCCGACAAGGCCTCGATGGATATTTCCGCGCCCGTCAACGGCACCATTGCCGAACTGCTGGTGGAAGAAGGCGACGTGGTCCAGGTCGGCACGCCCATGGTCAAGATCGCGTCCGATGAAGCCGCGCAGCTGAAGCCCCTCACCAAGGAAGAGCCCGGCACCCCGATCATGGAACGCCGCCGCGCCGCACCCGCGGCCCCCGCCGCCGCGCCACTGGCCGCCGAAAAATCCGTTTATATTTCCAACATCACCACCGTCTTCGGCTCGCGCCACCTCACCAATGACGAACTGTTGAAGGGCCATGGCGAATGGGATTCTGAAGCGATCCGCAAACGCACCGGCATCGAAAACCGCTACTGGATCGAGGGCGATGAAAACGTGCTCACCCTGGCCGCACAAGCCACGCGCGACCTGCTGGAAAAAGAACAGCTGAAGATCTCCGAGATCGATGCCATCGTCTGCTCCACCGGCACCCCGCTGACCATGACGCCATCGCTGGCCTGCAGCGTATTGCACGAACTCAGCCCCGAAAAGGGCGAAGTGCTCATGCAGGCCCACGATGTCAACGCCGCCTGCTCGGGCTATCTCTATGCCCTGCAAACCGCCTACGACATCTTGCGCGACGATCCGGCCAAGAAGGTCATCGTCATCACGGCCGAAACCCTTTCGCCGATGATCAACCACGACGACCAAAAAACCATGGCCCTGTTTGGCGACGCCGCCACCGCATCACTCCTGAGCTGCGAACCACGTGCCGGCGACATCGGCGTGAAGCTCAACCGCCCCGTCCTTTCCGCAACCGGCATTGATGAGAAGGTGCTTTATGTGCCCAACATGGGTAGCGGCGAAGTGATCGAGATGGAAGGACTCACCGTCTTCCGGCTGGCCGTCCGCAAGATGATCGACATGCTCGACAACGCCTGCACCGACCGCGGCGTCACGGTGGAAGACCTGCAGAAGATTGTGCCGCACCAAGCCAATGAACGCATCATCGAGGCGATCCGCAAAACGATCAAATGCCCGCCGGAAAAAATGTTCAACCACATCCGGAAATATGGCAACACATCGTCGAACACCATTCCGATTGCCTTGGCCGAGCTCATGCCCGTAACTGCGCCCGAGGCCCTCATCGGCCTCACCGCCTTCGGCGGCGGCTTCACCTTCGGGGCCGCCGTGATCGAAAAGATCTAACCTCCCCGCCTATCCCTTGACACATCCGGCCTCCAGTGCAATCCACGGTGTCAACCGTGAGTGCATTGAGGAATAGCTTAATTAGTATGCTGCTGGGGCTGCTGGCGGGCTGCTGAACCATGGGGAACGGCCGCGGCTGGGGGCAGGATCCCACCCTCCGTCCCGGCTGGGATCGGGTAAAAAGTGCGGCCTGGAATACGGCCTCGTCGCCCCAGATCTGGTTGCCCGCCGCAAGCGCATTGCTGCTGCAAATCAATGGTGCCGATGAAACGTTGACCGACTGGGCCATTGAAACCACGCCCCTATATGGTTCCACTCGCAACGCCGAACATGCCAGCGATCATATCCGGAACGCTTCCTATGTTTTTTTCGGAGCGACCGTTCTGGCAACACCGAGTGGGGATCCATCCCAGGAATGGACGCGCTCCAAACTCAACGGATTCGCCATTCAGGCCAGTGCGGCCTTATTACAGGAAGGGCTCGGCAGAGGGTTAAGAAGCGCAACCGGGTGGGGCTGACCCGCCGGTATTAACCGATCGCCGCGCCGCCGATTCGTCTTAGTACTTTATACTAAATCTACCCGTTTTATTTTTTTGTATATTGTCTTTACCGAGCTCACAGTCCGAACAATTGCAATGTCGCAATTCACAAAGGGAGAAAAATGATGAAGAAAAAGAACCTGTTGAAAATGCTGTTGGCGGTTTCATTGGTTTGCACTTCGGTCGCATTCGGTGCGGATATCCTGAAGGGCAACGAAAACAGCAAAATCTATCATAACTCCAGCTGCAAGCACCATGCAGCGAAGAGCTCCACCGTTGAGTTCCAGACCGAATCCGAGGCCCAGCAAGCTGGCTTCAAGGCCTGCAAGCTATGCGGCAAAGCCGAGAGCGCCAACGCGGAAAAATAGCGCCGCACCGCCTGAAATCGGATCGATTGCCCCGGATTTTTATCCGGGGCTTTTTTATGTCTGCGCTGCGGCCTTTTGGTTTTCACTTTGTTGGCTTATCCCGTAGCGTTGGCTTCCTCATGGAAAAACTGAACCACATTCTGTCCGCCATCGATGGCTTTGTCTGGGGGCCCTTTACCATCGTCCTGCTCGTCGGCACCGGTCTGTTCCTGACTGTCCGGTTGCTGTTTATCCAGGTGCGCCACCTCGGCCACGCCATGGCCTGCCTCCTGGGCAAATACGACCAACCCGAGGACAACGGCGACATCTCCCACTTCAAGGCCTTGGCCACCGCGCTCTCCGCCACCATCGGCACCGGCAACATTGCCGGCGTGGCAACGGCCATCGCGGCCGGCGGCCCCGGCGCGGTTTTCTGGATGTGGATCACGGCGCTGGTCGGCATGGCCACCAAATTCACCTCCTGCACGCTGGCCCTGAAATACCGCACCATCCACGACGACGGCTCCGCCAGCGGCGGGCCGATGTATTTCCTGTCCAAGGGGCTCGGTCACAAAAAGATGGGTGCATGGCTAGGGGGCGCGTTTGCCTGGTTCGGCATCGTTGCGTCCTTCGGGATCGGCAACATGGTGCAGGCCAACTCGGTGGTCGGCGGGCTGGGCTACCTGCTGCCGGAGGCCGCGCAAACCACCGGCTTTACGCTCTGGGACGGATTCGATATTTCATGGATGAGCCTCGTCACGGGATTGGTGCTGTCATGCCTCAGCGGCATTGTCATTCTCGGTGGCATCAAGCGCATCGCCAACGTCGCGGGGATCCTGGTTCCGTTCATGTGTTCGTTCTACGTCATTGGCGCCGTCATCATTCTGGTCCTGAACGTATCCGCCATTCCCGCTGCATTCGCACAGATCGTTAAATATGCGTTCACGCCCTATGCGGCAGGCGGCGGCGCGTTGGGCGTGGCGGTGTCCCAAGCGATTCGCTTTGGCGTGGCCCGCGGCGTATTTTCCAACGAGTCCGGCCTCGGCTCCGCACCCATTGCCCATGCGGCGGCGAGGACCAGCGAGCCCGTTCGCGAAGGCACGGTCGCCATGCTCGGCCCGTTCATCGACACCCTCGTCATTTGCACCATGACCGCGCTGGTGATTCTGGTGACGGGGGCCCACCTCAGCGAGCACGACGGCGGCGCACTCACCGCCCACGCCTTCGAGAAAGGCTTGTTTGGCTACGGGCAGTATCTCGTTGGTATCGGGCTGGTCTTCTTTGCCTATTCGACGATGATTGCGTGGTCGTACTATGGCGACCGGTGCGCGGAATTCCTCTTTGGCGAAAAAGCGGTGCCGGTCTACCGCTGGGTCTTTGTCGTCTGCATCACCATCGGCGCGGTCGGCGGCATGAAAGTGATTTGGACCATCGCCGATATCTTCAATGCCCTCATGGCCATCCCCAACCTCATCGGCCTGCTCCTTCTTTCTGGTGTCGTGGCGCGCGAAACCAAGCACTATTGCGTACGCCTGAAGAAGGGCGACTTTCCGCGGCGACGATAGAACCTCACCCCCTTGACTCTGTAGTATAAGATAGTCATTGAAGACGGAGGAAAGGACCGATGAAAAATGCACTTTCCATGGGGCAGCTCGCTGGAAAGATTAAGACCTTCACTCTGCTGGGGCTATCCAGTCTCTTGCTGATGGCCGGATGCCAAACCCCGCCCGATGCCCCGGAGGGGAAAACCGTGACCGTTGAGGTCGAAGGGCTGAGCTGCCCCTTCTGCCTGCCGGGCGTTCAGGCGATTGTCTCCGGGCTTGGACCCTTCCAGGCAAAAGGGACCCCGCAGATTGCAGACCGTTCCGGTGTGGAACCAGAGTTCTTTCAGTTGCTTGGGTTGAATATAGCCCCGCGGATTTCCTTGGGGATCGAGCCCCCATGTTTGATGCGTCCTACTCACTCGGCCTTTCATCCGCGGGCAAGGCATCCGCTACGCGGAAATCGATGGCGGCCGAGTTGATGCAATAGCGCAATCCCGTGGGCGGCGGGCCGTCCGGGAAGACATGGCCCAGATGGGCGTCGCACTGGCTGCACAGCACTTCCGTCCGGATCATCCCACCGCTGCTATCGCGGTGTTCCGTGATGACCGTGTCGTTGAGCGGCTTGAAGTAGCTCGGCCAGCCGCAACCGGAGTCAAATTTGGTATCGGAAAGGAACAGATCCTGCCCGCAGCAAACACAGGCATAGATGCCCCATTCCTGATGGTTCCAATATTTGCCCGTGAAGGGCCGTTCCGTGCCCTTTTGGCGGGTGACGTAGTATTGCTCATCCGAGAGCTGGGCCTTCCACTCCTGCGTTGACTTGCTGATCTTGCCGTCCATCGCATTCACCTCCCCGTTTATCCCGACCGCCGCCATAACGAACAGGACCATCATGGTTGAAATCATTGTATTCATTGCCGCTCCTCCACAAGGAAGACAGCCCGTATCTGAACATTGTTCAAATAATGCTCCGCGGGCACTTCAAAGACCCGGAACTTTTCATTGATCCAGTCTACATTGCGGACTAGTTTCCTGCCAGCGAAAGGAACTATTTTGTCGGATTGGATCGATATTAAAAAAGACCCGAAGCATGTGGCCCGCGAGCGTGCCAAGGCCAAGGAGCTGCGCAAGAGCCCGTGGTGGCAGCAAGAGCTGGCCAAGGGAGTGTGCCATTATTGCGGGCAGCACTTTGAGCCGGCCGAGCTGACGATGGACCACATTCTGCCCGTGGTGCGTGGCGGCAAAAGCGTGAAGAGCAATTGCGTGCCTTGCTGCAAGACCTGCAACAACGATAAGAAATACCTGACACCGGCCGAGTTGATTATGCGCGAGCTCGAAAAGGGCCCGGAGCCACCGAAGCAGGATTAGCCGACCGCCCGCTTTCGTGTTGGGCGCGGGGGACGGGGTTTAAAAGAGGTCGAGCTGATCCGGTTGGGGCGCATATTGCGGAAAGCGCGCCTCTTCCTTGCCAATCAGCCGTACCAAATCGGCCACCGCGGCGGGCTCGTTGCGCCGTTCAAGCGTTTCGACAATTTTAGCGAAGAGTAATCCGCAATAGGCGCTGTCTTCTTCCGCCCGGTGGAACGTCCCGCTGGGAAACCCAAAATGGCGCACCAGCGTCCATAATTTATAGTTCGCCAAGCCCGGAAAAACCTTGCGGGACAGTGGCAAGGTATCGAGCACCACGCCGGAGGGCGCGACCGATCGATGCGCTTTCACATCCTCCAGCAAAAACTTAAAGTCGAAGGGGGCATTGTGTGCAACCAGCGGTAAATCGCCGCAAAAATCAGTGAAATCCGCGATCACATCCGTAATCGCAGGCTTTCCCTTCACCATGTCATCGGTAATGCCATTCACGGCCGAGGCATCGGGGGGAATCGGAATTCCCGGATCGACCAGCGCGCCAAAGGTCTTGAGCGACTGCGTACCCTCAAAGAGCACCGCCCCCACCTCCACAATCCGATCTTCCTGGGGTTTGATGCCGGTTGTTTCCAGATCAAATGCAACAAATTTCATAATGAAGTAGCCTTATAGGATGGTTGCGGCTCATGCCATCTTAAACAAAAATAAAAAAACCCGCCCTCAATCAGGACGGGTTTTTTCGCTAGCCGAAGTCAACCTTAGTTGGTTTGGGCAGCGCGGGCCGCTTCGCGGTCGGCGCGGGTCATGCCGCGGTCGTCAACCTGCGTGGCCGTCACGTAGATGACCAGATTCTTTTTGACCGTCCGCGATCCTTCGGTGCGGAACAGGCGCCCAATGTAGGGAATGTCGCCCAGGATCGGAACCTGATCGCGGAAGGTTTCAGTGCGCTCGTCAACCAAGCCACCCATCACAACCGTGTGTCCATCGGCGATGGTCACCTGGGTCTGAACCGAGCGGACTTCAAAGTAGGGCATTAACGCAATAAGGGCACCTCCATCGCCAAAGAGCTCGGAGGAGTTGTTGCCACCCGACTCATATGCGTTGGAGCCCACTTTATACTGATCGTACCCTTTGAACTTGGTGATTTCCGGGTGCAGGTCGAGGTCGATGGTGTTGCTCTCGGCATCCACCACCGGGGTCACCTTCAGGACCACACCCAGGTCATAGTTTTCCCAGTCCTGCGGTTTTACAACCGGAGCGGTACGCTGGCCGGTTTCCACATCGTAGTCCTGCGGGTAGCGGTGAACTTCAACCACGCGGATGATGGCTTCGTTGCCGCTCTTGGTGGTGACCTTCGGCGCCGAAAGCACGTCAGCGGTGCCGTCCTGCTCCATCGCGGTGATCCGCAAGTCAAAGTCATTTCCGCCCAAGAACATTGCGGCCGGATTCCCACCCATGGCGGAGAGGATGCCGGATTGGAGCTTTTCAAATGCGCCAGAATTATTGCGCTGGGAGCTTCCAAACAGGTTTTGTCCCGGGCGCCCTTTCCCTTTAGGATCGCTAGCAAGCTGCTGCCCGGTAACGGGATCGGTGAAAATCAAACCGCCTCCCGCTAGATCAATTGTATTGTCAGGGATACTATCAGGGTCACTTACAAATCCGGAAAACGGCTGCATGCCGTTGCCGTGCAACCCGAGCTCACCGAGCTTATCGCCGCTATAGAGCGTCCAGTCAAAGCCGAGCTCTTCCAGGGCGCCTTCGCTGAACTCGACAAACTTGGCTTCGATTTCAACCTGCTGCGAGCGTTTCTTGATGGCTTCGTCTTCGAGGTCGGCCAGGATATCTTCGATGGCCTTGATGTTCTTCGGCGTGTTCTTGACGAAGAGCTTGTGGAAGTTGGGCTGGTACACCGCGGACGAACCTTCCGGAAAGTCCACGATGGAGAAAAAGCCGGTGACATCGATCGGGCCGACTTCAGCGCGCACCGAGGACGTATCACCAAACAGATCGTCCATGCCGCCGCCCATGTCAGCGCCGGACATGGATTCCAGATCGGCCCCGACTTCGGGAATGATCTGGTAGGATTGCAATACCATATCAACGAGGGCCACATAGTTGACCGGCGTGATGGCCACGACCGAAGGTTTGACCTCGAACTTCATGGCCGCCATTTCAACGACGTACTGAAGCGTTTCGTAGAGGTTCAGGTCGCGAATGGAGATGGTGATGTTGCTTTCGGCCGCGGCCATGGCATCGGATGAATTCATACCGAGCAGCAGGATGTTGATCCCCTTGTCCTGACGACGGCAGCTTTCGGTCAGGAACAAGACCACTTCTTTGATGTTGGCATCGATGAAATCGAGTTTGGGAATCACGATGCCCCGCAAGCGGGCTTCCATCTGCTTGATGGCCAAGGCGGCCGGATCAGCCATCTTCACATCGGCAGACATATCGATGGCGACATTCACCTTGGGCTCGGGATTCCAGGCCGCATTAATATCGGACATGGCTTGGGCACGGGTTGCGCTCTGCTTCCGGAGCTCCTTGGAGCCGATGCGTTGCGCGGCGCGCTTCTTGTATACGACGGCGCGGGAATCGTAAGGGTCGACGAACAGTATGGCATCGGAAATCGCGATGGCCTGATCGAAGTCTCCCGACCGGTCGAAATCATATCCCGTGTCAAACAAGAGGGCCATTTCATCCAGTTCAGGAAGGTAACCCGACTCGACAGCACCTGCTACGGCGGCCGGTGCAACGGCGACTGTTTCCACAACCGGTGCTGGCTCTTCGCTCAGAGCCTCTGCGGCGGCCAGCTGGGCAAACACATCATCTAAACTGCTTTGCGCCTGAACACTCGTTAGACCAGACAAAAGTACGATCAACAGGGTTGCAATACTGCTCTTAATCATTTTTCCCCTCAACTTCTATTTTTATAAACACAAACTAACCGCGCGTTTTAAAGGGTCCACGGTTAGCATTTAACAACAATTCATCACCCTATTGCCCTGCTCCTCCGAAAAGCATCTACTGCTCCTCATCAGTGCATCCAACTACTTTAAATTTCTCCCCAGTGCTACGGCTTATATCAAAACCACTCTGTCGGGATGAACACCACCAACTGTGTACACGTCACTATGCCAAATATAATAACGCGCCCATAGTACCCCGATCCACCGGCCGATCAAGAAGATTCCTGACTTTCTAGATCGGCAGCGATCTTGCCCGTGGGAAGAGCCCATTCACACCGGAAGCACGGCCCGCCTGATGCCCTTCGTGCCGATATTCACTGCCATGAGCCTAGCTGGTTTTACTTCGGCATCCCTTAATGCCTAGACCAAATTCAAAAGCCGCTCGGCGGCCTCGCCCGGAGACGATTCACGAAGCAAACTCTCGCCAACCAGAATGGCGTGTGCCCCGGCCTCCTTTAAGCGGACAACATCCTCGGGGGTCTTGATGCCGCTCTCGCTCACCAGTGTGCAATCCGCCGGGGCCAGCTCCTGAAGCTCGAAGGTCGTTTCCAGCGTGGTTGCAAACGTTTTCAGATTGCGGTTGTTGATGCCAATGCAATCCGCGCCGGCATCGATCGCGCGTACCATTTCTTCCCGGTCGTGCACCTCCACCAGCGGTTGCAAGCCCACCGCCCGGATCGCCGCGGACAGCGAAACCAGCTCGCCCTCTGTCAAGGCGCCGACAATCAGCAGAACCGCCGACGCCCCCATCGTCTTGGCATGGGCCACCTGCCACGGATCGACCACAAACTCCTTGTAAAGCATCGGCAACCCAATCGCGTTGCGCACCGCGGCGAAATCCGCGGCGCCGCCCCCAAAATATTTTTCATCCATCAGGCACGATACCGCTTGGGCACCATGCGCCTCATAATCCTGCGCAATTCCGGCGGGGTCAAACGGATCGCGGATAAGACCCGCCGACGGCGAACGGCGCTTCACTTCGGCAATCAGCCCCATCGGCGCGCTGCGCAACGCCTGTACAAAATCTGGGCGGGCGGCCACGTTTTCGATCTGCCGCTGAAGTTCGTCCCGCGAAAGCCGCTGCTTGCACGCCTCAACCTCAATGCGCTTGTCCGCAATAATCTGCTCGAGAATATTCATTTATCGATTCTTCTTTAAATACGCTTCAATGAGGGGATCCAGATTGCCGTCCAGCACGCCCTGGATATTGCCGACCTGCTCGTCGGTCCGGTGGTCCTTCACCAGCGTGTAGGGCTGCATCACATAGGAGCGGATCTGCGAGCCCCAGGCAATTTCGCCCTTGTCGCCATACAGCTGGTCGACCGCCTGGCGCTTCAAATCCTGCTCGCGTTCGTAGAGCCGCGCCTTCAGCATCTTCATCGCCGCCGCCTTGTTCTTGTGCTGCGAGCGTTCGGCCTGGCACTGCACCACCGTGCCGGTCGGCAGGTGGACAATACGCACGGCGGAATCGGTGGTGTTGACGTGCTGGCCGCCCGCGCCCTGCGCGCGATACGTATCAATCCGCAGGTCCGACTCAACAATCTCGATCGCGATGTCATCATCGAGCTCCGGCGTCACATCGGCCGCCACAAACGAGGTATGCCGGCGCGACTGCGAATCGTATGGGCTGATGCGCACCAGGCGGTGCACCCCGCGCTCGGACTTCAGCAAGCCATAGGCATACGGCCCACTGATCAGCAGCGTCACACTCTTGATGCCCGCCTCTTCGCCGGCTTGGTAGTCGAGAATCTGGACTTTGAATTCCTTGCGTTCGGCATAGCGCGTGAACATGCGATAGAGCATATCCGCCCAGTCGCAGCTTTCCGTGCCGCCCGCGCCGGCGTGCAGGGTCAGATAAGCGCCATTGCCATCGAACTCGCCGCCCAGCAACGATTGCATTTCCAGCGACTGGAAATTGCGCTCGACCTTATCGAGTTCGGCGGCCGCTTCCGCCAGCGCCTCTCCCTCGCCGGCCTCGGCCAGCTCCAGCATCACCTCGGCATCATCAAGCCCGGAGCCAATGGCATCGAACGGATCGAGCACCAACTTGATCGGCTTGATGGCAGCAATGTTCGCCTGGGCTTTATTTTGATCGTTCCAGAATTCCGGTTCGGCCGCCGCCGTCTCAAGCTGCTCCAGCTCGGCGCGCTTGGCCCCGATTTCGAGATAGCCCGCCATCTCCACCAGTTGCGCGCGGAAAGCCGCAATCTTATCTTTAAGTTCGTCGTGCATAGGTTTTCTTACTTTCAGGAATGGGAAAATATAGCCCATGACCCGCGAATGACCAAACTCCGCCGTGCGAAAAAGTCAGCTACGCTTCTTTTTCGATAGCTCTTCAAGGGCTTTAATCGTATCAGCCTCGCCGAGCTGTTCCTTGATCTTCGCGGCGGTGAGCCGCATACGTGTCGTATTGCCCCTTTGCATGGGCGTCCGCCACCGGCTTCGCAACGCGCCCCTTTCCGGGCAAGACATCGCGCTCGTTGAATTCAAGGAACTGATCCAGCCGCGCCGCCCAGTCTCCGAGGAAAACCTATTTCCGCCGCCGCGCCTGATCGTCCGCATAGTCCAGCCACATCACCACGATGCGGTTCGGAGAGATAGTTCTTCGCCACCGTCACATCCGTCTTTCGGATTTCGGAACCCTTCCAGCTCGTCAGTCCCATGTTGGTTGAGGCCGCGTCCGCCCGCTTCTGGATCAATTCCGGCGCGGTCAGGCCCGTGGCGGCGAAATGCAGCTTGTTCTGGATCTGGGCAAAAAAGGCCCGGCTCTCCTTGGCCGCGGGATTGTAGTCGCCCGCCAAGGCGAAGATTTCCTTCATGCGAAGGTACATCCGGCGCTCGCTGGCACGGATGTCGCGGATTCGCGCCAGCATCTCATCGAAATAGTCCGGCAGGCCCGAACCTTCCAGCGGCGGATTTTTCAGCCGCTCGTCATCCATCGTGAAACCCTTCACGATGGATTCCCGTAGCCGCTCCGGCGCCCACATGCGGAAGCGGGTGGCCACAAGGCTTTTTACACGGTAGCCCACCGAGATGATGGCATCCAGATTGTAGAACTTACGTTGACGCTGAACGGAACGGGAACCCTCTTGCTGAACTTGTAAGAATTTCTTACACGTTGACCCTTCCGCCAATTCCCCTTCTTCATAGATGCTTTTCAGGTGAATGGTAATGTTTTAGGGGGTCGTCTGGAAAAGCTCCGCCATCATCGCCTGCGTCAGCCAAACCGTCTCGTCCTACAACCGCACTTCCAGTTTCACCTGACCCGCGTCGGTCTGGTAGACTAGCAGTTCGCCTTTGGGCGCTTCGTTTTCCATATTCTTCCCTTTACCTAATTGGCCCTTGTGGAATCGCCGGGACGATCTCCTGCATCAGTTCGTCCGGGCGCCTGCCCTTTCACAAGGGCGACCGGTTCCAGCAACGGCCTCAAATGGTGGGTTCCGCCGGTTTGCCTTTTTTCTTCCAGCGGCTCGACCGCAACGCAAAGATGACGGTGGCGGCGGCCAACAGGGATCCCTTGGCAAAGGCGTCGCCGTTGCGGGTGTAGAAGGTTTTCTTCAGGCCCAGCGGCCGCGGATGGATTTCGGTGGTCGTGAACCCTTGGATGCGCGGCGCGAGTTTGCGCTGGACGGCGCCGAAGGCGTCGATGGTGCAGGTGATGCCCGTATTGCAGCAGCGCGCCATGGGAACGCGATTTTCGATGCAGCGGAACACCGCGTGGGCCACATGCTGCTCGGACTGGGAGGAGGGATCGAACCACCCGTCGTTGGTCTGGTTGACGAGCCAGCGCGCGTTGTTGCGGACGGCCTTCACGGAGAGCGGCGCGACGATGTCCTCGAAACAGATCAGCGTGGAAAAAGCCGCCTGGCCCCGCAGCCGGAACAAGGTACTTTCCCGACCGCCGCCAAAATCGATATCGAGCGGCGTGAACTTGCGCATGAGCCCCGGAAAGGGCACATATTCCCCAAAGGGCACGAGGTGCTGCTTATTATATTTAGCCACCTCGACGCCGTTGGTATCGAACAGGATTGAGCTGTTGTAGTAGGTCCGGCCCGCACCGGAAAAAACGACATCCATCGAGCCCACCAGCAACGGGGCGCCCAAGGCGGCCATGCGTTTCACGAGCAGATAGCTCGACCGGTCAAAATGCACAAAACCGGGTAGCGCGGTTTCGGGCCAAATAACTAGGTCGATATCCTCCAGCTGCAAGGCGGCGCTCGTCAGCTCCTCGAGGCGGTTGAGGATTTCCTGGTCTTTTTGATCGTCCCATTTGGCGGACTGGGGAATGTTGGGCTGCACCAGCACAACGCGCATGGACTGCCGCAACGGCGGCCGGTTGAGCAGCGTGCTCATGCCGTGGGCGGCGGCCAGGGCGATGGGCAGCAGGCCCAGCATCAGCTCGACATGCGGGCGATATTGTTTCGTCCGCGTTCCGTGGGTGTATTGGCGCAACGTGATGAAGACCGCGGCATTCATCCAAACGAGGGCGGCCGAAACAATATACACCCCGCCCCATTCGGCGATCTGGATAATTGCCAGATTGGAATATTGGCTGACGCCCAACGCATTCCAGGGGAAGCCGGTAAATAAAAAGCTGCGCAGGTATTCCGAGGCCACCCAAACCATCGTCGCGGCAAACATTAACCGCAGATTGATCCGCCACGACCGGGTGCCCCAGCGCTGAACGCCGGCCGCGACCACAACGGCCATCGGCACGAAGTACAACGCGCAATACAGCGCCAGCGTCGCATAGCCCAGCAAGGCGCTGGCCTTCAGGCCCAGACCGTCCACCTTGGCGGGGAGGGTCTGCAACCAGCTGAGGGAAATCAGGAAGAAGACCAACCCGGATAGCAGGCCAAGCCAAGCCGCCCGCTTCGGCGGGGCCGACTGCACCGCATACATCAGCGGCACCAAGCCGACAAAGGCCAGCGACGTCTGCCCCACCCCGGGAAAGCTCAGCGCCAGCAGCACCCCGGACAGGAGGCTGCCCATAACGGGAAGAACGGAAGATAGGGCAATGGGAAAATTTTGCCGGGCCATGGCGCGACTCCTTTAGCGGTCGATATTCAGCAAGGTCGGCACGGCATTCCAGCCGCGCTCGTTGACTTGCCGGTCAAAGAGGTCGGAAATGAATTCGATCAGATCGTCCGGTTCGGTGAGGGTTTGTTTCGGCCGGCCACCGCGCTCCACATTAAATAGCGCGAGGCCCTTCAGGCCGAGAATTCCTTCCCCGTGCGTGGCATCCCAAAACATGAACACCTTTTCGATCAGCGTGCGGATCGAGCGATACAGCATGATTTCATGCCGCTCCGCTTCGGAGAGGGAGAGCCGGCTGAAATCGAGTACCCACATCCGGTCCAGCCGCGCGCCCGCCCAATCGGCCGGACGAATCACCCCCCGCGAGAAGTAGGGAAGCAGCTCCGGAAAGTGATGCAGCTCGGAAAGGATCTCCAGCCACCGCGCCACGTGCTTTCGGTGGGGCTCCATGGCTTCTAAAATGCGGCCGGCCACCGACCGGTCGCCTACGGCACAAAACGCCCGCGCAATGAGCAATCGCAGATCGGTGGCTGGCACCCCCTTCGGATGAAACTGCCGGCAGTAGATTGCCACCGTGGCGGAAATATTATCCGCCAAGGGGCCGGCCGGAATTTCCAACGATTGAAACACATCCTCCAAATGGGTTTGCCAGATATCCCGATGTGCAACGGGTTGGAAAGCGATCGACCTCATTCGCGCCCAATGAGGCGTTCGACCTCGTTCATGAACTGGCCGGCATCGCGGAACCGGCGGTAGACGGAGGCGTATCGGATATAGGCCACCTCGTCGAGTTTTTCGAGCGCAGACATCACCTCCTTGCCGAGGGCCATACTGGGAACCTCTTTTTCAAACTCGGCCTCGGCCCCCATGATAATGGTATCTGCAATGCGCTCGATCTGCTCCACGCTGATGTGCCTTTTGCGGCAGGCGATGGTCAAACTATTCACCAGCTTGTCGCGGCTCAGCTCCTCGCGCCGGCCATCCCGTTTTGTAACCTGAAGTTGCGCGCGCTGAATCTCTTCATAGGTGGTGAAGCGGTGGCCGCAACCCACACAGACCCGCCGCCGACGAATGGCATCGCCATTACGCACTTCGCGGCTGTCGATCACCCGGTTTTCCCTACCTTCGCATTTCGGACATCTCATTGAATACTCCTTACCTACAGATGATCGAAAGATAGCTTACATTGGCAAATGCGAACAATAAAAAACGGCGGAACGATGTCCGCCGTTTTCAGATTCAAATAAAGCCTTGCCTATTTCTTTTTAGTCGCCTTTTTCTTGGCGGTTTTCTTCTTGGCCGGGGCCTTTTTTACACCCTTTTTCTTAGCTGGCGACTTCTTCGCGACCACCTTCTTTTTGGCGGGAGCTTTCTTCGCAGCCGCCTTTTTCTTGGCCGGGGCTTTCTTTGCGGCGGCCTTCTTCTTAGCGGGTGCCTTCTTCACAACCTTCTTCTTGGCCGGAGCTTTCTTTGCGACAGCCTTCTTCTTAGCAGGAGCCTTCTTGGCCGGGGCTTTCTTTGCGGCGGCCTTCTTCTTAGCGGGTGCCTTCTTCACAACCTTCTTCTTGGCCGGAGCTTTCTTCGCCGGGGCCTTCTTCACTGCTTTCTTTTTAGCCGGGGCCTTTTTAGCCGGATCTTTTTTCTTCGCTGTCGCTTTTTTATTCGCTGCCATTGTCGCCTCCTAGTTAGTACTCCTAACAACCACTCATGATACATCGTTGTGATTGAGTTGAACTTACACTCCTCAAAAGAGCTCGTATAAATCGCCCCTTTGAAAATTGTTATAATCAGAAAGTGAACTTTATGCAACCTGTTTAGATTATAAAAGCGGTTGACTGTTGATGTTACAACGATCGATTTTTGGCTGCTTAAAAAGCAGTAACCGACGTCATGCAAACACAAAAAAAACCGCCCTACATCAGGACGGTTTTTTCATTCGCGTTAAACGCGTGATCAGAGTTCCTGCGTGATCTTTTCAACGAGGTACGCTTCGAGCACATCGCCCGCGTCGAAGGCGGTAAAGTTGTCCGGCCGAATGCCGCACTCCTGCCCTTGGCGGACTTCGGCCGCCTCGTTTTGGAACCGCTTGAGCGAACCAATCACGCCTTCGAAAATCACATCGCGACCGCGCTTAATGCGAATGCTGGCCTTCGCGGTGATACGTCCGCTCATCACCATGCAACCGGCAATCTTGCTCTTTTTGCTCAACTCGAACACTTCCCGAATTTCGGCCTGGCCAATGACCTGCTCGCGCAGCTCCGGCTCTAGCAAGCCCTTCATGGCGCTTTCCACATTCTCGATCAATTCATAAATGATGCTGTACAGGCGGATCTCGACCCCCTCGCCCTTTACAGCGGCATTCACGCCATTTTCCTTGCCGGTATGGAAGCCCAGTATAATGGCATCGGAAGCGCTGGCCAGCATCACATCGTTTACGGTGATGTTGCCCACATCGTTGGAGATGATTTTGATCTTCACCTTATCGCTCTTGATGCCATTCAGCGACTGCTGAATCGCCTCGACGGAACCTTGAACATCGGCCTTGATAATGACCTTCAGCTCTTGCTGGAAGGTCGTCTCCGCGGTACCAAACAGGTCATCCAAAGACATCTTTTTCGGAGCGGCTCCACCCTTCAGTAATTGCTCGCGGGCGACTTGCTGCATCTCTTCGGAGATCGACTTCGCTTCGCGGTCGCTACTCATCACCTGAAATTCGTCGCCGGCACCTGGCACATTGGTGAGTCCGAGAATCTTCACCGCCATCGATGGGCCGGCCGTGCGAACCTTTTTGCCCTGGTCGCTGATCAGCGCCTTAATGCGGCCCCAGTATTTTCCGCAGATGACACTGTCGCCCACTTTGAGCGTTCCGCTCTTCACCAGCACACTGGCCGTCGGGCCCATGCCGGGCTCCATCTGCGCTTCCACCACATAGCCGTTTGCCGGCTTGTTCGGGTTGGCTCTCAGTTCCAGCATTTCCGATTCGAGAATGATGCGCTCCAAAAGAGCATCGACGCCTTCGCCGGTGGTTGCGCTCACCGGACAGCATCCAATGGAGCCGCCCCAGTCTTCGACCATGATATCATGCTCTTGCAGTTGCTGCTTCAAGCGGTCGGGGTTGGCAGAACGCAAATCCATTTTGTTCATGGCGATGATCGTGCAAACGCCGGCGGCCTTCGCATGCTTGATGGCTTCCAGCGTTTGAGGCATCACGCCATCGTCGGCCGCCACCACCAGCACCGCAATATCGGTCAGGTTGGCGCCGCGGGCACGCATGGCCGTAAAGGCCGCATGGCCCGGCGTGTCGAGGAACGTAATCGGGTGGTCGTTGATTTCCACAGTATACGCGCCGATGTGCTGGGTGATCCCGCCGGCTTCCCCGGCCACCACACGGGTGTTACGCACCCGATCAAGCAGGGACGTCTTGCCGTGGTCGACGTGCCCCATGAAGGTCACGACGGGCGGACGCGGCAGCAGCGTGTCGGGCGTGTCGGCCTCTTCTGCTTTTTTCTTGATTGAAATCTTTTGTGCTTTCGGGGCCGGCGGCGGCGTTTTCCTCTTCTCCTCCTTGCGGACCGTGAAGCCATGCTTCTCGCCGATCTGCTTGGCGATCTTGATATCGATTTCCTGATTGATCGACGCGAAGATATTCATCTTCATCAATTCAGCAATCACCCGGTTGGGCTTCATGCCCATGCATTCCGCGAAATCCTTCACAACAATCTTCGGCTTTTTCAGCTCGATCAGCTTGCTTACTTCCGCCGGCACTTCTTCCACCGCTTCCGCGCTGGCAGGCGCAGCCGCTGGTGCGTCCGTAACCGCTGCTTCGGGCGCGTCCGTTGGCGCATCCGCCGGCGCATTTTCCGCGCGCGCCGCTTCAATCGAAGCGTACCCCAGTTCGTCGCAAACCTGCGCAATCTGGGTCTCGTTCAGTTCGGCGTCGGGACCATCCACCGCAATATCGATATCCTGCAGGATCTCGATGAGTTCCGCCGGAGAAACGCCTACATCTTTTGCTATATCTTGAACATTCATCATTCTGTTATCTCACCATGCTCTTTCGTGTAGGCCGCCTCGGCCGCATACCAAATGGATTTGGCCTGCTCCGCGGAAATGTCATCGATGGACGCCAGATCGCTCAGATCCGCCGCCAAAATACCTTCCAAAGTCAGGAATCCGGCAAACACCAGGTGCTCGGAAAACTCGTCGCCAATGCCGGCGATTGCGGCCAGTCTGGTGACCGCCACGGCCACGCGTTCCTCGAAGCCCATGCTCTCTTCGTCCTTCTGGATATCCACCCGCCAGCCGGTCAACTTCGAAGTCAACCGCGCATTCTGGCCGCGCTTGCCGATCGCCAGCGAAAGCTGGTCGGCCTCAACCGTGACCGTCACCGTGCGGGTTTCCTCGTCGGTCTCGACATGCTTCAGGCGGGCCGGGGCCAGTGCGTTGGTGATCAGGGTGTGAATGTCCTCGCTCCAGCGGACGATATCGATCTTTTCGCCGGAAAGCTCGCGAACAATATTCTGCACGCGCATGCCGCGCATGCCGACACAGGCCCCCACGGGGTCGACGCGTTCGTCGTGGGAAATCACGGCCACCTTGCTGCGGTACCCGGCCTCGCGGGCGATGCCCTTGATCTCCATGGTGCCGTCCGAGATTTCCGAGACTTCGAGCTCGAACAAGCGGCGGACAAAATCGGGATGGTTGCGGGAAAGAATGATTTCCGGGCCGCGCTCGCGGTCGCGCACATCAACAATGAATGCCCGGACCCGCTCGCCTATTTCGTATTCCTCGGTCGGAACCCGCTCCTTGGAGGGCATGACGGCTTCGCCGTGGTCGAGGGCGATCACTACGTCGCTGCGGTCGAAGCGGGTGACGGTGCCGGTCACGATTTCGCCGGCGCGATCCTTGTATTCTTCGTAGATGCGCTCTTTTTCGGCCAAGCGGATCTTCTGCATGATCATCTGCTTCGCGTTTTGCGCGGCAATGCGGCCCATACTGCGCGGAGTCGACTCGATTTCGGTGCCATCCGAAAGGGTCTTATAGGCTTTCATCGCGAAGGTTTTGCGGTCAATTTCAATCCGCAGCCCATCCTCTTCAGAGCCCTCCTTTTCAGTAGCGCTCTGCAAGGCCGATTCGATGGCGCGAATGATGACTTCGCGTTCGACGCCCCGTTCACTTTCCATGTACTCCACAACGGCTTTCAACTCTGCAGGATTCATATCCTACCTCCTTCGCAACCCTCGAAATTCAAATAACAGACCCTAAAGAGAACAAAAGAGCGGGCAAAGCCCACTCTTGATCAGAGCCCTAACTATCAACAAACGACGGAAACTACGCCTGTTGCCCGAGCCCGTCAAGTGGCAATCAGCGAAAAGCCGGCCGGAACCGCGCCCCCCTTAAACCAAGCGGCGGGAACCCCATCACGGTATCCCGTCATGTATTTCCCGCCGCAGACGCCCCTTGCGGGGCATCTGCCTTGGAGGACGTCTGCCTACCGTTCGTTCATCGGAACGTAGGGACGCAGGTTGGCGCCGGTGTAGACCTGACGCGGACGGCTGATGCGCAGGTTCTGCACGTGCATTTCGCGCCAGTTGGCAATCCAGCCGGGCATGCGGCCGATGGCGAAGAGCACGGTGAACATGTCCACCGGAATGCCGATGGCACGCAGCAGGATGCCGCTGTAGAAATCGACGTTCGGGTAGAGGTTGCGCTCAACAAAGTAACTGTCGGAACGGGCCATTTCTTCGAGTTCCTTGGCGATGTCCAGCAGCGGATCGTCGATCTTCAGCGCTTTGAGTACCGCATCCACCTGCCCCTTGAGGATCTTGGCGCGCGGATCGAAGCTCTTGTAGACGCGGTGGCCGAAGCCCATCAGCTTGACGCTGGAGTTCTTGTCCTTCGCCTGTGCCACGAATTCGCTCGGCTTGATGCCATCTTCGTGGATTTGCTTGAGCATCTTGATCACTTCGCAGTTGGCGCCGCCGTGCAGCGGTCCCCAAAGTGCGCCGACGCCGGCCGACACGGAGCTGAACAGGTTGGCGCGCGAGCTGCCGACCATGCGGACCGTGGAGGTGGAGCAGTTTTGCTCGTGATCGGCGTGCAGGATGAAGAACAGGTCCAGCGCGCGTTCCACTTCCGGCAGCGGCTCGTACAGGTTGTGGGTGTCGGAGAAGAGCATGTGCAGAAAATTGCCGGTATAACTCAGGTCCGGGCGCGGCGGCATGAACGGCTTGCCGATCGATGTGCGGTAGGACCATGCGGTAATGGCGCGCACCTTCGAGATAATCTTCTCGGTCGGAACCGTGAACGCGTCCCCTTCCGTCGCGGTGGTCAGCAGGTCGGTGTTGTAGCACGCCAGCGTATTGAGCATGGCGGACAGCACGGCCATCGGGGGGGCGTTGGGCGGGAAGCCATCAAAGTGCGGCTTCATGCCATAGTGCAGGTTGGCTTCCTGGGCGATTCCGCCTTCGAATTCCGCCAGTTCGATCGCGCTCGGGAGGTGGCCATAGAGCACGAGGAAGGCCGTCTCGAGAAAGGACGACTTTTCCGCCAGCTCTTCGATGGCATATCCCCGGTGGCGCAGAATCCCTTTTTCTCCGTCGATGAAGGAGATCTCCGAGGTGCAGGAGCCCGTGTTTCCATAGCCCGGATCCAAGGTAATCAGGCCCGTCTTGGCACGCAGTTGCGTGATATCGATTCCGATTTCGTTTTCAGAGCCAACGATCGTATCCAGCTCCAACTTCTTTCCATCATACTCGATGGTTGCTTTTTTACTCATAGCTACCTCCCTACATCTTTATTTTAGAATTGCTTTAACTGTGCGCCCGATGTCCGCCGGGGACTCGACCACCGTGATGCCGCATTCGGCCATGATCCTTTTCTTGGCCGCGGCCGATTCGTCCGCGCCGGAAACAATCGCGCCGGCATGGCCCATGCGGCGGCCCGGCGGGGCGGTTTGCCCGGCAATGAAGCCGATCACCGGCTTGCTGACATGGTCCCTCGCATATTGTGCCGCTTCGATCTCCATCGACCCACCGATCTCACCGATCATCACAATTGCTTCGGTTTCCGGGTCGGCTTCGAACATCTCCAGCAAATCCGTCATCGTGGTTCCGATGATGGGGTCGCCGCCGATACCGATGCAGGTGGATTGCCCCAACCCCTGCTTGCACAGCTGGTCGACCGCCTCATACGTCAGCGTGCCGGACTTGGAAATGACGCCGACCGAACCCTTGCGGGCGATAAAGCCGGGCATGATGCCGACCTTGGCTTCGTCGGGCGTCAGAATGCCGGGGCAGTTCGGTCCAATGAAGCGCGAACCGGTTGTTGCAACGAACGCCTTCACCTCAACCATCTGCGCCACCGGAATACCTTCCGTGATGCACACAATCAGTTCGATGCCTGCGGCGGCCGCTTCCATGATGGCGTCGGCGGCAAACGCTGGCGGAACGAAAATCAGCGAGACGTTGGCCCCGACTTTGTCGCGGGCTTCCTGGCAGCTGTTGAAGACGGGAACCGCCCCCTCGAGCGCGGTCTGTCCGCCCTTGCCGGGCGTTACGCCGCCGACGATGTTGTCGCCATATTCCAAACACTGGGACGCATGGAAGCTCCCTTCGGAGCCGGTGATGCCCTGCACAATAATCTTTGAATCCTTGTTAACTAAAATCGCCATGATCTAGCCTTTCGCAGCTTCCACCACTTTAAGCGCGGCATCCTCGAAGGAGTCCGCGGAAATAATCGATACGCCGGAGTTGGCCAGCAGTTCCTTTGCAACATCGGCATTCGTGCCGGCCAAGCGCACCACCACGGGCACGTTCAGGTCGAGCACCTTGACCGCTTCGATGATGCCGTTTGCAATTCGGTCGCACCGGACGATCCCGCCGAAAATATTGATCAACACCGCTTTCACGTTTTCGTCGGCAAGAATGATGCGGAATCCGTTCTTCACGGTTTCCACGTTGGCGCCGCCACCCACATCGAGGAAGTTCGCCGGGGACCCGCCGCGCTGCTTGATGATATCCATCGTCGCCATCGCCAGGCCGGCCCCGTTCACCATGCAGCCGACGGTGCCGTCGAGCTTGATATAGTTGAGGTGATACTTGGCCGCTTCCACTTCGGCAGGATCCTCTTCATTGAGGTCGCGCATCTCGGCGATATCGGAATGCAGGTAGAGCGCGTTTTCGTCGAAGACAATCTTGGCATCAAGCGCAACGAGATCGCCCTGCTCGGTCACGATTAACGGATTGATCTCCACAATGGAGCAATCGAGGTCGCGGTAGAGCTGGTAGAGTTTCTGGAACATGCCGATGGCCTGCTTGGCCGCAGGTCCTTCCAGCCCCAGCGCCAGCGCCAGGTTGCGGGCTTGGAACGGGCGCAGCCCAAATCCGGGGCGGATCGCTTCCTTCACGATTTTTTCCGGCGCGGTCTTGGCTACCTCTTCAATCTCCATGCCGCCTTCGGAGGACACCATAAAGACATCCATGTCTTTGGATCGATCGAGCGTAATGGCCGCGTAGAATTCCTGCTTGATGTCGAGCGCCTCCCCCACCATCACCTTTTTCACCAAGCGCCCTTCGGGGCCGGTCTGGTGGGTGACGAGGGTCATGCCCAAAATAGCCTGGATCTGTTCCAGCGCGCCTGCGCGGTCGGAGGCAAACTTGACGCCGCCGCCCTTGCCGCGGCCGCCGGCGTGCACCTGCGCCTTGATGACATACTGCTCGGCCCCCAGTTCCTTGTTCACCTGATCGATTGCAGCTTCGGCCTCGGCCGAGTCCTCGATGATTACGCCACCCTGAATGGGAATGCCGTAGCCCTTCAGGAGCTCCTTCGCTTGGTATTCGTGTATTTTCATAATCTGCTTTCTATGATTCGGTATTTAAATTTCTACTTCTGCTCCCCGACTACTACACCGCAAGCAGGGGATTCTGCAGAAATGCTATCCCTTTGTAAAACTTGCCTTGATAAATTCCCGGTTGAGCCGGGCAATGGTCTTCACATCGATGCCCTTCGGGCAGGCCACCGCGCATTCGTATTCGTTGGAGCAGTTGCCAAAACCGAGTTCGTCCATTTTGTTCACCATCTTCTTCACGCGTTGCGTCCGCTCGAACTCCCCTTGCGGCAGCAGGGCATACTGGCTGACCTTCGCCGCCGTGAAGAGCATCGCCGATCCATTCGGGCAGGCCGCCACACAGGCGCCGCACCCGATGCACTCGGCCGCATCCATCGCCGCTTCGGCGAACTCTTTTTTCACCGGGGTGCCCGCGGCCTCCGGCGCCTTGCCGGTCTTGACGGATACATAGCCGCCTTCGGCGATGATCTCGTCGAGCCCGCTGCGGTCGATGATCAAATCCTTGATCACCCGGAAGGACTTGGCGCGGAACGGTTCAATCACAACGGTCTCGCCATCCTCGAACTTGCGCATGTGCAGCTGGCACAGGGTGGTTTGCTCATGCGAACCGTGGGTCTTGCCGTTGACCAGCGAGCCGCAGCAGCCGCAGATGCCTTCGCGGCAGTCGTCTTCAAAGGCAATGGGCTCCTTGCCTTCCAGCGTGAGCTGCTCGTTAACGATGTCGAGCATTTCCAGGAATGAGGCGTGGGTGTCGATGTCGTTGGCTGGATAGACCTCGAAACGACCCTCTTCGCCCTGGTTCTGGCGCCAGACTTTTACGGTTATATTGATTTTGTCAGACATTACTTATACGACCTCTGCGTTAGTTTAACCTCTTCGAACGCGAGCGCTTCCTTGTGGAGCTCGGGCTCTTGATCCACCCCCTTGAATTCCCAGGCGCCGACGTAGCAGAAGTTTTCGTCGTCGCGCAGAGCCTCGCCGTCATCCGTCTGGCTCTCTTCGCGGAAGTGGCCGCCGCACGACTCGCTGCGGTGCAGCGCGTCCCGCACCATCAGTTCGGCGAATTCCATGAAGTCGGCCACGCGGTTGGCCTTTTCGAGCGCCTGGTTCAAATCGTCGGCCGAGCCGGGCACATTGACGTTTTTCCAGAACTCCTCGCGGAGCTGCGGAATTTTTTCGAGCGCTTCCTTCAGTCCGGCTTCGGTGCGGCCCATGCCGCATTTATGCCACAGCAGGTTGCCGAGTTCGCGGTGGAAATCGTCGACCGTGCGGCTCCCCTTGATGGCCAGTAGCCGGTCGAGCTTGTCCTGCGCGGCGGTTTCGGCCTCGATCATGGCGGGATGGCCGGCCTCGACCGGGGCCAGCTCGGCGGAGGCGAGATAGTCGTTGATGGTGTTGGGCAGGATAAAATAGCCATCCGCCAGCCCCTGCATGAGGGCACTGGCGCCGAGGCGGTTGGCGCCGTGGTCGGAAAAGTTCACTTCGCCGATGGCGTAGAGGCCGGGCAGCGAGGTCATCAGGTTGTAGTCCACCCACAGGCCGCCCATGGTGTAGTGCACAGCCGGGAAGATCATCATCGGCATTTCGTACGGATCGTCGTCGGTGATGCGGTTGTACATCTCGAACAGGTTGCCGTATTTGGCCTGGATGTAGTCTTTGCCGAGGCGCTTGATGGAATCGGTGAAATCGAGGTAGACCGCGTGGCCGGTCGGGCCCACGCCATAGCCGGCATCGCACACCAGCTTGGCGTTGCGCGAGGCTAGGTCGCGCGGCACCAGGTTGCCGAAGCTCGGATACTTGCGTTCCAGATAATAGTCGCGCTCGTCTTCGGGGATCAGGTTGCCCGCGCGCTTTTCGTTCTTGTCTTTCGGCACCCAGATGCGGCCGTCGTTGCGCAGGCTTTCGCTCATGAGGGTCAGCTTCGACTGGTAGTCGCCGGTCATCGGGATGCAGGTCGGGTGGATCTGCGTGTAGCACGGGTTGGCGAAGGCGGCGCCTTTCTTATAGGCGCGCCACGCCGCACTGGCGTTGCAGTTCATGGCGTTGGTCGACAAGTAGAACACGTTGCCGTAGCCGCCGGTGGCCAGCACGACTGCATCGGCGGTGTGGCGGGTCAGCTTGCCGGTGACGAGGTTGCGGGCAATGATGCCGCGCGCCTGGCCGTCGATCACGACCACGTCGACCACTTCGGAGCGGGTGTACATGGTGACGCCGCCGCTTTTAATTTCCTTGGACAGCGCGCCATAGGCGCCGAGCAGGAGCTGCTGGCCGGTTTGGCCGCGGGCATAGAAGGTCCGCGAAACCTGCGCGCCGCCGAACGAGCGGTTGTCGAGGTAGCCGCCGTATTCGCGGGCAAACGGAATGCCCTGCGCCACGCAGTGGTCGATGATCAGGTTGCTGACTTCGGCCAGGCGGTGGACGTTGGCTTCGCGGGCGCGGAAGTCGCCGCCCTTGACGGTATCGTAAAAGAGGCGGTGGACGGAGTCGCCGTCGTTGGGATAGTTCTTCGCGGCGTTGATGCCGCCCTGCGCGGCGATGGAGTGCGCGCGGCGCGGACTGTCGGCATAGGTGAAGGCATGCACTTCGTAACCAAGCTCGGACATGGTGGCTGCGGCCGAGGCGCCGGCGAGGCCCGTACCGACGACGATAATCTTGTACTTACGCTTGTTGGCGGGGTTGACGAGTTTGACGTTGAATTTGTGGCGGGTCCACTTTTCGGCCATGGGCCCATCGGGAATTTTTGCGTCTAGTTTAACCATTGTGAAATGCCTCTGCGTTGAACGTTAACGGATGTATGCCATGATGGGAATAATGGCGAAGGTGCCGGCCATGCCAATGGCAATCAGGGCGCTGGTCCGCTTGATATGGCTCCCCGAGCGCGGCACGAACCAGCCGAAGGTTTGCAGCGAGCTTTGCAGCCCATGGCTGAGGTGCAAGCCGACGGCCACCATGAACAAGACATAGAAGATCACGTGGCCCGGATCCTCGAAGCGCGTCAGCATCATGCCGTATATATCGTTGACCATGTGGTCGTTCAGCTCGGTCTGCGGCTTGGTCCGCAGGGTGAAATCCAGCAGGTGCTTCACGATGAAGATGAAGATCATGATGCCCGAGAACGGCATCAACCGGGCCGCCAGCGAGCGCTCCCGGGAGGGTTTTTGCGTGATCCGCTTGTCGCGCGCCTGGCGGTTGGCCATCACCACCCGCGCCGCCATGATCATGTGGATCGTGATGGAGATGATCATGATGACTTCGATGCCAATGACGATCGGCACGAGATCGTGCAGGTGCATGGCATAGGAGTTAAAGAGCTCCGGTCCGAACAAGAAGAGGATATTCCCGCCCATATGGGGGATGAGAAACAGCAGAAACATCACCATCCCGGAAGTGGCGAGCAACAGCTTTTGACCGATTGATGATAGGAGCGCGCATTGCTTTTTCATGATCTAGTTATTCCCAGCAGTCGTTGTTTTATCAAAAATTATGTTCGTGTGTATCGCAGTTTCGCTTCGCAGGAAAACCTATTCGACACACAATTCCCCTTCCGAAACGAGCCGCAGAGTAAATCCAAAATACGCCACAAAGGAAATACAATTTTGTGTATAAAATTTCCGAAAACACCGTCTATGTCGCTCTCCCATTTTTTAATCCCATATTCGTTGCACGCGTTTTTTGTCGGTGCTAGGTTCTGCGCATCGAATTCAATATTCACGAACCTTTAAAGGAGATCTACGATGTCTAGAAAAAAAATTGCCCTGGTCGGAGCCGGCCAAATTGGCGGAACGATGGCCTTGCTCGCCGCCCAAAAGGAACTGGGCGACATTGTAACCATTGATATTGCCGAAGGGGTTCCGCAAGGAAAGAGCCTGGACATCACCCACGGCGCCACCATTATCCCCTCTTCGAGCGCCCTGACCGGTTCGAACGACTATGCCGCCATGAAGGGTGCCGACGTCGTGATTGTTACAGCCGGCCTGCCCCGCAAGCCCGGCATGAGCCGCGACGACCTGCTGGAAGTCAACTGCGGCATCATCAAGAGCGTGGGCCAAAACATCAAGGAACAGGCCCCGAACGCCTTCGTGATCGTGGTCACCAACCCGCTCGACGCCATGGTCTATACCATGCAGAAGGTCACCGGCTTCCCGGCCCACAAGGTCTGCGGCATGGCCGGCGTGCTCGACAGCTCCCGCTTCTCTTCCTTGATCGCGCTGGAACTGGGCGTGGCGGCCGAAGACGTCATCGCGATGGTGATGGGCGGCCACGGCGACACGATGGTGCCGCTGATCCGCTATGCCACCGCCGGCGGTGTGCCCGTTACCCAACTTCTCAGCGCTGAAAAGCTCGAGGCCATCGCGGCCCGCACAGCCAAGTCCGGCGGCGAAATCGTTGGACTGCTGAAAACCGGCTCCGCGTTCTACAGCCCGGGCCTCTCCGCCATCAAGATGGCCGAAGCCTTTCTGAAGGATAAGAAGAACATCCTCACGTGCGCCGCCAAACTGTCCGGCGAATACGGCGTGGACGGGCTCTATGCCGGCGTGCCGGTGGTCATAGGGGCCGGCGGGGTGGAAAGAATCATCGAGGTCGAACTCGATGACACCGAAAAAGCCGCCTTCGATGTTTCCATCGACGCGGTGAAGGAACTGACCGCATGGGTGGAGAGCAACTTTAAAGGATAGGTTGCCGACCCCCTGCCCGGCTTCGGCCGGCATCCTTTTCCCCTTTAAGGGCGTATGCCCGAAATGCATTTCACGCCTATGGATCGATCAGCCTCGGATCGCGACCGGGCTCATCCCAGCGGCGGCGGCGGGGGCGGAGCCGAAACGGGCGCCACCTTCACCACGCGAAAGTAGCACCTGGGCGCACTGGCATCGAACGCGCGGGTCGTTGAGTTGGTTAACTCCAAGAAACTTGCGCCAACGTCGACCCACACGCCTGATATCAGATTGCTGCAGCACTGAACCTGATACCGCTCGGCATCGGAGCTCTCGATCGTCAGCTGGGCGGTTCCGCCACTGACCTGCAACTTGGTTATTTTTCCCGTGGCATAGACCTGCCCCAACAATAAAAGGCAGCCTGCAACCGCCCCGAAATACATACGATATCCCGTATTCATCCTGAACCTCCAAATGGTTAATAGGAAAGTGAATACATGATCCTAAGCATGCCGCATGCCAGTTTATTTTCAGCATGCGGCGCAAGCCCTGCGGGGCGCAGAGCGAAATACGTAAAGAGGCGCTGGCAGAAGAATATAACCCCTTTAAAAAAAGGGGAGCCTGCCGCTATTAATCCGCCTGTGGCTCGCCCGAAGGCGCGGCAACCGACTTTTTTTCCCGATGGTGCGCCGCGAGCAAGTCATCGAGCTTTAACCCGGTCAGCTCGGTCAGCGTATTGAACAGCTTGTTCATAACGAAAAACATGACCACCATGCAGGGGACCAGCACAACGACGTGGCTGAGCCCCGTCATCTTCCCGATCTCCGCGATGTAGGCCTCGGTGCCGGGTTCGCTTTTCAACACGATTTTCGCGAGGGTATAGCTGAGGCCCGCCGACAGGAACATCGAGGCAGCAAACCCCCAGGTCAGGCCGACGAGGCGCTTCTCGAACTCCAGTTCGCGACCCTTTTCCTTCAGCGCTCCCGTCAGTCGGTCAACATCGAACAAAGTTTCGGTCATGAGGATTTTTTTAATCAAGGGGAACGGCGTCTTGAGGGAAATGATGATCACGAGCCCGATAATAAGGGGAATGGCGGCTTCCTTGATGGCAATATATTCGGGCGGCAACTTCAAAATCCCGAAGATGCCGGTCAGGGCGACGCTGACAATGCCAATGATCGACATAAAGTCGGCTTTCCGCTCCTTGGCCAAGGTCCGCAGCCCGTAGCCCACCGGGAAGGCCAGCCCGGTGACCAGCGCCCAAACCGGGCCGAGATATTTTTCCTTGCTCAGAAAACTTAGAATCGCAACGGGAATGATGACATTGATCAACAGACTCTTCATCGGGTTTTCTGGTCTGGCTTTAGCTTCGCTCATGCAACCTCCAAAATGAAAAGAGAGTACGCTTCATTGGATGAAATTTCAACTGAAATCGCGGAAGCGGACCTGGGCACGGGCCGTTATTACAGTAGGTGGCTAGAACACAGGGGCCTTTTCTCGGGCAGGATACGCGCGCGCTGCTACTAAATCCATCGAATGGAAAATGAGTAGCGTGTGGAAAGAGGGAATAGAACCACACGCTACCCAAGTGAAACCCAAACCGAGCTTCATTACATAAGACGCCGCTCAGGCGTGTTTATTCTTCCTCTTTTTTTTAAAAAACAAAACCCGCCCCTAAACAACGCCTTTACCCAGCCCCCCACTTGGCCTTTGTTTTATTTTTAAACGGCAAAAACAAACGCCCCATATCCGGCCCGTTTCTACATCCGTCTACCGTGCCCACCTGACTTTGATACAGTTTTCGCCCGCCAGATATTTAATGGAAATCTCGCCGCTATATGCACTTGAAAGCGCGGCGCCTATTCCGCGGGCCAGATGGATGCCGGTCGTGGTAATCCGCGCATAATCCGCATGGTCATCGACCTCCATAATCCGCTCCAGTGGATGCATGGCCTTTTCCTTCTTTTCCACATTATGCACGAGATTAAGAATTTCCTCGCGATGCCCCGTAAAGAAACCGCCCCGCACTTCAATGTGTCCCACCGGAAACTTGTCCGCAATTCTGCGGCAGGCAGGACAGACGGTTTTATAGGCATCCTCAGGAGCCTGCCCCCAGACCCAGCGGCCTTTGGTGTAGACGGCACCGCATTCGCGGCAACCGGTGGGTTCCGGAAGTTTCATGTTTGTACGATACACGTCGTGCTCTTTTTCCTGCACGAGCCGGTCTCTGCGACCATAGTAGCTTTTATCCATATCTCCGCCTCCTCTTCAACTCGGATTGTATCGTGGATCTCCTTGAAGACAAGCTTCTTACGGGAAAAGTAAGGGCCGCAATAGCCGGTGAAGTAGATTGACAAAAAAGACCTGAAACTTCATAATTAAGGGGTTAGAAGGCGGCACCGAGAAGTACACCAATATTCTGCCAATTTGTTGTTGCAGGAGACCCAGCGGATACGTATGTTTCCTTCCCTTTACGGAAGCGTAGCTCAGTTGGTAGAGCAGCTGACTCTTAATCAGCGGGTCCAGGGTTCGAGCCCCTGCGCTTCTACCATTTTCAGCTCCGCCCGCTTGTCGGGTGGAGCTTTTCTTTTTTCCGGCCGTCCCCTATCCCGCGAAAAAGTGTGAGCATCAACGCAAAAGCCCATTAAACCACTCCTCTTTCCATATAAGATCTGCTATGTTGCCGCAATGGAAGAACGGATCATCAAGCTCGAAACCCTGGCGGCCCTGCAGGACGAAACCATCAGCACGCTCAACGAAGAGCTCTTTCGGCAACAGCAGGACACCTCCCGACTCATGCGCCAAATAAAAGCGCTAGAAAAGAAGGTGGGAGAGCTCGAACCATCCGAACAAATGGCCGGGAGCGAAAGGCCCCCGCACTACTAGTTTTTACATTTAGGACTAGAACCGAGGCCTCAATCTGCTACAAACCGAGGCTAATAAAACACAAGGGCCAACATGCACAGCAAACAAACCAAAATCATCTGCACCATCGCCGGCAACCGCTGCGAACCCGAATTTATCCGCCAGCTCGTCGACCGCGGCATGAACGTCGCACGGCTGAATACCGCTCACATCAACACCGCCGAGGCGGCCGTGATCGTTGACAACATCCGTTCCGTATCCGACCGGGTCGGCATTCTGGTCGACACCAAAGGCCCCGAGGTGCGCACCTGTGGCATGGAAGAGGCCGTCGAACTCAAAACCGGCGATACGGTGCATATTGCAACCGACCACGCCCCCGAGCACGGCTTCCAAGTCAACTACGACGGCTTTGTGAAAGAAGTCCCGGTCGGCAGCGATATCCTCATTGACGACGGCGAGATGCACCTCACCGTCACCGACAAAACGAAATCCACCCTCATCTGCACGGCCACCAACGACGGCCCCGTCAAAAACCGCAAGAGCGTCAACGTGCCCGGCATCAAGCTCAACATGCCCACCTTGACCGAAAAGGACGTCGATTTCATTCATTGGTCGACCGAAGTCGACATCGACTTTATCGCCCACTCCTTTGTTCGCAGCCGCGACGATGTCATGGCCATCCAGAGCATTCTCGACATGCGCAAGAGCCCCATCAAGATCATCGCTAAAATCGAAAACCGCGAAGGGGTCGACAACCTGGACTCCATCCTCGATGTGGCCCACAGCATCATGGTTGCCCGCGGCGACCTCGGCATCGAAATCCCCGCCGAAGAAGTGCCCATTATTCAGAAGCAAATGATCCGCACCTGCATCCAGCGCGTGAAACCCGTCATCACCGCCACCCAGATGCTGCACACCATGATCGACAACCCGCGCGCCACCCGCGCCGAGGTTTCCGATGTGGCCAACGCCATCTACGACGGCACCGACGCCATCATGCTCAGCGGCGAAACCGCCTACGGCAAATATGCCAATGAAGCAGTCGAAACCATGGCCAAAATTGCCCGCAACGTCGAAGAGCAGAAGCCCATGCTCAACTTCACGCTGCCGGTCCTCCAGCAGGAGCAGGAAATGATGCCGCGCAACCACCTGGCCAAATCGGCCGTGGCCATGGCCGCCGCGCTGCACTCCAAAGCCATTATCACCAGCACGAAGTCTGGCGACACCGCGCTGGTTTGCGCCTCCTATCGCGGCAAAACCCCGATTATTGCCGTCTCGGCCAATGCCCGGACGGTGCGCGAGCTGTCACTCAGCTACGGCGTGCATGCCGAACTGATCGACGTTCCGCAGACCCCCGATGAAGTGGTGAAGACCGCCCTGCAGAAACTGGTCGATGACAAAATCATCGGCCTCGAAGACGTCATTGTCTTCATCGGCGGCGGGCACATCTATTCGTCCCACACCAACTTCCTGCAGGTTGATTCGCCGGCGGTCCTGCTGCGGGACTAGTTTAACGTCTGCAGGCCGCCCATGTAAGGCCAGAGGGCTTCGGGCAGGGCGATGGAACCATCCGCGTTCTGGTTGTTTTCCAGGATGGCGATCACGAGGCGCGGCAAGGCCACCCCGGAACCATTGATGGTATGTACGAAGGCGAGCTTGCCGTCTTCATCGCGGTAGCGAATGTTGGCGCGGCGCGCCTGGTAGTCCTTGAAATTACTGCACGAGGACACCTCCAGCCACTTATCCTGCGCCGGTGCCCACAACTCGATGTCGTAGCACTTGGCGGCGCTGAAGCCGAGGTCGCCGGTGCACAGCTCGATCACCCGATAGTGCAACCCCAGCTTTTGCAAAACGCGCTCCGCGTCGAGCGTCAACTTTTCGTGCTCCTCTTCGGACGTTTCGGGCGTGGTGAACTTGACCATCTCCACCTTGTCGAACTGGTGGACGCGCAACAGGCCGCGGGTGTCCTTGCCTGCCGATCCGGCTTCGCGACGGAAGCAGGGGGTGTAGGCGGTGTGTAGGATCGGCAGTTCCTGATCGAGGATTTCGTTGCCATACATATTCGTTACGGGCACCTCGGCGGTTGGGATCGCGTAAAGCCCATCGAGCGGAACGGTGTACATATCCTCCGCAAATTTGGGCAGCTGGCCGGTGCCGGTCATCGCCGCCGCATTGCACATGAACGGCGGGGCCACTTCAATATAGCCATGCTCTTCGGTATGCAGATCGAGCATGAACTGGATCAGCGCGCGTTCCAGCTTGGCGCCCTTGCCGATAAACAGCGGAAAGCCCGAACCGGCAATCTTGGCCCCGCGTTCCAGGTCAAACAAGTTGAGCGACTGGCCCAGATCCCAATGCGCCACCGGCTCGAAATCCAACGTCTTCTTTTCGCCCCAGGAGCGGAGGACCGGATTGGCGCGTTCATCCTTCCCGATCGGCGTCGTGGCGGAAGGCAGGTTGGGCATGTAGCACAAGGCCTCGCGCAGCTGGGCATCGAGATCGCGCAGCTCGTCATCCATGGCCGTGATTTTATCGCCCATCTCCCGCACCTGCGCCTTGACCGCTTCCGGGTTTCCGCCCGCCTTGATCATCTGGCCGATGCTTTTGGACGTCTTGTTGCGCTCCGCCTTCAGCACTTCCGCTTCGGACACCCGTGCCCGGCGGCGGCTATCGAGCTCCAGCAAGGCATCCACATCGACCTCCGCATTGCGGTGGGTCATTGCAGCCTTTACGGCCGCGGCATTCTCACGAATAAAACGGATATCCAACATAGTTCCACCTCGGGTTAAAAAGAGTCGGTATTATTCGCCGATTCGCCCGAAGTTTGGAAGCTGGAATCCCGTTTTTTTCTTTCAGCCCCAACCAAACAGGTGTTACTTTTTAGCCACCAAAGAGCGCAAAGAACGCCAAACGCCGACCCCGGCCCTTTCTTTGTTTGCCTTGTGCTCTTTGGTGGCCAATAAACTTTATGTGAAAAGGGACATCTTATGAGTTCAGAGCAATGGTTCGAGCGGGCGAAAAAAGTGATTCCCGGCGGCGTGAACAGCCCGGTGCGCGCATTCAACGGCGTCGGCGGCACGCCCGTATATTTTAAATCCGGCAAGGGCGCCAAGGTGCAGACCGAAGACGGCACCGAACTGATCGATTTCTGCGGCTCGTGGGGTCCGCTCATTCTCGGCCATGCGCGCGACGAAATCGTCGAAGCCGTTTCCAAAGCGGCCGCCGACGGACTCAGCTTCGGCGCCAACACCGCCAAGGAAGCCGAGTTTGCCGAACTCGTCTGCTCGCTCGTTCCCGAAATGGACATGGTACGCCTCGTCAGCTCCGGCACCGAGGCCGTCATGACCGCCATCCGCCTGGCGCGCGGCTACACCGGCCGCCGCAAGATCGTCAAGTTCGATGGCTGCTACCACGGCCACAGCGACTACCTGCTCGTCGCCTCCGGCAGCGGCCTGCTCACCGGCGGGATCTCCTCGTCCGCCGGCGTTTCGCCCGCCGCCACCGAAGAGGTTTTCGTCGCGCCCTACAACGACCTCGCCGCCATTCAGGAAATCCTCAAAAATAACGGCGACGAAATCGCCGCCGTCATCGTCGAGCCCATCGCCGGCAACATGGGGCTGGTTGAGCCGGCCGCCGGCTTCCTCGAAGGTTTGCGCGAAGCCACCGCCGACTGCGGCGCCTTGCTTATTTTCGACGAAGTCATCAACGGCTTCCGCCTCGGGCCGACCACCTATGGCCATCTGGCCGGCATCGAGGCCGACCTCACCACCCTCGGAAAAATCATCGGCGGCGGCATGCCCATCGGCGCCCTCGGCGGCCGCACCGACATCATGTCGGCCCTCGCGCCGCTGGGCCCGGTCTACCAAGCCGGCACGCTCAGCGGCAACCCGGTCGCCGTCGCGGCCGGCATGAAAACGCTGGAGCTGCTGCGCGATGAAAATCCGTATCCCGGCTTGGCCGCACTCGGCCAGCAGCTCGCCGACGGCGTCAACCGCATCGCGGCGGAAAAAGGATTGGCCCTGCACTGCGCCCAGCGCGGCGGCATGTTCACCCCCTTCTTCCGCAAGGACCCCGTCCATAATCTCACCGATTCCAAGGCGTGCGATCAACAGGCCCATGCCCGCTATTTCCACCACATGCTCGACCACGGGTTCTACACCCCGCCCAGCGGTTTCGAAGTGGCCTTCGTTTCCGCGGCCCATACCGAGGAACACATCGACGCCTTCCTAGAGGCGTTTAATGGAGTTTAATCAGGAAGACTCGAAGAGCACGAAGAGGAATCAACTTCGTGAGCTTTAGCGAAGCGAGTGGTAAAAAAATATAGGAGCAGCCATGCACCAGTGGGATGTCAGCCCAACAGAAGCGGTCAAAATCCAGCGATCCCTGCAGGAGCATGTTTCGCTGAAGGATGATTTTGGCGAAATCAAAACCGTGGCCGGCGTGGATGTCGGCTTCGAGGAAAACAATACGGTGACGCGCGCGGCGGTAGCCGTGCTCGACTTTAAAACGCTGGAGCTCGTCGAGTCGTCCATTGTCCGCCGACCGACCCCCTTCCCCTATGTTCCCGGCTTGCTCTCCTTCCGCGAAATTCCGGCGGTGCTCGAAGCGATGCTCAAGCTCGACGCCGTCCCCGATCTTTTGCTGTGCGACGGCCAAGGCATCGCCCACCCGCGCCGCTTCGGCATCGCGGCGCACCTCGGCCTGCTGGTCGACATTCCGGCCATCGGCGTCGCGAAATCCCGCCTGACCGGTACGCACGACGAAGTGCCGTTGGCAAAGGGAAGCCACGTTCCGTTGATGGATAAAGAGGAACAAATCGGCGTCGTCCTGCGCACCCGCACCAACGTCAAGCCGCTCTACATCTCCCCCGGCCACCGCATTGGCATCGACTCCGCCTATGCATTCGTCCTGAAATGCACCACCAAATACCGCCTGCCCGAAACCACCCGCTGGGCCCACAAGCTCGCCTCAGGCGTGTAGCAGAATTTTGTCGACCTGGGCGACCTCGAAGATGCGGCGGGGCTTGGCGGCGAGATTGACGACGGACATGCCGATCCCGGCGGTTTGTATGGCTTTCTTCAGGAAAATGAGGAGGCCGAGGCCGGAGCTGTCGATGAAATCCAGTTGGGCGGCGTCAACCACCACGGCCTTGAGAGCGCCGTGCTTCTCGAGCTCGGAGAAAACAAAGTCGGTCTTCGGCTCAAAGGCGGGCAGCGCCAGCGTCAGCGCGCCTTCCGCGCAGACCACATTGCCGGCGAGGTGCTCGGTCAGGTTCCGGACCACTGCCTCCACTTCGGCCCGCCGGATGGCGGTGTCGAAATAGTCGGTTAAGCGGCAGGTTTCGAGCAGGCGGCGCACCCGGGGGCGAAGCGCGTAGAGGATGAGCCGCTGGCCGGACGCGCGGCGCATTTTGTTGATTTCCAGCAGCGCCCCCAGCTCGAGACTGTCGAGCCACGGCACGGCGTGCATGTCGAACAACACATTCTGGCCGGCCGCATCCCGGCCAAGCCGATCAATCAGCGCGCGGGCGGAGGCCTCGTTTTCCAGCCGCAGGAAATCTTCGGCAACGATGCCGAGCTGCGCCAGATACGCGAGATCGCTTTCCTCCAAGGAGGGAGCTGTGGCCGGCTTGTCAGACAGGTGGCGGATGCGCCGTAGCTTCTAGGTGGCGGAAAGCAAAAACCACAGATTGGCGCGGTAGCGGCCGAGCAGCCGACGGGGGTTGGAACGGCACGCCGTAGATCACTAGCGGAACTGATCGGTCCTTTCCCATGGCCGGGAATGCTAGCGCCACGCCGCCGGATTTTCAAGCCTTTCCACGGCCGGGGCAGCGCCCCCTTTTCCCACGCAAAGCGAGGCTTCCGTCAGGAAGCAGCAACCGAAGGGAGCGGCAATACCGGCTTGTGGGGCGCGGGTAAATCAGATAGTTTTCATCCTCTTTTTGCAAACTACGGGAACTGTCATGAATTGGATTTTAAAGAAGATTGTCGGCTCGAAGAACGAGCGCGACCTGAAAAAGATGCAGCCGCTGGTCGAGCAGATCAATGCCCTCGACGCAGAATACACGGCGCTGACCGACGAACAGCTGCAGGCCAAAACCGGCGAATTCCGCGAACGCCTGCAGAATGGCGCGGCGCTCGAAGACCTCGAAATGGAAGCCTTTGCGGTCGTGAAGAACGCCGCGCGCCGCCTGTGCGGAACGCAGGTCGAAGTCTTCGACCACCCGCTCGATTGGAACATGGTGCACTTCGATGTGCAGCTCATCGGCGGCATGGCGATCCATAAAGGTATGATCGCCGAGATGGCGACCGGCGAAGGTAAAACCCTCGTCGCGACGCTGCCGGTGTACCTCAACGCCCTGACGGGCAACGGCGTACACGTGGTCACCACGTCCGACTATCACTCAAAACGCGACTCCGAATGGATGGGCCATCTCTACAAATGGATGGGCCTGACCGTCGGCTGCCTGAAAAACATGATGCCGCCGCCCGAGCGGCGCGAAATGTATCTGCGCGACATCACCTACGGCACCAATTCCGAATTTGGCTTCGACTACCTGCGCGACAACATGGCCTACAGCCCGGATGACATGGTGCAGCAGAAAGGCCACCACTTTGCCATCGTCGACGAAATCGACTCGATCCTCATCGACGAAGCACGGACGCCGCTCATCATTTCCGGCCCGGCGCCCTACTCCTCCACGCAATACAGCGAGCTGCAGCCGGCCGCGGCCCGGTTGGTTCGCCGCCAGCGCGATCTTTGCACCCGCCTGCTCAAGGAGGCCAAGGATCTGCTGGAGCAAGGCGAAGACGAAGAAGCGTCGCTGAAGATGTACCAGGTCTTCGAGGGCATGCCGAAAAACAAGCAGCTCATGCATCTGATCGAGGATGTCAGAATCCGCAAGCTGCTGGAAAAAACACAGCTGCAGATGATGGGCGACATGCGCAAGGAGCAGGCCCGCGAGCTGCGGCAGGAACTCTTCTTCACGATCGATGAAAAGGGCCACGACGCCGGCCTGACCGATAAGGGTTGCGAGGAGCTCAACCCGAACGACCCGGAAATGTATGTCCTGCCCGACATGATTTCCGCCATGGCCGAACTCGACGGCGAAAACGATCTTTCCGCCGAAGAGATCATGGAACAGCGCCGCTCTATCCAGGAAGACTATGCCATGCGCAACGAGCGCATCCATGCGGTCGACCAGCTCATCCGCGCCTACAGCGTCTACGAAAAGGACGTCGACTACGTCGTGCAGGACAGCCAGGTGATGATCGTCGACGAACATACGGGCCGCCTCATGGCCGGCCGCCGCTGGAGCGATGGCCTGCACCAGGCCGTGGAAGCGAAGGAAGGCGTGAAGATCGAGCGCGAGACGCAGACCCTCGCCACCATCACCATCCAGAACTATTTCCGCATGTACGACAAGCTGTCGGGCATGACCGGCACCGCCGAAACCGAAGCCGCCGAGTTCCATCAGATCTACGGGCTCGACGTTATGGTGATCCCGACCAACCGCCCGGTGCGCCGGATCGACCTGAACGACCAGGTCTACAAGACCCAGCGCGAAAAGTTCCGCGCGGTGATCGACGAAGTGAAGGCCGCGCATGCGCGCAAGCAACCCGTGCTGGTCGGCACGGTGGCGGTGGAAACCTCCGAAGTCATCAGCCGCATGCTGCGCCGCGAAAACATTGTCCATAATGTATTGAACGCGAAGAACCACGCCCGCGAAGCGGAGATTGTTGCGAATGCCGGCCAGCCCGGCGCCGTCACGATTGCCACGAATATGGCCGGCCGCGGCACCGACATCAAACTGGGGCAAGGGGTCGTCTACCTGAAGAGCGAAGACGTCCAGTCGCAGATGTCGCTGGAAACCAAGATTGACGGCACCCCGCTCGGCAAGCTGCTCGAGGAAAAGCCCTGCGGCCTCTATGTGATCGCCTCCGAGCGCCACGAATCCCGCCGCATCGACCGCCAGCTGCGCGGCCGGTCCGCCCGGCAGGGCGATCCCGGCATCACCCGCTTCTATGTATCGCTGGAAGACAACCTGATGCGCCTGTTCGGTTCCGACCGGATCTCCGCCATCATGGAAAAGCTCGGCATCGAAGAGGGCGAAGTGCTGGAACACCCATGGCTGAACAAATCGATCGAAACTGCCCAGCGCCGGGTGGAGCAGCAAAACTTTGCCATGCGCAAACGCACGCTTGAATACGACGACGTGATGAATGCCCAGCGTACGGAAATCTACGGGTTCCGCTCCGAAGCACTGACCAGCGAAACCCCGCGCGAACAGCTTTACCTGGCGGTCGAGCACGCGGTGGCCAACCAGGCCCAGGCCGCGGTGTCCACCGGTAGCGAGGCGGGCTATAAGGAATTCATTGTCTGGGTCGACACCACCTTCCCGCTCGGCCTGCATGTGAATGATCTTCCCGAGGAAAAAACGGTCGACACCTTGACCGACCTGGTGGTCGAGCGCGTCAAGAAAGCCTACGAACTCAAGGCCAGCCACGAAGACCGCGAAGCCCTCCAACGCATGGAACGGCATTTAATCCTGCAGGCGCTCGACGAGCACTGGCAGGATTACCTGCGCAACATGGACAGTCTGCGCGAAGGCATCGGCCTGCAGGCCTACGGCCAGCGCGATCCGCTCATTGAATACAAGCGCGAAGCCTATAACCTGTTCATGGACTTGATGGACCGCATTTACGGCGAGATTTCCAATGCCATGTTCCGCTCGGCCACATCAGTCGGTGCCATGGAGGAATTCTTCCAGTCGCTGTCCGGCCTGCAGGTCCACAGCCAGGCTTCCGCCCTCACGGGCGCCACGGCACAAGCTGCGGCCACCATGCCGCAACAGCAGCAGGCCCCCATGGGCGCGCCGCCTCCGGGCATGGCCGCCCCCCAACCGGCCGTGCCCATCCGGAACGATGCGCCCAAGGTGGGCCGAAACGATCCCTGCCCCTGCGGCAGCGGCCGGAAATACAAGAAATGCTGCGGCTCCGAAAGCTAGCCACCCCCGGCGCGTGAACACAATCGATGCCATTCGCGACAGCCTTGAACGCCACGCTCTGATTCCCGCCGGCGCCAAGGTGGTGGTCGGCGTGTCGGGCGGCGCGGATTCGGTGGCGTTGTTGCATGCCCTGCATCAACTAAATATTCCGGTCACGGTGGCGCATCTCAACCACCGCTTGCGCGGCGCGGAGTCCGATGCCGACGAACAGTTTGTTCGCGAGCTGGCTAAAACACTCGGCCTTCCCGTGGCCGTCAAATCCGTCGAGGTCCAGGCCCTAGCCAACAGCGGCGGCCTGTCGCTCGAAATGGCGGCCCGGCAGGCGCGCCACGCTTTCTTCGCGGAATTCGGCGCCGCCGCCGTCGTCGCCCTGGCCCACCACGCCGATGACCAGGTCGAAACCTTTCTCTTAAAACTCGCGCGGGGGGCGGGCCCGGACGGGCTCGGGGGCATGCCGGCGGCCCGGCAAGTCGGGCCGCTGCGGTTGATCCGCCCCATGCTGGAGATTCCACGAACGGAAATTATCCGGTGGCTACAGGCCAATGGGTTCACCTGGCGGGACGATGCGAGCAACGCGGACCCAGCCTTTCTGCGCAACCGCGTGCGCCATACCATTCTGCCCCTGCTGGAACAGGAGCTGAACCCCGGTATCCGCGAAAGCATCCGGCGGACCATGGAGATTCTCCGCGCAGAAAATGCGTGGATGAAACAGATGCAGGGCAACTCGCAAACGCTCGCCGCCCGCCGCCGGCGCTTGCGGCAATGGTTGTTTGACCACGGCGCGGAAGACGCCGGCTTCGAGGCCGTAGAAAACATTCTCGCCGGGATCAATGCGGGCGAAGGAACCACGGTATTCGAGCTGAACGGCCAACAGCGCGTGGTGGTTGAGTACGGCGTCCCGCGCTTCGAAAACGACGGCGACCAGTCCGGCCGTCCGGACTGGCATCTGCAGATCGAGCACGGGACCGGCTGGCGGAAGGACGCTGGCCAATGCATCGGCCGCCTACCCGCGGAAGCCTCGTTCGACGCCAGCCAAATCGGCGATTCCCCGGTCGAGGTGCGCAGCGTTCGGCCGGGCGACCGCATGAAGCCGCGGGGCATGGCGGGCCGCCGCAAGCTGCAGGATATTTTAACCGACCAAAAGGTACCGCGCGCCCAACGCGCGTCGATCCCGGTGGTGGTTTGCCGCAATGAAATTATCTGGGTGCCCGGCTACCGCATTGCCCGCGGCTGGGAGGTTCACGGCGCCGCCGGAAAGGCGGTCCATGTGCGCATTGAACAAAAGCGGAACGACTGACTCCAAGTTTGTGTCCTTATCGTTGCAATTGCCCCCCTGCGGTGGTAATCATTGGCCTGTTTTTAAAGAAAGAAGTAATCATGGCAGAAAATAAATCACCGAAAGAAAACCCCTCAGGTAAACCAGAAAAAAAAGGGGCCCCGCCGATGCCGATGCGCGGGCTCGCCATTTCATTTCTGATGATGGCTGTGTTCCTGACCGTGCTCCACCTCTTTTCGAATTCCTCGAAAACCAGCGACGAAATCGACTATACCGACTTTGTGAACAAGGTGAAGGATGGCCGTGTTTCCCAGGTCGTGATCTCGCACGACGGCGCCGGCAACGAGTTTGTGACCGGCGAGTCGAAGGATCTGAACGAAGCCGGCACCACCCAGTTCCGGGCCGAAATTATTTTGACCGAAAAGCTGATGGAGTTGATGGAGGAAAACGGCGTCCACATCAAAAAGAAACGGCCGAAAACCATGCTGGTTTCCATTCTGGCCAACGTGGTGCCGCTCATCCTGATCTTTGGAATTATCTACTTTCTGTTTATCCGCCAGATGAAGAATGCCGGCCGCGGCGCCATGAGCTTCGGCAAAAGCCGCGCCAAGCTGATGACGCGGGACAAAAACAAGGTTACCTTCCAGCAGGTCGCCGGGGTCGACGAGGCCAAGGAAGAACTGCTGGAAGTCGTCGAATTCCTCAAGGATCCGGAGAAGTTCCAGAAGCTGGGCGGCAAGATGCCCAAGGGCGTTCTGCTCTCCGGCGCGCCGGGCACCGGCAAGACCCTGCTGGCCCGGGCCGTGGCGGGCGAAGCCGATGTGCCCTTCTTTACCATTAGCGGCTCCGACTTTGTGGAAATGTTCGTCGGCATTGGCGCCTCGCGCGTACGCGACATGTTTGAACAGGGCAAAAAAAACGCCCCGTGCATCATCTTCATCGACGAAATCGATGCGGTGGGCCGGAGCCGCTTCAGCGGGATTGGCGGCGGGCATGACGAACGCGAACAGACCTTGAATGCACTGCTCGTTGAAATGGATGGCTTTGACACGCAGGAAGGCATCATCATTCTGGCGGCCACCAACCGGCCCGACGTACTCGACTCCGCCCTGCTGCGGCCCGGCCGTTTCGACCGACAGGTGGTGGTCGACCTGCCCACGCTCGACGGCCGCGAACAGATCCTTAAAATCCATTCCCGCAACGTACGCCTGTCCGACCAGGTCGACTTGAGAAAATCGGCCCGCGGCACCCCCGGCTTTTCAGGAGCCGACCTCGCCAACCTGGTGAACGAGGGCGCCTTGCTCGCCTCGCGCCGCGGGGCCGACTATGTTGAACAGCAGGATATGGAAGAAGCCCGCGACAAGGTCATGTGGGGCAGCGAACGCCGCAGCCATGTGCTCGACCCCGATGAAAAGAAGCTGACAGCCTACCACGAAGCCGGCCACGCGATCGCGATGTACTGCACGCCGGAATGCGAGCCGATCCACAAGGTAACCATTATTCCCCGCGGCCGCGCGTTGGGCGCCACGATGTCGTTGCCAGAAAAGGATCGCTATACCCAGTCGCAAAAGCGTCTGGAAGCCGATCTGGTCTCGCTGATGGGCGGCCGCGCGGCGGAAGAGCTGATTTTCGGCGATGTGACGACCGGGGCGCATAACGATATTGAACGCGCAACGATAGTGGCCCGCGCCATGGTGTGTGAATATGGCATGAGCAAACTGCTCGGCCCGCAGAACCTTGGTTCGAACGACCAGCCGATCTTCCTCGGGCAGGGGATCAGCGGCTCGCAAACCTTCAGCGAAGACACCTCCAAGAAGATTGACCAGGAAGTGCTGCGGATCCTCACGGAGGCCTATGACAAAACCATGCAGATCCTGACGGATAAGCAGGAAACACTCGTCACGCTTTCCGAGCTGCTTATCGAGCGCGAGGTGCTCGATTTTAATGAGGTCGACTCCATCATGAAGACGGGCAAGTTGCCGGAAAAAACCTCCCCCGAGAAGGAAGAGCCTGCGCCCGCCGAGCTCGTTGCCAAACCGGAACCGGACGAGGGAAGCGCCCCGGCTTAAAGGTTTACATTTCAATGCCGCGCCGCTAGTCTATCGGCATGAAAAGAACGGGATTCATTTCTTTTATGCTGGCGTTGCTGGCTCTTGTTGGTTGCACAACGCCCTTCCGGCCGTGGAGTCTTAGCGAGCTGCGCGAAGGGATGGACCGCGAGCAGGTGGTGGCCATTCTCGGCGAGCCCGACGCTGTCGAGCAACAGGCTGACGCCTTATACCTTCACTACACCTACAACGAAAACTACAGCCCTTCGACCGCCGGTGTGAATACGGCTTTTGTGGATCTCGATCCGACCTTGCAGGAATTTGAGGCGCAGCAGAACCTTCAAGTCTACCATTATACCGTAAAGCTGGTGGATGGAAAAATGCAGGCCTATAAGGAACTGCAGGACGAACCTTCAGACGCCCCCCCATAAGGATTACTGCCCAAACTTTGGCAATAATTCATCGACGTAGGCATCATCCCGTGTTGGATCGTTCCGGGAGGAATTCCGACTTTTCCATTCCTTGTAGGGATCAACCCGCTGAAACCGGCTCGCCGAACCCGGTTGAGGGCTCAGGGGCTGCGCCCGAGGATCGCGGCGGGTCTGGTACGGGCTCTTATAGGGGGTCACTCCCCGCGAACGGTCTCGGGCTTCGGGTTCATCGGTGCGGTCGCGGGTCATTAGCCCCGGGAACGGACTAGGGAAACTGGCCGGATTTTCAGGCGTCTGGAACGTCCTTCTCTGAGGCAGGATAGAGCCAACGCCCCCGATGGCCCTGCGACTATCCAGCGGAACCCCAAACCTGCTACCCGGCCGCCCCCCTATAGAATCGGTTTTCCAGGCGCCCTGCTGCGTTTGCACCCGGGAATCGCGCGGATCAGCGAACCGCTCATAACGGCCTTTATGCCGGCGGGCGGGAGCCATCTCATCGCGCGCTTTGTACCACCTGCTTTCCCGCTGAAAGTCGCTATCGCGAGACGGGGCAAGATAGTTTTGAAGGGGTGATTGATCCCGTCTGGCGGCCTTTTCTTCCTGAACGTCTGGTTCCTCGGCCAGCAACCAATTGCGCTCCTTGGGGATCGGAATCCGGCGGCGCGGGGGCCGCGGCTTCCGTGAGCGCTGTTCCCGAGTCAGGTTTGCCGCCGGCTGTTTGAAACGCTCGGCTTCCGTGAGCGCTTCATCCTCGATTACATCCACGGGAACCAGTTCGTCGCTCTGGAATATACTGGAGTATTCGCGCAAATATTTGCGCATAATGCGCTGCTTGCGCGCCTCCATCGTTTCCTCCCGGCCGAAGGAGCAACACGGCCCCACCAAGGCGAAAATCAAAGCAATCTGGACGGTTCGTTTCATGATCGATAAACTAGTTCCCGTTTATAAGACACGTCAACGCCCGACTCCGTTTAAAGTGTGATCCCTAAAACGCGTCCCTCGAAGCCTATGACGCCGACGTATCGATCGCGTAGAGATAGCGTTTAATCTTTTGGGTGGTGGTTTTCTCGAACTCCGCGAAGCGGACCTGTATCTTGCGGGGCCGCTTATAGTCGGCGAGGGCCGCCAGTTGTTTCACCACATCGGTGCGCACCATCTCCACCAGATCCTGATCGCTCAACCGCGTTCCCTGGCGGTGCTCCAGCGAGTGGAACTGCTCCAGATCCGGGACGACCAGCAGCCCCACCTTTTCGCCGGCCTCCGTGTGGGGCTCGCGGTACCCCAGCGCAATGCATTCGAGGACATACGGGCTTCTGAGAACCTGCAGCTCGACCTCTTCCGGATAGATGTTTTTTCCTTCGCGGTTGACGATCAGGCTCTTTTTCCGGCCGCTAATGACGAGGTAGCCCTTTTCATCAAAGCACCCCAGATCGCCGGTATGGTACCAGCCGCCCTGCAACACCTGCCCGGTTGCTTCGGGATTATTGTAGTAGCCCTGCATCACATTGGGCCCGCGTGCAATAATTTCCCCAATCCCCTGCTCGTTCGGCTCGGCGATCTGGATTTCCACCCCCGCGATCGGCCGGCCCACCGTTCCAACCCGCGGTTTTCCGATGGGGTTGATGCTCAGCACCGGCGCGGTTTCCGTGATGCCGTAGCCCTCCACAATCGAGAAGCCCAACTTGGTCCAGGCCCGCAACGTCCCGCGGCTGATCGGCGCTCCGCCCGACACAATCAAGCGCAACTTTCCGCCTAAATTCCGGCGCACGGTCCAGCCCACCACCTTGGCCATGCCGCCTCGATACATGAGGTTGGCCAGCGCATTCGACCGGATGCCGACCAGAATACGGGCGAGCATTTTTTCGAGCAGCAAGGGAACCGCCAGCAACGCCGTCGGGGAGGTGGCGGCCATGTCGCGCGCTATCGTTTTAAGGTTTTCGACAAAGCTCACCTGACACTGGGCATAGGTGGGCATCAACAGCATGGTGGTGAAGGCAAACGAATGGTGCAACGGGAGAACCAGCATGAAGTTGTCCGACTGATCAACATCGATCGCTTCGATGATGCTTTCCACATTCGACAGGAAGTTGCGATGGGTCAGCACGGCGCCCTTTTGCCGGCCGGTCGTGCCGGACGTGTAGAGTAGCGACGCCGGGGCGTCTGCGGCCGGATTCATCCGGTCATACGCCGCGCCCTCGGCCAAGGCCGCCTCGGCGACCTGCTGCCGCAATGCATCGTAGGCGTGGTATTCCACCTTTTCCCCGGCCGGAAAACTGGAGGCATCGGCATTCAACACGATCACGGCCCGCAGTTCCGGCCGATGTCCGTTCATGCCGATGACCACCGGCAGGTTCTTCGCCATACAGAAGACCACCGCTACGCCGCAATCGTGGAAGATATGACCCACCTCCTGCTCGCGAAGCTTGGCATCCACCGGAACGGCCACGGCGCCCATGCCCACGATCCCGTAGTACAACTCGAACCATTCCGGCGAGTTTTCGCAATAGATCGCCACGCGGTCGCCCGGCGAAACACCCCGCTGCGCCAACATTTCTGCCACACGCCGGGTTCGTTCATGCAACTGCGCGTACGTGGTGGTTTGCCACGTGCCGTTCCGTTTAAACTTCAGCGCCACCCGGTCCGGGCTTTCTTGGGCCGCACGGTCCAGGGAATCTTTGATCGTCATGTCCATCCTCCCGTCGAAGACGGCCGATTCTGACATACCTCACGCCACTCAACAACCGGTTTTCCGCGGCAGGACCGGGCGCGCATCTACGCGAAAACCCAGCCCTTCGACTGGAAGGCCTCGTCGAACACCGCCGGCGCAATCGGCCGCCCGTTGCGGGTCAGCACACCGGTCACCTGGGCCTCGAGAATGAGTTGGCCGTCATCCTTCCGAACGAGGGCCTGGTCGAAAACAAACCGGAGCCGGCCCTGCTTATGCAGGCCGAGCTTAACGATGAAGACATCGCGGGGTTTAAGCGCCAGCTTGTAGTCCATTTCGATGCGGATCACGACGGCGTGGATCCCGTCACTGCAGAGCTGTTCGAAGTTGAGACCGATGTCATGCAGGAACTCATGGCGGGCGTGTTCGAGATAGTTTTGATAGACGGCATTGTTGACGATCCCTTGCAGGTCGCATTCGTAGTCGCGCACCACCATCTCATGTTCGAACACATAATCCATTTCAGTGGCCGCCCTTGTTGTTGCGCGGGTTGTCCTGGACGGAACGGTAGAACCGCCCCAGCTTTTTATCCTGGTCGCGCTTTTGCAAGGCGGCCTGTTCATGGAAGGCGGCCTCTTTCATGAGGCGGACATAGTTGTTGAAGCGCGCGGCCGCAAGGTCCCCGCGCTCGACGGCGGCGGCCACGGCGCAGCCGGGCGTCGTCACATGCGAGCAGTCGTTAAAGCGGCACTGGGCGGCGAGCGCGGTAATATCGTCGAACGTTTCGTCAATGCCTTCGGCCACATCCATGTTGCCGAGTTCGCGCATACCGGGGGTATCGACCACCAAGGCGCCATGATCGAGGGTGATCAGCTCGCGCCAGGTGGTGGAGTGCACCCCTTTGCCATCGCTTTCGCGAACCGGCAGCGTAAAGAGATAGTCCTCCTCGCCGAGCAGCTTGTTGAGCAGCGAAGTCTTCCCCACCCCGGAGGTTCCGATGACGCAATAGGTGCGCCCCGCCGCAAAGAGCTCCATCACTTCATCCAGACCTGCATTATCGACATTGCTGAAGGCGTAGAGCCGGACGCCGGGCATGCGCGCCTGCACCTCGGCCATCTTTTGGTCCAGCTGTTCGGGCGCGAGCAGATCGCTTTTGCTCAGCAGGACGACGGGTTCGATGCCACTTTCATTGACCATCACCAGATAGCGCTCCAACCGCTGAAGATTGTAGCCGGGGCCGACGGTCTGCATGATGAAGGCGGTGTCGATGTTCGCCGCAATGAGCTGGTAGCGGTAGGTGCGCCCGGCGGTCTTGCGCTTCAACGCGGACTGCCGGTTGAGTACGCGGCGGATCGTGCCGAAATTTTCATCGTCGAAATCCTTCACCAGCACCCAGTCGCCCACGGTGGGATAGTCGAGCTTGGACTTGGCTTGGTGGCGCATCCGGCCGGTCATCTTGGCGGAGCGGGTTTCCGTCCCGTCGGAGACCTCGCATTCCCCCTTGTGGATCGCGATGACGCGCACCACCTTCAGATTCGCTTCCGTCTTTGGATCGATCTGTTCGCTGAACCATGCGCTATAGCCAAATTCCTCGAGTGTCATTCCAGTCTCCCGTGTGATCGGGAAACTTCTACCATGAAACGGGGCCCGCGCAACACAAGAAAAAACCCCTCCCGTGCGGCCCGAACCAACGGGCCGTAACCAAAGATCCTCGAACCATCGCTTTGCAGAAAAACCGCTTTAGCTGGCAACCTTATGGGGGGCGAATTCCACGACAACATCTTCGCCATAATATTCCTTGGCTTCCTGTTCCAGTCGCGATCGCACTTCTTCCCTGGTTTCGCCGGTATATGGCTCCAGTCCCGGAAGGCTGCCCACAAATCCCTTGGACTCGTCCTCGCGGATGTGTCCCTCGGAAAGCTGCATGCCGTGCAAGGGATGAACAACGATTTCCTCTTCTCTGTAGTTACTCTTCATAACCAGTACCCTCTAAAGGGTATATATGCCAGAAGCCCTGATTTTTCAATCTTATTCAGCGCCTTCTTCGGGAAGATAAAATAGCAACGAATCTAAATCGTTCGGGGCTGCCATTGCAGGGCTGATGGCCTTCTGATGTAGCCGGGATCGGTGATCCCGGAACGGTAGACGGCGGCGCCGAATCCGGCGCGGGATCGCCGATCCCACCTACAACGATCGGGCATTCGTTGCAGATCCATTTCGCGCGCACTGTGGAGGGGCCGAGGCCTCTCTGCCCGGTCGACGGAACGTCGGCCCGCGGTGTGCGCGGAACGGTGCGCGGAGGTCGCAGAGGCCTGCGCCCCTCCAATTCGAGCGCCCTTAACCGGGAAGGGCAACTGGCAACGAATTCAAATCGTCCGGGGCTGGAGGAGGAACCACAGATAAACACCGATGGACTCGGATTTTTTTACCTTTTTAATCATCAATCCATCCGCGTTCATTCGTGGTTCAAACTCCCCGTCTTCCCCGCCGGGCCCATTCGTTGCTGATCCATTTCGCGCGCGAGGGGCAGACGTTAGTAGTCCCACCACAGGTTGAGGGTGTAGGACTTGGCCGTTTTAGCTTTTCCGTTTGCATCCTTATAGGTGTGGGGGCGCTTGGGCATCGGCCAGTAATAGCCGACATAGGGCTGGCCAACGGACGCGCCAGCAGTCACGCAGCCCATCAGATAAAACACCTCGCCTTCGAGGTCTTTGATCAAAAAGGCATTCTGGTCGATTTTGAAAATGTTCCCTTGGAAGATGGCGCGGCCAGGCACCTGCTTCTTGCGGAGATTGAAGGCCTTGATCGCTTCCGCCCAGGCCCGCTCCACCGGCTCGTTGTTATCGATGGCGCTATCGAGCTTATATTGCAGATAGCGCAGGGAATGGGCATCGACCATGCTGAGCCGGCCCTTGCATTCCGTGCAGGCCGGATCCTTCTCGGCACTGCAGTCGGCGCACGGGATCGTGAAATCGGATAGCTTGATGGTCCTGCCCAGCCGGGGCGTGGTCTTCGCCAGATGCTTGAGGTGCAGTCCGGCCTTTTCATACTCGCCGCCAATCAGGTTCTGGATGATGGCGTTGAGGTCATCCTTCGGCGCGCCCAGTATCGGGATCCCGAAAAAATCGTTGGCGCCGTAGGTCGACACCACGGTCGCCAAGGCCATAACCAGGAGGGTTGCTTTTCGAAATCTGTTCATAGGTCGCTCTTTCAACCAGACGTCGTTCCCGCCGACTGGATGTTCATGTTTCGGAGGGGTGGAACTATGGCAGAAAGCTCCGCCGTTGGCCTTTGTTTTTTTTACCCCATTTAAGGCCCGGAAGCCACAACCCGCCCTTCGCGTTCAACCGCACCGACTACGCCGACCCCGAAATCATCCGCATTGCCCTCGCCGAGCACCGCATCATCCTCACCCGCGACCGGCGGATGCTCTTCCACCGCTGCATCACCCACGCCCGCTGGCTGCATTCCACCAACTCGGAGCAACAGGCCCGCGAAGTGGTTCAACGCTTCCAGCTCGAAAACGCCATCCGGCGCTTCCGGCGCTGCCCGGCCTGCAACGGCCTAGTTCAAGCAGTTGCCAAAGCG
>Ga0208879_1000216_pt1 | contig 61798 bp, 47 predicted proteins | sample Knorr_S15_td_Bot_FD_185605 | JGI IMG/M metagenome (GOLD analysis project Ga0208879, IMG submission 185605) | Marine microbial communities from Southern Atlantic Ocean transect - Knorr_S15_td_Bottom_ad_5009_LV_A (SPAdes) (version 2) | ecosystem: Environmental > Aquatic > Marine > Oceanic | place... | reverse complement strand
CATCCAAATCCGAACGGCCTTCCTCCTGAGGCCGAACATCGTGGCGACATATACGGGCATTCTCTCGTAGTACGTTCTGGACCAGGAAATCGTTTGATTCTCTTAGTCGGCTTGCTCGGCAAAGCCTATTGTCTCCATTATTGCATAATACCACAGCCTTTCACTCACAATCAAGTTGTCTGTATTCTTCCTCTTGGACCACAAGCACCTGACAGAGGTCTCTGCCCGAAGGGGTGCAAAGGTCGGCCTTACCGATGAACAATGAACCGTTAGGTAATAACCGAGAAGAGCACTCACGGTTTCATGCCAAGCGATAGCGGTAGCGAGTTGCAACACCCGCGGCGTAATCTCGGTAACCGCTGTCGCTCTCAGGCCGAGAAGTTCGTCAAACTTGCACGCAAAGACCCCGAGCGGATGATTGAGAATCTGCAATGGGGTGAGCAGAATGCCCGCCAAGCCATTCTTCACGATTTCACCGATGAGAGAAATTGGCATACTCTGGCACACATCAAGAAATTGCTCGGGGATGGCGAGGGCATGTATCGCGTCCTCAACGAAGTTTTTACTATTCTCGGTCGTGAGGCGAAAAAGCTTGAGCAATTGGAACAGGTGAACATGTTAGAGGTCGGAGTTGAGTTATTGGCCGCCTCCCTGACCGCCGACCCCCTCGATGCAGACCATTGGTGGGAGATTGGGCAGTCCGGTGACATGGTTGGTTATCTCGAAGATTTTGCTGCCCGCTGCAGGCACCTGGACTTTCGCGACCAACGCGCCAACATCATCTTTGGTCGGCGCTTGGAAAGAGTCTTGAAATCGGGCCGAGATGACCTGTTTATAGAATTGGTTCAACATCTGTTGGCACACCGTCCCGGCAATCATGAATTGTGGCTTGAGCTGGGCAGATTACACGAGAAGAGGAGTGAATGGGAAAGGGCCTGGTTGTGCTATGACCACGTGCAACAACTACTACCTCAGTCCCCGGTTCGCGATTCATTCAGAGAGAGATTGATACAGCGAATGGATGGTGAGTGGAAAAGTCCAGGCCTGGACACCAGAAATGAATTCCTGCTCAGGATGCAGGTATTGGCCGAGTCTGCCTCAAGTGAAGATACAGAGCCGGCCAGCGAAGTGGGGTTAGGTGCTGATGGAGCCGATTCTGGGATTGGCCTTGCAAAGGTCGATGTAGATGAATTGGAATTAAGGGATCTTCTTTCTACCGAGGATTACGCCGCGGCATTCTTCCTCGCCAGAAGACTCGTTGCCACCGGTGAGGGGTGGGCTGCTCCCTATCTTGAGCAAGCACGTGATGGTCTGCAAATTGACGAAGATTAATCACTTGAATCCACATCGGACAATGTCATCATCGAAGTTAGTCGGTGCTGCCATGTGGAACTTTCATCGCCATCTACCACCTGCATTATTGCCGCTATGAGAAAGGCATCATCAATCGACTCGGGGGATTTGAACAAGTCGCTGAGTTCAGTGATTTCACCGAGAATCAATGCTGCCGAAAGCAATCCCATCAAATCCTGACGGGAATCACCGCCGACTTCTCCGTCCCATAATTCCAGACAACGATGAAATACCGAACTATATTCATCAGTGGTCACCAAAGGTTCGGTTGAATCTTCTCCCGCGCCACGAGGTGTAGCCTGTTCTACCTGTGATTTCATTCCTTGGGCATCGTCGTCGAGTGACTCGGCACCGATGGCGAGAAATGTCGTTCCACCAGCCCATGCCAAATCGGTCAGTCCGGATTCATCGGCCAGGGTGAAGGCGACCCATGAATGCCGCAACGCCGCATCATATTGGCCCAAATGAGCGTATAATTGCGCCGCGCCATAGCGTGAAAATGCAATGGTTTCCGCAACATGCTCACCGTTTCGGGGTATTTCGGAATACACCTGTAGCGCCATCAGGGGCTCGTCTACCAAGACGTGGAAAGCAGCTTTATTCAGTAGTGAAATATCGTGGTCTCGCCCGGCCTTTGATACCGACTTCAATCGAGTTTCAGCCCAGGTCAGATCATCTCGTGCCGCCTCGAGCTCACCACATTCAATCTGTGCCAATCCCCGCTCCATACGCAACCGACCCTCTAAGGATAGATTACGTGATTCGGGATTTCTTGCCAGTTTCAATGCCGAATCTACCTGTAGCAGTAATTCATTCGCCTCGACCCCCTCCAGACGACTCCTGGTAATCGCCAGAGTTGCCGCTTCCACCCGATCCAGTTCCGCCTCCAGCAGGGACAGTAATTCCACCTCTCCGCTGGCGAATGCCTGCTCGCAGTGCGCCAGCCAAGACTCACCCCAACCATCCTCGTCGCGCCACTTGCACAACTGCCCCAGAGACACTGGTCTCTCAGCACTCCAACGGCCGATCAGCACGGTGGTCGATTTCCTCATTTCAATCCGTCCGCACAACCCCTGATAATGAGTGGATGAAAGCTGACTCGGCGGCGATTCGGTCGGTTTCTCCCGACCACCCCGCAGCACCGTCATGGCCGCCACCTTCACCACCTAGTTTTTCGGCTATACCTGCCATGATCTCACCTAGGTGGACGCCACTTGAAGTCGCATTTCTCGTCGCTCTGGCGGATAGCCGTGTAACCCCGTCGCGGTGGCGTGAGACCAGTGCGATCTCGGCACCAGCGACGAGTAGGACCTTGCCCATCCGTCCCTCGGAGGTACTCACATTTGTGTGCATCAGTTGCCATGTTCCTGCGGTCGAGTGTTTCACCCGTGATAATCCAGCCGCCATAGCACCACGGTCAGAATCGGTCAAATCATCCCTCTCTATCAGTTCGACAAAACTGGCGTAATCGATTTCACCGCCTTCGAGCATTTTTGCACCATCTCGCAAAGCCGGCCCATCAGCATGACGAAATCTCCCAGTATCGGTTATCAATCCCGCGAGTAAGAGCCTCCTGACAGGACCGGAAAGGGCTGAGGGGCAATATTCCTGCAGATATGCAAAGATGATTTGCGTCGTCGCCCGCATAGCCCAGCGGATTTCCAAATCCGGCTCGTCTAGATTCCAGCCACTGGTCGAATGATGGTCGATGACACAGATTGGAATGCCGCTGGGCAACTCAATACCCAGTTGCCCCGGAGATGCGGCATCGACGCAAATCACCCCTCCTATTTTACGCGGTAATGTCGGCCTTTTTTTGTCGATATATCGAAACGGGGCATCGAGTTCTTCGGCAACTCGCTTCGCCACTTTATCACGATGTAGTCCACAGGCCATACCATTCGGTATTGCCGCGGCGAGTGCAATCGCCGAACCGACGGTGTCCATATCGCCGTTTTCCCCACATAATATGGGAACTGCGCCTGCGGCACTGACTTTTTTTATCCAGGCATCCAATGCTGCCAAGTCATCTTGCCGCTCGGCATTCATTACTTACCCTCGAACTCTTTTGCCAACTTTTCATAGTTATGGCGTAATTCACTCTCACGCTTAGACAATTGGGAAAGTGCCTTAGATATCTTGTTCTTGGTCGACTTCAATTCAACCAGCAGCGATCCTCGGTCGGCTACTTCGGCAAGAATCGCTCCCGATTGCTGATATAGACCCATCTGCGCATCTTGGTTCGTCACCAGTTCGATGGTCGATTCCAGTTCACTCTCTTGGTTCCTCAGGGTGGCGGATTGTTGAACCACAATTTGTAGTTCCTGGACCAATATCTGAAATTTCTGTTGCTCTACCATCCGCTCACCATACCCTCTCACTTGCCGGTACTTGATGAACCCTTGGCGAGATGCGATAGTACCGACGCGGCAGCCTCGAGTGAACGCATTCTGGTATTCCAGAATGCACGGAGATTGCGCGCCGTACTCTCATTCAAACAGACCGAATAGCTACCATTCCCATCCGGTCCATCAACCTCAACTTCACTAGACAGGCTAGCTATCAACGACTCGATTTGAGGATGGTTGAGAATGAGGGTTGCTCGCCAGGCCAGATGGCCAGCAGAGGTCAGGGGAATCACTCCTCTTCGTCTTCTGCTTCAGCGATTGAACGTTCATATTCAAGTGCCGCTTGACTGGCGATGTAAGCCATATCGGCAGAGGTGGCACCCGAAACCGCCCGGCGGGCGATACGGAGGTTTGCATCGCTGGCACGAGTGAAGGGTTCCCATGCTCCTCCGGCAAAGGTATGATTACACTTTCCACATGACCAGATGCCGACGGAAACGCGGGCTACCTTTGGGTAATGACAAACCGGGCAGGTGTACTTCTTGTTCTTCTTGCGCAGAACCTTGCCGACGTTACTGCGTACGCTTACACCATACCTAGCGCCGAATCTAGCGGTGATGCCGGTTTTGCTAGTCCTCTTGCTCATTCTTATTCCACCTTTGAGTCTACCAGTTCACGGAGTTCGCCACATCGAGTAGCGCATACATCGAGTATTTCGGATAATTCCGCCGCGGTGAATGTGCCCTTTAACCCCTTCTGCATCGAATGCATATTACCGTTATCACCCAGGGTGATGGATAATCTCTCAGCGCCGCCGAGTTCCTCCTCCTCATCAGCATCGTAAACATAACGACCGCCGACCCGGGTGAAGGTACAGATGATGGGGGTCAGAGCGACCGCCAATTTGTAATCCTCGCCGACGTCATATCGTGCCGCAGGCACGGTGGCATTCCGTAACGCGGCTATTGCCGCCAATCCGGCAGCATCGAAGATATTACCACAGTCGGAGATCACGTGAATGTCGATTATGACCATCCACGCACTCTCACCAGGGACTATACACAGTGCATCCATATCGATGCATCCACTCTCACGGATGCCTCGGTCGACAACCCGGCCAAGTTCAATGGATTCAGGACTTGGTGGCCCTGGTTCGTATTTACGGTGAGCGACCGGGCGAAGTTCAGCGCCACACATCAGAGAACCGCTGGTCGGGCGGTCGGAATATGGCTCTCGGAGTTCAAATTTCACTCCGACATAAACGATGGTATCCCCCCATACAACCTTAGCCGATCCGTCGGCATTGTACAGACAATCGACCTCTAGTTCAACCTCGCGTCCCTGCCATTGTCCGCGACCGGAAATACGCTCATCATCCGCAGCCAGATTAGCGAGGTACTGTCGTAGCAATTGTGGTACTACTTGACTTGCCATCACTCATCACCTCCCTCATAGCGGGCGCGCAATGCCGCTTCCATGATGTCGTGCATCTCGGCTGCGGCGGCGAAGTTGTAATCCATGGCCTGTTGTAATTCTTCCATCGACAGGTCACCGTCCATCTGCATGAAAGCGATTTCACCGGTGGTCGGCATGATTCCCATCGGCAGGTCGGCCTGACCATAATTATCCTCGGCCTTGTCCAAATCCAAAACCACGGTATCCTCGACCTTACCACTGGCAACGCCTACTATCATGCCTCGCATCGGAATTCCAGCATCGGCCAGAGCAACCGATGCGGCGGTGAGTCCAGCACATCGTGTGCCGGCTTCAGCGGATAGGATTTCAATCTCGATGCGTATCTTTGAGCGTGGATAACGCTCGACCATCACCGTCGAGGCGAAAGCCTCGGCAGTGACCTTGCTGATTTCTCGACTACGGCGATTGAATCCGGGACGGATGCGGTCGGAAGTCGAGAATGGAGCCATGTTGTAGCGGACATCGATGACCGCTTGGTCCTGTAACTGTATTTTTCGTGGGTGGGCTTCCATCGGTCCGTAAACCGCACAGACCACCTCATTCAAGCCGTGCCTGACCCAGGCCGAGCCATCGGCTGCAGGAATAACTCCTGCCTTGATTTCGACCGGACGAGATTCATCGATTGAACGGCCATCCAGACGGCTACCGTCATCGTTGAGAAGTTTGACATCACCATATCCTCCCATCAGACCTCACCCCCAGCCAGACACGCCGTGAGACGTGATTCCAAACCGGAACGATGTCCGGTCATTGTGATTACGTTGATAGCCTGCACCGCCATACGAATCCCAGCGGTATCACCATCTATCCATACCCTTCCGTTCTCGGCTACAATGATGCGGCAATCGCTCGCTTCTTTGATGCTCTGAATGGTGGCGCCATTCTCACCGCGCAGGTTAGGAATCTGTTGTACCGGGATGCTGACTATGCGGCCTTCGGATATCTTACGCAGGCCAACACCTTTCATGGTGCAGACCACACTGTGCGACTCATCGACCTCTTGGGCTCGGGCAAGTACGGCCTCACCGACATCCATATGGTTGCGGGCATCGCCGAACTCGACCTTCCAAGGTGCCAGCGACATCGGCAATAGGGCGTTGAATGGACCGGCTACATCGAGAAACCACAGATTGCTCAGCACTGCTTCGACATATCCTATCACCAAATCACCGGAACGCGGCATGTAGGTAGCATTTATCGGCTGTACATGCAAGGTTCCTTCGTTGTTGTTCAGGGTTCCCAATCGGGTGGCTATATGCCCGTCTGTGCTCTTGATGATACCACAGCCGGGATTCAGGTTGGCATGGTCTGAAATGACCTCACCAGGAATTACCAGGCGCGGCTCGGCGCCTTTCTGATTTCCTTTCATTTATGTTTCCTCAGCGGCGCCGACCCGACACCCCTTCATAAGGCAACCCCCCTGCCCATGGAGCAGTGTATCACAATTCTTTCACTACCAGTTCGGAGTCACACTTGGCAACCCTACCAATCATATCCGCCTTCATCGCCGCAGGAACCTCGACCACACAGGCCCAATCACCATTGGATAACCATTCCTCTTTCTGCATATATTCACGTAATAATTGGCTCACTGAGCCATAACTCTTGCCAGTTATTCGGAATGCGAGGCGACAGGTCTCAAAGGATAATGGAATCAACGGCCGTAGAATTTCAATCACATCCTTGACCTGAGAATCCACTGATTTGAATGGGTCGACGGCATAACGAGATTCATCCAAGGCTAATTCAATACGCCGGCGGGGATGAGGCAACTTTGTCTTCGGGTCGACCGCGTTCGAAGCCACATGGTGAATAATTGCCTGGCGTTTACTATCGACGATTGCTTTGCGTTGGTTGGTGGTCAGTTGAATCGAACCCTTCTCGAGAATCATCTTGGTGATCACCAACAGGTCTTGGGAGCCGAAGGTGTTGTCAATTGCCTCTGCGGTCGGCCTCTCGCCATCCTTGGCATCATGGAACACATCTTCGATCGCCAATAAATCACCGAGTTCAACATTTTCGGGATTGCTTTTCCAATCATCTACCAAGTCGGGATCGACCAAAATCTCGTAGCGTTTGCCACCACGTTCCATTCTCGCTAATACCGCATCGTCTAGACTTACCAATATCCCCGCTCCCTCATCTCAAACAGACCAGAGATAAGGCACCCTATGTGCTTGACGCTCGGGCGTCCACTCTAACTACGGCCTGAAAGTGAGGGAGACCGGCCATTAAGAAGCAATACGTATGTCTCTCCGTACGAGCCTTTAACCATTATCGCTTTTATCGGGATTCTTACCTCAGGAATATTGCTTCTTACTGTACTTCGCACTTCTTCGTCACTCTGTGACTCGGAAGTGCTCACCATCCGGTTCAGAAGTTCGGCGACGTGCGGCCTTCGGAGGAATGGTTCGCCTGGGTTGGTAATGAATCCTACGCGTTACCCTGTCAAGCGAGTCACAAACGCTCATCTGAAACTCTCTGTTACGTATTTGTCGAATCGGGATACCGAAATGCTTCCAGAGAAGTTTACTCTTCGCTTTGCCCTCGCGGTGCTTGAGCTCTGAATATTTGTCCACGAATAATAGTGAAGGGTACGAACACTCAAGCAGTATCATCTTCAAGCGGCTTCAATTTGTCGATGTGGGCGATGACTTCAGATCTAGAAAGGCCACGATACCCATCACCATCGATGATGGAGATTTCAATAGCCTCGCGGTTCAATGCCGCATCGAGGCTGTTGCGAAGAGCTTCAAGACCGAGTTTCACCCCTGCATTCAAGGTCATCCCGGCCTTCCAGTTATCCTCAAAGTAATCTACCACCGTCGTCCTTCCGGTGCCGATTGCCCCGGCGTGGTATGATTGGTAAGCACCGGATGGGTCGGTCTCAAACAGGTGAATCTCACCATCTTCCACACCCCCGATCAACAATGCGGTCCCGTATGGTCTAGCGCCTCCATACTGGGTGAAAGACTGCTTGAAATCACAGATTTTCTTAGCCAAAGTATCTACCGGAATCGGTGCTGCATAAGTGATTCGATTGATTTGGCACTCGACTCGTGCTCGATCCACCAGTTGTCTGGCATCGGCGACCAAGCCCGAGGTTGCAAAACCGATATGATCATCGATTTTGAACATCTTCTCTATGCTTTCGGGTATTATCAGGCGACTGGCAATTCTCTTATCACAGATGAGAATGACACCATCACGGAATTTAAGGCCGGCGGTGGTGGTACCCCGCTTGACCGATTCACGGGCGTATTCGACTTGGAAAAGACGTCCGTCTGGGCTGAACATGGTAATGCTGTGGTCGTATCCTCTTCCGCTCGGTTGCACATCAATCCCTCGATGTACCGTTCCTGCGATGGGGTCTTATCAATCTATGTGGAGAGTCTGTAGATTGAAAGGATAAGCAAGCATTTCATGGTGCGGCCGACTGGGATGGACAATGCGTGTACTGATTCTGTCCTCAGGTGGTAAGGACTCGTCTCTGGCTTCTTGGTGGGCAATGTGTCGCGGCTGGGAGGTGGTGGCACTTGTCACCGTTTCGATATCGGGTGAAGACTCGTTGATGTTCCAACTACAAGGAACAGATTTGGCACAATTGCAGGCCGAAGCGCAGGGGGTTGGCTGGATACGGATTGAGGTTTCGGGGGTTCCGGAGCAGGAGATTGATGAACTCGAGCAGGCTTTACGACCAATTATTTCTGGACTACAGGGTGTTGCCCCGGTAGTTGGGGGGAATGAAAACCCCGGTGCGATCGACGCGATTGTCAGCGGTGCTTTGGCCAGCGAATATCAGCGCCGACGTATCGAGAGAATGGCCGAGCGCTTGGGAATAATCTCCTACACTCCACTTTGGCACCACGAACCTTCCTCGCACATGCAGAAATTGATTGATAACGGCTTTCAAATAATGATTATCTCGGCCTCTGCAGATGGCCTGACAGAGGAATGGTTAGGGCTGGTACTGGATGAACAATCCTTGCACAGACTTGAATCCTTGGCATTGAAATATAGATTCTCAGTAGATGGCGAAGGAGGGGAATACGAAACCATCGTCATCGCCGGACCGCATATGAATCGGCGCATTGAAATCTCCGGCCACCCGGTTTGGCATGGGGGTCGCGGCGAATTCCAAATCACTTCGGCAGAGTTGCGGTGACCTCGGATTTGAATTCCCAGAACCAGTAAGTGAGAGTAGTTTCACCAGTGCTGGCAGTGTGCAATGGCTGGGTGATATTCCCGAAAGCATGATGTTTGATGGACGGTGGCCTACAACCGAGGGGGAGGGATTCGTGCGCTTCTGTCCATTGGACTACCGCTATGGCTGTGATGATTTCAAAATCATCTGGTCGGAAGAGGGTCGCCACGCCCGTCAACTCGAAGTCGAGAGAGCCCTGATATGGGCGCATATGAAACTCGGTCGTGTCAGTGAATCCGACTACAAAGCGGTTGCCGCTATCGCCAACCCCGAATCGGTGACCGTCCAGCGGGTTAGCGAGATTGAAGCCGAGACCAAGCACGACATCATGGCGCTGACCAAGGCGATGGCTGAAGCCGCCGGTGAAGCCGGTTGGTGTATTCATCTCGGGGCGACCAGTAACGACATAGTCGATACTGCGGTCGGATTGCAATTACGTGACAGCATGGTGATGTTACGACAACGGGTATGCGAGTCAATGGCGGTGATGGCCGATTTGGCAGAGCGCGAGCGCGACACGGTGATGCTGGGCCGCACCCATGGTCAAGCCGCGGTGCCCATCACCTTCGGATTGAAGGTGGCGGTATGGCTCGATGAGATGCGGCGTCACCTTATTCGTCTCGATGAATCTTCACATCGGATAGCGGTCGGAAAGTTCCTCGGCGCGGTGGGAACCGGCGCCGCACAAGGTGAGAATGCCCGTGAACTGCAGAATCTGATCCTCACCCATTTGGGACTTGGTATACCTCTGGTCACAACCCAGGTCGTCGGGCGCGACCGCTACGTCGAATACATGTCGTGGCTGGCCAATGTGGCGACAACCTGTGAGAAGATACTGCAGGAGATTCGCAACCTCCAACGCTCGGAAATCAGCGAAGCCGGAGAAGGATTCGACAAAGCCAAACAGGTAGGCTCCTCTACCATGGCGCACAAGCGAAATCCGATAATAAGTGAGAATGCCTGCGGCCTGGCCCGAGTGGTGCGCTCATTCATCATTCCTACCTATGAGAATGCCCTGTTATGGCACGAGCGTGACCTGGCGAATTCCAGCAGTGAGAGATTCACCCTTTCGCACGCTTCCTCACTGCTCGAAGATGTCGTCGCCAAGACCACCAAAGTACTGAGTAATCTATGGGTTGATGGTGCCCGAATGCTGAAGAATATCCACAGCCAAAAGGGTTTGGTGATGGCGGAAAAGGTGATGATTTCCCTAGTCGATTCCGGGGTTCCCAGAGATGAGGCGCACGAGGTATTGAGAGAGGCTTCGATGACCTGTATCGAGAGTGGTGAGGAATTGATCGATGTGTGTTCGCGAACCCCGGCGATAACCACGGCTTTCACCGCCGAGGAACTGGAAGGTCTGTTCGACCCGATGAACCACCTCGGGGTGTCGGGTGAATTGGTCGATGAAGCAGTTGCTGTAGCCCGTCAAGTGATTTCCGATTAGACTTCATCAGCCTCGCTCAATTGGTTTATCGCCAACCGGACCATCACCAAGGCGAGAAATCCGGAGAGCATGAATGCCGAACCGATCGCCCAATGGGTCACATAGAGCATTATCGCGATTCCCATTATTGAGGTATATGATACCAACTGACAGGTCATCACTAATTTCTGGATGAGGCGGTATTGTTTTACATGCAGACGGTCAGAGAATTCCAGCAGATATGCATGAATCATGAAATATACCGCTTGGAAGGGGATTGCAATCGCGACTATTAGCAATCCAAGTTGACGCAGTGCGATGTAATTGTTCTGCTGTTCGATGCCATAGAATAGTGCGAAAGCAGTATTGGTGCCCAACAGAGCGGCCATTATCGTCCAGCGCTTTTCCGAAGCCGATTCTTGTTGAATGACGACCTCTTTGTCTTTGATATTATTCCCTTCCACGACCCGCTCCGGTAGCAATGGCTGTTGAAGGTTACCCCAATAGTCGGCCGATAAAATGGGTTTGTATACTCATGCAATCTTGCCGATTATCTGGAGTACTGCACCGGTGATGGTTGCGGTGATCACCAATAGTAGAATCATCGCGTGCGGGCCATATTGATTAGTGTCGTCAAGAGCTACTTTCCAAATCTTCCAACCGTGCTGAAATACACCTGCGGCCACACCACCCTCGATCTCTTCAAACTCAGGAAGATTGCGGCGGGGTATTCGGTCTTCACCCACAGGCATGCAACTCCCAATCGGCTCGGGTGTTTAGCAATTAGGGTTGGGTAATCGAAGCCCAAAAGTGCTTTCAACCACCGCCACTATTCAATAACATGAGCGAGGGGTTGCCGCCATTGCCATCACGCCTGCACCTCGCAGTCGCCGGCAGTGTAGGTGGCACGACGATGGCATTGCAATATGCCAGAGAAACTATTATCTCCGGTGGCCGGGTCATCTGGGCTAGTGAAACGATGCCCGATGCAGATCGCTTCGGACAACTGTTCGCCGCCGTCGACCCGGCACATAGCTGTCGATTTCACGCCATGGAACTCGCAACCGAACTGAAACTGACATTAGGTTCGGTCATCGCCGCGAGCAAGTTTCTCCCCGGCGTTGATTTGGTGGTAATCGATGACTGGACAACTAGGTCAGGAAAAACTCCTGAGAGCAGTATTTCAGCGCTGGGAGCCATATTGGGACTTGAAGATGGAGATGACCAAAAGGCCAAGGTGATGCTGATTTCAAAGTCATATGAAAGCCCCACCGGTAAAGATTCAACCCGAGTCAGGGCACAGGGCCGGCTCGAGGCTATGGGGTGCGAGACCTGGCTCCTCTCCAAGCCCGATGAAAGAGCGGATGGGCGTTGCTTGAAAACACCCGCAGGAGAGTTTGAACTGAGTCTGGAAGAATGTGGTTTCTCCTAGTCCTCGTCTTCGTCTTCACCCAGAAGTGCGCCCATCTCATCGAGTGCCTCATCGTCCGGTTCATCGAATTCCTGGGGATTTATTGCTACGCCGCCAATTTCATCTTCACCGGCGACCTTGGGTGCTGACTCATCGATCATTTCCTGTCGGTTATCCTTGGCACGCCGAACGATAAACCAAACCATCGCCCCCAGAGCAATCATCATTAGTCCGTAGGTGATGTTCAACACGAGATGTTCAGACATGGCTCAACCATGGTTGCCCAACATTTCATGATTGCCCTGCTTCGTTTAAGTTCAGCGGCCACCACAACGTCCCAGCGGTGCCGCCAGATGACGTCTATTCGAAGCACTTGGCTCAACCCACCGGCCGAGTTCAAACGGACCCTCAAAAGCAAATTCCTCAGCCCATGCATCGGGTTGTTTCTCACCGCATTCCGGGCATCGAATCCCTTGTCCCACACCCATCGACTTCATCCGTCTGCCACAATCGCAAAGCGGCCGCATTCTGCGTTTATCTGAGTATGATATCATCCGCATTTTTTCGACATGCAACGAGCCGTCAGGGGCGCAAAGTCCGGAGTATTCGATTACATCTCCTTCACGCAGTGATTGCGCCATTCTATTGACATCACCACCTTGAGAAAAAGCGACGACATCGTTGTCATGGTCGGTGGTAAAGACGGCATGGCCATGCTTCTTTACCGATACCTGGCCGGTCACGACAGATTTTGAAATAGTCGCAATGTGGTCATCTGTCGCCTGATTGGTTTTCCATAATCGCCATCCGCTTATGGGCTCACATTCAACCGCCTGATAAATCCATTTTGCCGCGCCGATGGCCGCATCACCATCCTCGGCGCGAACCCCGAACAATACCGGGCAAGGAGTTCTTGGGGCAATCAGTGATTTGGAGATTGTCGGGTCACGATTGAGAAATGTCTCCGTAAAACGAGAATCGAGTTGAGCACATCTGGACTCGGGAATCATGCGCCGAGACGAGATGTTCTCCTCCATTCGGTAGCAGGTGACTTCCCAGGTGTGGTCGTGTTCACCCAGCCAAGAAATCGCCGCCAAAGCACCGATCAGGCCATGCCCACCAGCGCACTTCCAAACTCTACTGCCAGAGGGGATCACACCGTCGCAATCACCTATCGCAACCTCCTCTCTGACACATCTCCAATACCACTCTCGGCAGGGCCTTGTGGGGCTCCAAATCATCGCCGGAGATGCATCACTCTGTTCCCGTTTGCTATGCTCACTGGATATTGCGACGCCATTGCGAGCGACATCCGCAACTACGATTTCGTGCCATAATTCATCCAGCCGTGCCCGGAGAGAAAGACCGGCGGCATCTGATTTACAGGTGATTTCGACCGCAACCGCAGCATTTCCGCGAGTTCTCCTACGGGCAAATGGCCACAACCTCACCAGGCTCGGCTGGGTTGAAACCACCCAGCCACTTTCAGCACTCTCATTCTCAAGGATGGTGATAATTCGGTGCATGGTATGGGTGGTACACCCTCCACCCAGACCGTCAGTATCATCGAGACCTAACCAACCCATCTGCAATCCTCAGTGGTTGTCGCCGCGGTCACTGGAATCGAGAATTCTTCCGGTGACACTAGGTAGTCCCTCTCGTTCATTGACATAAAAAATCCTCACCCCATGTGCCAAGCCGGCGCCGATGTCGGCCGGGCGGTCACCGACGATGCAACTTCGTAGCCCTTCAGATGGGCGGCTGAGTGCATATTCATCGGCTAGGATGAACTTTGTAACAGTATTACCGTTTTCATCTGAGGAAAGAATCTGTCGTCCGATTTCCAGCATTCCCGGCCTTGGCTTCCTGATGTACGATAACGACCATGGAACGAAAGGAGAATATAGAATCAAGTCTATTTCAGCATCGACATCCTCATCGAGTAAGCGTTTCATCAATTCTTCATGAATGCTGTATAGCAGCACATCATCCCACAACCCACGACCGATTGGCGATTGATTGGTCACTACACAAATCCTGAATCCGGCTCGGCGCAGTTCTCCGACCGCTCTACCGGCTCCCTCGATGACCTTCAGTTCAGCCACGCTGTTGATGTAATCCGACTTGCCATAGTTCAATACCCCATCGCGGTCGAGATAGGCGATGCTTCCATCCCAGTCCATACCCGAGGGCAGGGGTGATAATTCGAGAGCGGCGTTGATTTCGGCGCCGTGGCGGCCTGGTAAATCCATTTACCCACCTCTTCAACAAGGTCCAGTGATGCCACGCTTGGCCTTGATTGATTCCTTGACGATATGGTTCACCACCAACTGCAAGTCTTCGATTCGCTCCATCGATTCGGTCTCAGCGATAATGGCAATATCGACCATTTCGGCTAATTTCCCCCCGCCCATTCCCCGATAGTTTCCGGTGATGGCAACGGTGGTGCAACCCTGCTCTCCCGCGAAGGCGATTCCATTGAGTACATTTGGCGAGTTTCCTGAGCCAGAATAACCTACCACGATGTCGCCTGGCCTCAAGAAAGTCTCGAGTTGACCTTTGAAGACATTCGCGTATTCAGTGTCGTTGGCCCATGCGGTAAGCCCAGAAATATTATCGACGTGGCAGATGGTTGGCAATGTGAGTTCCTTAGACCAATCACCAGCCGAGTGGCTCGGAGTTCCGGCACTACCGCCATTACCGATGAAATGGACCGTGCCGCCATTATCCATGACAGACTCCACCGCATCAGCGAATTTCTCTATCGCCAAAGGGTCGAGAATATTGAGTGCATTCGATAAATCAGAGACATAGTCGCCCATGAATTGCGCGAAGTGAAAATCGTTCGACACCGTACCCCTCCATTACTGCCTTCAAGGCAGTCCTTATACAGGTTCTCCTTAGTAGGCTCAACAGACATGATTTCTTTTCCCGAGCCGCATTCGATCCTGATTTTCGCCGGACTATTATTTCTTGGAGTGGGTTTTCATGGTCGCAAGTTGTCTTTGAGTGCTCCAGCCTCAGCTATTGGTTGGGTTCTTTTCTGCTCATATTTTTTCTTGACGACCCCTTATTACATTGAAATCAATGACCCGGTGCTGGTGTTGATGGCAGCCGGAAGTCTGCCGGTTGGCATCGCTCTTGCATATTGGGAGATCAATAACAGGGGAAGCATCCCTGCCTCTCTGATATGGTTGCGCGGCGCGGTATTCTGGTCCGGACTACCATATATGTTGGTCGATAAGGTGCCTTGGCTGAATGTTTTGGCAATCTGGTTTGTCGCTTGGCAGACCACACTCTACCTTCGCTGGACTGGAGCCGGTGATATCTATCTCGGTGATACCTATGTTCACCTTGAAGGGCAGGCGCCGATGAAATGGGATGAATGGAATGGCAACAAATGGTTCATGGAGAGTGGTGGTGCTGAGCACCCATTCTACACCGATCTGGTGAGTGCTACCGGAGAGCCTATTGGGATTCACTTCATCCTTGCCTGCACCGCTTTGCAATCGATGATTATCTTCGTTGGCGCCATCGTCGCCCTGCAATCCACTCCGTGGCGCAATAGGTTGCGGGCGCTGATGATAGCGGTACCACTCATCCACATTCTGAATATCTTTCGCAATGCCGGATTGGTATGGTTGCACACCAGTTTTACCGGCTGGTCGTGGCTGAGTATGAACATGTTCAACTTCGGCCATTCATATGCGGCCAAAGCGGGTTCTCTGGCGGCGATGTTTCTGATGGCCCTGGTGTTATTCGAATTACTACCACAATTGCATCGCCATATCATTGACCTGATGGACAAGGTCTGGCCGATGCGCCACCAGCGCGGGGATTCAAGTCAACGTGACTCGCGCCAGTCCTGACCTATCTGATCCCGGGTCCACTTATTTCCCGATCCGGATGGCCACTCAAGAACTTCACTTCCGTCGCCACTCAGGGAGCCCATCAACGCGGAATCGGGTGTATTTACAATGCCATCATCTTCCTTATCTTCAACCATATCGCCGACCAGGTCATCGATGTCTATATCCGGCATAGCCGCTTCACCAACATTGGTGACGGCAACAGTCGAAGAGGTGGTTATCACCGACTCTGCCGGGAAGCCGAGGTCGGAGACGGTCAGCGCGTCCGGGAGCAGGTCCGAGTTTGAATCGGAAGTTGAGACTGATTCCACCGTCACGCCAGATTCTGGCGCTTTTGAACCGATCGCCGCCAATTCCTTTGATTCGCCTTCAGCAAAGGCCAGATTGCTGGTGGTCATATCACTGACAAAATCACCCTCCTCGGGGGTGAACTCAGGCTTGCCGCCACGCATCATGACAACTAATATCGGTATCATCACCAGCAGTAGAAGTCCCAGGCCACCGGCAGCGGCATAGGCCAAGTCATTATTCACCCCTTTGAATGGATCGCTATTGTCGCCGATTCCATCACCATCGCTATCGAATTGTTCCGAGGCATCATCGGGAAAGGCATCATTGACGTTGTCAACGCCGTCGCCATCACGGTCAAATGTATCCCAGGTAGTTTTACATGCAGTTCGCATATCACGATATTCCATCGAATCGAGCAAACCATCTTCGTCGCGGTCAAAGGCTTCAAAGTCAAACTGATTGAACCATGGATAGGAGGAGAATTTCTCCTTGCTCACCAGATACTCATCATCGACCAATTGGAATCTGGCCAAATCCAATTCCTTGCCGCAGGAGCAGACCATATTCTCAACCTCGCCCATTTCCAGTCTGTCGTCGCCGTTGCGGTCGACATCAGAGAACGATGGCTCATCAGCACCCCTGTCTGATGAATCGATGGGATTGCCACTCAACCTCCATTCCTCTGGGGTGATTTCATCATTACCATCATAATCCATCTGTCTGAATACCTGAGCGCCTAGTTCCATGCAGACATCCCAATCCGGTTGTTCTCCATCCGTGCCGTCACCCCCGTTATCGGGAGGGAATATCACCTCGATTGTCACCTCCTCAACACTGTGTTCTGCGAACAGGTCGATATCGTATATTCCAGCCATCGGCTGGCCGATTATTATGGCTTGAGAAATCCCCTCATCATCCGACTCCCAAGACAAACCGTAATTACTCCAAACCTCCAGATAGGTGTTACCATCCCGGTCACCACCACCTCGGGTCTCGATAATGACATGGTCGAGGGAATCGGGCACCACGATGAAGAATAACAGTGTTTGACCACCATCAATTTGCAAATGATTGACGGGGGTATTTGCATATAGTTCAATGCGCTTCACCTCGTCAATCCAAAAATCTCCTTGTTCGAATGAAGCTGTGATCCACACCATGCGGAATAGGTCATCGCCCTGTAGCATGATGTACCATTTCCCCACCGCAGGGTCGTTCACCGTCAGGCTGTCCCAAACCCCTCTGGTGCCGCGGGTCGAATGGTCATTATTCTCTTGTGATGCGAAATCTTCATGGCGTAGGAAAATATCAGCATCGCCCCAATCGCCTTCGATTGAAACGGTCAGGAATGGGGTGTCTTCAGGCACATCGATAAAGAAATGATACTGGTCGATATCATCACTACTATCCCATGGACCATTATCTTCACCATCGAATAACTCGACCGCTGATTCGGGTTCACTATTGACCGGTGGATATTCATAGGATACGCGTATGACCACATCTTCAAAGTCATCAGCCGCATAGAGAGCGATGAACCAGGTTCCCGTCTCGGGATTGATATAACGAATATGCTCGTTGGTCTCGGGCCCGTAAGATACCCTCCTGAAGCGACCCTCTTCATCCCCTTCTTCATTGAATTGACCCCCGCCACCCGGGCCGATGGCATCATCGATGAGGCCGTCACCGAATTTCCAATAATTTCCGATTATCGGCGCTTTATCGTACTGGCTGATTATATCAGCATCACCTTCGCCACCCCAAGTCTCTATCGACAAGGCGTGCAGATCTCCTTCAAACTCGGTATAGAAGTATAGTGCAGCACCGTATTCAGCACTCAGATCCGTGACCGCAATACCATCGTGTAACTCGGTCATCTCGGATTTCGGCGGCGGCGGAATCGCCTCAAACCATTCGGCATTTATCGAAAAGTGTTCCGACCCCCTCTCAGCGTAGAGCATGATGTACCAACGTCCCTCGTCGGGCATATCGTAAAACCAGGTCGCCCAATTCTGCCAGCCCCATCCCTCGAAATCAAAATCATCTTCATCAGGCACCCACTGGTGGGAGATGAATATATCTGGATTGCCACCTCTACCGGCTTCAGAGGTAATTGACAGGTAGGTGACATAATCGGGCAGGTCGACGTAGAACAGCATCGATTCACCATCATCGAGCAGTAAGTCCTCTATCATCACCCCATTCTCAAGTGGAATCGCCATCGTGACCGGAGTACCGTCCGGCTCAAGCCATTGCGGCTCACCGTGCAGCAGTCCACTGCGATTATTTTGCACACCATCCCAAGTCCACTCGCCATGGCCCTCATCGAAATTCCATTCGCTGATGATTGTGACTACATGAATGGATTGATTTGTCATATTTGCCGCCTCAGCGGCAATCCTCACATCCTCGATGATTCCGCTGAAGTAATAGCCATCATAGCCCATTCCATGCCTGCCGATAACCAATTGCTTACACTCATACGGGTCGGAGATGCATTCGTTAGAACCGAAATCCCCTTGCGGAATTGCCGCCCCAGATACCAAGACCACCTCGGTCTGATTTCCGACGGTCAGTTCAACTGAACCATTCGCTACAACCGAAACAGCCACGAAATTCCACTGCTCGGCAATAATGGACAAATCACTGGTTGTGGGGTGCTCGGCGATTGAATAACTACCGGCATAAGCAAGTCTGCCATCGATAATCTCCATTCCCCAACCGTGGTCACCCTTCATCACTATGGTCTGGATACCACTTGTATGTTCGGGAAATATCCACGCCGAAATCGACAGCCCAGCGCCGATATCATCGAGGTTTCCGGTATTGTGCACCTCGACCCAGTCATCCTGGCCGTCAAAATACAACATGTGGTCGACTAGCCCGGTTATTTCGACGATGCCATAGATAGTGAAATAGTCGGGGTCATCGTCGATATTATTCCACTCTCCAACCTCAAAGTCACCGACCTCGGTACCGATGATATGAGCGAAACGCTCATCCTCATCTTCGCTCGGTTGACCGACTCCCCAACCACTCCAGTAGGCCTCCCCACCATCAGTCCACAGCCAACTACCGTGTTCGTCGATTGACAGACCTATCCACAAATGTTTTCCGTCAAGGGAAAATTTCTCCAGCAACCAGTCATTTTCATCCGGGTCATTCACGGTCACCAGAGTCCCCCCCATATCCTCGGCCACAGCCTGGCTGGCCGACCAACTTCCCGAACTGAGGAGGTGGTAGGTGTTGCCGGTTTCCGGATTGACCTGGGTATCCAAGACCTCGATGAATTCGGTACCACCTCCTTGAACCGAAGCACTGCTAAAGCCTAACAGAGTTCCAAATAGCAATACGGTGACGAGGGTGAAAGCAATTCCACAACGGGACGGTCCCATGTTTTGCGGTGATTTTGGTAGCATATATCGATTGCCCATGGGTGTCAGTTACCACTGTAAGTGGTAATTCAGAGAATCCTCTTGCCGGCAATCCGAACCTGAGACTTGAGCGGATACTGGTGCTCCCAAGCAAATTCCTTGACAATCCGCCAGCCACTTTCTTCGCCGACAAAGTCGGTTACATCGATTACCTTATCTCTGGTATTGGCTTTGAAAGCGGCTACCGGTTCTGCATCTTTGAAGACCAGATAGGCTGAACCGAAGCCGAATTTCTGTTTCAGCACATCGGCAAAATATGGCGCTAATGGGTCGCTGGGCGGCAGAACAAAATCTCGCATCGGGGCGATTTTATTCGCTTCTTCAAGCAGTTCCCGACGACCCCAACAAATCTCGTGCAGATCATGAATCAGGAATCCTTTGATGAGGGTGCCATCTTGCTCGAATTCTGTCAGAACATCCTTCAGTTCTTCCGGCTTGAATGGAGTGCCGGATAATTTCTGGAATTGCTTGATGGTGATTACCGGGAATTGTTCGACTATTCGCCGCAGGAATTCGCGCCGCATCGTTGCTTGCTCCTGGTCGTGGAAAGGATGAACTGAACGGAAGCCATTGCGATAATCCTGGACAAGGTTTCCGGATCGAATCAGCGGCTGAATCAATTTGCGGAATTCGGCTCGCTTCATCGCATGTCGCTCCATAAAGATCCCCGGGTCGGAATTGGTGTCGAAGAAATCGATGATGTCAAGTAGGTCTTCATCCGCATAATCACCCCTGATGGTCAACAGTTCACGGAAATAATCCAGTGGCGCCCAGACCTGATGCCCGCGCAGATTTATTCCCATGTGTAATTGGTTTGCGGTAGCCATCGATTTGATATTCACCCGATACAATTCACAACGGCCACGTAGGGCGAAATCATCGCGGATTTCTGCTACATATTTCACCGCTTGAGTCTCATTCTCCAACCGGGTATCCTGATGTAGATGATGTTTGTGAAACAGGGCGCGCTCGGCAAGTTCACGCGGTTTCGGGTCGATTACTCCACCTCGAATCATTCGCTCACCAGCCATCTTGAAACCGATTTCCACGAATGCGTTGATGGTCTGTCCATCGACTTCTTGAACCGGCACTCCATTGATTTGGGAAATAACTGCAACATCGACCAGCTGGTCGCCGTAATTGTCGAGCAGGACTGAAAATTCTTGACAGAATTCATCCAAGTATGCGAATGGAACATGCAGATCTTTGACCTCGAGATAATCATTGACCTTGTACATCAATATCTTGCCAATCGGGTCCACCCCTTTGAAAATCGGTAGGTACCAGCCCGATTGCAACTGTGCCCGGACTTCCCATATGAAGCGTGAACAATAGGGGTCGGATTGGGTCAGAATACGAATCGTGCGGTCTTCACGCACCAATTTTTGTAACTGAGCGGCATCTTCAGGGGTACTGAAGAAATCGGTCGGTTCTGGTTGCAGCGCGACCACTCGGGTGATTCTACCCTCGTCCTCAAGGTCGCGTAGTGCCTCGGCTAGGTCTTCGGCGGCTCTAGAGACATAGAATCTCAGAGTGTGGCCTTTGACCGGGCCGATTTTCTTGATAAGTTGTTCCAGCCCTTCTTTGAATTCCAGCGGCTGGTAAACATCGATAACCCGATGGAACAGTGACAGTCGTCTCCTGCGCCCCTCGACTTCCTCGAATTGTTTGACAACACATAACTGCCGTTCTAGATTTGAAATCGCATTCTTCAAGTCGCGTTGAATCGAACGAAAATCCTCACCCTTGGGATATCCCGCAGTCAATTCCTGGCGGGTCAATAATTCATCGTGGGGGAGGCGGGTGAGCAGTTCTTTTTCAAACTCGTTGAGCCAAGGTTCTGGTCGTAAGGAAAGCAGCATCGGGAGATTTTCCCGCATGGTGTAGCCGATTCTATTGTGTAGGAGCCGACCCATCACCACATCAGAATCCAATTGCAGGTCCTTCCAATCGGCGAAGCGGAAGTCCTTGACGCGATAGAGCATTTCCTGTTGCTTTTGGAATAATACGTGCGAACCGAAAGCCGCAAAACCATCTTCATGTAATTTGAACGACTTGCTAAGGACGAGATTCTGTAGAGCTCTGTATTCGACGATATTCTCCTCGCCACCGGTTAAGAGATGTTCATCGACACGCAGGATATATTCGGCTTCATCGGTCTGGGTGAAAAACCCGACAGAGGTGACATTGCGGGTCTCCAATTCATGCAGTATCGCCTCAATCTGTGAACTCGGAAATGGTAGCCTCTCCACCAAGTACTCGAGTAATTGTGGCCCCTCGCTGCCGAGTAATTCGACAACTTTGACTCGCAATGCCTCATGCGGGTCACCGATTGGGTGCGATTCCCACTTCGTCGGTTTAGTGCCATCGTATTCAACAGCAACCTGATAGGTTAGACCACGTGAATACAGGTCGCGCAAATCACTTATCTCGGAGCCACCATTTGAGGCTAGAACCCCGAGAGTTCCGTGAATTTCAGCCATATAACTGGAGAACCACTTCTGATCCAAATCATCGCTACCAGTACCATCGATTTTGGTGATGGCTCCATCATTAGCCAATTCTACCACCCATTTTTTAATGGTTTCGATGTTAACCTCATCCTTCAGTTTCTGCCGATATAGGGGATTTTCCAGATTTCGGTTCAGACCACCACCGCGATTCATCAACAGTAGTAATTCCTCGGCATTGGTAGGCACCGGCACCTTATCGAGATAATACCCATCGAGTTGTTTTGCATCCAATTCTGTGGCTAGGCTTCTACGCCCGAGTAGGCGCATCAGTACTTCGGGGTCGATATCCTTGACCAGATAAGCACGGGCACGCATCGACAATAAATCCTCAAACGATGCGATGAATAGGGACATTCCCAACTTTGACGGCATGCTCCCTTTGGTGTGCACCAGGCTGACATCTTGGTCACGCGATTGTTCGAGGAACTTTTCCAAGCCGGCAAGGTCGATATCCTGCCAGAATATCTCATTACGGGTCTCTTTAAGCAGAAGACTATCATCCATTGTACGATGTTTTGCCAACAACGCATCGGCCTTTTGTTGGAATTGTTGTGGGCTGATTTCATCAGCACCTATACGGCGGGGGATGATCAGCGAGCGCCCCGCCACCTCCCTGAACCTCTTGGCAAATAGTTGGGTGGTGATGATGTACCTGTCAATGACTTCGACATGGCTGTTGGTGCGGAACAGATCATACATCTCTCCCGGGTTGATTTCCTTTGAGGTTTTCATCATCAGGGCATTTTCATCGAAGCAAAGTTCGGCGACATGAATCTCATGCATCTGCGCCAATCCGGCCATGAAATAGCCTAGCGCCATGTTGAAGGCGCGACCACGACCGGTGGTGACCAGATAGGTCGGCATGCCACCGAGGATTTGTTCGACCAACAAGCGTTTGGTCGAGGGTGCTTGAAACGAGTCGAGGGTGTGCTCCTCAAAGTATCGAGATATCGCTCTCACCACCGGGTCGGACAACCCATAGACCCGTGACAGGATATCCCCGGGGTCATTGCCCATCCTTATGGCCACGATGCAACGGTGCTGAAGGTCGAGAAGATGTTGTGACAATTCGCGCGACCGAGAACGCGCTTCTCCAGCCCAAGATGGGACCGTCGGGCGATGCCCGGTGACCGGATTTACATTTACCCTAGTGCCTTGAATCGAGTGTACCCGGTAAGTTGAGCCACCGAGAAGGATGACATCGGATGAGCGCAGGTTTGAGACGAAAGACGCCGATAATTGACCGAGAATGCTACCATCCTGATTGAATACGAGATAGGAGTTATTAGGTGCGATTGTACCGACGTTGGTGTAGTATATCATTCGCGAGTAGCCACGACCACCAAAGGTATTCTCTTCCCAGTCCACCCAGATTCGACGCTCTTCTGCCAGCATATCGAGAACTTCGATGTAGTCGTCATATTCCAAGTTCCGATAGGGCCAGGCGCCGCGTACAATTTCGTAAGCATGGTCTATATCCATCTCTTCCATGATGACTTGGCCGATGAGAAATTGTGCCAGGACATCGAGACAATTCTCAGGAAATATCATCCGGTCCATATCGCCGATCTGTATCGCCGCTTGAAGCGCGGCCAATTCTATCAGGTCATCGACTGATTGCGGGATAAAGCGGGCACGGGGAATACCACCGACATGGTGTCCGGCACGACCGATTCTCTGTAAAGCGGTGGAAATCGAACCCGGAGAGCCGATTTGAATCACGCAATCCACACTGCCGATATCTATTCCCAATTCAAGCGACGAGGAGGTGACGACAGCACGTATTTCACCGAGTTTCAGTCTATTTTCCACTCCTAATCGGATTTGCTTATCCATCGAGCCGTGGTGTCCAGCCACCATATCACCCATTCCGAGAACCTTTAACTTCTGTACGATTATCTCGGTCATCTTTCTGGTATTGGCGAATACAATAGTGGTATTGTGCGCTTCGACCAGGTCCTTTATCATCTCAACATTATGTTCAAGGATAGCCTTTACCGGCAGTTCGCTGAATCTGGGATGAGAGAGGATGATGTCGAGATCGAGTTCTCGCGAACCCGACACTTTGGCGATACATACTCGATGTCCCTCATCGGTTCCCCGGTCATCTGAAGAAACCAGATAGTCGGCAACTGTTTCCAGCGGTTCCATGGTGGCGGAGATGCCGAGACGTTGTACGGGACGCTGTAGTATCGTATCGAGATGGGCCATCGTCAGGGCGAGGTGGGTACCACGTTTTGATGAGACCAAACTATGTAATTCATCGAGAATCAACCACTCTACGTTGGATACTATCGGCTTGAAGCGTTTCGATGAAATCGCAATCGCCATGCTCTCAGGTGTGGTTATCAGAATATGTGGCGGCTTGCGCAACATCTTCTGGCGGTCTGATTGTGAGGTATCTCCGGTACGCAGGCCGACCCTGATGGGAATTGCCCGGTCGGGGAGATAGCGTTCACTGATTTCCTTCAACGGCTGTAGTAGGTTTTTCTGAATATCATTCGCCAATGCCTTTATCGGCGAGATATAGATGCAGTGAATCCTCTGTTCCAGAGTTCCGTCCAGAGAACGTCGAACCAGTTGGTCGATAATCGTCAGGAAAGCCGTCAGAGTCTTTCCTGAGCCGGTTGGCGAGCAGAGAAGCAGATGTTCCCCATCCATAATGGCCGGAATTGCCAATTTCTGCGGCTCGGTGAAATCATCGAATGTTGATGTAAACCAATCCCTCACCGGCTGGCTCAGACGCTGGTAAATATCCTCGCTCGAGGATGGGCTCGTCAGGTATGTGATTACAGCCATTTATTTACCCGCCCTTTATTAGGGTTGCAGGCAAACGATTGTATATTTCAATATATCGTAATCATGAGGTCTAGGCCACACCCAGACCACCTTTGTTCCAACGGTGGATTTCCAGCACTTCCAGCACCCCTGTTGACTCACGAAGAGGGGAGTCGTTGGCGGAAGGTGGTAAGGCTATCTCATGCAAAGCATCGGTTGGGCAGGAACCGATGCATGAAAGGCATCCGACACAACGTGAGTCTACTACCACCACCGGCCTCTTGCGAAGTTTCTCAGGGGTGTACGACAGCGGCAATAATGCCTCGAACGGACAATGGCTGATACACAGGTCACAACCGGTGCAATCCGACTCGGTTATCGCTACCATGCTCTGCGTCATCAACACTGCCAACATCGCTGCACTCTCAAGGCTTTGTGCCCGAGAACCTGGTCGGCAAACACCCTCTGAAACAGGAAAGATAGCCGCACCATTGATGATGGGGTGTCGTACCGACCGGTTGAGGAAGCAATATGGCAGAACCCGACCTTCGGCTTGAGAAGTTGGTTGGAGTTCTACGCCGTAGGGGAGTAATACTACCGGCGTTCGAGATTCATGGTGGTGTAGCAGGACTCTATGATTTCGGCCCGGTCGGGGGGAGACTACGTAACCGGGTCAACCAAGTCTGGATTGAACACTGGCTCAAATTAGGAAATGTCGTCGAGTTATCCTGCCCTACCATCACCCCCTATCCAGTACTATCTGCGAGTGGTCATGTAGGTGAATTCTCGGACTTCCTCACCACTTGTGGCCAATGCCAAGTTTCAATGCGGGCCGATTCTCTGTTGCAGGAATCTCATTCCAATCCGGATTCTCTCACCGCGGTCGAACTCGAATCGGAAATTGCGGCCCATAACCCACAATGTCCTGACTGTGGAGCAACTGAATGGACCTCTGTCAGTTCGCAGAGCCTGATGTTCAATACCATCATCGGCGGCGGTAAAAGTGGCCGTGAAGGGTTCTTGCGCCCTGAGACCGCACAAGGTATGTTCACCAATTTCCCCTCCCTCTATCGCCACTTCAGGCAACGGCTACCATTTGGCGCGGTACAGGTTGGGAAGGGCTACCGAAACGAGATAAGTCCACGCCAGGGAATGATTCGTCTGCGTGAATTCAATATGGCGGAATTGGAGTATTTCATCGACCCCGAGGCAGAACCTATGCACGATTTCAGCCAGTGGGAAAATCTATCTCTCACCTTGATTTCCAATCAGGATGGTGAGATATCTCAATCGATTCCCGACGCTCTCAGCGCCGGAGTAATCCGCCATGCGACCGTCGCCTATTTCATGGCGCAAACCTATGATTTCCTCGTCGCTGTCGGAATCGATGCAAACCGTCTGCGCTTCCGCCAACATAAGGAGTCGGAGATGGCGCATTACGCCAGCGATTGTTGGGATGTCGAGATTCTCGGCTCATATGGTTGGGTCGAATGCGTTGGTATCGCCCATCGCGGCTGCTTCGACCTCGAAGCACATGAGCTTGCCACTGGGCATCGACTGAGGGCGTGGCGACCATGGCCACAAGCGGTCGAGGTCGACAAAGAGATCCTGACCATTGATGGTGCCAAAGCGGGACCGGCATTTCGCGACCGGGCCGGTCTGGTGAAAGATGCGCTGGAAGCGCTGGAGCAGATACCCACAGAATTCCCCCTCGAGTTGACACTGTCGAGTGGAGAAGTAGTAACGGTTGAATCTGAGCACGTCAAGCGACAGCGGATTCAGCAAACCGTCAATGGGGAGTGGTTCCTGCCACACGTCGTCGAACCCGCCTTCGGCATCGACCGAATCATATGGCACATCATCGACCATGCCTGGTGTGAAATTGAAAAAGAAGGTCAGGATTATTCCGTGATGCGATTGGCGCCAGATATTGCCCCGATCGATGTTGCGGTCTTACCACTGTTTGAAAAAGATGGCATGGGGAAAATGGCCGAGGAGTTGAACCGAACCATTTGTTCGACCAAGGGGTTGTTCTCATACTACGATGGCTCGGGCTCAATCGGCCGCAGGTATGCTCGCGCCGACGAAGTCGGAGTACCCTGGTGTGTCACCATCGACCACCAATCACTCAAGGATGGTACTGCAACCATCCGCCAGCGTGATGGTCAACAGCAGATCCGGCACCCTCTGGACGAAATCTCCGCGCTCATCTCCGGTGGTATGGTCGGGAAACTTTTCTCTTGAGCCAGTCACAAGCCGAAGGCCACTCTGATTCACTGGTCGGCTCGGCCTTCGGGTATCGATTTTCTTCGCTTGCTCGGACCTGATTATGCGAGTCGCAGACGCTCATCTGAGACTCTCTGTGCCTTACTGTTGATGAGGGATACTGTATTGCTTCTATCCAATCTCCTCTTCGCTTGCTCAGACCTGATTATGCGAGTCGCAGACGCTCATCTGAGACTCTCTGTGCCTTACTGTTGATGAGGGATACTGTATTGCTTCTATCGCAGTCTCCTCTTCGCTTGCTCCTCGCCGTGCGTCCGCAGAATCCTAATGTCAGGTTCGGACGCACTACCAATGTTGAAAGGGCGTCGGGAACGAGGTTAGGCCATGGCTGGTGCCGAGTCTTATTACGACTGGAGTGAGAGGTATCGACCCGGGAGTGAGGAATCACTCGAGGGAAACATCCGCGCTCGACAAACCATCCGCACCTGGTTAGAGAGATGGAGCCGAGGCAAGCCACAGAAGAAGGGTTTGCTCTTAGTCGGACCGCCGGGGGTCGGAAAGACCACTATCGCCAGGGCAATCGCCGCCGACAAGGGTTGGGATGTCATCGAATTGAATGCCAGCGATGACCGTAATGCCGCGGCGATTCGTAAAGCCGCTACCAGAGGAGCGACCCATCGTTCACTATTCCACCAAGAGCAGATTGGAGATACCCAGAAACAGCGGACAATAATCCTGCTCGATGAAGTCGACCATATCGGCGGCAGTTTCACCGCCATCAATGAGGCGAGAGTGCACGACAATGTTATCGCCGAGAGCGCTGAAGATGTCGATCTTGCGGGTGATAGTGGTGGCAAGGGTGAATTGTTGAATTTGCTACAGAAAACTTCCCAGCCGGTCATTTTGGCCTGTAATGACGAAATGCGGTTCTGGGGGCGTGGGCGCAATTGGCGCACCTCTAGAGACAAGGTGTTACGGCTGGCGTTGAAGGTGGATTTCCGCCGCGCCGATGAGGAGGCAAAACGACGAATCTCCCGTCGGGTTCTGCAGGCTGAAGGGATTTCAATCGATCCGGGTGCCCTCGATTTTTTCGTCCGCCAAAACCCCGGAGACCTACGCGCCCTAGTGAAGGACCTACAGATGCTGGCTCAGGCAGGTAGCGGGCATATCGATTTGAGTCTGGTGCAACAATTTTCAGAACTGACCACACGTGATAGCACTCTGGACACATTTCCAGGATTAGAAAGGCTATATAGAGCCAATACTTCAACTTCAGCGATTAGAATAGTTCGGCTTATAGATAAGGACCCTGACGATATGGCTGCCTGGATTTCATGGAATAATTCATCGGTCTATAGCGATATTTCTGCAGTGGTCAGAGGGGCGCGAGCGCTGTCGGCGTGTGATTTAGCATTACACGTTCGTTTCACCAATCGTGCCTACCGTGCCTGGTACTGGGGCTCTTGTCTATCCAGCCTGGCCGCCAGTGTGGTAGCCGATGTCGATTCTGGCCGACTGGCGATTTCATTTCCGGGGAATTTGCGGCGCGGGAGGGAACCTTGGCGCCGTGGAGGTATAATAGAGAAATTAGCCGATTCCTGTGGTTGTTCAAGAAAAGCCGCCCGCCAGGAATTATACCCACCACTGGCAGCCGTACATTCACCGACCGTTGAAGGCAGTGATACCAGTGATTTCACCCTATCATTGGCCTATGGGCTGGATGGTGATGAACACATCACTCTTTGCGCACTCAAGCCTAGTTTGAAAGCCACCAAGGAATTGGTCAGCCGCTATTATCAAGCCAAGGACATTGCGCCTCCATCCCCCTCGACGGTGATTCCCAAGTCTTCGCCAGAGGTCGAACCACGAACACCAGACCCGGTCGACGATGAGCGTGAAAAACTCGAGGATGACGATTCATCTGGCAATCAGCAAAAACTGTTCTGAATACACCGCCGCGGGGGATGGTGAAAATACTGGCGTGCGCCGAGAAAACCGAGTTCCCTCAGTCCCCGCGCTTGAATAACTTCCTGAATTTTCGCAGAGAAGCCTTGTCGGTTCCGACCTCCCGCTCCTCATTGTGCCAGGTTCTGGGATGCAAGAGTATCAGCACGGTAAGCAGTTCCAATCGGCCTAACCACATCAATACCGAAGTCCACAGAAGTGCCGGAGTATTCATCGATGACCAGTTATCTGTAGCGCCAAATGACCCTAGAGCAGGTCCAGTATTTCCCAACGAGGAGGCGACAACCGAAATTATTGTCTCGAAACTATGCCCGGGAAGACAGACTGCCAATACCAATGAAGAAAGAATGAACAACCCCATCCAAACTATGAGCATGCCGACGATAAGCGAGATGAAATCCTCTTCGATTACTTCGCCGTTCATGCGGATGGTCTTGACTTGGCGGGGATTAACAATCCGGGTCAACTCCCTGAGAGCCACTTTTATCGCCAAGTTAAATCTAAGAACCTTCAAACCACCACTGGTAGAGCCTGCAGAAGCCCCCATAACCATCAGGAAGAGAAGTATCAATAGGATGACCGTCGGCCACGGGGTGCCAGAATAATCGGTGCTGACGTAGCCGGTTGAGGTTCCGATGGAGATGATGGTGAAAGCGGAGTTGCGAATCGCCTGACCTATTTCCCAGCCAGAAAATTGTAGCACTACGGCGGTGAAAACAACACAAATGAGCAGTATGGCTGTATAATATCTCAACTCCTCGTCAAGGAATACTCGCTTCCACTCGCGGTCGACAAATAATGCCAGAAGACTGAAATTCACTCCAGCCAGAAACATGAATGCGATGATTATAGTTTCCACGGCGACGGAATCGTAGTACGCAATATTAGCATCGTGGGTTGAGAAGCCCCCGGACGGCATTGTAGTTAGCCCATGGTTAATCGCATCGAAACCACTCATTCCACCGGCGGTGAACAAGAGAATGATCTCCAATAGGGTGAGGCCAATGTAAATCGCCCATAGAACAATCGCGGTCTCTTGCAGTCGGGGGCGGAGGCGTGAAAGTGAAGGACCGGTCAATTCAGCCCGCGCCAATGACATGCCGCCACCGAGAATACGCGCCAGCAATACCATGCCGATCATGATTATTCCCATACCCCCCAGCCATTGCGTCACACTGCGCCATAACAGCACCCCTTTGGGCTGTGCAGCGAGGCAATCCGGTGTGGTGATCTGGCAATTAGGACTCATCCGCCAATCGATTACCGAGGCGCCGGTGGTGGTGAATCCCGACATCGCCTCAAACCACGAATTAACCGCTCCGCGAGCGATATCAGCCAGGGTCGCACCGTCGGTGAAGGGGCCGTTGAACACCCCGGTCAACCAGTAGGGGAGAGCTCCTATCGCCACTGCTACCGGCCACGCGAGAGCGACCGCGGCAAAGGCCTCGGAATCACGCAAGCGTTCGTTGGTATCCGGCCGGACAAAAAAGGTGAGCAAACAATAACCGAGGATGCCGGCGACGGTGATGGGGATGACGAAACCCTTGAGTCCGGTCATCGGATCATCCATGATTATAGTCACCAGCATGGCGACGGTCAACGGGATGATCAACAGCAGAACTATTGCGCCCAAAATCAGGGCGACCACATCTTTTCGCATTTTGTCACTCCACGAACTTTCGCTTTAGGTCATCTACTCGCTCGGGTGGTAAGAAGCACAGTAACCGGTCACCTTCCTGCATGACCCTCTCAGCATTGGCCGCCAAGGTCACTCTGGCTCCATCCGGGTCAAGCCGCTGGATAAATGCAACCTTACAGTATGAAGGCATCTTGATCTCCGCCAGTGACGAACCGATTCTATCATCTCCAGAAGGTATTGTCAAACCGATACCAACCAGCCCGGGGATGGTCTCCAAGACCCCATATGAACCTGAGAGAACGTCGTGAATCTTGGTGAGGATCATATCGACGCAAACTCGTTTCTTGTTGACTGCAAAGGTAATTCCCATACCCTTTACGACACTGACGAGGTCAGCATCATTGAGGATCAACCCGGTGCGAGGAACGCCGAGGTTCTGCGCCAATAATGCCACTGCGATACTCGCATGGTCATCATCAAGGGCGGCCACCGCGATATCGTGATGCGGAAGTTCGACCTCGCGCAGGAGTTCTCGGTCGTGGTGGTCGCCATTGATGACATCGAGATTTGGGTGGCTACCGATTTCACTTCCAGCCAACTCATTGGCGAGTGCCAGATCTGGTTCTATCACCGTTACTTCGCAACCATCAGAGATATAGGCTTCTGCCAATTTGGAGCCGACGTGATTAGCACCGAAAACCGCCACTCTCGGGCATTCGGGAAAATCGTCCTCATCGTGACCCAGCAAACGGACGATGCGAGGAAATGAACGTATTCCGATGGCGGCGACGGCAACCTGGTCCTTTGGTTGCAACTGAGTCTCATCAGTGGGAATGATAGAGGGCTGACCGTGGCGCTTCATGCCGACAATCGTCGGCATTCCTCCGACTCTTGATTCTGCTTCACGCAAAGTACTGAAAGCTAAATCACGAGCATCCTTGGTAAGCTCCAATTCGACGATGTAGGCCTGATGGCCGAAGGGAATCACTTGGTCGAAGCAGGTCACTCGCAATCCGGTTTTCAAGCGTCTGATACTAGCCTCGATCGGCATCACAGCGTAATCCACACCGCTCCATTCCCGCAGTAGTCCATCCTTCGACTCCTGCACCAGGTCGGGGTCCGAAACCTGACAGATGGTCAGTAAATCCTCTGCTGGATTTCCATTCTGAGAAAATTCATGCCGAGCCATCGCACAGGCCAGGAGATTTCGTTCATCGGCACCGGTAGCGGCGATGAAAACGTTGGCGTGATGAATCCCCGCCATCTTCAACTTGGCGCGGTCCATCACATCGCCATGCAGCACCAGCGCATCGATATTCTGCGCCGACTTGACCGCCGCGGCCGAGTTGTCGAGAAGTACTACATCGCGATTCTCACTACGGAGATTTTTTGCCAGACCGACGCCTATTCTACCCGCTCCAGCAATGATGATCAGCATCTATTCACCTCAGAAAGACTCGGGGTCTACTGTGACGATATATGTACCACCGATATAGACTGGACTGCCGACGGTATCAATCACACTGCCATACAATGCCCGACCGCCATTCGAGATAGTGAATGACCAGCCACGATAAGCGCTATCAATCAGGTCGCCAGTCGGATCGGCAACCTCGATCCAGTCGGTCACCGCGGTTGGTGTATGCAACAGCCATTTATTGTTCACAACATCAACCTCCCCCAATATATAGCAAGAATCGATGGTGATTCCTTTGTCTGCACACCAACCCTCACTCAAAGGTAACATGACATTGGCCCACGCATGACCTTCCCATTTCTGATTATGTGGATTCAATAGAATCCCAAACTCGTACCAGGTGGGGATTTCCTTCACCCGCATCAGGCTCATCCAGGCATTCGACACCTCGTCACAATCGCCGAGACCTGTTTCGATACACTCTGAGCCGCTGATGGGATTGATATCCGCATTGGGATCATAGGTGATTTTCTCAACTAGAAAATCGAATGAGGCGCGGGCGAATGCGTAAGCATTATCACTCAGTTCACCCGGCAGAGTTGCGTAAATATCTAGAGCGGTGAGTTGAATCAATGGGTCATCACCATTAATCAGATATTCGTTTCTATGGGATGAATAATACCATTGTGAATTCTTACCAAAATCATTCCAGTAAGTTCCTCCAGCCCGACTTTGAATATCCGAAAAAGTGCCGCTATTGTCGACATTTATCCCCCAACTCTTTCCCTCGATATCACTGTGAACGCTGGGATCCTGCCACCATGACCAACTCTTTCCCTCGACCTCGACCTCAGCCACAAGAGTATACGAGCCACCATCACTGACAGTTCCTTCCCAAATTATGCAACGGGTGTGAGGACAACTATTCACGCCGGAATTAACCGCCGGCCAATACACCAGGTTACCCGAAGGTAAGATCATCGCTGATTCGCGTGAGCGAGCGGTGCCATCCAAAGGTATCACGATATCCTGCCCTTCGCTATTTACCTTCACTGAAATAATGTCTTGTAATGTTCCAGAGGTAAACGGTCCGCTATCTGATTCCGCCGAGAAGTGTTCAGTCATCACTGATTTACTGGTTCTGTCAAAGGGTATTGACATCTGCCGTTTGAATAATAGATCACCACCCGGGTCCGACCACGTGGCGCAAATATCCTGTTCGTCTTCCTCAATCCATTCGGTACATGTTCCGTTATCCTCGGCTATTGTATATGTTCGACTGTATGTATAACTGGCCTCCAGTGGGTATTCACGTCCGCTCTTGAATTTGTCGAACACCTCGTCAAGGTCAGAAATCATATCAAGAAGTTGATCCTGTGCCGGAGTGAATAGAAAAATAAATGATACTATGCCGACGAGAAACAGATTTTTCATGCTACTCTTACGAGCTTGGCGAATTCCTGCTTGCGCTGCTCCTGCTCGCCGCGAGCGAGGACCTGAAGCTTGTGCAGCGGCCATCTTGGGGGTTTCTTTACGCTTAGCGCCTCGGGTTGAAGAACCTCGGAACTCACGCCGCCCACGAGCCTTCATCCCTGAGGCGCCACTGATGACACGACCGCAGGAGAAACAGATGACATCCTCGGGCATGGTCGAAGCCATGCAAAACGGACACCTGCCCATGCCCTAGCGGCGGTGCGGGCATCACTTAACATTTAACCTGCCACCTCCGCCAATCCATTAGTCAGAAAAATACCTGATTATTGCCTTCAGTAATTTGAGTAAGTTACTCTTCACTATGAATAATTGTGACATCTGATGGTGATTTTGTCCCAGCGCGGCTGCGAATCACCTGTGCCCGCACTCGTCGCAGCCGGCGTGCCGCCTCAGGATGCAGACTTTCATTGAGCCATTTTGAATCGGCACGGCGCATTCCCAACAGCAATGGTGGAATGATGAAAATCCAGCCAACGATTACCAATGTTGCATAGGTGACCATCATTATTCCAAAAAGATGGGCAATCGTCGACCAGAATAGCGCCAAGGCGACATCTCCGCGCTGTGCCCGGGCGCCTAGACCACAACCTATGACGGCATGAATAAGTGGCAGGAATAATGCCAGCAATGCCAATTGTATCAGCGCTAGAATAGTGAACCCTCCTTCAATTTGGAAGACACGGAACCCAAGTCTTGCCGCAAGCATGGCTCCGGTGCCCAAGCCAAATGCCCAGCCATTGACCGGGGCGGCAAACTTTGCCCGTACCGCGCGATTACCCGCTCGCCACAACGTCAGTGCGGAGATTCCAGCACCGAATACCAGCAACAGCACCAGTGTGGCCCATGAGAATGAACTCGAGCCCTCGACAACCAATATGAGATATGGTTGAAAGACAAAAAAGTCGATTGCCGCGGCAACCATGGCACCCAGACCAAAACCCCAGACCAGAGATTTAGCCATCGATGGAGAGTCGTAGAAACCATGGAGATTTCGCATCCCGCCGCGCCATCCCAGCGCCATTCCCAGCAGGCTGAACAAGGTCGCGACCTGCACGTAGAGCAGCTCCGCCATGATTTACTGCGGCAATATCACTATCATGACCGTTGCGCATGAATGGTACTGTTAATCGCTGGTTGAAATGGATGGCAATGGGTTGAAACGGGGCGACCTTTCGCAATGCCACATGGCACTAGATGGCCTGCGCAGCGGAATCTTCGCCGCTTTGGCGAAATTGAAAGGCCGCGCCAAGTTGAATGAGGCCGAGTTAGCCGACATGATCCGCTCATTGCGACGGGCTCTGCAAGAAGCCGATTTCAATGTCCGCCAAACCAAGGAGATCACTGAACGCGTCGAAGAAAAGATGCGCACCGATGAGCGTCGCCCGGGTCTGACAATTCAAACCCAGGCACTGAATATTCTCTATACTGAGTTGGTCCGCCTGCTCGGCCCGGCAAAGGAGGTTCGACCCTATGCCCAAACGATATTGTTGGTCGGTTTATATGGTCAGGGTAAAACCACCACCGCAGCCAAAATGGCCGAATGGTACCGCCGCCGCCACAACGTCAAAGTTGCGGTGATTGAAGCCGACGTACACCGCCCAGGTGCATATGCACAACTCCAGCAACTGCTTGAAGACAGCAATATCCAAGTCTATGGAGAGCCGGATGAAAAGGATGCTACTACCATCGTGCGCAATGGTTTAGCCGAAGTCGGAGGTGCAGATGTGGTCATCGTCGATACCGCAGGTCGGCACCAATTGGACAAGGAACTCGTGTTTGAACTCGAGCAGATTGCCACCCTGTGTAATGCGACCGAGAGATTCTTGGTCATCGATGCCCAAGTTGGGCAGGCAGCAGGCCCAATTGCCGCCTCATTCCACGACCTGGTCGGAGTTAGTGGAGTGATAGTGACCAAGTTGGATGGTACTGCACGAGGCGGTGGAGCGCTTTCTGCAGTAGCCGCCACCGGTGCTCCAATAGTCTATATCGGAGTGGGTGAGAAAGTTGCCGACCTGGAGAAATTCGAAGGTGACCGATTCATCTCCAGACTACTCGGAATGGGTGATATTCGCGGTCTTATAGACTTGGCGCCGAGCGACCTCGACGAAGAGGAAGCACTGCGAATCACCGAGCGGATGATGAGCGGGCGATTCACCTTGAACGATATGTATACCCAGATGGAAATGATGTCGAAGGTCGGAACCGTCGACAAATTGATGTCGTTTCTTCCGACCGGAATGTTCGGCATGGGAAATATGAGCAAGGCGCAGAAGGAGGAGACCCAACGCAATCTCGACTTGTTCAGAGTGATCATGGATTCGATGACTGCTGATGAGAAGAATGACCCCAATAGTCTGAAGGTCGACCGAATCAGCAGAATCGCCCGAGGTTCAGGTGTAACCGAAAAAGATGTGCGCCGTCTCATCACCCAATGGAAGCGCTCAAAGAAGATGATGAAGGGCATGACCGGAAACCGTCAGATGTCCAAACAGATAAAGCGGATGATGAAGGATATGGATGACGATGAATTCGACATGGGTATTTGAGGTGTTTGCATGGAGCAACGCCGTTTCGCCATCATCGGTCACCGAGTGCCAGCATCGGGTGAGGTGTTCCTCAACGATCTAGCTGGGGGAAGCGGTCGTCTTGATGTGCTTTGTCGGGCGATTAATACCGCGCTTTTCGTCTCCCATGGGATTCGTCAGGACACCCACATGACTCTCCACCTCCTCGGCGGAGAGGGGCCGCCAAGAAGAATATGGTTTGACGGCAGTGAATTGCGAGGGGTGCGAGTCGATGAGCGAGCAATAGCCGGATATATAGCAAAAGTATTGCTTCGGCCGATACCGGTGCTCGGCCAGTGGCCGACCGTCTCGCCAGGGATTCGCCATTCCTCGGGGGGACTGGGTGAGACCATTGCCGACTGGCAGCGCGAGGGGGTCGAATTATTCGCATTGTCTGCCGATGCACCTGCAATGTGGTCACGAGAGGGAAAATTGGAGAACGAGAAAAGAGATTATGGCAGAATAGGATTCTTCCTCTCCGATGACCAGCCCTTTTCAGATGATGAAACTGACCTTTTAGCTCAGCATTGTTCCCTGCGTTCATTAGGAAAGGAGTGGTTTCAAGGGCACGTAGTCATCGCATTGGTGCACCAATTACTCGACCTCGGCGTCGAATTAAATCTCGATTGATGACTAGCACAGCCATCTCGGTGTGCCCGAATCACTGACTTCCATCGCATGGGTGAGCAGGTCAGCACTCAGACAAAGGGGATGTCCTTCGGGCCAGGCCGAACTGATAGTCAGACTTGAGGAACCATTGAGGAGGGTACCGACATCACAATTCTTCTCAGGCTGATTGATAATCTCGACGCCATTGATAAGATATGTATCGTCTTCACTTCCCCGATGCAAGGCATTTCGATACCACCGCATACCAACATTGCTAGGCCTTATTTCACCATCCCACTCCAAAGGGGTGTTAAGATTCAAAAATGCATCGCCGCGGCAAAATGCCGCCCTCAGCCTAGCACCTTTCTCTAGCGAGGTATCGTCTCTGATCCCACCCAGTTGTGGGCGCAATAGATTATCTGCGACCTCGGGAATGACATTCATCACCAGTTCGACGACCTGCACCGTTGCTTCGACCGCTTGTTCGAGTCCTTTGGTGGTGAATTCGGCCGAAGAAGCGGCGATCGCCGGAAGGCCATATAGCGCCGCCTCACGGGCGGCACCAACAGTTCCGCTATGGAGAACATCGACCGACACATTAGGTCCGAGGTTCACCCCCGAGACACACAGCATTGGTTGCGCCTCTGGAATCACATCGTCGAGAGCCCCGGATAAGCCGACGATGATGCAATCACAGGGACTGCCACCGAGTGAGAGTACCTTAGCCGATGGGCCAAGTTTCCTCGCGATATCTGTCCTCTCGTCCAAAATTAATTCCCGGCCCAGGGTTATACTCATCCCCGTAGCCGAGCAATCAGCCTCAGGGGCGAGGATTACAATTCTATATCCTCGAGCGATGAGAGCCTGAGCAAGCGAATATATTCCCGGTGCATCGACTCCGTCATCATTGGTGATGAGAATATAATTGTTCATCATTCAGCCTCCTTGCTGGGTGCGTCTCGCCGTGCCACCGCAATCGTGACCATTACCGTGCCGGCGACCATCAACGGGCCACCGACCCAGGTCCACATCCCGGGCATGAGTTCGACCCCCAAGGCCCAGCCGATCAGCGCGCCAATCATCGGTTCCATAACCAATGTCACCGAGATCAACAGGGTCGGTAACCAGCGCAAAGCGGCGTTGATGCCGGTATGACCGACGAACCCGGGGCCGATTGCGAGGTAGGCGATTGGTAGTAACCAAGCGGCATCGAGCCAGCCGAATGTCGATAGGTCGGCAGCAGCCATCCCAAAGGGTGAGGACTCCAGTAGCATCGAGGAAATCGTCAGCAGAATAGCCGCGACCATAGTTACAGGAAAGGCGTACAGATGCAGAGGTAACCCTTCACTGCGCAACCGTCGCCCAATCATCAGGTAACCGACCACCATCACCGCACCGAAGAATGCCGCCATATCGCCGATGAAAGTTACCTCTCCGGAACTTCGAACTTCCTGCAAAGCGATGACTGCCCCGGTGAAACCTATTACCGCTCCAGTTATTTCCAGGCGTGATAATCGGCTGCCTATGGCATAGGTGAAGATGACTACTACCAGTGGATGGGCGGTGACGAAAAGCAGGCTGTGGGTCAGTGAAGTATGGTCGAGTGACCAGACCCAAGAAGCGAAATGCAACCACAGGAAGACTCCGGATAACCCCAGCAATACGATGGTTCCTCTGGATTTACCCCACTCTTTGACCTCCGCACTGGCGCCACGCCATTGGATGATGAATCCAGGTAACAGTACGATTGCGGTCGCCTGTAAGCGCCATGCGGCTTTGAGTAGTGGCGGTACGTCAGTCATCGTGCGGAATACCGCCCCGGCACTGCTGACCGCGAATAGCGCCAATATCAGCAAGGCCCACGCAAACCAAGGTGGGCGCTCATGCATATGCCTCATCTCATGCCGCCGAGTCTGCTTCCCCATCACCAGGACCGATGATTCCAGCCGACTTGAACATCAGATATATCATCACTCCGAGCATTAGGTTGAAGCCGATGAAACCGGCCATTCTTAGCCAATACCAGACGGTTGGATCTGCTACCAGTTCAAGTGTATCGAGGAAGGCGAATATAGCCGCCTCCATTCCGAAGAATGCCTCGGCGGTAAGCAAGCCGGCCGCGACCATGAAGGTCGACAACAGTATCAATGCCCGCTTCTTTTCCGCCGCCACCGGCCCTTCTGCTTCCTTTATCAGTTCAATCTCAGGGTCGAGTTTCTTCTCTTCCCACTTATCACGCGCCACCCCGCCGATGAGCATCGGCAAGGTGTGTGGCAGGTCGAGATACATCCCCAGTCCGAACGAGGTACCCATCCCGGTAGCCATCTCGACGAAGACGCCGAGGGCGGCACCAAGCCCTAGCAACCAGTAATCCCCCTGGCCCTCGGCGAGAATTATCGTGAAGGTGGCGAAGGCGTTCGCCTGAGGTGCTTTGAGGTCGATGGTGCCATTAGCCAGTTGAATCGACAGGAAAATCGCGATACCTGCCCCCAGAATCGCCCCGGGTACCACCCCGATGATGTTGCCCTTGGAGATGTGATAGGGTCGGTTACCGATATACAGGCTATTCTTGTAATCTGAGACCACGGTGCCAGACATCGAAATCGCCGAGCCGAAGACGGTGGTGCCGACCAAGCCAAGCAGTACCGCCTCCTGTGTCGACAGAGAAAGAGCCTCATCGAAGGTGAGGAAAATACCCATCAGCATCAGTAATACGATGAAAGATGTTCCACTTACCGGCTCAATACCGGTCTCCCCCATCACTCGTACCGCGATTGCTCCAAGGAAGAAGGTGGTCAGAATAAGTACAGTGGCGAAGATCAATGCTGGCAATAGACCGAAGCCGCCGAGCCAGAATATCAGTATCATGACCCCAAAGGTAAGTATCATGAATAGGGGTATGTGCTTCAATGGCCACTCATACCAACCCTTGCCGGGCATGTAATCCTGTCCGACATCACCACTCAACGCACTCTTGATGTCGCCGCCAATTCCAGCAAATGTACGCCACATCTTCAGCAATCCCCATATTCCCCCGCCGACGATTGAGCCGATGGCGATTTGTCGCACCACCCGTTTGAAGGCGATCATCTGCAGCATCGAGGGGCCGTTTACCGCGGCGTAGTCACCGATTGCAACACGGCCGCCCTCGGCGGGGTCGAATACCGGGAAATCCATTATCACCGCCATCGGCACCAGATAGAGCCAACCGACAAAGGTGCCGAGGTTGACCAAGAATGCGACCCGTGAGCGCATGAACCAGCCGATTGCGAACATCGTCGGGGTGAAGGCGACGCCGATGTAGGTGTGGGCAAAGGCATTGTTCAGCATCGAACCATCGGGATCGTAATGGGTCACTCCCAGACTGGCGCCGGTATCGGGGTCAATTCCTGATGGTTGGTGGAGGATACTTTCACTGTAGATGCTGGCTAGGCCGAACTCACCTACATGAGCGGTTTGCGCTACCCAATCCATCAATGAGACATATCCCTCCTGGAACTTGATCAGGGGATATTCCATCACGAACATGAAGCCCATCGTCACCACGGTCCAGAAACCTATGGTTTTGAGTGATTCCTTCGCATGTTCGACCGCCCCGGTATTGACATCACAGGTGATGTCGAGCATCTTCAATGTCGCCTCGAAACCCGGCATCGGCAGAGGGTCTTCGACCAGCCAGACCCGGCGAAAAATAATGAAATACATCACCCCGAGGAAACCGGCGAACATAGAGGCGATGATACCGATGAAAGCGAGGCGGAAGGTGTCGGGGTCATCGATGAGATGGGCGCCGCCAGCCAGGGTGTAATCACTTGAGGTGGCTAACAGAAAAATTGCCGGGAAGGTGAAGATGAAACCTGTCGATGCATGGGTTGCCCCGGTGGTGGCTGAAGTCGAGATATTGACCTCTGAAGGAGACCAACGTAGCGCCATCCCGAACAGGTAGGCGAAATACCAGGCTGCGGAGACAGCCAATCCTATCTTCAGTGCAATATATGCGGTGACACCACTGAACACAGCCCCTATGGCAACTCCGGCCATCACCCGCCGAGTGGTCCAATGGCTCACCTCGAATGATTCTTTGAGATTCTTCTCCTCAAGGTATTGTTCGAGCAGGCCGGTGTTGAGATTATTGTACATCTCTTCATCGAGCCAAGTCAGGGTTCCTTCCTCGATGGCCTTGATACCCTGTGGCGTCAGGGGCTGGCGATAGGCTGATTTCCGTACCCCCATGCATAGCCTCCGCTGCCCATGGTATCGCTATCCGCTTCAAGACCATTACGCAATGAAATAGACGGCATTCAATTTCTCAGCGAATTCTCTTTGCAGGCAGGTCACCCCACACTTCACCTTCTCCAATTTCTTTCTCTTGATTACCACAGCGTGGTATGCTACTATGGCATTGTCGCCAATTATCGAGCCGGGGAGAATCGAAGCCCCGCCACCAATTGTGACACTGGATCCGATTTTACAGGGGAGAGGACCAACCTACCACCTTCTACTAGATGGCAGTTGATTATTGCCTCACCACCCACTACCGTCTCAGCACCTATTTCGACTGCGTAGGAATCATTGACTACCGTGCTATTGATTTGTGCGCCATATCCTATCTTGCAACCACATAGGCGATAATACCAATTACCAATGAAAGACGGAACCAGATGAATCAGTATTGGTGAAGTCAGTCGATGTAATAGACCAGAAATTGCCCATCTGATGGTCATGGAAGAGGCAAGTGGGTATGATTTCTCTTCCTCGATTCGAGGGTGGATTAGCAATTGTAATGTTCCGGACAGCAATAGAAGGAAAATCCCCCACAGAAGGATGCCGGAAGAAATCGCAATTCCCATTGCGCATGCACGAATCCATTCGCCACTGCCTGAAAATCTCTCACTCACCTCGCCAAACAGGATGATGCTCGGTGCCAATGGGAGACCCCAAACAATTATTGCCAGTAGTATTGTTACTAGTGTGCCAATTACTTGCACAATTGCGAATCCTCGCATCATCACTCCTCTGGAATCTCACCACGAGCCCGCGCGTCCTCTTCTTCAGCGACACGAATTCCTTCCTCAATGTCCACCTTGCTGGTGAGATAGGTCCCAATTAGAATGACAACCGTGACTGATAACAATGCAACTCGACTATCGAAAGTTGTGCTGGCAATTGCGTAGAGGGCCGTACCCATCATGGCCGCTGATTTCCCGAGGAATCCGAAGAATCCGAAGAATTCCGATGTACGGGTCTTTGGAGTTAATTGTGAGAACATCGAACGCGCTTGAGCGCCCGCTGAGCCCATGGCACAACCAACGAACAATCCGAGGATAATCCATTGCATCGAGACACTGATGCTGAGAGGTGCCCATACCTTACTGCGCATGGTCGAAGCCCACCAATCAACAGGGCCACCCTGTTCAACGATTGTTGGATGGGTATCACCCACTTCCGAAGAGCCTGCAATGGTATCATTTCCTCCGACAATGATGATGGAGAATCGATGGTCATCAGTCTCTTCGAAAGCAGCGACGAGTGCCACCGCATCCGCTTCAGTAATCGTGTTGACATCTTTCTCATCTACACTGGCTTGATCCGCAAGGAATGATGCCCCAAAGATGCCAACGCCAACGAGAAGGAATGCTGCAAAGACACCCATCCAACCCATGTTTCTCTCCTGTAACCACATGAGACCGCCGCCCAGTAGGACGACCATGACCAAGATGAACAAACATACCATCAACCCGGTACCTAGCGTACTTTCTCCCGAATCTTCTACCGAATAATCGGTTTCAGGGAAGTGTTCTTGGAAGGCATCACGGAAGACCGCGTCACCTTCAGAAGTATTGCTAATCCAATTTTCATAGGAAATACCGTACAATGTTGACAGGACATAAGCACTATCATTGGTACTCTCATTTCCATCCGGGTCATCATTCCAGGTAAAAACAAAGTCATAACGTGTTGAGTCCCCCTTCTCGGTTAATTCAGCATCATCAGGTACGCCATCCGCATTGGCATCGGTTTCTGAGTCTAATTCCAATGGAGCAAAACCTGCTGCAGTGACCGCTACTGCACAGTAGATGAGCAATGCCAACATCAATGCAAATTTCGTACCTTTCTTTGCAGCCAGTTTACCGAAAACAAACGTCATGGGAATGGCAACAATATTGACGGTCAACAAGAGCATGATATTCATTTTTTGATCTAGTCGTAACACGGAGTCTCCAAATGCACTTGCCATACTGGCGATTGTGTTCACGCCGTCATAGAACAACAGATATGCAAGCAAGAAGAATGCTAGCACCTTGAATTTTCGAATCTCCTTCGCGGTTTTGAATACCTGTCCATAAGCAATCTTGGCGGCTCCGAATACCCGGAATAAGTTGTTTTTTCCCAAACTTTCCCATTCCAGATCCGATGAGATTTCCGGTTCTGGTGTCCACTTGAACATCAGTGCTCCGAATCCCCACCACCATAATGCGGAGGTTACAAAGATGACAGAGATTCTGAAATTTGTGTCCCAATTGAATGGCCCCATGAGGATGAGTAGGTGGAAAATAAGTAGGATTGAACCACCCATGAATCCATACATGTATCCCCAAGTTGACACTTTGTCCTGATCTTCTCTCTTGCCTAGATAAGGCATGAAGGAGTAATAGATGACGTTACCACCAGTGAATCCGATTGTACCAATGGCGAACATCACGGCGAGAACGATGTATCCATCTGAGCCAAAGTAAGGTGCTGCCCCCATCAATGCAGTGAATGCGATGCCCGCAGCTGTGTACCATTTGAGCAACTTCTTCTTGACTGGCATTCGATCCGCAATGACCCCCAATGCAGGTGCCGTCAGCACAACAAAAACCATCGAAAGCGTAAGGATGGTTGCATAGAACGCGTCACCAGTTTGAGTTCCAGTGGCCTTGTTGTATAAATTGGACATCAACGCTGGTGCAATGACCGTCATCACCGTGAGTGCATAGGCTTGATTCGCCCAGTCAAAAAAGTACCAACCCTTTAACGCACGCTTGTCATCATCGGGCATTGCCATGATTAGTTCTTTTTCTACATCCGAATCTGAAGCGGCTACGCTTTCCATATTATGGCTAATATCATCTAGCCTATAACTTCACGGCAGACAATGGAAAAGTATCCATATCTAATGTTAAGTCATTTCAGCAAATCAGTGGTCACGGATAATCCTGTATCGACCCAAGGCTTCCATCCACATTATCTCCTTGCCGGGCACGATATTCAATCCCTCTTCCATCGGCAGGACCAGTTGCTCATAGGTCTTCATATCCATGGCGTGGACGAAATCTCCCTCCAAGTGGGTTACTGTGGCACTGCCCTTGTCGATCATCGGCACCTGAATGGTATCGGTGACGGTGCCGACATGACTGCGCTTCTGCCCGGTGAATAGATCGGTCAATTCCAGCCGAGCTTTGGCCGAACCGTGTTTGCCCGGCTTAGATTTTGAGATGCTGAGAATCTTGTAAGCCTTGTCATCAACACAGGCGTACTTACCAACCTTCAATGTGCGAATTTCCACGCGAGTCGTTCCCGGCATCTCATTACCCCATCCACGCCCCGGCGTCGAGGCATATGAGCGTTATTGTATGCTCGGATGGATAATCGGTTCAGTAGGTATAGAACCCCTGTCCACTCTTACGGCCCAATCTTCCGTCTTCGACCATCTCAATGAGCAGTGGTGCCGGTGCATATTTGTCGTCATCCAGCCCGGAGTGCAGTACATTCATGATGTGCAGAACGGTATCCAGGCCAATCAAATCACAGAGAGCCAACGGACCTATCGGGTGATTCATCCCCAGTTTCATTATCCCGTCAATCGCCTCGGGCTCGGCCACCCCCTCCTGTAAGGTGAGAATGGCCTCGTTGAGCATCGGGCAGAGGATTCGGTTCGATACGAACCCCGGTGAATCATTGCACGACAGGGCGGTCTTTCCCATCTTTTCCGCCGCTGCGACCACCGCCGCATTGACTTCGGAACTCGTACTGCTGCCATTGATGATCTCGACCAGTTTCATCAGCGGCACCGGATTCATGAAATGCATGCCGATCACCTGGCTCGGCCGGCTGGTTGCGGCGGCTATCTCATCGATGCTGATACTACTGGTGTTGGAGGCCAAAATTGCTTCGGGTTTGCATATCTCGTCAAGTTCAGCAAAGATGCTGAACTTGAGTTCAGGAATCTCGGGAATCGCTTCGATGACAAGGTCGGCATCGCCACACTGACTGCGCTCGGTTGCGATGCTGATGAGCGCCAGTGCCGCGTCGGCATCGACTTGCCCAATCCTTTCTTTGGCAATCAGTTTTCCAAGACTGTTCTCGATGGTAGCCATCCCATTGTCAACATATTCCTGCTCAATATCAATCATCGTGACGCTGAAACCGGCTAGCGCTGCAACTTGAGTAATTCCATTGCCCATCTGCCCGGCGCCGAGAACGGCGATTCTCGCTATATCCATGGTTATCCAGTTGCCGACCACGGGGGTTGGTTCATCAGCATTGCGAGGGTATTACCAGCGAAATTATTCCCAGATTGACCACGATTCATCGTCATTGCGATGCCACGATTCGCCATCGGGAGCCTCATACCAAACCGTCCCAGTCTCATCATCAGTGGAATATTCTCCTCCTGGTGGCAGGCTTTCCCAATTATCGACCGAGATGGTTTTTACCTCTTCGGGGATTGCGCCGACTGCGCCTTCTTCGGATGTCTCAGGGGCGTTACTCTCATCTTGGACCTCACTATCCGACTCGTCTTCCTCGGACTTTCCACCATCATCATCTGCAGCAACTTCACTGGATGATTTCTGCGTCCAGGCATATGGGTCGTAATCCTTCCCTTTACCACTCTTGGCGCGGCGCGCCCGACCAGTACCACCTTTGCCATCGTCGGATGGTTTGAGCAGGATGAACACGATAACTACAACAAGAGAGCCGACAACCAAGAAACCGATTACCGCGATGATGATCATCAAACCACCACCCTCCTCATCGCTCTGTGATGATGTTACATCCACGGTGCTGGACGAGTCATCACCGAAGTCAGTACCTTCGGGACAACCGAACGTCTGGCCGTAACTATTTGCTTCGCTCGGGCAGCGGTCGGGTTTGTAGGCATCACTGACAAAGACCCCGGGTGACCCGTCGCTACGGGTCTTATTCCAGGTGGAATTATCCCAGTTGTCACCATAACCATCGCCGTCAGTATCACGCCATTGGCTAGCCTCATAGAGGTATTTATCGGCACCATGAGATGTTGTCCATCCACCATCCGGGTCCGAATAGCCATCGCCATCACTGTCCAGACAGCCCCTTCTGTCTTCGGTAGATGTACCTGGAGTCCCCAAGCAGTCATCACCATTCGTGCCGCTGGCATTATCACCGAAGCCATCACCATCGGTATCCTTACTCTGGCTCGGGTCGGTATCGTCGAAATCTTCAGCTTCGCTTACACCATCTCTGTCGAGGTCTCGCTGTGAAGCCGAACAGCCAGTGATATCGACATATGTCGACTCCATGGTTGGAGTGTCGGGACATCTATCCAAGTTATCATTGATGCCATCATCATCGTTATCCCTCTCACTCGGACCGCAGCCTTGGTAATTGACCTGGTCGATTTCATTTACCGGGGTCTGCTGACACCAATCACCCATCTGCCCACCGATATTATCACCATAACCGTCGCTGTCGATATCCGACCATTGCTCATTGTTATCTGGGAGATCATCGATAGAATCAGCCCACCCATCGCCATCACTATCTATGCAGCCGATGATTCCATTCTTGGTTGATGTCCCAGGGATGTAAGGGCAGTAATCTGCTCCGGCTCCGGCTGAATTATCGCCATAACCATCCCCATCGCGGTCTCGCCATTGGGTCGGTATATCGAAGAAGGCGTCGCCGGATTCGTTACTGCGATTATCACTCAAGCCATTCCAAGAGTAGTTGTCGCCATAACCATCGCCATCAAAGTCGACCCATTGAGTTGGATCACCGACAAAGGCATCCGCACCATCACCAACCGTCCATTCAGCATCGGCATCCGACCATCCATCACCGTCGGAATCAGGGCATCCAAGTCTGTCGGCGGTAGAATTACCCACTATATCGATGCAATCATCTGGAGTCGTCGCCCCAGGAGCTTGATTATCACCATAACCGTCACCATCGCTGTCTCGCCATTGGGTAGTGTCGAGGGGGAAAATATCATCGACATTGGCATAGCCGTCGCCATCATCATCGGGGCAGCCGAGATAGGGCGATATTGTAGCAGTTCCAGATTGGTTGATACAGTCATCGATATCATTGGCATAGCCGTCGTCATCATCATCCAATTGATAATCTGCACAACCGTTTTCATCTATACTTGAACCGATTGTAGTATTTGCACAAGCATCATCTCCATCCCAGATCCCGTCGCCATCGGCATCGGGAAGCAGGTAAGTCAGATCCATGCCAATCCGCTTCCAAGATAATACTCGGTCTAGAACTGATAGGCGATTATAGCCGCTGTCCTCCATTATAATCTGCCCGGGTTCGCTCAAGGTCCAGTCGATGAAACTAATCTTGTCGGCGAGGTCATCCTCGTGCACCAAGACCCGAAGGTCGGATTGGATGCGCCATGTGTCGGCGGTAGAATTAGCGTTAGAGGGGGAGACGAAAGTTCCGCCACCATATAGGGCATCGGAGGCACTATGGGTCCAATTATTGATTATCGGAACCACGAAAAGTCCAGTTGTATTCTGTAACATATAGTCTAACTCTGTGAATCCAATCAAGGTGTCACCCTGCGGCGCGATGAGGGATTCAATGACCTCACTATCAAATTCGTATGCATAGCGTTCACGCTGGCCGGTCGAGTAAAGAGAATCCTTGAAGGTGCAATGATCACAGAGGAATTGCTCCTTGAGCATACCAATCGCGCTCCGGTTTTCCCATTGATGCACCAGTATTATCGAATCAGATGGGCAACTCGAATGTAAATCCGACCACTCGCGGTAAATGTCGCCATCATCATTTTGTGCAACTGAGGAAATAACCATTCCCGGATATTCACCACCGCTCTGTAAAGCAGACCCGGATTGTGCCGAAATCATCCACCGTATCTGGGCTATGCTCAGGCCGCCACCGAGGGTCTCGATGCATGTTTGAGTGTCGCTTCCTGCCTTTACCGCAAAGGCTCCGGCAATATGTCCAATCGGCACTTCGATAATCGAGCGATTACTGATTTTGCAATCAAGTCTGCCATTGGTGGAGAAGTCGGGGTCACGATTGACCCATATCGGATAATGACCTTGAGTCAACGCCGCCATACTACCATCATTCTGGCAAACGTAGTTGGTCGCATCGTAAGCGGTGGTGTTGAAATACTTGAGCATTTGGCCAGCGGCTGGCCATGTAGAGCGCCAACTATCCTCAAGGACATTGGCGGCCCAATCTCCGTGAACCTGCATATAACTCTCTGGTAGCAGGTGAGTGGTGATTCTTCCGCGGCGTTGCGCGAAGGCAATTGCTGAGCCATCTGGGGACCAGTCTACAGCCCTGAGACCGCGGTTGTTGTTACTGGTACCAAACGAACCGAAACTGGCTACTTGGGTCCAATTGTCGACCATATAGATACGTGTGCTTGAACTCCCCCCTCTGGCGATGACGAAATACTCTCCCGAGGGGTCGAAAGAGATGCCATAGACGTCAGAACCACCGTCAATCTCTGCCTCCCATGACTTATTGCTCACATTGTAGATGTGCATGTCGTTGTCATTACCCCCAGACACCAACCAGCGACCATCTGGACTGAATCTAAGTGCCAGTGCATGAGAAGTGCTGTGATCGCTGTGCGCCATGTATTGGGTTCCATTGGCGGTCCAGTACACCACCAACTGTCCACCACCTGATATCCCAGCTACGAGTCGGTCGTCAGGACTGACATCGAGCGCCCAGACATTTCCATCTTGGTATGAGTAATTCATCGTCATAGCCCAGTTATCATTAACGGAAAATTGTCGGATTTCATCTTCAGCACCTGTGTACAGGAATAAGCCATCCGAAGACCAAGCCACGCTGGGAACATCACCGATGTGTAAATGACTTAGGTTTTTGAGAACCGTTGCCGATTGAGTTGCCCAATCCATTTCCAGGACCACCATCCATCCTCGAGGTACCGCCCAGTTGTCTTCCTCATACCCACCTACCGCCAGATACGAGCCGTTGGGGGAGAATGCCAAGCCCCTAACATTCTCTGAGATTGTATACAAGGTGGAGATATGGCCGCCGGCCCAATAGAGATTCACATTAGGCCCACCGGCACCAGCGATATATCTTCCATCGTGCGACCATGCGACCGCCCTGGAATCACCACCGGAGTGGTAGAGTTCCCTTTGGGTCGCTCCCCAATCGCCAAGTTGCTGACCAATGAAATTCGGTACTCCATCGCCATCGTCATCGGGACATCCGATGTAATCCACGGTACTGTTTCCTGAGGCGAACTCACAATCATCCAACGCATCATCGATGCCATCACCATCACCATCAGCGGCAGCAGCCGAGGGCATGGAAATCACTGTGAAAGCCATCGAAAGCATCATCATAGTGAGTAGAAAAGAAGGGGCTTTTTTGCCATTCTGGCAGTTTCGGTCCGGCGCCATGGATAAGGCCTGTATACTTTTCACCCTTTAGGGTGACGCCTTCCTGTCAGTATCTTCACTTCTGGACTCATGGCTGGCATAGAGGTCGGATACCGTAGCCGAATCAAGCAGTGTTTCTGCTCCTGCATCGGCGAATATATCCACTTCACCAAAGGCTTCCAATTCCAATTCAGCCTCTGCCGCCAGCACCGCTTCACGCGGGGTCAGCGGTAAGGGCTCAAGTTCAATTTCACCATAATCATGGTCTGACTGATAGGCTTTGTCTTCACCATCTACCTGAGATTCCGATTTTCCGCGCCTGCGGTCGAGAACGAATAGAATGGTGATGAGTATAATCACTCCGAGCAACATGCCGAAATTACCAAGGTTGACACTGGAGAATACATCGATTGGCGATTGCGGCTCGACAATAATGAATGTGGCATTCATCGACACGAGATTGTCAGCAGAATCCCAAGCCCGGAATGTAGCACTCCAGCTGCCGTATTCAACCACTCCCAAGTCGAGTTGCTCACTAAATGAATTATTCGAACCAGAGAAATATCCCGACTCGGATTGTACCAACCCGCCATCGTGTTCTATGGTCAGCACCCAACGGTCGAGGCCATCGGCTGAATTAACCTCCCATCGCAACCACAGATGTCGGTCTTCGCCGACAAAATTAAACTCGCCCACCGGGGCGGTGCCATCGAAACTCAAGCGTAACCACGTCGATGCCTGATTACCGGCTGCGTCACTGGTCGAGCACAATAGGGCGACCTGCTGACCGTCACTGACTTCACTGGCTAGTGACCTCGTGTGGGCCAAGGAAAAATTTCCTGTATCATCAGCAAATCCCTCGGTCGAATATTGACCGTTGGACTCCCAGCATTGCACGAATAATCCAACTTCTGTGGTTCCCTTTATCCTGATGTTAAGGTCCACCATTCCGGCATAGCCGAACAGCGAATTATCCAAGGGTTGTAAGATGATCAGAGGTGGTACTTCAGTATCCAGGGTGACTGAATAATTCCACTCCCCAAAAAGGCCCAGGCCACCAGCGACAAGGCGGAAATGGTTATCCCCTTCACGCAACTCATAGGGGATGGTATGCAAGCCGCCATTGGGTGAGATTCCCGAGTGCACCTTATTCCATTGGTTATTCCACATCGAGTATAATTCCCAGGATTGACTCGGTCCCAACCAAAGATTGCCGTGCAGGGTGGTGTTATTGGTCAGACCACCATCCCAATCAACCGTCGAAATCGGTGTATGGAAAGTTTCATTCAACACCACATTTCGACACTCGACGATGATATTTCTCGCGACATCCTCAAAACTCAGGCAAAACTGATGTTCTCCGACCAAGTCAAGGCTTACTGACCACTGCGACTGCCCCATTTGAGCAGGGATGGAAAGCCAATCTCCACCGTCAACTGAGATGTATCCTATTGTGCCCTCAGACAAATTCCACTTCAGGGGGACCAGATAACTATCGACTACTTGGTCAGGTGGTGGCTCAAGCCAATCAAGCGTCGGGAAAACCGAATCAACCATAAAACTCAGATTTGCATTAGCCCAATTGCCGGCATCATCTCGAACCGTTACATTGACGAGGTTGTCGCCCTGTTGAAGCAGCACTGGAAGGGTCAAGTTAGTGGCGAAAGTAGGCAAGAATACTGATTCCCCTTGAACCCAAAGTTCTACTCCACTCTCGGTTTCGATAATAACATCCACGACCGTCTCGTTAACCATCGCAAATGGATAGGTGTGATTTATCGAAAGTTGTGGAGCAATTGTGTCCCGAAAAACGTAGATTTCGCTACTGCGTCGGTTTCCAGCCTCATCTTGCGCCTCTAGGGTGAATAGATTTTCACCTTCATTATCAAGTGAATAAGTTTGATTGTACCACACCGCGCGCCCGGTGGTCGAAGAAACCTGCGCCGGCCACATCCACATGTCCGATGCGTCGGCCCCTTGGATGACCTGTAATCCATTGATGGTCAAATAGAGGTCGGACTCACCCAATATTGTATGTTCCCAAATGGTTTGGTTGGTGGTGAACACATTTGAGAACGGTGTGAAATAAAGTGGAATATCGTCATCATAGGCCAAGGCTATAGAAATCTCATCTTCGAGGCCAGCATTATCTGTGGCCGACAAAGTCATCTCGTACCAACCAATTCTGGAATTGGAATCTGGAATCGAGATTGAGATATCCAAACTGCGCAATTCATAGTCCATTGGCAGAGATGAATTGTCCATCCTGGTGGCATTGTAAATCGCGGCAATATCATCAGCACCGAGCACCGTATCGTAAATCCGCACATCATCAAGACTCCCCCGCAAGCAAGTTGAATTGAGATTCATCGTAACACAGCCAATATGCTCCATCACCGAGGATGTTGTTCCTGCGGCGCCAATCGACGTGGCACTCAACACTCCATCGACATAGACTCTTAATTCACCGGTCTGAGCATTTCGTGAAAGCGACACATGATGCCACTGGCCATCGGTGATCGAAACCTCGGAGATGGCAGGAGAGCCAATACCTTTGCTGATACCGACATTCCCGCTGGAATTGATTGCTCCCCAAATGAGGTCATCACCATTGATTTGTGAATCGTATCCAGCAATCGCTGGAGCAATGCTGAAATCATCACTACCATTGGTCAGTGAGTTATACCAATATGACATCGTCGCATCCGAATTCAATACCTCGATTCCCTGAATGGTTGAAGGTGAGTTGGCGAAATCGATATAGGCAATTTCATCACCCGTATCCAGATACATCACCCACCCTCTCTCAGGGTTGAGTTGCCACATTGCAAGGCCAACGTCATCCCCGAGCAAATCGCTTCGTTGATCGACCACAACGGTACTAGGGGGGATACTTGCAGGCTCGTCAAAGGTCCACCAATGCTGGAGGTTTGAGTTGGCCTGCGGCAGACGCCAAGTCACATCATCGCGGGCTCTGGAATCATCCCAGACGAGGAATTCAGCGGTCAAATCGATAGTCGTACCATTGAGCAAAGTTGCATTCACCGACGGATTGAGGTCACGCAAAACAATCGGCTCGCCTAAGCTATCGGAATAGATTCGGATATCGCCGTGCAGAGAAACCTTTGAGAGGTTGAAACCGGATTGCAGGTCGCTGACATGGGCGATGAGCGGCATTGTCGAGTTGGCTGAAGTGACAGGGTTCTGGCCACGGAATTCGAGCACCGGTGCTTTCTCAAGTAAGTCAAAAGATGTGGGAATCGTCAATCCACCTCCACTCGGCAACTCAAGTTCGAAGTAGCCCTCCCACATTCCGGCTGCGGCCGGGATGTTCATCGTGTGATTCACTCGCCATGCAACCGTCGGCATTGCGCCACCCAGAGCGCTACAACCATTGGGGCAGAGGCTCAAAATCTCGCTGAGATTCAGTTGATACCAATCATCAACCGCTAGGTCAACGCCTCCGACCTCGGTCAAGCGCAACCAGAATGAAGTCACCGCCCCCGGCACCTCATAGCCGTGAACCACTATCCACCATCGGCCATCAGCGGGGTTATCAATGATGATTTCCTCGTCGCTATTCCAATTACCTGAGGAACCTTTCTTCTCCGAACTCCAATCGATTACCCCATTGCCATTATTGTCGCGATAAAGGTAGAGATCCAAATCCTCAGCACCATTCTGGGTATCTATCTCAACCTTCAGGCGACGGACATTTTCAACCGAGATTTCACGGATATATGAGGCGGTGGATACAGTTTCCGGGATATCTTGGCTAGCAGTTTCCCCGGGATAGAATACTGGTTGGGTCCATCCCCAACCCGAGATATCATCGGGTGTGATGTTGACGGTGCTACCTAGCACCAGGCTATCAGAGAAATTTGTCCTCGTCCAATCATCGGTGGAATGAGTAAGGTTCCCACTAATGGTGGCGGCGAATCCGACCGTCACATTGACCGGATTATCATTAGTGCTGACTCCATGCATGGTGCTGTGAAGTAGAAGTTGTTTCAGACCCGGACTGGCATCTGCGGTCAGTAGTTCTCTATCGCCTCCGGTAGCGGTTTGTCGCTCCCACACCCCCGAGCCGCGATGTTTGCTGATAGAGCCGGTCTCGACCGTCATCGCCCACTGGCCGTAGGCCCCGGGGTCGTCGGAATAGTATGGATGCGGGATTCTGCTGAGCCAATGGGCGTCGATGTCGGTATAACCATTATCAGGCCAATCGATGTCGATGATAATAGTCCCATTGGACAATGTCGTCGGCCACTCGAGCGCGAATGCCTTCCAATCCCCAGACTCAGCCCGCCACCCCCAACGTTGTGCCCCTTGCATCCAAGTTTCTCTATAGAGTGTCTGATTACTTAGATTACCATCGATTTCAGGAGGGGTCCACGAGGCCGGGCCAGATGCGGCTATGGTAGCGACTATTGGAAATGACCAATTATGCCCGAAAGAATCGGAAATCTCGATGGTCGACATTCGTAAACCCGGGGTTGCATCATTGGGCACGGTAATCGTCAAAGGAATAGTGTTTGTGGAATAGGGGAGAATTAAGGCTTGAGGTGGGAGGTTCAGCCACGAATCATGACCCTTACGAAACGAGGTGATGTCGATTTCAATCGGTAGAGGGTCGGCTTGACTGGTCTTCTTGTTCTCTCGGAAGATGCCGAGCAATAAGCCATCAGCTGGCTGGCCCCAAGGGTCGCCGATGCGCACTTCGACCTGTGGGCTGGCATACATGTGCTCGGAGATTACCGAGTATTCATTCGCCGATTCCCATTCTCCCGAATCGACCTGGCCATCACCATCATCATCACTCCACCACTTGCCATCACCATCGGTATCATTCCACCTATAGATTCTCAGGTAGGGGCGATTCTCACTCTGGTAATTCTGGTCGCCATCGAATCCGCGTGGGTCTATTGTGGCCCGCGCCCGCACCAGTGTACTGTCGTAGGCGATGGTGGTATTGTTGGCATCACCATGAATCAATATCGGGATGACGATGTCGGGGCGAGACGATTGATAGCCATCCCAATCACCCGATTCACTAGAGTTCCACACGAATACATCGTGTGTAGCGGGCTGCCAAATCGTCGCCGAAGTATCGATCCAAAAGGTATCTTGACTCGGGTTATTGAAGGACAGATTCAGGTCGGCGCTGGCACCGGGCAATAGCCAATTGATATTGGAATCACGATGCTGACCGGCATTCTCCCCTGGCATCCACGAAGCTGGTTGGGTCCACCAAGTTCCGGATTCTCCGGCAATCGTCGCGGTTGCCCGGTCGGCATCGAACCATCCTCCGCCCTGAACGTTTGGGTCGTTGGCACGGTCGCTGGCTGTGGACATCGCCAGATCTCTAATCACCTGGCTATTGGGGAAGGTGCCATGCTCTTCCCACCAAGCCTGATACAGCAGAGCCATCAATCCTGCCGCAACGGGAGTTGAAAGAGAGGTTCCGGCCCATGAACGGTAAGCACTATTGGCGTCGCTCTTCTCATTCAGGGTCACATCTCCGGTCGCCGACCAGCCGATGGTAACCAGGTCGGGGTCCATTCTACCCTGACTATTGGGGCCTCGATTCGACCACGATGCACTCTCACCCCAGGTCGCACCAGCCGATTCCCCGGTTCTGGAAGAGAACGCACCGACGCTGATAATTCCAGCCGCACCGCCAGGACTGGCCACCGTACCGTATCCATGCCCACCGTTGCCGAGGGCGACGAGATAGGTTGTATTCTTTGAATAGACCCGCGTCAGCCAATCGAGATAGAGCGAATTCTGGTCACTGCCGGCATCGACCACACTCGAATAGCCGAATGAGAACGAGCCAATCTGCGCCTCATCACCGGTATCTGTCAAGCCGTCATAACCTTCGGCGACAAAGCGCCATCCATCGAATGCCGAACCACCGGCGTAGTAATTACCGACCGCAATCAAGCTGGCATTCGGCGCCATACCCTGCACCTTGCCATTCGCCACGATGCCTTGAGCGGCCACGGAACTTGCGCAAAGGGTGCCATGACTACCGGCAGGGCCACCATTCTCATTGAGCATGAATGCAACCAAATCACCATTGTTAGGGATGCGGTCGGCCATCGCCGCACGGGCTGAATATGTCGGCGCATAGGGCAGCGAGGTATTGCCGTCGGCGATGAAATAAATCAGCCCGCCGGAACGATCCCACAGCCCATCGCCGGTCAAGTCAAGACCGGCGACCTCCGAACCTTTCCGCATTGGGAACTCGTCACCGAACTCGCCATCACCATCCAAGTCGACATAGACAGTATCATAGGTCGAATTGGAAATCTCATCGACAACCAGTACCGCAACATCATCGCCAACCTTGTTCTGCAGGTTATTGTCGGGATGCTCACCGATATGCCAAATTCCTGATTGTGAGACCAGACCGGTGATATTGAAGCCACTCGAATCCAGGATTCCATCACCATCGGCATCGAGGTCGGTGGTCGAGGTGTCAGCGAACCAGGAACTGCCATCGCTGGGATAAGTATCGGCATCATCGAGCCAGCGGTGCAGAGAACGACCATCGAACATTATCGGCCATCCATCCCAAGGTGAGGTGGGGTCATCGACCCGGGCTTGAGTACCGTTGAGGTCAGGATGGGCGAAGTCGATTCCACTGTCTACTATAGCCACATTCACCCCTTGGCCAGTGATATTTCGCTGCCACGACCCGGTCGCTCCGTGCAGGTCGACCGCAGCCCAAGTCGTCGGTTGGGGTGCATCATCGCCACCAATTACGCTCTCGCCATCACCGGTCGCAATGCCAGCAGAGAAGCCATCCTCCCCTATATCCGATGCGGTTTGAGGGTTCTCCGGCGGTTTCATCACCACCATTGTTCCATAAACTCCTGCCAATTTCGCCACCTGCCACCCCGGTAATGTGACGATTCGATGCTGAATACCGGTCAGAGATTCAACATCGGATTCAACCAACCTTCCTCCAGCCTCATCTCCGGATTGCTCAGGTAGAAGTTGGTATTTTTCCTGCCAAGTATGTAGTGAATATAGGTCTCGGGTAATCACCAGAGCCCTGACCTCCTCAGAGTCCTGCTCCAACCACCAATCGAGTTGCGGAGAAAAGGCAACTGCTTGAGAATATACCTCTGGGATATCGCGGAACGGCGAGTTCGGCGAACCTACTTGTGAGTGTGAATTATCTGCTGAATTACCGACCACATCACTATCGCTAGGTGCAACCAATGGTGTGGCTGATGCCAGCAACAGAAGAAATACGAGTGCACATACTCTAGGAATCTCAACCCGATATTGTGCGACGCCCATAGGGCGTCGGAAGGTCGTTCGGGATATAGCGATACCCTGTGATTGCACTAATGACCTCAACACGAGGAGATCAGGTAGTCCCGCTCGGATTCGAACCGAGGTTATCGGGACCAAAACCCGATATGATGGACCGCTACACTACGGGACTCCAACCGGTCGGTGGCGGGTTCGGTTATTGTGATTGTCGCCTACCCGCGAGCAAGCCGACGCAATACGCCATCATCCAACCGCGCCAGGGCGGATTCGACGAATACATTCAGGTCAAGGTCATATTTTTCACTATAGAGTGATGCTTGTAAGGCCATATCCAGTTTATCACAGGCCTTTACAAAACGACCCTCTGGAGTGCGCTCATTCTCGTAGTCAAGCCATAACTCAAGCAATGATTCATCTCCACCCAGAGCATCGAGGATTTTCACAATTGCCTCGTACTCCATGCGACTTTTTTCTTCTGAATCAATACCATCAGCCGGAGTAATATCCCCTACCCGGACTTCTGCAACATCGTGGATCACGGCAATCGTGGTAGCGACACCTCGGTCAACCCCTTCGGGGCACAACACCGCCACCAACCAGGCAACCCCCCACGAGTGAGAAGCGACACTTTCGGGATTCTCGACCCCAGCATTGACCCAGCCGGCCCGAGGCAGGTTTTTCAGCGCCAAGCATTCTAACAGGGTATTGCGAATTTTCCCGCTCACAGCCCCGCGATGCCGAGATGTAATTCAATTTGTCCTCCCACACCTAGTGCAATTGAGCGCTAAATTTCTAAAACTTATATTCTTCTTCGCTGTGGGGTGGCCATGCCAAAGAGAATTACAGATAGGCCAATACAACCGAAACGGCGGCGCAGAGGTGGATTCAATATTCTCACTTATGAAACGGCGTTCATAGTGCTGTGGGTGCTAGTGGGATTGTTTGCTATTGTGGCTTATTCAAAATACCCTGTAGATAGTGGTAATTTTAGTGCTGATCGAGCAGTTGACATTTCGAAAGCATTCGCAGGTGGATTTCTTGTTATTACATTGATATTGATTCGATTTGACAAACTTTCCGTGATTCGCGAGAAGGAGAGTTTCGCTTTCTCAATGAAGGAATACGAGATGCTACGCTCAAAATGGCTTGATGCTGAAGCAAATAGAATGGATTCCGAAATTCAAGAAATGTCCTCAGAAAGTGAACCTAAGAGCAAGGTGGCAACTAATATTATTTCTTCACCCGGCATGATTGTGGCTACTCCGGAAGAGGTGGGTATGACCAGTGATTCTGCGGCAGATGTTTCGGAAAACGATTAACAGGACGGTCAGGGAAAGGCCACTCCTCCGGTTAGGAGGTTCGTCGAAATCGAGATGGGTTCCAAGTCGCGGTTGCGCTTCGCCACTGTGCCATTCTTTGCTTCGGTTTTTGCCGGAATAGCGGTAAGTATCGCCTTCCCTATTGCACTATTGTTCACCGCGCCGATATTTGTCGTTATCCTTGCGGCAGTGTTTTCCGATAAGTTTCGAATAGTCGACGATGATAATCTCGACCGTGCTATTGCCGAGGAAGAATAGTCATCAGCGGTTGATGGCATCTGGGTCCTTGCCCAAGTCCTTGGTGATATTCTTCTGATGGCTCTCAAGTGTACCCCCACCAATCTCAAGCAGCTTGGAATCTCGCCAAAGACGCTCAACGACATATTCGGCAACGTATCCATATCCGCCCATAACCTGCATTGCCGCGTCGGCAATTTCCTTGGCCGCGGTGGTGGAGAACAGTTTGATACCATCGGAATCGAGGCGGTGTCCGGCCTGTCCTAGTTTCATTTGGGCGGCGGTATCGTAGATATATGCGCGCATGGCGCGATACTTTGCCCACGATTCTCCGATGTAACGCTGAATCTGGCCGAAGTCCCGTATCTCCTTGCCAAAGGCGGAACGCTCAGTGGCGTAGCGATTCATCTCCGTAAGACTACGACGAGAGATTCCCAGTGCCATCGCCGCTAATGTCAAGCGTTCAATCTCGAGGTTCTGCATCATGTGAAGAACTGATTGACCCTCGTTACCGACCAGATTCTCGGCCGGAACGATACAATCATCGAATACCAACTCAGCGGTGTTTGAAGCCCTCATCCCGGTCTTGTCGTAGATCTTCTGGCCGACCGAATAGCCCGGCATTCCGGCCTCAATCAGGAAGGTGCTGATTCGTACTCGGCCATTTTCCTCACCGCTCTTGGCATAGAGCCAGACGACGTCGGCAGGTGTCCCCTCATCATCGAGTGCACCGTTGGTTATCCACATCTTACGGCCGTTGATGACCCATGAGCCATCTTCGCGCTGACGTGCAGTGGTCGAAAGTCCCATAACATCGGTACCGATATCTGGCTCCGACATGGCCATCGCCCCAATCCATTCACCGGTACACACTTTAGGCAGGATTCGCGCCTTCTGATCCTCATTGCCATTGTAGGCGAGATTGTTGACAAATAACATGCTGTGGGCGAGACAAGCGAGAGCGAAACCGGGGTCACTGGTTGATAGTTCCTCGTACATAATCACCGCTGCGGTGGCATCCATTCCTGCACCGCCGTATTCCGGTGGTGCGGTCAGACCCAAAAGACCGAGTTCTCCCATCTGGTCGAACAGAGCGCGGTTGAATTTCTCGTCGCGGTCGTGCTCCAATGCTTGAGGTTCAACTTCGTTGATTACGAAATCTCTCAACATCTCGCGCAGCATCGAGTGCTCATCACTGGGATTGGCGATGTCGTCTACCATCAAATCAGCATCCTGCACGGAACTGTGCGACCTGCGGTCACGCTTTGACTCTTCGCTCACAGAGTTTGCTCACTGGCGTAGTACTGATTTCCTGCGAACTGCTCGCCGGCGCATATTCTTGGCACGGTTTGCCGGTACTGCAACGAATTCGCTATGACCGTGGTGTTGGGCTGGTAAATCTTGTGCGACTCGGTGCTTCACAACTCTTCTTATCATGACCGGTTTTGCCTCTTTCGGCAATGCATCGACTCGCTCAAGCACGTGTTTCGCCCAACCCACTCCAGTGACCGGTTCTTGTGGCAATGCATTTGAGTCAGTCGCCACCTTGGTCAATAGAGCAATCGAGGCGTCGAGATGTCCCTGCTCGGTTATCGAGCGCTCTTCGACCGTCGCCTTGTGCCTGATTGTCTGCACCTGTTCTTCCAGTACCTCTTCCATTATCGCGAAGAGAAAATTCTTCGTCAAGTCACCCTGCTTTCGCTCAACCATTGCATCCCATCCGAACCTCAGGGTTTATGTCGGTGCTATAACCATTCCCCGCACCATTGACGGTAATGTGCTCTTTCGCCGACCCTGAAATCTCGGCCGCGGGGGGTGGAAATATTTCACTCGCCGGGTGGATTCAGTGTGACCTCAGAAGGAGACATCGCCCCTATTACCGCGGTATTAGGCGTTGAGCCGCGCTTCCTGGTCGCCGAGCGCCACATCTCCCGCACCAGCAACTTGGCAAATCTGAAACCTGCTGCAATCGCTTTCAGTGGATGGCGCAGTATCCATAGCGGGTTGCGCATTCCTTTCAACGGCCAGAGTAATTGTTCGGCCATCCCTGGAGGAATGTATTCTTCGACCCCATAGACTTGAGGACGTCGATCCTTGGGCATGTAATATGTTCCGAATATCAAATCCCAAATCGGCAGGAAGGTCGAGTAATTACTCCATATCGCATCGACCTCACTGGTGTGGTGCCAGTGGTGGAATTCCGGCGTGATGATTAACTTGTGGAGTGGACGTAAGCGCCACCTTACATTGGCGTGCAGGAATAGTCCGAGCAAGATTTGAGCCACTACTAGAGTACCTGTCAACTCGGGTGAGAAACCGGCGACCAGAAGAAACACGAAGGCCGGGGCGATCAGGGTGCCATCGAAGGGGTGACCACGGAAACCGCTGGCCCAATCCAGAGTCTTGGTCGAATGGTGGATGGCATGAAATTTCCACAGGAATGGAATCTCATGGTAGAATCGGTGCGTCCAATAGACCGTCATATCGAATAACAGAACCCCTATTATCGGCATGTACTCGGCAGGAATCTGCGCCACGTAAGGGCGTACCAGCAAACCCGGTATCCACGCCAGACTCAATATTCCAACAATTATCGCCGCGGCTCCAGCGACGATACCTATCACCGGTGATGCCAGAGCATAACTGATATCGGTCTCAAGTTCGGGCCTGCGGGTCTTCTGCCCCGTGTGGCGAGGGAATAATTTCTCAAACGGCACAACGGCGATGAATAAGAATATCAGAACGAACAGGCCCTCGGTCGAATAATACACCCCGGCAACGACCAGAGAAATAGCCACCAGACGAGCGAGGTAGCGGCGCTTCCAGGAAATCACCGGGATGTCCTCAAGCGAGGTATTACCATCGGTCACCACCTCGACATTGTCTAATAATTTCACTGACCTAGAATCAGCACCTGTGCCCTCATCTGAATTCAAAGGGATAATCCCCTCTTCGGCAAAACCCGATTCAGGGACCACGGTCACGGGTGGGAAAATCTCGCACTTCTATATGAAAATAAGCAATCCATGCACCTCATGTCCATCAATATCCACAGTATTATCATAAAGACCCGCCTTCAAGCATCATGGTTTCGAATAGCGGGCTGGCAGTATCCGATTCTCAGGTGCTCGCACGGGAGGTGAGTACTGGACTGAGCTGCGAAGCCGCGAAGGAAGTACGAAGTACAGAAAGAAGCAGTATTCCTGAGGCGCGAGCACCACTAAACGTGTATTAATGCAAAGTGCTCGCGCCGGGACTATCACACGATGATGCCGGTATAGTTCT
>Ga0208879_1000214_pt1 | contig 61977 bp, 47 predicted proteins | sample Knorr_S15_td_Bot_FD_185605 | JGI IMG/M metagenome (GOLD analysis project Ga0208879, IMG submission 185605) | Marine microbial communities from Southern Atlantic Ocean transect - Knorr_S15_td_Bottom_ad_5009_LV_A (SPAdes) (version 2) | ecosystem: Environmental > Aquatic > Marine > Oceanic | place... | reverse complement strand
CAATATTGATTGTATACAGATCAAATGTCAAGTTCAGGTTGTCTATTGGGCTTGTAGTGAAGCCAAAACTAGTATTGGTTGCTTCTTCGGGTACTAATGGTGCTCCACCCAATGCTATAGCAAGTGCATCAGTCGGACGCACGGTACCTTCTTGTACCTGCATACCGGTTGGACCATCAAATGATGTAACAATACCAGTATAATTCGATTGGCCAGGCGTTGGAGCTCTAAAACCAGTGGAAATACCACCTCGCAGTGTAGCCAAATCACCTAACGAGTAACGTCCGGCAAATTTGTAATTACTAGTTGCGCCAAAGTCTGAAAAATCTTCAGAACGGACTGCAATTTGCAGAAGCAAGGCATCGCCCATGGCATATTCAACATCAGCATAAAAGGCTGTATTCTGACGATCGAAAACGCCGGCAGCAGCAGGGCTTGTCCCCGGCATACCATTGGCGGCTAATCCAGGAGCAGTATACACAGTTGAGTCGCCTGGTATTTCAGGGTCATTCAACAAGGCTACATTTGCCCAAGGACCAGGCATCCAAGATTCTTTTTGGCCTGCAAACATGGTGTAAGATTCTTCACGCCATTCTGCACCAAATGCCAAATTAATAGCATCGCCCATGGCATATGTGAAGTCAGCATTAAGGTTTGTTTCTGCTTGTTCTAAATCACCAATATCGAAATTATGAGGTGAATATGGACCCCATGATAAGTTCAGAGTATTTTTTAGATAATAACGAATGTGGTTTTTTCCATAGCTAGCGCTAAAGTCATAACCTAATCCAAAAAGATCATCACCTTTAATACCAACGACTGAACTAAAATCGTTTCCGTGACCTTCAAGACGAGGTGTAAATCCCAAGGGATACGTATCTCCCCAGGAAAAATTACCTTCTGAAGGGTCTGCAGGATTTAGTGGAACAGCTGTTAATGCGCCGGATTTACCGGGAGCACGTAAGAAGAAACTGTATTCTCCAAATGTATCAGCATAGTTACCAAAAGAATAAGCCGAGACATTATCGCTAATTTTTAAACCGGCATTCCAAACGGATTTAAATCCACTGCCTATGGGACGACCCCAGTTCATGGCTGTTTGCCACTCATCAACATCTTGACCTGCGTCATTTGCATCCCAGCCTTTGTAACCATCAGCAGCAGATGCATGTTGGTTACCTCTAGAAAGTTCTGGTCTGTCAGCATATTCAAAACTAAGGTTGACAAAACCGTTTTCTGTAAGGGGTAGGCCAACATTGGCTGCAATCGTTACATCTGTTTCACCACCGCGACCATTTGGAGCTTCCATCCATTGACCACCGGTTACGTGAACTTGATAACCTGAAGAATTATCTTTCAATATAAAATTCATAACACCAGCAATGGCGTCTGAACCATATTGAGCAGCTGCACCATCGCGCAGTACTTCAAGTTTTTTAATTGCAATACTTGGTATCATACCCACATCTACAGCTTGGGCACCCACGTTCATGGCTGCACCAAAATGTGAGATTAATGCTGAACGATGGCGACGTTTTGAATTCGTCATGACCAGAATATTATCCGGTGGAAGACCACGCATGGACGTTGGCCGTACGAATGCAGCGCCGTCACCTGTTAGCGGTGTTGCGTTGAATGATGGTACTAGGTTTTTGAGTGTTTCTGTTAAATCACCATTCCCTTGGCGACGCAATGTTAAGTCATCAAACCCATCAATTGGGGTAGGTGATTTCATGGCTGTTCTAGCAGCGGCTCGAGTTCCTGTAACAAAAACATCAGCACCAGCTAATGCGCTTGTCGCAAGAGAGAAGTCAACTTGACTTGCTCCAGCACCTACAGTAACACTTTGACTTGATGATTCATAACCAATGAATGAAGCAGTTAATGTATAGGACTCGGCAGGAACGCCAGAAATCGAATACGAACCATTTCCATCGGTTGCTGCTCCCAAGGATGTTCCTTCAACAGCTACATTAGCACCAGGTAAAGCATTTCCATCCGCGTCCGTTACCGAACCGACGATGGATCCCTGGGCCATGAGGCCGGAAAACATCCCAAGAGTTAGCATAATAATGAGTTTTTTCATCATTTTCTCCTTGGTTTATTGTTTAGTATATGAAAAATCATATATGTAATTAGTCTACCCTTGCAGGTAAATTCCCGGGAAACTATAGCTTTTTAGTTAAATATACTATTTTTTTTTGTGTTGATGTAAAATGGGTTATTTAAGAATAATTTAAGATATTATCGTTTATCTTCTCGAGGAGTGCATCCATATTTACACGATCTTGTTTTTGCGTATCCCTATGGCGAAGTGTAACCGTGTTATCCTCGAGAGACTGGTGGTCAACGGTAATACCAAAGGGTGTACCTGCTTCATCTTGCCGATAGTAGCGTTTACCGATGGAGCCCTGCTGGTCGTATATCACTTTAAAATGCTTTTTTAGATTATCCGTTATTTTTCGTGCTAATTCTGGCAAACCATCTTTTTTTGTTAACGGACAAATCACAGCTTTTATGGGAGCCAAACTGGGGTGGAGTTTCAAAACAGTGCGATTATTATCTGTATCATCCCAGTAGGCATCTGCCAACACGGTAAGCAACATACGGTTGAGCCCGGCGGACGTTTCGATAATATAAGGGAAATATTTTTCATTGGCCACTTGATCAGAATACTGCATATTTTTCCCCGAGAATTCCTGATGACGCTTAAGATCAAAATCAGTTCTATTATGAATTCCCTCGATTTCTGACCAGCCAAACGGGAATTCATATTCAATATCCCAAGCTTCCTTGGCATAATGGGCTAATTCACCATCACCATGTTGGTGAAAGCGAATTTTATCTTTATTGATTCCCAAACCGTCTGTGTAAAAAAGAAAACGTTCTTCTTTCCAGGATTTCATTTCTTTATCATCCGTTCCGGGTTTTACAAAATACTGCATTTCCATTTGTTCAAATTCACGTGTCCGGAAAATAAAATTCCGTGCCACAATCTCATTTCGAAATGCTTTACCAATTTGGGCAATACCGAAGGGTACTTTTAAACGTTGGGATCCCTGAACCAATAAATAATTCACATAAATACCTTGAGCAGTTTCCGGACGCAAATATGCGATGGATCCTTCATCTTCCACAGGGCCAATCTGTGTTTTGAACATTAGATTAAATTGCCGGGGGTCTGTCATTTTTCCAGTAGTTCCGCATTTCGGGCATTGAATGGTAGACCAATCTATACTATCTGGATCATCCTCGGTGAATTCATCTGCACGAAAGCGAGCTTTGCATTGTTTGCAGTCCACCAGTGGATCATGGAATTCCGCAATATGACCGGACGCTTCCCAAATTTTCGGATGCATGAGAATCCCACTATCTAATCCGACAATGTTTTCATGGTGTTGCGTCATTGCTTTCCACCATAGTTGTGAAATATTATTTTTTAATTCAATACCAAGTGGGCCGTAATCATATACAGCACCAAAGCCACCATAGATTTCGGAACTTTGGAAAATGAACCCCCTTCGCTTGCACAATGAAACGATTTTTTCGATTGAGTTGTTTTTATCTGTCATGCGTCCATTTCCTTCAATTCTTTTTCAATTTGTTCATTAAACAGAATTGAAGAGTCCGTAGTAGACTTATCTGCAGGTTTATCATTATTAATTTTAGGTGATCGAATATATAAACCCAAAACTGTAAATGCTGCAATGGCGATTAATGCTGGAGCAATCCATACCATAATATTAAAACCCTGGGCGACAGGAATTGCGAGAATTCTTTCGCCGTATGTTTTTACAAAGTGGTCCAAAACCTGTTGTCGAGATTGCCCTGCTTCAACCATTGATTTTATTTCGGCTTCTGATTGAGAATGACCATGATCATCAACTGTGCCGCTCCAGCAGCAGGGTGCCATGAGGCTTTGCTCAATATCCGAGATTAACTCTTCATTTGATTGAGTAGCAAAAAGAACAGATATTGAAAAAATGATTAAGACGTTCTTCATTTCTTTTTCCGCCGTCTGCGTTTTACAGGACCTTTTGCCCGTCGATCATTAATTAAGCTCACAGCTGTTGCAAGATCAATATCATCTGGAGAAATATCCTTGGGTAAGGCAGCATTGAATTTTCCATCTGAAACATATGGACCATAACGGCCATCTTTCAAAGCGATTGTTTCGCCTGTTTCCGGATGTTTCCCAAGGCTTTTTAATTCACCGTTGGGTTTATTACGGTTTTTTATAACATCAATTGCAGTTTCCAATGTAACCTCAAGTGGGTCATGGGGATGAGTTAACTTAACATTTTTGTCTCCGACTTTAAGATAGGGGCCATATCTGCCAAAATCAGCTCGAATTTCATCGCCTGTTTCGGGGTGAGTTCCCAAAAGTCTCGGCATGGACAGTAATTTTGTTGCTAATTCTAGATCTACATTTTCTTTTTCTGTCCCTCTGGGTAGAGATTTTCGTGTTTTAGAATCGCCCAATTGAACATACGGGCCATAGGGGCCTTCTTTTAAATAAATGGATTGTCCGGAATCATTATCGACTCCAATAAGTTCTGTTTGAGAAACATCTTTTGCCAAAATTTCCATCGCTTTTTCAACAGAAAGATCACCTAGGTAAAAATCTGCAGGAATATTTCGACGTTTTTCACCTTGTTCTAAATACGGACCATAATTTCCAACTCTGATTACAATTTTTTCCATACCACCGTTGGCGATTAATACAGTGCATGCTTTTCGGATATCAATTTCATCATCAAGCATTTTTGCAAGTCCGGGATTGTCATCGCTGCCAAAATAAAAACGTTTCATAAAAGGCAAAGGTTTAGAATCTCCTCTGGAAATGGAATCTAATTCATCTTCCATATTAGATGTGAATTGTGAATCAACAAGTGAAGAAAAATGATTTTCCAATAATTGGGTAACGGCCACAGCAAGGAAAGTAGGTACTAGAGATTCCTTTTGATTTCGAACGTAATCTTTTTCCTGGATACGCCCAATGATACTGGCCCAGGTTGAAGGCCGTCCTATCCCTTGTTTTTCCATTTCTTTTATGACAGATGCTTCTGTGAATCGTGCCGGTGGTTTAGTCATATGTTTTTCCGATGATAGATTTTTACAACCCAAACGCTGTCCTTTCTCCAATTTGGGCAAGAATCGTTCCCGATCGGCTAATTTACCATCGGGGTCATCGCTGCCTTCAACATAAACACGCATATAGCCTGGAAAGAGAATAACGCGGCCGCGAGCACGAAATATCGTATTTTTATTTTCAATATTGACAATGGTTCGTTTCAATTTTGCCGGCTTCATTTGGCTGGCTACCGTTCTTTTCCAAATTAATTCATATAATCTTCCTTCATCGCCGCCCGCCTTTGCACTTACGGTATGCACATCAGCGAATTCAACTCCAGCAGGACGGATCGCTTCATGTGCCTCCTGAGCATTTTTGACCTTGCTTTTGTACATGACCGGCTTTTCAGGTAAATATTTATCACCATAGAGTTTTTTAATAACATTTCTGGCGCCCTTTAGCGCTTCTTGGGATAACTGGATGGAGTCTGTACGCATATAGGTTATAAAACCAGCTTCATATAAACGTTGGGCCATACGCATGGTTTTTTTGGCAGAAAAACGTATTTTCCGTGATGCCTCCTGCTGCAGAGTACTGGTTGTAAAAGGGGCATACGGATTTGATATTTGCGGTTTTTCTTCAATACTGCTTACTACCCAAGGACCATTTTGTAATTCCTGAACCAGCGCATTGGCTTGGGCAGATGATATCAGCAAGACACCTTCTTTTTTCAATTCTCCTGTATTGCTGTCGAAATCTTTCCCAGTGGCTAATCGTTTCCCATCTATCGAAATCAGATCAGCATTAAATCCTTCAAGTGCATCATTTTCTAATTCAGCTTTTAAGTCAAAATAAGTAGCTGATTTGAAAATAGCCCGAAGCCGTTCCCGATCGACAATCATTTTTAATGCGGCAGATTGTACTCGGCCAGCTGAAAGAGATCCTTTTACAAAACTCATGGTTTTTTTCAATGTTCTCCATAATAAACCAGAAAGTTTGTAACCTACAAGGCGGTCAATCACCCTGCGAGTATATTGGGCATTTACAAGATCCATATCCACTTCATGGCGTTGTTGCATACCTTCGATGATACCTTCTTTGGTAATTTCTGTAAATTGTACTCTAGAGATATTTTTGTTCGTCACTTCTTCAACAATGTGAGCAGCGATGGCCTCTCCTTCGCGATCAGGGTCAGTCGCCAGAATGACTTCGGGTGCTTTCGCCGACTTCTTTTTGATTGCCTTGACAATATCTTCCTTCCCTTCCATAACAACAAATGTGGCTGCGAATTCGTTATCAACATCCACAGCTAAATCTTTGCGGGGCAGATCTTTTATATGACCTACACATGCAAAAACTTCATATTCATTGCTTAGGTATTTTTCAATCGTTCGGGCTTTGGCCGGCGATTCAACTATAATTAGTGGTTTACTCATATTTTTTGTGTTTTACCTTTCGTTCATGCGCGTATTATAATGTAGATAAAATTTTAGAAAAGTCAAATAGTGAAATGTTTAACAAGCTCATTTATGGCTATTTCATTTTGTTCACCGGAGGAAAGATCCTTTATTTGAACAGTTTCATTTTTTAATTCTTCCTCGCCAATTATGACAGCTTTAAGTGCACCAACCTTATTTGCAACTCGCAATTGAGCCTTTAAACTGCGCCGCAATGTATCCGTAATAACATTATAACCTAATTCACGTAATTCATTTGCCATACTCAACGCCTGTCCACTTGCAGATTCAACAAGGTTAATCAAATAGACTGTATTGTGTTCCGTGTTATTATTATCAAAGTCCATGGACATTAGAATGCGTTCCATTCCCGCCGCAAAACCAATGGCAGGAGTGGGTTTTCCGCCCAATGTTTCAACAAGACCATCGTAGCGTCCGCCGCCGCAAATGGCATCCTGTGCTCCCAGGTTGCCGGAAATAAATTCAAATGTTGTACGGGTATAATAATCCAAACCGCGAACCATTTGATAATCAATTTCAAATGGAATATTTAATTCGTTCAATAATTGTTGAACAGTACTAAAATGTATTTTATCATCTGCAGTCCAATAATCAGCAATTGTGGGTGCATCTGCAATGAGATTTTGTTCGTCAGGGTTTTTAGTGTCCAGAATTCTTAAAGGATTGGTTTCTAATCGTTGCTGGCTGGTGGATGACAGTTGATCCTTGAGTGGACTTAAATAATTTTTCAACGCATGTGTGTACTGACTTCGGCATTCTCCTGAACCCAAGCTGTTTAATTTTAAAGAAATATCTTTTAATCCCAATTCTGAAAAAATAGTATGACCAATCGCAATAATTTCTGCATCTTGTTCCGGGAATTCTGACCCAAAGGCTTCGATACCGAATTGATGAAATTGCCGTTGTCGGCCTTTTTGCGGGCGCTCTCTGCGGAATAATGGACCCATATAATACAATCTCTGTAAAGGGGATTTACTGCCCAAGTTGTGCTGAATATACGCTCGAACAACGGGGGCAGTTAGCTCTGGGCGTAAGGTTAAGGATCCGCCGGAACGATCTTCCCATGTGTACATTTCTTTGGAAACAATATCCGTATCTTCGCCAACACTTCTGGAGAATAAACTCGTATCTTCAAAAATAGGTGTACGGATTTCGCTATAACCGAACCGGGCTGCAGTATCGTGAATAATGCGCTCCAGTTTCTGCCAGTGCGCACTATCTTCCGGAAGAATGTCATGGGTACCCTTAATGGTTCTAAATGCCATAATTTATTCTGTTAAATTTATAATGAGGTCTTTTGCTTGTTCTTTATAATTTTCAGGGACCAGTAATTTAACTATAGCTCCGGGAATATTTGTTGGAGTTATAAGAAATGCTGAAGCAAAAAAATCTGATTTCAAAAAGTAAGGAATATTGTTTTTTGATAAAATTTCACCTGCCATTTCACCATACACTTTCCCGGAAAATTGAGCAATTTTTATCCAGTTTATATTTTGTAAAGGAACATCGAAAGGTTGTGTATCCACAAGAGAAACGTTACAGTCAGTACAAATCTCAATATGGGGTTCATATTCTGTTTGGCACTCCGGACAATACTTAAAATGGATTTTTTCCATGGTGGAATTTGCGATAATTTATTTAGAGAATGAAAATAGAATTAGAAAGGCACTGTCCGATTGAATCCACCGCGATTTTCTAATTTAAGATCCCGTAAGGTGGGGGATTTTACATTGATACGCAGATAAAATCCATTTGCATATCCACTCGGCGTCCAGTCTAATGACAATTCCCAACAATGTAAGTCACGATTAATTGAAAAGCGGTGGCTGATAAGTTCATTTTCCAAAAGGTCAAAACGGGCAGAGTAAGAAATGCGCCATTTTTGCGTAATGTTAATAGTTGAGTTTGTATTGAGCCAGAATGTTTCTTTAGTTAAAGTGGGATTACTTTGCTGCAATGAATAGTTAATGCTAAAACGTGTACTCCAAAGTTTGCCTTTTGAGCCCATACCGTTTTTACCTAATGGTGAAACAATTGCCAGGCTGTCTTGAAGATCAGTTGTATCTGCAGATTCACTTTTTATACCCATTCGCTGACCGGAAAGCTGAAACCCTGTTGATAAACTCATTCGTGTTAATCGGGGTAATGGGATACCATTTTCATTTCGTCTAATATTATTTACGCGCTTTTTTAAATCTTGATCAAATTCATAAAAATCATGTGTCATACGCAATTCAACATTCGATGGTCCAATTTTGGATCGAATTGAAGAGGATAGATTATTCAATCTGAATTCTTCTCCAACAAAATTATAACTTGATCCCATTCGCCAAGAAAAAAGGTTAATAATTTTATCTTTTTCACCTTCTTTAATTTTAGCTTGAAAATTATTATTCACACTAAAATTCATTGATTGAGATTCATTCCGTGGTGTACCTCCAGCCATGGTGCCCATGAAACGATCATGGTAAAGTGAATTCCCGGATGTATCCAATATTGTTTCGAAATAACCCAAGTTAGAGCCAAAAACAGGTTGCGAAAAATCCGGTCTGAATGAATAACCAATGGACGGGGAAACAACATGGCGAATTGCGATTGACTTTCCAATATTGAATGGAAATAAACCATAAATCTGTGTATTAATAGAAGCGCCAAAACTACCTGTGGTTCGCGTAGAAAATCCAGGAACTTCTCTAGATTGAATTGTATTGGTTGCACTATCTAATCGTCCGGAAAAAGTTCTGTTTACCCAGTCTGATTTAAAACTGGCATTCGGATTAAACGTTATATAGCGAAATATTTTTGTTGGAGCATTGATAGATAGCGAATGACGCATAACATTATCACTGAAGTTTTGTGCCTCATCATTCCAGTTGTATAAACTCGTAGAATCATTAATAATCATTTCTTCAGATTCGTAGTACAAACGTTCTTTGCTCACCAAAGATGTATTATATCGCCATGTTATATTATTAAACCAGTGTTGATCCCCGCCCTTGTTTGGAAAAAAGTTGCGTTGGCCAAGATTAAAGCTCATGGAAGGCAATGTCGATGTGGTAATATTTGTTTGCTGACCGTCATGGGTTGGTTTTGTGTAAAAAACAGATGAGGAGTCAATGCGATCGTCCGCCATCAAGTTTGTTGTGGAAGATAAATTCATACTCATGGATGCCTGAATAGATGGCCAACTCTTGGAGTATGTTGCATTGGAAATTGTTTGCTGCCGGCCCATTCGCGTTTGAGGATTCGACGTATATTTTCGACTGAATTCGCCGCTACTGGAATAATTGGCATTCACGTTAAAATTTTGATTATAACGTAATTTTTGAGTGTGCTGCCAACGGACTTGATAGCTTGTTCTGCGGTCAGTGCCGATATCGGTAATATTATCCGTAGCCGATAAAAACTGCCGACTCTGCAGATTAAGTGAGCCATTAAATTTATACCTTAATTTATAATGGTTATTCAAATTGAAAACAAAGCCCTGGCGATCGCCAAAACTCATGGTGAATTTTGTACCCCAGTATTTACTGGGAGCCCAGAAATATCCAAAATTATTAATGTATTGACCGCGAACGCTATTTTCACCATAACCGGGCATAATCCAACCGGAATGGCGACCACCGCTCTTATGGGGAAAAATACCGAAAGGAAAAGCAATAATGGGAATTCGACTAATATAGAGCACGATCGGGCGAGCAATAACTTTATCATTATTGATAATTTTCATGTTTTTACTTTCAAAATGAAAATGGGGAGTTTCCAAGTCACAGGTGGTATAAGAACTGTTTTCGATATAATATACCTTGTTATCATTATTGCGAATTTCAACGCCTGAATAATAACCATCATCTGCTTTGGAACGTCCCTGTTTGACGCGACCTTTGCGTGATTTCAAATTATAAACAAGTGTATCACCCACCATGGGATCACGGCCCCGTTCAACAATAGTCGGTTTTTTAAATCCCACTGTCGAATCTGCCGGCGGGGCGGGAAAAGCCTTGAGCAAATTATCATTCCAATCCACATTGATGTATCCGGATGTTAGCTCGACATCAGTATACTTGATATTTGCATCGCCTGTTAAATCTGTTTTTTCCGTTTGCATATTGTAAAAAATTTCATGGGATGTATATGTGATTGGTGCTTCCATTTCTTTATTAGAAGTATCCGGCGTAAATACACCGCGGGATCCTCCTGAAATATGAATATAATCCAATTGGATTTCCGCGCTGTCTACAGATGTAAGGGACATGACTATTGTGTCTCCCGATGCAAAATTATTACCTTGATAAACTGAATCTTTAAAAATATGGTAAAGCGTTGTAGCCATACCTTCCAAGCGTACCGAATCCAAACTACCATCCACAAAATATCCTTTTAAAGCAGAGCCGGTCATATCGTCATCAAAGGAAACATATAACCGTTTCATGATGGTTGAATCGAGTTCGTTCAATTCAATTTCACGATAACCAGATGTTTTATTTATAATATGTGCTTTGGCAGGGATATATACATAATCGAGAACATTATCCGCATAATACATTTGGATTTCACTGCCCTCTAAAACACGGCCTTCTTCTTCCAATTTTGGATTGATGCGCAACCACGTTTTGTCATTTTCCACATCATAAATAGCTAAACCGCACGTGGCTACACGGGCACTTTCAACGATGGTTACATCCTGTTCAGCTGTATATGAAACAGCATTTTTTCTTTCGTGTTTAACATAGCGCAAATGATGGGCGGTTATAATTTGACTTTCTTGAATCATTTTAGAATTTCCATTGGCAATTCCGCTGTCCAGTTCTGAATAATAGATTACCGTATCAGCTGTAAGATCATAATCTTCATCCCAAATGTGAACATTATTATAACAGGTGAATTTATCATTCGGTGAGTCAAAATGAACGGAATCAGCTGTTAGTTTTTGGCCTTCCTTATCCATGACCACATGCCCGATTAAAAGACCTTGTCCTGTTCGTTCTATGTATCGGGCGTTATCACAGCGAATGGTCATTTGTCCTTTTTTAAAAACAACATTTCCTGTTAAAAATTGGGTGGATTTTCCGTTAATATTTTTGTTTTCTAGCAAATCAGCTTGCTGCAATCGCAAGCGATTATCTTGAGCTGGTAACTGAATAATTAATAAAATAAAAATAATAATAATTCCACCATCCCCGAAAGCCCAGGACTGAAGTAGAGGTGAAAATATTCTTGAAAAAGGATAAAACAATTTCACTATTTTTTATAGCGCTTTGGCCAGCATTTTTGTAAACGTTTAGAAATAAATTCTTCATAACCTAAATGAGTCGGTTTGTAAAAAGTTTCCTGCATATTTTCCGGGAAATAGTTTTCATCAATAAAGTGGTCCGGATGACTATGGGGATATTTATAATCCTTGCCGTAATCCAATTCTTTCATGAGTCCGGTGGGGGCGTTTCGCAGATGCAAGGGAACGCCGGGTGTTCCATGTGCTCTCACATTTTTCATGGCATTATTTATAGCCCAATAAGAAGAATTTGATTTTGGAGCACTGGCGAGATAAGTCGTGACTTGGGATAAAATAAGAGCCGCTTCAGGCATACCAATCATATGGACTGCTTGAAATCCGGATGTGGCGATAGTTAGGCCTCTGGGATCGGCATTGCCGATATCTTCTGATGCCAGGATTATGAGACGCCGGGCAACAAATTCGGGTTTTTCGCCCCCTTCCAGCATGACGGCTAACCAATATACTGCCGCATCGGGATCGCTGCCGCGAACCGATTTAATAAATGCGCTGATGGTGTCATAATGGTAATCACCCGTTTTATCATAAAGTTGTGTTTTGCTTTGCAGAGCTTCCTGAAGGATATTATTCGTTATTTCCCCATTTTCATTAATAAGACTTATGGCCACTTCCAATGTATTGAGCAATTTTCGCGCATCTCCACCAGCAGAATGAATAAGTTGTTCTTTAACCTTTTTATCCATTGCAACTTTGTTTTTTGAAAGAATGATGTCTAATTCAAATGCTCTGTTTAATACAGTTTTCAAATGATCATCAGATAAGGGTTTTAGTGTTAATGTTCTACAACGAGATAGCAGGGGACTAATAACTTCAAATGACGGATTTTCTGTTGTAGCACCAATAAGTGTAAGTATCCCTTCTTCAACTGCGTGGAGTAGCGCATCCTGCTGGGATTTGCTGAAGCGATGAATTTCATCAATAAAAAGGATGGTTGATTTACCGACTTCCAAATTCATTTCACCTTTCGAAATTATATTCCGCAAATCCTTTACTCCACTGGACACAGCGGATAGTTCATGAAAAACAGCTTCAGTCGATTTAGCAATAATTCGGGCCAATGTTGTTTTCCCAGATCCCGGCGGTCCCCAAAAAATCATGGAAAATGGTTTTTTCTGTTGGAGTGTTTTAGCAATAATGCGGTCTTTATCTACCAAATGGTTTTGTCCAATGAATTCATTTATTGTAACCGGACGAATCCGATCAGCCAGTGGCGGAAGGTGATTAGATGAAAACATATTTTCTGTTTTTGCCATTGTCTGCTGTAAACTCCAGCGGAAATTACGCTTAAAAAATGCTTATATACACAAAACGACTTTTAATACTTGTAGGCTGCCTTATGATTATATCAGGCTGTCAAAACGAAAGGGCTACGATGGAAAATGGGCTTATTATAGAAACACTTATAGAAGGTGAAGAGCCAACTGCAGAACAATATAGTATTGTAACTGTGAATTATACCGGTTCTTTGGAAAATGGAACTGTATTTGATTCTTCCCTTGATCCAGGAAGAGAGCCTTTTCGTTTTACGCTTGGAGCGGGTCAGGTTATTGCTGGCTGGGATCAAGGTGTATTGGGAATGAAAACGGGAGAAAAACGTAAACTAACAATTCCACCTGAATTGGGTTACGGCAACCAGGATATGGGTGTTATTCCGCCCAATTCTACATTGATTTTTGAAATAGATTTATTGGAAGTGGAGTAGTTACACTCCCATTGGTTCAGCAGAGTATTTCTTTTCAATTAGATTAAACCATAAATTTTATCTGATTCAAAAACGGATACACCTTGTCTGTTATTATCTAAATGAAAAGTCATTCCTTGCGCGATGGTTTTGGCATGAATCCCTCGATATTTTTTTAGAGGTCCAATCATGAATGGATTAATTAATGTCATAAAAAACTTACCGAGTATCTCTCCTAGTCGGAATTCCAATCTTGGTCCCATAATAAGCGAGGGTTGAAAGATTTGAATTATAGGAATTGTCATTTTTTTCAATTCATCTTCAATTTTGCCTTTCACCTTATTATAAAAAATGGATGAATTAGAATTTGCGCCCATGGCTGTCACGACTGAAAAGGAATTCGCATTTGTTTTTTCTGCCCATAGGGCAAAGCGAAGTGGTAATTCATAATCCACAAACCGGAAGGCCTCTTTTGACCCGGCTTTTTTAATTGTGGTTCCCAAACAGCAGAATATGTGATTCACCGGCTCAAGTGATTCTATTGCAGTTTTGTTTTCAAAATCAAAAATGATTTCTTTTAATTTAGGATGTGGATTAAAAAATGATTTTCTAACTAAAACAATCACCGATTCAAACTTTTCTGAATCCAATAATTCTTGAACGAGATAAGAACCAACCAATCCGTTGGAACCAATGATGAGGGCTTTATTCACAATTTTATGATGTCCAAATTTTTAGTAACAAAATAAAAATAAGAGCCACTGAGGAGAGTCGAACTCCTGACCTACGCATTACGAATGCGTTGCTCTACCAGCTGAGCTACAGTGGCGTAAATTATTCAATAAGCTGACTGCCCGCCGAAATCCCGCTTCTGCGGGATGAAGGAGGGAGCTAGAGTGGCAAAAAATCAGGAGCAAAAATACACTTTTATATCTAATCCATCAACTATTGACGCTGATAATATTTAGCTGATCTATAGGCACCGTAAATTTCTCCAGTATAAAAAATAACCGCCATTGAATAAGCAAAACTTTTCCCAAAATAATTATCTCGTTTAGATGCGTCTATTGCAGAAGACGCTGTTATATAAACCATAAGGAAACCCATAAAGCCATCAAACAACCTGCCGGCATACATGCGCCCTGAACCTGGAAGAATTGCAGACAGAAGTCCTGCTACAACGGGTGATTTATTGATTGAAGCATTTAAATGAGTCGTAGGGTGATCTATCAAACGACCATCCTGTTCATGGAATCCACCGCGGATATGTAATTGATTAAAAAATGCAGATGGATTACAGCGGACAATACGTTCGGCTGTCATGGGAATTCCTTTTATAATTCCATTTTCTTTAATGGCGATAGCACCGTATTGGCTGCAGCTGGGATAAAATTGGCAATCCAGTAAAGATGTGTTATGGGATAATCGCTGCCAGCCGGCGATGGGTAAAATGAGAATTTTTTCTATGAGTGTAGAATTTGACGAAGTTAAGACTGAATCTGCAGGGTATTTTGATTGGGCAAATAAGAGGGAAGTAATTAAGAATAAAATTTTCATGATTTTTGAAAATGTCCTCTAATACTGCGTGCTAATAAAGCAATGAGCAGCAAAGATAGTAAACCTAAAACGGCTGTTTCTTTAGCCGGAAAGAAAACCTGCAAGGAGGATTGCAAAAAGCCAATAGTTCCTTCACCTCCAAGTATCGCAGCTGATATCACGATTGCAGTTAGCATTTGTTCAGATCCTTTTTTAGCAACTTTGAAAGCAATGAATCCACCAATGGCAATGAGGAAAGCCAAGTTGAAACCTAAAAACAAACCAATTCCAAGAGGCATTAAATGTACAGCGGAAAGTTTACCTTTAAATCGAAAGGCTTCAATTATAATCGCCAAGATTAGACCGCAAACAAAAATGAGAGGGTGAGGAAGACCCTTTAGGTTCATTGCAACAATTTGTGCTTGAGGCGCAGGGAATTTCAGCGTAAATAATGTGTCTGCAATTACCGGGCTTTGAATAACACCAAGTAATAATGGTATCATTAATGCAACCACCACAGCAGCGACAAGATCGACTAACACTATTTGTTTATGATCTGTTCCTACAATTTGTGCTGATTTATAATCATGACCGATATCTCCTGCGATTGCCGTAGCTGTGGCAATGAAAAATGTAATAATATAGCGGTGTTCCAAGCCAAGTTCCAGATTAGCCATACCAAAGAAATATGTGATTAATAATGCTGATAGTAATCCGAATTGTTCTAATGGATCAATATTGGTCAACCCTGTCATTCGGCTAGCAAGATTTACGGTAAAAAATGTCAGAATTAAACAAAGAGCTGCTGCGAATAATGGAATGCCCATAAAAAATAAAATTAATCCGCTGCTGATTGCCATCCCCCAAACCCAGGGCTTTTGTTTGAAAATAATTGATTTGGTAGGCAGAGCCAAACTGGCATGCATAAGCATATATCCAATACCTGAACCAATCACCAGTCCCATTCCAAAATTCTGAATTCTTGGGGCAGTCTCTATTCCTTCGAATATTGCTGTGAATATTATTGCACCAATAACCGATAAAATCCCTCCAGCACCCCAAGAAAAGCTGTTCTCCGATCCCAAAATAATGCCTGTGGCGATGACCATCGGCATTATTAAGATCAAGATGGGTTGTGATCCTGCAGCACCAAGGTCGATATAATTCCAGTCGAGAGCATCTCTACCCAGCGTAAAAAGTGCGGCCAAAATTCCGAAAATAATCATAAGTCCAAAGCGATGATCCTGATTAAAGACTGTTTTGATTACTTCACCACCTGCGCGGCCAGCAGGAAAGGGCAAATTTTGTTTGACTATATATTCTTCACGTAGAGGAATGGATAAACCAATACCAAGAATCGCAGCAGAAGCGCACGTCAAGACTAACCAACCATGAGAAATAAAGTTCGGATTTTCAAGAATGAGCCCAGGTAACGTAAACACAACAGCCGCTGCCATCAATCCACCAATTGAACCACCTGCTTGGGCAATATTTACCCTATGAGGAGTTAATGCATTAAATAGTTTTAATAGCCCTGCTGATACAATAATGGAAAAAATAATAGGCCAAGGCAATGCCCCCATTTTCAATGCAATGAAGGCACTTGTGAAAAAAAGAAACACGGCGATGATGACAGCAATTATAATCGTTTTCAACATGATTGAGTTTAGGAAAAATTCTCTTGAATTCTACATGCTTTTACGGCAATTTGAAGTAATGTCATGAGGAAATTTATTCTAATTCTGCTCCTGATTATCTCTAATGTAATGTTTGCAGACAATACGTTATATATTTTACATACCAATAATACCAATGGCGCACTGGAAAATTGTTATTGCCCGGATCATCCTTTTGGGGCAATTGAAAAAAGGTCTGTTTTTATTCATAATTTTATACGTGAGCATCCAAATACAATTGTAGTAGATGCAGGAGATTTCTTATCAGTCACTAATCGTCCATTTTTGGATAGCCTGATTATTGATGCATATAATTCATTACCTTATGATGCGGTCCTTGCTGGTGATCAAGAGTTATCACGGGAAAATTTTAAATTATTTTCAAAAAAATTAAACCATCCATTTTTGGCTGCTAATTTTTCAAATCACTTTGATCATGGTTTAGAAAGCCACATCATTATTAACCGGGGAGACTATAAAATTGGTATAGTGGGAATAATCAATCCCAAGGTTTTTCGATTTTATCCGAAAGAAATTAAAGAAAGAATTAAACTGGAAAACCCTGAAGAGTCAATTAGTGCATTTATAAATGAATATTCAGATTCTCTGGATTTGATTATTGGGTTAACTCATCAAGGTCATGATAATGATGTTTTATTAGCAGAATTAATTACCGGTTTAGATATTATTGTGGGTAGTCATACACAAACAAAGTTGGATACAGGTGATGTTGTTAATGGAAGTTTAGTCGTACAGGCTGGAAAAGAAGGATACTATATCGGTGTTGTTGAAGTTCAATTTGATAATGACAAAAATATAAAAACAAAATCTGCTAGAATAGAAACCATGACTCTCATCATGCCAGATGATCCGTATATTATGGAACTAATAAATGCATACGAAAATGAGACTGGTCATATAAACCGTAACAAACTAAAACATCAGAAATCTGAATAATGGAAGCTATTATACAAGCACTAATTGAAAATCCAGTTTATCTGGCGGTCGCAGTCGTATTGGCGGTTGTAATATTATTCGGTGTTATTCGCAAATTGATAAAACTTGTGTTAGTTATGGCTGCGATTTTGGTTATATATGTAGCTTATCTTGTTTGGACTGGCGAAGATGTAGATATGGAAAGGATTAAGGAAGGCGTCCAATCTGCAGGAGAATCCATCTCTGAAAAAGCAGATGAAATCAGTGAATCTATGAAAGAAAAAGTGGGTGAAGCGGTTGAAGAAAAACTCGATGAAAAGACGAAGGAATTATTTTCTCCTAATTGATGGCATCCCGCAAACGCCCTGTTAATAATTTTACAATTCCCTGCATAATTTCCATATTACTACTCATAATTTCATAAAAATCTTCCTGAGTAATTTTTAATAGCGTTGCATCTGTTTCTAATGTTGCATCTGCAGATCGTGGTTCCTGATCCAATAACGCCATTTCACCCAAACAAGCTCCTTTGCCCAATAAAGCGATATGACGATCACCTTTATGGATTTTAATATCACCATCTACGATAATATATAATGAATCACCAAAATCACCTTCGGCAAATAAGGGAATATTTGCATTAAACTGTTCCTCTTCAGCAATTTGAGCCACTTTAGATAAATCTTCGGTGGGGATTGTTTGAAAAAGGTTTACTGTTTTTAACAAGATTGTTTTTTCCAATGTAGAATACATGGCTAATTCCTCTTTGTTTAATTTGAACTTTTGTAATTGATCATTATCTCGAACGATATCATCATACTTGGATATGATTTCTTTCAAAGCCAATGAGCCGACAATTTTATCCCAATCAATATTCTTTAATACGTTCGTTCGATTATGTTTTAATGTAAAATCTGTTGCTACTGCTGATGCCCATTCTTTATCACCTGAAATCATTATACTTAAATGTTTTTCCAAACTAATGGGTATTTCATTAAAATGTTTTTCACCAATCTTCGATAATTCTTCTGTGGTAAGTCCTTCAACAAAAGGTGTTATTAATTCTTTTTCTTCTCTTTCAAAAATATTGTCCAGCACTTCCAAAACAAATGGCATTTGCCGCTGATCTTGTTTTTTTATTGTTTGCAAATAAGACTCCACAGGTGTTGCTGGGGTGTCTATAATACCTAATTTTAAAAGGTTGGGAACTTGCTTTGATAGTTCATGCTGAATCACTTCATTGAGTGTATGCTCTTTGTCAACGTGCTCAACACTATTCAAAAAATCTATTAATCGATAAGTATGTTTCGATATTTTTTTCACTTCTAGTTTAAGTCTGTCCGCATATTCTTCAGCAAGTGGATCTTGACGAGCCATTGAAAGAAGAGTATCAATAATATCGCTAATTACACGTTTATCATTGCGCTCTAATAATCCAATTAGAGCATCGATCATTTCATCTGATCTAAATACTTTTGATGTAACAACTATACCGCGCAACAGATTTTGATCAATTTTCTCATCCGCTAAAACGGTCATTAATTCAGAGATGACGGTTTCTTCTGAAAACTGTTGTAATGTATCCCGAGCGGTGGGGAGAGTCTTTGGATTATCCAGATTTGTTATGATAGCGGGAATCAATTCATCATTTTTTCGCTTCGCTGCAACTACTAAAGCAGAATTACTGGTTATTTCTGAAGGATCTTTCAGGAATTTCAAAAGTAAATTATGTGTAAGTATATTGTTTTGGTCTGATAAATGTTTAATGGCCATAGCTTGAATTTTTGGATCTTTACTACTCATTTTCCATTGGATCAATTCTCTTGCTTCTTCTGTTTTTTCTGATTCCATGAATTGTAAAGCAGCAGCAGCAGTTATTTGTAATTCAGGATCCTCATCTAATAAGTATGCCTCCACAATAGGTACTGCAGATGCTAACTTTCGTATTCCGGCAATATTGATGGCGATATCTGCAAAATCATGATTCTGTAAAGCTTCCATTAATTCATCATCTGAAACCACTTTTGAATTATCTGCAGATAATTTCAAAATGGTTTTACTAACTTCATGATTTTCTCCGTGAAAAAGTTCATTCAGAGTTTTTGCCCATGGAGAAAGAGAAATGTCTTCAATTAATTCCAAGGCGAACAGCTGTTTCACTTCTTCTTCTGCGCGAAGTGCCTTTTCAATCGTGGCTACCATAGCGCTATCAGCTACATCCACTTCAAGTTCTTCAAAATTCAATTGTCGTTTTTCAATTGCTTTTTGCAATGCTGCAACATATCCGGTCTTTATTTTAAACGTGTAAACAATCCAAACTCCAGCAACTATTAGCACCGCTATACTCAAAAAATTAAGTGGAACCCATTTTGCTACAATAAATATTGATAACCCTGCAAACCCCTCAATGAATGCTTTTATTGTACCATCGATAACCGGTTTTTTCTCTTTTTTGGTTTTGGGAGGAATGGGAAGCCATAATAGCTGTACAGTAGTATTATTGACAGTGAATTTGAAAACCTGATCGGCAAATTTTGGGATAAAAATAGCAGCTAAAACTGGAATCATTAAAAAGCCAATTGATCCAGCAAAAAGAGCAAGTGGTAATATTAACATGCCAATTAAAACACCAAATCGAGACAAAATTCTACCCGTGAGAAAAAACTGCACAATAAAGGCTGCAGCCCCAGTCACAGCATAGAACATGCCAAAAAAGCTCACTAGTTCATCTTGTGTTTGATACGTATTTGATGCAATAATTTTAAATTGATAATCCACGTATTTTGATACAAAAGCCATCGAGCAAATCACTATAGTTAGCGCAACCAAATAGCCATCAAATTTGATTTTACTTTTTTCTTTATGCTTGGCAGTTGATTTTGCAGGACCACTATCTAAAAGCATACGATGTGGGCGAATCATCGTGGCTGTTACAGCTGTAGCTCCAATAAAGAAGGAAGTAGCTAAAAGAAGTTTATCTGATCCGAAGGCTTGGACGAATGGACTAATGCTGGAACCGATAACCATAGAGGCAATGGCTCCACTGCCGCTGATCAATCCAAAAAGTCGTTTAGCTTGCCGGGCATCAAAAACTTCTCCAGAAAGAATCCAAAATTGAATTATAGAAAGAACTATTATTATTTCTACCCAAATGTATAAAACTGGAATAAGCCAATCCTGCAGCAAAAATGTAAATGGAATTAAACTACCTGCAAAAATCAATGCTGAAAACATTATAACCGTAGTCAAGTCTTTGCCACGGGTTATTTTTGTATAAAAAGGGATAACACCTGCCATGACAATAGCAATGGCTACAAACATTAAAGGTAAAAATGTTTTTTCAAACTGGCTTAAGAAAAATGCATCTCGGGCTGAACCAGCAGTTATACCCATGGCAGAAAAACAGAAAAAGTGAATGAATAGGATTAAAAAGGGCCGTCCTTCACCTTTTTTAACATCAAATATTTTAGATAAGAAACTCACAATAAATTATATACCAATTCAATCAATATCTATTGCTAATTCTTTTTCAATGTTAAAATTGAATCCAGAATAGAATGGACTGTATTCTGGCTTTCTTTAGTCACTGGTTGTTAATGGGTACGGATTAATCTATTTTCTAAATACATAATATGAATAAAATATAGTCAGATGACTTCAAGTAAACCAAGTTTATCTATATTGGTAATCTTCACAATGTTTGGTTTAATTGAAAAAGCTATGACTGTAACGGATTATATAAATCAATAATAGGAAATGATTACACATGTTTAGAGAAGATTTATTAAAGGGAAAAACAATTATAATAACAGGGGGTGGTAGTGGTCTAGGAAAATCTATGGCAGCACGCTTTGGGGAATTAGGTGCAAACCTTGTCATTGCAAGCAGGAGACAGCAGGTAATACAAGATGCGGCTGATGAATTACGAAATACAGGTGCGGAAGTATTAGGGCTGACTTGTGATGTTCGAGATGTTGCAAGTGTTCAGACTTTAGTAGATAGAACCAAAAAGCAATTTGGGACAATAGATGTTTTATTGAACAATGCAGCTGGGAATTTTATTAGCCCAACAGAAAATTTATCCCCGAATGGATTCAAAGTAGTTGTGGACATTGTTCTGCATGGCACGTTCAACTGTACCCATGCCGTTGGGAAAGAAATGATCGCAAACGGCGGCGGTTCAATATTAAATATTGTTGCAACGTATGCTTGGACCGGATCTGGTTATGTGGTGCCGTCAGCGGCGGCTAAAGCAGGTGTTTTAGCCATTACGCGGTCTCTTGCAGTAGAATGGGCGAAGTACGGCATTCGATCAAATGCCATTGCACCAGGGCCATTCCCAACTAAAGGAGCGTGGAGTCGATTGGCACCCCCGGGACTTGGTATTGAGAAAAAAATGAAAAATCGCATCCCTCTCAAACGCTTTGGGGAACATATTGAATTGGCAAATCTTGCATCTTATTTAATCAGCGATGAAGCAGGTTATATTAATGGTGAAGTGGTTACAATTGATGGGGGTGAATGGTTAAAAGGTGCAGGCCAATTTAACGACCTAGATAAAATGCCAAAAATGGCTTGGAAAGCTATGGATGCTATGCGCAAAAAATCTAAAAAGTAGATTTAAAAAGCTCTATAATATAGACTCCAATTAGTTTATAAAGAATTATCGTATAAGGAACAGCTATCACAAATAATATAAAGGGGCTTGAGCGAAATTCCTCTGAATAAGGACTATTTTGTGTTTTATCCACAAGTTTTCTGAAGCCTTTCATCGTTAAATGCGCCAACCATCCGCAGGCAGAAAAAATGAATAAAATTACGATGTGGTCGATCCATGTTAATGAATTAAGCCATTGACCAAAGTTCATTGAATTTCTCCCAAAAGGGCTGCCCCATATACACCTGCAGAATCTCCAAGTTTATTTTTCAATATTGGTGTCACGATATAGTCGCTAAATACTTCACGTTGAACCGCTTTAATCCCCTCGGAATAAAGAAGGTCGATTTTTGAAAGACCACCACCGAGGACAATGCAATCAGGATCAAGTATATCTATTATATGACTTAAAGCTCTGCCAAAATTATTAATAAATCCTTCTTTCCATTCAGGATATTTCTTATACAAACCATTATCTAATATATCAGTTACGCTGTGGGTTTCTCCTGTTAATTCAGACCATTCTTTTTCCAGAGCTGTCCCACTGATATACGATTCAGTACAGCCTTTGTTGCCGCAGTAACAATCTCGCCCTTGTGGATATAGAACATGATGACCCCATTCTCCAGCAATAAAATTTGGACCTCTGTGTATTTTTCCATTTAAAATAATTCCGCCTCCTACGCCTGTGCCCATTATAACACCAAATACAACACCGCAACCTTTTGCTGCTCCCAATACTGTCTCCGCAAGAGCAAAACAATTGGCGTCATTTTCCATTAAAACTGGGATATCAAATTCTTTCTCTAAATCTTTTTGCAATGGTTTGCCAATGAGACAAATAGTATTGCTGTTTTTCATCACACCTTCAGTTGGGTCTATTGATCCAGGAGTACAAATTCCAATCTGATAAACACCATTGGAGTTATCTAATAATTCAAGGCCCAAATCGGAAATTTTTTTAACAATAGCTTCATAACCTTCATCACGATTTGTTGGGATCCTTTTCCGATGGATAGGATTATTATTTTCATCGATAACAATCCCTTCAATTTTAGTCCCGCCAAGATCAATTCCAATTCTATGCATTCATTGCCTCTTTTAAAATTGCTTTAAATTCAGATAATATCATTGCTGTTGCGCCCCAGACTTTATGTCCTGACAATGAAAAATAAGGGATATCCACATCATAACCACGAAGAATTCTACTTTCAGTTTTCATATTTGTATCATTTATAAGATCATTCATATTAACAGAAAATACAGCTGCTACTTCACTCGGTTCAGGAATTACATTTAATGGTACAGTTGTGACTCCTATAAAGGGATAAATCATAAAACCAGTTATACTAACAAACAAAGGAGTTAATGCACCAAGGATTTTGATATTATCAACCAAGATACCAAGTTCTTCTTCTGTTTCTCTTAACGCTGTATCCGATAGATTTTCATCTGGTTCCTGTGCTCCGCCCGGCAATGAAATTTGCCCACGATGATGTTCAACCGTTTGTGTCCGCTCGGTCAACATAAAGCAGATATTCCCATTTTCTTCATATATCAGTAATAAAACGGCTGATTGAATCGCATCTTCTTCCGTATTATCAAATATATATGGCTGTTTAGCTTTAACAAGCATTCGGTACTGTTCATTTTTACCGGGCAAATTGCTTTCTAAACTGTTTTGCAGCTTTTGGGATAATTTATTTAATTCCATTGCGGGTAAAAGTTATCGTTTTTTTCATTAATCTGCCCGATGTTTGATAGCGTCTATGGAATTAAATCACATAATTTGGGACTGGAATGGCACACTGCTTGATGATCGCTGGCTATGTGTAGACGCAATAAATAAATCCCTTTTATTAAGAAATCTCCCTGTAATTGATGAAAATAGATATCTGGAAATTTTCTGCTTCCCTGTAGAAAAGTATTATTTAAAACTTGGATTTGATTTTGAGAAAGAACCCTTCACAATTTCGGGATCAGAATTTATTAAAAATTATAATTCTCGTTTTCATGAACCCAAACTACATGAAGGAGTAATCCATTTGCTGGATTTTGTAAAGACAGAAGGGATTACGCAATCTATACTGTCTGCCGGGAAACAAGAATATGTAGACGATTGGGTCATTCATCATCAATTAAAAGACTATTTTATAAAGGTCTTGGGGATTGATAATCATTATGCTTCTGGTAAAACAACTCTAGGAATGAAATGGATTAATGAAATGGAATATGATCCGGACAAAGTACTCATGGTGGGGGATACGCTTCATGATCTTGAAGTTGCTAATGCAATGGGAATAAAGTGTGTGTTGGTTGCTCAAGGGCATACCAGCTATACCCGTTTACGAGATACAGGAGCTTTTGTATTTAATGATTTATTTGAGTTTAAATCGTATTTACAGAATAGCTTACCAGTTAACGGTAGCATTGGCACCTAATCCCGGCCCATAGAACATTGCATTCAGCAATAGTCGTTCAGATCCTCGGAAATATCCTCTAAAATTGGGTTGCGTGGCAAAAAGTATAACTTGACCATTTCCCAATCTTTCACGTGTAGCCCACGATCCATTCGCAATTCGGGCTTTTGCTTCCGGCCATAATAAACCGCTTAATCGTAAATCTTCTTCAGGTGCTAATCTTGCTGGTGTAGCAGCAGGATCTTTTGTCATTAATACAGTTGATGTATTAAACAAAACAGGGACCATATTGCCACAGCCAAAATTAAGCCAGTGGTCAGGATCGAGGTTTACTCTCAAGATTGCACCTTGAGGGCTCAATTTTCGCCCAAGTTTATCTTTAGATTTTAGATCTTTATAAGTGGATTTCTCCTGCTTTTCATTTGCTTCTTTATCATCAGTAACTGATTTTCCTTCCCATAATTCTAAACTATCTACACTAATTTCAGATGCTGATTGATATTGATTTAGATTATAATTGTAACTATCTAATTCTTTAAGAATATTTCTTTTTTTTCTTACGCTACTCAACCCTGATGCTGAATCAGCCAGAGAATTGGCTGTCCCGCCCAAGGCAATGAGTGTCCCGCCATCGCTTACCCAGTCCTTCAGTTTCTTTAATCCGTTTTCGCCAATCACTTGTTTTATTGAACCGCCCCGTGATGAAGGAATAACCAGTACATTATATTTTCTTAAATCAGTTCTACGTAAATCCATATAATTTAAAAGTGTTGTTCGTGTAGCTAAACGAGAGTCCAACAAATGCCATATTGCACCAAAGCTATAAGCGCTCGTAGGAGGTCCGCCCACTAAGGCAATACGTGATTCCTGAAGTAAATTCACTTTACTGCCACCTAAATCCGGTCCGTTTTCTGCAAGAGCTGTTCCTATGCCTACAATATTTATTTCGCTTTCTTGTGCAACCTTTCGAAGTAACTCATTATCTAATTCTGGATTAGATTGTTTGCGTATAAGAATGCTGCCCGCCGAATAATTATTCCCTTCGATTTGCACTGTTTCTTCAATAGCATGGATTTTTATGTTTTGTTCCATTAATCTTGAAATTGCAATATAAATGCCATCTTCAGAACCATCTACTATAAATCCATAGTCTGCCTCTGAATTTAATAAGTGTCCATTTCCAGATAATTTTGAATACGGTTCCAAATTTATACGTGGGAAATTCATTGTATGATAACCTTCGAGCCCAAAGGCTAATGGAAGGGACCATGCAGTAACATCATATAGTGTAGAACCGTTATTTTTTAACACTTCATGACGTTCTTTTTCCATTGATTTAGTATCCAGTCGAATATCAAAATTAAGAATATTCTGAATCAAAGCTTTCAACGGTTGATTCACTTTAACCACTACTGCCCCGTTTTTAACAACTACGTTTTTGACTATTTTATTTTCATGAGATTTTGCTGATGATAATTTTAATTTTTTTTCAGTTGTATATACTTCAATCGATTGTCTTTGTAATGTTTCTACAAAATCATCCAAGCGGTCCAAGTTGTTATTAAAAGGGAAAACAAATACCTCATTAGGACTGCTCTCTACACTGGCTTTACGAATTTCATAAAAATCAGTTAGCAATTCTTCTCGGTGATTGGCTACAGTGGATAGGTTAGATATAGAACTTATAAACTGGTGGTGAACCGCTTCTCTGAATGTTGTTATTGAACCGTCTGGGCGTTTCACTTGTTGGCCCGACGTACGAGATTGTTCATACAAAATACCTACCACTCCTGCATAAATACCCCAGGAACTACCATAACCTGGATATATTTCCTCATTCCAATCCCGGGTATAATAACTCCAGCCAAATTGATCAAAAGCAACCGCTTGGTCATTTGCGAAACGATCCCACCATTTGTGAATTACTTTATGGTAATAAGGGTTAAACGGTTCGCGAGGAGGGTTGAATAAATACGTATCATAAGCACTCATTTCATGAGAGTCTACCAGAAATTGCGGTTTCCAATCTAAAATTGCTTTGACTTTACCTCGTGTTTCCGGATGAACAGTGGCGAACCAATCTCGGTTTAAGTCAAAAAGGTAGTGATTAGTTCGTCCCCAAGGCCATACACCGCGGTGATTCAAACTTTGTAAATCAGAATTGGGTACAGCACCTTGCCATTGTTGATATTGTGCTAAAATACGTTCACGACCATCTGGGTTTTCCATGGGATCAATACCCACGATTACATTATCTCGGATTAATTGTGTCTGTTCATCTGTCCCTGCAGCAAGTTGGTAGGCAACTTGAAGGGCAGCGTCTGCACTAGAGATTTCATCCCCATGAATTGCATAAGCCATCCAAGCAACAGCTGGTGTTTTTGCTATTATGTTTTCAACTTTCTCTTTACGATTCATAGTACGAGGATCTGCAAGTTTGCTAATATTTTTCCTCAATTTTTCTAGTTTATTATGGTTTTCCACACTTGTAATTATAAGATAAATTAATTCCCGACCTTCGTAAGTCTGTCCATAGCTGTGCAAAGATACATTTTCAACTGTGGCATCTAAATATTCGAAGTACGTTTTTGTTTCCCAATGTCGAACAGGTCTAGAACCTAATTTGAACCCTAAAAATTCTGTTGGGGATTGGACTTCATTATTATACGTACCGTTTGAGTAAAAAGGTAAATTATAATCGCCTAATCCGGAGGTATCGTTTGTTCGCATAACTTGACTATAAAGCGATATTGACATTGCAAATAATAAGAAAGAGTATTTTATCATTTTATTTCCTGATTAAAATTAGAATGAAAATGTAAGGCCGATGGAAACAGTATAATCTTCTGATTTAAAATATTCACTTGGAATCATCACGTAACCATCTGAATCCGTAGAATAAATAAAAGGAATATCTGTACCATAATATTCAGTATAATCTACAACAAAATAATACCCTAGAGAATCATCAATAGAATATTGGGAGCTCCTAACTACCTTTTCTACGTCGTACCTAGAATTGTAATCATATTCATAATTTATATCTAGAGTTAAAGCATCATGAAATGTCTGAAATGAAAAGACTATAATATTTTTTAAAAGATACTTTGAAGCATCATCAAATCGAGGTTTATAAAAGATTTGCCAATCAATAAAAAGACCTAATTTCTCAAAATATCGTTTGTATTTAGGTCTAAAAGAGTGTCTATAAAGTGTAGCTGATGTATCAACATTAGAATATTCTTCTTCTTCAAAAAGAGCTGCGTAACTGATGGAAAAGTAGGGCCCAAACCGATATTTCCCACCTAATCCAATATTGGCTCTTTTATCCAAGGCGTAAAGCGAATCAAATTCCAATTCAGCAAAAATAAAGGGAGAAAACGTCTGATTTGCAAATAAGTCAACTTTTAAAATTGCACTACCGTTATCTTCGTAAGGTTCTTTTTCATAAGTTGATTTAGCTCTATCAGCCGCAAATAAAATTTCGGTGTCAGGTAAAGACAAACCACCTAATTGAATATGCCCATATTTGGAGAGTGAAAACGAACCTTTATAATAATGATAGTCCAAGTTTCCTCTTCGACCATAATACGAACCTGATAATTTAAGGGCCATAGGTTCAGATAAAATTATAGATATAAAGCACATGTATGTAAAAAGTCTTTTCATGATTTTCTCATTATTAGTTTAAAAACAATACTCTTTTTAACATGTTGATATAAATCACATTATTACTAATATTTAATAATAAGCAATTTCCAACATTGAACTCACTTCATCATTTCAAGCTCTAAATCAACACCCAGTCCATCTGCTATTCGATTTATATAATTAAAATACCCGATTACTTGAGCAGCATCACTAATAGCATTTTGAGAAAAACCAGCTTCTTCCAACCTACGGACATCTGATTCGTTCATTTTCCCTGGAGTTAGGGTTAGTTTCTCTGCCCATGAACATAGTGTTATATCTTTTTGAGACAAGTTAGCCATTTTCCAATCGTGTTTCAAATGGTTTGCTAGTTCTTCATTATGGACTTCATCACGGAAGTCATCCCCGTGGGATTCTATTCAGTAATGGCATTGATTGATTTGCGATACAACTGTAGCCAGCATTTCCCTTTGGGCTCGGGATAAGTCTGATTCCCCATACATGATTGTCAAATACATCCGCATTGATATTTTTAATGTATCCGGGCTGCGACTCATAATTTTTAAAATATTAAACACTCTACCGGACCGACGAATACCTTTATCATATTCCTGTTTAACGATTCCTTCGGCATCCTCTATTTTTATAGTATCTATATAAGTCATCATTTCCCCATTTAATCTAATAAATGATAATCTTGTTCCATGCGCGCATCATAATCAAATCCTTCTTTTTTACCTTGGTGCCTACCCAAAATATATAAAGTCGTTCCAATAACTAGTCCAATGATTGTGAATGTTAATACATCCATTATAGTTAAAATAATAAAGTATGCCATGGATAATGCCGATATAGATCCAATAATATATAATAGCCATTTCGGTAATTGAACTCGTGCAGAATTATAAAGACGTTTATTTACATTTGGTAAAGCCATTAAAGCTATACCTTGAAAACAGTAAATAATAAATATGCCTATTAAACCAGCATTCATTAAATATCTCGAAGATTGCAACCATATGAGTGCTGTACAAATTATTGCGCTAATTATTAAACTAATATATGGGGTACGCCATTTGGGGTGAATAACTGATAAAAAATTTGGCATAAGTCTGTCTTCACTAAAAACAAATAACATACGTGAGGGGACAAGGATGGATCCGTTAATACTGGTTAAAAAAGCACTCATTGCACCAATCGCAACTATTGAAGAACCCCAGGGTGGAAGGTATTGTGCAGCAACATCAGCCATAGCAGATTTGGATGTTGCCAACGTTTCAGCTGGTAGGACTCCGAAAGCAACAAAAGACATTATAAAGAAAATGAAAACGGAAGCTAATACCCCTTTTATAAAAATCATGGGAAGAGTACGTGTAGGGTCTTTTGTTTCTCCTGACACTTGTGCCAATGTTTCAAACCCTGCATAACTGAAAAAAAGCATAGGCATAGCTGCAAGTAATCCATCAAAACCTTTTGGTAATAAAGGATCATAATTGGAATAATTTATTTTTGGTATACCCGGGATTACAAGAATGAGTATACTTATTATGAGTACAATCAGCATGGCAGTTTGAAACTGTCCGTAATATTTAACTCCAATAATATTAACACCGTAAAAAAACAGTAAAACAATCGTTGCCCACATGCGAGGATCATGATGTGGCAGAAAATAGGTCATATATTCCCCGAAGCTAGTGGACATGAATGAAATAGCACCCACAAATGCTACCAGCTTCATCCACATTGCAATGAAGCCCAAGTAGTAATTATTAAATGTTCTGGAAATATGTATATACGCACCGCCTGGACGCATGCCCAATGGAGTCGACATAAATACACTATATGCAATTGCTGTGGATAATACGATTGGTGCAAAAAGAAGATACGCAAAGGGAACAGCAGATCCTGCAACAGCTCCCGCTTCGCCAGTCACACGAAAGATTCCTGCACCAACCAATATACCAATAATGGTTGCATAGCCTGAAATGGGACCTAGATCACGTTTTAATGAAAGTTGTTTTTTTGGTTGCATAATTGAGGGTAAGAAGATAGTGGTGGAAATTAACTGTTGTCAATAAACAAAGAACCCTGCAATTTTGCAGGGTTCTTTAATATTAAAGGAGCAATGAAGGACTAATTAATCATCATCATCGCTATTTTCTTCTTCATCAAACTCATCGACGTGATTTTCATCATCTTCATGAACTATGTCATCAGAAATAGTCATTGATGATTTAAAGTTTTCATTGCCAATGAATCAAGAAATATTATCCCCTCATCCATTTTGCTGCTGCCCAGCCAATAAGAATAAATATCCCCAACATAAGCCAGTTGTCCGTATTGCCGTAAGTGGTTACCGGAAAGTGGCTACTAATCATAATGAAAATAACGGGGATTGACATATACGTATTATGTTTTGAACAGTTTTTTGCTTTCGTGCCCAATAACATATCCGGTTGTTGATTGTTCTCTACAGCGGCAATCATTTTTCGTTGTGCAGGCAGAATAATCATCCAAACATTGGCCGCCATGATGGTACCTAATAATGCGCCAATATGAAACATGGCAGCACGTGAACTGAATATTTGATCCATCCCAACGAATAAACCAATAATGAGAATAAGAGAAATGGTTGCGCCAATGTATTCATTTTTCCCCAATGGAGATGACCACAATAGTCGATAAATACCAAATCCGATAATTAATACACCTATTCCAATTAAACTTGCGGTTAAGTCGCTCATTTCTGAATCCGGTTCCAGCATAAGCCCGCCCATATAATAAACAATTATGAGTAGAAAAAATCCGCTCAAAAATGTTAATGCGGATTCCCATTTAAACCAGTGGAGTGTGCGGGGCATTACTTTGGGCTTGGTTTGTTTTTCCACCAAATAAAATCCACCACCATGGACCATCCAAAGTTGGCCTGACACATTTTCATCTGCATTTGCATCAATTTCTAACGGCAGTGTTCGTTCCATCCAATTGAATAAATACGTTTGCCCAATCCAACTGATACCAGCTACGATGTGAAACCACCGAAATGCGAGATTCAAGAGTTCGGAAACTGTATATGTATACCACTCCATTTATTAACTTCCCCTGTAAGTAGAATATCCAAATCGGCTCAATAATAAAGGTACATGATAGTGGCGATTGGTATCTGTAATATTAAAAGTAATTGGTATTGAAAAATAGAAGCTATCCGGTTCAAAGTAAGATGAAACATCAAACGTTAAGCGGTAACTCCCCTTTGAAATTGAATCATTTTCTCCAATTAAATCATCAATTCGACCCTCATCATTTGTTGTCCCTTTTCCAATAGGTTTCCATGTGTCGGAATCACCTAATTTTTCCAGTACAGCAGGAATATTATTAGCCGGCGTCCCTTGAACTAAATCCAAAACGTGGGTTGTAATTTTACATGTCATGATTGTCTCCCTTCTAAAATCATTTTAAATGATCGTGTACGAATTTCATCCAGAGTGAGTCCTGTTTTTTCTGCATCTTTCTCTAAAATAGCACCACAACTAATACCTTGTAGAAAATAATTCAATAATGCTTGTCCTGTGGCTGCATCATCAAATACATCGCCAATTAATGTTGCTTGACCCGCTTTGCCCATAAATGATTTTAACCGTAATGATGTGGAAGCCAATCCATCCAGAAAAAAGGAGTACACCGCTGCGTATCGTAAAGGTAATTGACTGGGGTGTAAATCCCATCCTTGGTAATAGCCATGTTTTAAAGAATGATTTACATTATTGAAATTCAATCGCCATGCATGATGCACCACAGATTTGTTTTCTTCTATTTGACGATCTGTTAATGGATTTCCATCACTGGGACGATGGGGGCCCACTGGCATTATATTGGTGGCACCATCGGAAAGGCGTATACCAGTACCGCCCAATGCAACCTGCATCATATGTCGTGCGAAATCGCAATTTGGATGGGTTAAACTTTGATACTCGGCTGTAATATTGGTAGATGCCGTATAATCATAGACACCAAAGTGTGCGCCAACACACCGACCATTAGAAGCATTTACCAATGTTGGTAATGCAGAATTTCCATTATTATCTAAAATGGATTGTGGTGTTTCAATCATTAATTCTAACTTGAGTGCCCCCGAAGCCAATTCTGTTTTTTCTTCTAATATTTCAAATAATTGAACAATGGCGGTAACATGTTCTGGGATTGTGACTTTTGGAATTGTGACTACAAAATTATTGGGTAGAGTCCCGTTTGTTTTTTCTGAAAGGGTAGAAACAAATATATCCAATGTTCGAATGGCTCTATTCTTTTGTTCTTCCGTTAATGGTTTTATTCGGATTCCGATAAATGGGGGAAGTGAATTTGAAGCCATGCCTTTGGCGACTTCTTCAGCCGCTAAAATCGCATGATTATCTTCTTCTTCATCTGGTCGATTTCCATATCCATCTTCAAAGTCAATTCGGAAATCTTCTACCGCTTCTCTTGATAATTTTTCTAAAACACGTTGATATACGGTATAAGCAATAAATGCAAAATGTTCTTCTTTACCTTCAGATAATTCGTTTATGAAATAATTTTCAAGGGTAGAAATACCTTCTTGGGAATTTGGAAGTTGATCATGCCCTTTTAGTTCAAGTATTTTTGCAAATTCCACAAAATTTGGCGCATATGCCTTGATATGATTTAATGCAGAAACGCCCATTTTCATGGCTGTTGCTTCCTTGAAAATATGGGCACCGCCATAAACGGTATGGACGGGTTGTCTTTTGGATGATTCGCCTGGATAGTTTTGACTAAAACGGGCGTTTGCAGTTTTAAGGTGTTGATTAATATCGCCAATATTTTCGGGCGTAAATGATGATGTCATAATAATAGTTTCTTTAATCGTAGTTGTGTGATTTTATTTTGTTCTTTGGCCGCATTTAGCATTTCTGTTTCTGCATTATTGTTGAGCCTTATTTTTATGAGTGCCAACATTTCATCGGCAGATTTTCCTGTGGCACAGACAATAAAAATAAAACCAAATTGTTCTTCGTACAATTGATTTGATTCAGCTAAATTATTTAAGGTGCTTTCTGTTGCATTATCTACACCAGACTGTTCATTCTCGGAAATTGATTTTGTATTTTGAAATTTTTTCCGTAAGGAATCAATATTGCCAATTTTTGGATGATGGGTGAACGCTTCTAACCAATCTTCGGATGAAAGTGAAAACCAAATTGATTCCGCTTTCTCATAGACTTCATCTTCATCCTGAAATGGACGATTCTGATTCATTTTTTGAATCCAAATTTTGGCGCCACAGCATAATTCAAATTGTTCATTGGCTTCAGAAATTGTTAGTGAATTTAATGATTCAATTGTCATGATGCTTTACGGCCTAAAATCCTTAATCGACTTACGCCGCCATCTGGAAAAATATTAAACCGAATATGGGTGATAGGCGAATGTTGGTTTAGGATAAAAACATTTTCCTGATTTCCAGCCAGTTTTGAATTGGGCAATAGTTCCATCCATTCCATGTTATCATCGATAAATAAATCATTGGTTTTATCGGACTCATTATATCCTTCTACCGAACATGAATCGGGGAAATTTCCTTTAAAATGGAGAGTATCAACAATAACGCGTTCGATGTTACATGGAGAGCCCAATTTTAAAATTGACCAATCATACCCTGGCCCGCGTCGTCGTTTAGTTTCCCAGCCATCACTCATATCGATACCTGTGGAGGGTTTTATTAAATTTTCCATATGGCTAAAATGCATATCACTACAGGAAATCATTTCTCCGCCATTATCAGCCAGTGCAAAATTGATTAATTTATTTTCGTTTTTGTTAGAATTATCAGGATTCCCGTATACCCGGAATCTTGCCACGCCGCCATCGGGATAAATATGGAGTCGAAGGTGGGTAAAGGTTTGGTCGCTCGAAATACCAAATTTATTTTGGGAATTGCCCTTTAATTCAACTTTGGGTAAAATTTCAATCCATTCGCCCGTTTCAATTAATTCATCTAATCCGGAATATTCAGGCATGGTACATGCTTCTATAGATGCATGAGATGGAAAATTCCCCACAAAATGATGGGTATCAATATCTACTTCAGAAATGATGCCAGGTTTTCCCAACCGCAGAATGCACCAATCGTTGCCTTCCGTTCGTTTACGGCGAGATTCCCATCCATCCATCCATTTGCCATGGTCCGTATATTTATCTTCAATAAATACGCCACGACCTGGTTTTAATAAGTTTTCTTTGGGTGCGAAAAAGTCGTCACTGGCCAATAAGGTACGACCACCATTTGATTCTAAAGCGAGATCAATCAATGTATTATCCATTATTTTTTAAAATTATCTTCCCTGTTGGGTTTCCTAAAAATTCTCCATTTTCATATACCTTTTGTCCCCGAAGAAAAGTTGTATTCACAACACCATAAAGAGATTCACCTTCGTAGGGCGTTAATTTATTTTTGTGATGAATAGCTTCTTTTTGAATAATGTATTTTTCGTCCGGATTCCAACATACTAAATCAGCATCATACCCAGGTGAAATCTGACCTTTCTGTTGATCTTTGCCAATGAATATTGCGGGAGCCGTGCTCATCCAATTAATGAGCTGATCTATGGAGAATCCGCGCGCTTTACACTCGCTCCATATAACGGGAAGTGTAAATTGAATGGATGAAATCCCGCCCCAGGCTTTTTCAAAATTGCCCGCTTTCATGTTTTTTAATTCCGGAGTACAGGGCGAATGATCCGATGTAATAAAATTAATCGTTCCTTTTTCTAATCCACGCCAGAGATTTTCTCTATTTTCACCTTCCCAAATCGGTGGCGCACATTTAAATCGTGTATCACCATCAGAAATATTTTCGGATGCAAAATGAAGGTAATGGGGGCATGTTTCAACAGAAATGGGATAGCCATCATTCCTTGTTTGAGCTATTTCAGCTAAAATATCAGCGGATGATAGATGCACAATATGAATTCGCGCATTATATTCTTTACATAACTGTATGAGTAATTTTATCGCATTATTTTCCCAAGATTTTGGTCTGGAATCTTGAAAACTTTTATAGGTTTTATTCTCTTCGGACTGGGCTGTTCCATTCTCCAATTCTGCATGAACCAAAACCGGGATTCCTTTTTTAGATAAAACGGGTAACGCTTCTCGAAGGTGACTTTCTAAAATATTTGGAAATTCATCAATACCGGAAGGACTCAAAAAAGCTTTAAATCCTAACACACCCGCATCGGCCAACGGTTCGATATCTTGAATATTATCGGGAATTAAACCGCCATAAAATCCGCAGTCGATCCAAAGTTGATTTTGCGTGGCTACAATTTTTTGGTTGAGTGCATCTACGGTTGTGGTGACAGGAATGCAATTTAAAGGCATATCCACAAGGGTAGTGATACCACCGGCCGCCGCTGCTTTTGTGGCAGTTTCAAACCCTTCCCAATCGGTTCTTCCCGGTTCATTTATATGGACATGTGTATCTACAAGTCCCGGCATGACTACATTATTTCCCATATCTTCAACGGGACAATCAGTAGGAATTTCTGAAATAGAAATAATATCTAAAATCTTTTCACCACGGATTAAAATTGCCGCCGCTCTTTCTTCTTGCGGAGTGATCACACGTTGACTGGTGATTGCTAAATTTGGAGTTGATACCATTTTAGCTGGTCATCTCAAATCTTAATTGTAATAATTGAGCTGCTACACTGATAGCAATTTCTTCCGGCGTATTGCTCACCATAGGTAACCCAATAGGTGCAGTTAATCGAGAAAGTTGTTGCTCGGAAATACCTTCTGTTTTCAATTGGTTTTTAATTTCAGAAATTTTTGCCTGACTCCCCATTATACCAATAAAAGGGAATGGGTTATCCAAAATGCCCAATAAGCTACGAACATCAGACTTCACATCGGTTGTCATGATTACAACTTGGGTTTTTTCAGGTAAATTTATTTGAGATGCTGCTTTTTTAAAATCATCTAATATTTGAATCGAATCCGCAAATGTGTTTTGATCTAAAGTAGAAATATTTTCACGTGTATCAAATGCGACCACATCATACCCAAGATTATTCATGATCCGGGATAATGCCAATGAACAATGACCGCCCCCAATAATGGCAATTCGATTAAAGTTCTTCAGCTGTTCCTGATAGTGCCAATTATGTTCGTCTTGTATCAGCTTATATTGAAATTCGTAATCATTTAATTTTTGTTTATGTACCGTCATACCTTCTGGAGAAATTGATAGTATAGCGGACTGACCTTCATTCAAAATTTGGATTATTTTTCCTACAGTTTTACCATCTTTTTTTGGTTCACATACATAATACAGATTGGTTTGTTTTCCGGCGCAAATCATTCCCGATTGTTCTTCCGTTCCGGATTTTTGATGGTTGAGTGTGTGAATTTCCGGGATGAAATGTCCATTGGATAAAATTTCCTGTGCACGATTTACCAAAGTATGTTCCATAATGCCGCCGCCGATTGTTCCCATCATTTTTTTATTTTCCGCTACCAACAATTTGGCGCCCGTTGTGCCGGGAGAGTGGATGGTATGATGTACAACCATGGCTAAAAACACATTTTGTTCTTCGTTTAATAAGGATAAAACTTTTTTCCAGTAGGAGATTTTAGGATTGGCAGTCATTCAGAAACTAAAGAGCCATATAAAGCCATAAGTACTTTTTCATGGGTAAAGGGTGCATCAAAAGTTGAATTAAAATTTGGATTGAACGATTTGATGGCCTGATCGATGGCAAAATATGCACCGATTCCATACATGAGTGGCGGTTCCCCCACAGCTTTCGATTTTAGGATTGCCATGTCATTTCCATTGGTTTCAAGCGGTTCAATGGTTACCGTTTTTGGCACAGAATAAATATCCGGGATTTTATACGTGGATAATGTATTGGATAGTAATTGGCCTCTGTCATTATAACAAAGGTCTTCCATGGTCATCCAACCCATGCCTTGAATCAGTCCGCCTTCAACCTGACCAAAATCCACACTTGGATTCATTGTTTTACCAAAATCATGAACAATTTTTACTGCATCAAAATCATAGGTCCCGCGAATACAATCAAGGGTCACTTGGGTTAAGGCCAAGCCATAAACATGATAAGCGAAAGGGTGTCCTTTCTCTTTCTTCATATCGAAGTTAATTTTTGGCGTGGCATAATGTCCATTTTCTGTTAGGCAAATGCGTTTTAAAAAAGCCATCATCACAAGTTGCTCCCACGTTAAATCTGTCGGGTTTTCATTCGTATAAACCATGCCATTTTTCAGGATTATATCCTTGGATGAAACACCCAAATGGTCAGCGGCACAGGTTTTGAGTCGTTCTAATAATGTATTGCATGCTTTTTGTAACGCCTTTCCATTCAGATCGGCAGTGGAACTGGCAGCAGAAGGAGATGTGTTCGCAACCCGCGTTGTGTTGGTTGATTCCAGTTTAACTCGTTTTGGATCAATCAAAAAAACGTGTGCTGCAATCTGGAGCATTTTCGTATTGACGCCCTGTCCCATTTCCACGGCGCCGGTACTCACACCCACACTACCATCTGTATAAATATGGACCAGCGCCCGTGCTTGATTCATGGGTGTTTTTGTAAAGGATATTCCAAATGTCACAGGCATCAAGGAGAACCCCTTTTTTACATCTGTGTGACTTGAATTGAATTCATCCATTTCCTTTTCAATGGATCCAATATCAAATTTTGATTCCATCTCCTGCCAAATAGAATTCAGTTCCACTCCATCTGCAATTTGGCCATAGGGGAATTCATCTCCATTTATAAGGAGATTATTTTTTTGTAATTTATGTGTAGAAATGCCCAACTCCTTTGCTGCATGAGATAAAGCAGATTCAATAACAAACATGCCCTGTGGTCCACCAAATCCACGGAAGGCTGTATTTGGCGGCAAGTTGGTTTTGCAGGAATAGGCAGTCATTTTTACGTTGGGAATAAAGTAAGAATTGGTGCCGTGGAATAGAGTTCTTGCCATGACGGCAGGGGACAAGTCAGCCGCCGCGCCAGCATTTTGATAGAAAGTCGTCTCATAAGCCATGACTTTTAAATCTTTAGAAAATCCAATTTTATAATCGGAACTGTATGGATGTCTTTTGCCCGTCATTCGCATATCGTCCAACCGGCTTAAAACCACCTTCACTGGTAAATTCAGTATGGATACACCCAATGCTGCCATAACGGCCCATGGCGTTGCTTGATCTTCTTTGCCGCCAAAACCACCCCCGATTCGAACAACATCCACTTCAATTTTATGCATGCCCACGCCTAATACTCTTGCCGTTATTCGCTGAACCGCCGTGGGTCCTTGGGTTGAAGATGAAATGCGAATATGTCCATTTTCCATTGGAATCGCATAGGCGCCCTGGGTTTCGATATATAAATGTTCTTGTCCATTTGAATCTGCTTGTCCTTCAAAAATATGAGCACAATTTTCCCAGGAATTTTCTGTGTCACCTAATTCAAATGTTCGCGGTGGAATAATTAATAGATCCTTTTGTTGGGCTTCCCGCGGGTCAACAATAATATCCTTTTTGGATATGTCTATTTCAATCAGTTTCCGTGCTTCAAAGGCAATTTGATCCGATTCTGCAATAATGAGTGCGATTGGTTGTCCCACAAAATGGACTTCGGTAGATGAGAATAATTGTTCATCGGGGATAATACCGCCAATCTGGTTTTCTCCAGGAATATCTTCATGGGTAATTATTTTAATAACGCCGGGAAGCGCAAGTGCTTTTGAATAGTCAATAGATGTAATGGTGCCGTGAGCGATAGGAGAATCAAAGACCACACCAAAACGCGTGCCTTGAATTAGGGGGATATCATCCAGATAAATGGATTTTCCCGTTACATGTCCTTTGGAATCAATATTTTTCATTTTAGTGAATTCAAGGTGAATTGGTGGGGAAAAAGTGTAATGAAATGGGCGTAAAAAAGTTGACGAAGCAACAATCGTTTATAGTCTGCAGATCCCCGCACATCACTTATGGGATTGATTTCTGATTGTAGTATTTCATTGGCTGACTGAACAGTTTCCGGTGAAAGTGTTTTGCCCAAAAGGAAGTCACACGTTTCACGCAAATACAAAGGAATAGGACCCACTCCGCCGGCTGATAAATGTGTCTGTGTAATCTCATTTTCGGAAATGGATATTTGAATTGCCGTATTTACACTGGCAATATCAAGATGAATTCGTTTGCTTACTTTTTCAAAATTAAAATGGCTGTCTTGTGTTGGAAGTTTAAATGAAATGGTGGAAACAATTTCATCGGTCGACTTATCCAGATCTTTGTACCCTTTGTAAAAATCTTTTAAATAAATGGTTCTGTTTTGATCCTTATTTGTCAATTTTATTTTGGCGTTCAGTGCCAGAAAAAAAGCAGTAAAATCTCCAATGGGTGATGCATTTGCAAAGTTACCGCCGATTGTTGCCATATTCCGTATAGGCGAAGATGCCACCAATTTTATATGCTTCTTGAGTCGGGGAAAGGCAGAACTAAAAATGTCCGATTCAAGTAAATCTGTAGCGGTTGATCCAGCACCAAGGGTACAACTGTCATTTTTGACTTCAATATTATTGATACCATGCGTATTTAAAATAAGATCCACATCTTGATCGATTAATTGGTCAAGTTTTTGTACATAAAGGTCGGTGCCGCCACCCATAAGCGTTCCGTTTTGGGAATCATGATTCCCTTTAGGTAATGCATTTAGCATTTCAGGAATTTGGTTGAAATACGATGGAATGAATTTTTGTGAGATTAACCAATCCAAAGTTTCATTTTGATCTTTGTCAGTCAGGGATTCAGTAATATGCTTTGCGGCCCTTTCAATTGGTTTGTATCCCGTGCATCTGCAAATATTCCCATCGATTGAAGCAATGGCATCTTTATAACTTGGCGTTGAATTGGCCAAACAAAATTGGGTGAGCGATACAACAAATCCCGTTGTGCAAAACCCGCATTGAGATCCACTTTCATCCACCATGAATTGCTGGACGGGACTTAATGATTCCATATTAAGCCCTTCAATGGTAACCACGTGTTTTCCTTGCACATTTCCGAGCGGTGTTAGGCAGGATGTAACTTGTCGATAATTCAGTTTGCCATCAATCAATTCACCAATAAGAACAGTACACGCGCCGCAATCACCTTCTCTACATCCAATTTTGGTCCCTATAAGTGATTGCTCATACCGCACAAAATCAAGAAGCAGTGAACCGCTGGGTTGATCTGTTTTTACGGGTTTATTATTGAGAATAAATTCAATCATTAATAATCTATTTTGTCATCATTTTCCTGCCATTGTATAAAAGCAGATTGTGCTTCATCCCGTAATAACTGGATGGTAGGTAGTTTTCGTTCAGGAAAGGGTAGTTTCATTTCATGATAAATGAAATTGTCATCAAAATTTATTTCTGCTGCATCTTTTTTAGTATTGGCAAAATAAATTGCTTTTGGCCGTGCCCAGTAGATGGCACCTAAACACATAGGACAGGGTTCGCAACTGCAATATATTTCACATTCATCTAACTGAAAGGAGTCCAGTGTTTTGCAAGCATTCCGGATGGCGTTTATTTCGGCGTGGGCAGTCGGATCATTAGATTTTGTCACTTTATTCACGCCGATTGCAATGATTTTTCCATTTTTTACAATAACGGCACCAAATGGTCCCCCGTTGCCAGATTGAACATTTTCCATGGATAATCGAATGGCTTCGCGCATGAATACTTTTTGTTGATCTATATTCATTTAATTATTTTGATAATAGTCTTCAACTTGGTTTATCAATTTTTCTTTTTCAACATCGGAGAGAAAACTGGCTTTAAAACTATTTTTAGCTAAATCGGTAATTTGTTTTTTTGAGAGATTTAAAGCAGCCGCAATCTGGATATAGTTTTCATTTATATACCCTCCAAAATACGCCGGATCATCCGAATTTATGGTGACCATTAATCCGGCTTCCATTAATTGAAGCATGGGATGATCTTTTAAATCGTCCACCACTTTTAATTCCAGATTAGACAATGGGCACACGGTGAGCGGTATTTGTTTTTCCACAATATGCGTGATCAATTGATCATCTTCCAAAGATCGATTCCCATGATCAATTCTGGATATTTTTAATAGATTAATTGCTTCCCACACATATGCCGCAGGACCTTCTTCGCCTGCATGGGCCACGGTGATAAACCCTTCATCCAATGCTTTTGAAAAAACATTCTCAAATTTTGATGGTGGATGTCCCATCTCGGATGAATCTAATCCCACCCCAGCAATCCACTCTTTATAAGGTAAAGCCTGCTCCAATGTATCAAACGCAGCAACTTCATCCAAGTGGCGTAAAAAGCACATGATTAATTGGGAACTGATTCCCAGTTTTTCTTTAGCATCTTCTAATGCGCTATGAATTCCTTGAATAACCGTATCAAAGGAAATGCCACGGTCCGTATGGGTTTGGGGATCAAAAAATATTTCGGTATGAACCAAATTTTGCTCGTGTACTTTGGTGAGATAGGCCCAAGTCAAATCATAAAAATCCTGTTCATAGATAAGAACACTTGCTCCGGCATAATAAATATCCAAGAATTCCTGAAGATTATTGAAATTGTATGCTTTTTTCAATTCATCTACTGATTTATAGTTTATGGAAATATTATTTCGGCGGGCAATTTCGAACATGAGGTCCGGTTCAAATGTGCCTTCAATATGTAAATGAAGTTCCGCTTTGGGGATACCTTCAATGAAATTATGTATAGATATGTGATTCATAGTAAATATATTTTTATTGAATTTATGGAATATTCATCAAACCGTATTAGTTCATTATTTTTAAAATTAATTATGAATACAACCTTCAATTGAAATTAATAAATGAAAAAGGACTCTTTTATAAAGAGTCCTTTTGTCAAAGTGGCTCGGGACGGAATCGAACCGCCGACACAAGGATTTTCAGTCCTCTGCTCTACCGTCTGAGCTACCAAGCCACAAATCTACTTATAAAAAAAGCTGGTGAAATTACCGGCGAAAATATCCTTCATGCAATCGCAAACTGACCTAATTTAAAATCCTTGTAGCTTCAATTGAGAGAATCTATTTTCACCGGCTTTTTTAACAACCCATATGAAAATAATACTCGCATCTCATAATATCCATAAAATGGAAGAAATGAAAGTAATGCTGAAAAATTTAAGCGTGGATGTCATTACTCTCGATAACTTTCCTGAAATAGGTGATATTCCTGAAACAGGAAAGACTTTGGAAGAGAATGCCTTGCTTAAGGCGCGTATTGTAAATGAAATAACAGGTCTTCCTGCCATTGGAGATGATACAGGGTTGGAGGTGGATGCTCTTAATGGTGCACCGGGAGTATATTCTGCTCGTTATGCAGGAGAAAACGTATCTTATGAAGAAAATGTAAATAAACTTTTGAAGGAAATGGAATTTATTAAAGAAGAAAGCAGAACAGCGAGATTTAGAACTGTCACTACATATGTTGGCGGTGATGATTTAATTACTGCCGAAGGGACGATTGAAGGAATTATAACAAAAACCCCAAAAGGAGTTAACGGATTTGGATATGATCCGGTGTTTTATATTCCTAAAACGAAGTGTACATTTGCGGAACTTTCTACTGAAGAAAAGAATAGAATAAGTCATCGTGGACTGGCACTACAAAAACTGTGTAAATTTTTATTTGCTCATTGGAGCACAAATAAAACAATAGGAGAATAATCTATAGACCTACCGCTATCGGATTGACCCCCGTAAATTGGGGCTGAAAACACCGAAAATAACTATCATAGGAGTTCCCCTTTGCATAAAGGGTTTGCGGTCATATTAATACTTATTATGGCCTCCTCGGCATTCTATGCCCAGGAGGGTCAATGGGATTCGTCCGTCCAAAATTCACGGGATCAGTTCATTTTTGTATCAGATTATATCACACCTGCATTTCCGGATATTCCAAAACCCTTAAGCTTGCTTTCTGATACTTTATTAACTCCTTTAGGATGGATAAAAGCTGATTTTGGAGAACGAGATATTGAAGTACATATTGATCGCGATTGGCAATACATCACATTAACTGAATATATTGATGATGAAATTTTTCGAATCCCTTTCACGGCTCCAATGGATTGGTATTTTAATAATATGATTAATATCAAACGACGAATCATATTTTCAGAAAAGGTGTCAATTGGGAGTAAAGATGTAGCAGTAACATCCCGGAGAGGCGGTAAAGGCATCACATTCGATTTAGTGGACATGGGCGCTCTGGGCACAGCTTCATTACGTGTGCGAGGAAATATAAATATTTCAGGAAAAATGGTTTTCCAAGATCAGGAATTAATACGGTCTAGTTTAGCTGAATCTCAAAACACCCATCTCGAATTTGACCAAAAACAAAATTTGAATGTGGAAGGAAAAATTGGTGATCGCATTACTGTGTTAATGGATAATGACTCTGAACGAGATTTTGACTGGGAAAACAATATTCGTATTTCCTATGAAGGAGCTGAAGATGATATTATCCAGAAGATTGATGCCGGGAATATTTCATTATCGTTACCCTCTACCCAGTATGTAACATTTTCGGGAAAAAATAAAGGTCTTTTCGGTTTAAAAGCAGTTTCAAAACTGGGCCCTATAGATATTACCATGATTGCCTCAATAGAAAAGACTAAGAAGGAACAGCTGGAATACGAAGGAACAAGTGATGCACAAACTGAGCGTATCAATGATTATGACTATATAAGATATCAATATTTCTTTATTAACACACTGTATCGCAATGGCGTCCAGAATCAGCCAACGGAGTATATGGGTCAATCCAAGAATATCCAATATATACCGCCATTTTATCCACTGAAAGGCGGTCTCCATCGCATTGGGCGCTATGCGGTACGTAATTTTGAATTATATCGTATGGATAATTCTACTGACCCCACTTCAGAACCGGGTTCCGCCATGGTGGATATAAATAATCCATCAGATTATGATCGAAATAATGTGAAATTCAAACGGCTTGAAGAAGGAATGGATTATTCAATCAGCAGAGATTTGGGATATTTGCGCTTAAGAAACAGATCAGCTGATAAAGTAATCGCTTGCCATTATTTAATTGTGGAGCTCGATGCTAATAATCGAGATAATATCATTGATACAGTTATGGCTGTTGGTCATGGTGTGTCTGATAATGATTCCACACTGCTGTTACAAATGATTAAGCCGGAAAGCCTGACACCCTCTCATGATTTATGGGATCTTATGTTTAAAAATGTTTATTACATGGGTGCCAATAATATTAATCCGGAAGGGTTTAGTGTAAAGATTTGGAATACGGATTTCCAGCCGGATAAGTATTATGATCCAAATGGAGTTGAGTATATTACACAATTCGGAATGGATAGTGTTGACACATCAAATGAATTGAAAAGTGATAATCTAATAGATATGTCAAATCCCAATATTGTTAGTCTTCAAACGGGTGAATTATTTTTTCCCATGTTCCATCCTTTTGCAAATGATTCATTGGAAGGAGGCAATACCAATCCTGATTTAAAAGGTGTCTTGGGAAAAGGAGAAATGTATACATCTTCACTTACAAGTGATTTTACCCGGGACAAGCATTGGGAAATAGAAGTTGCATATTCTAATACAAGTTCCACCATTAACTTGGGTTTTATGATTGTGGAAGGCAGTGATCAGGTTTTTCTTGATGGTATTGAACTTAAACGGGGACAGGATTATCAGGTCGATTATTTTAGCGGTACACTTATTTTAAATACGGACATTAGCCCTGAAGCAAACCTAAAAATATTGTTCGACAAACATGAACTGGTTTCCTTTGATAAGAAAACAATTATTGGGACACGCGCTCAGATGGATTTGGGTGATAAATCATTTATTGGTGCGACTGCTTTGTATTATAACCAGTCTATAATGAATGAAAAAATTGAAGTGGGATATGAACCAATGCGCAATTTTATTTGGGATATAAATGGGCGCTTTCAATATGATTTCGATGGATTAACTCGTGCCTTAGACCGGTTACCCATCATTGAAACAGAAAAAATGTCTTCATTTTCAATCGAGGGAGAAATAGCTCAAGTTTTACCAAATCCAAATCCAATCAATAATACATCTACAGGCGATCCAAATGGTGTAGCGTTTATTGATGATTTCGAAGGATCAAAACGGACAACATCCATCCCGATTCAACGGAGGTACTGGCGAGAATCATCCGCACCTCTTGCTTCAGATCATGATGGTCAGCTCAATCAACGTCATCGAGCCAAACTAATCTGGTATAACCCCTTTGTTCAAGTTCGGACAAAAGATATATGGCCAAACCAGTCAACATCTATCCGCGCCCAAAATGAAACGACAGATATTTTGAAATTAAATTATCGGCTTAAAGATTTGCATAGTGGTTTACTGCAGGATTCTTTATGGTCTGGAATAACAACACGTTTATATTCTGGCGATCACGACCAAACTCAAACAAAGTTTTTCGAAATATGGCTTTATGGAGAAAATGGGAAATTAACTATTGATTTAGGAAGAATAAGTGAAGATCGCGATGGGGATGGTTTGGTAGATACTGAGGATATCCCAGAAGCAGGTATGAATGGGAATACTCTTTTAGATGATGGTGAAGATATTGGACTCGACGGCTGTTTGGATGAATATGAAGATGGTTGGGGAGGATGTATTGACACATTTTATGTAGATGTTGTGGATGACCCCTTATGGGCAGATTTAGTTTATACGGGTCAAGATCGCAATTTGAACGACCCAAATAATGACAATTGGTCGTACAAAGAAGGAAGTTCTGATTTTTCAAAAATTAACGGGACTGAAGGAAATGCCCTCGATGCAGGAAAATATCCTGATTCAGAAAGCTTTGATCGATCAACTGAATTGCAGCGGGTGAATAAATATTTTACCAAATCTTTTTTTCTTACAGATACAACATACTTGGCAGGCCGGACAAAAAAATCCGATGGAAATTATACCGGTTGGAAATTATATCGTATTCCTTTGAATCATTTCAGCAGAGTGGATTCGAGCATGAGCCCGGAATGGACAGAAATTCGTTATATGCGATTAGTTGTTTCTGATGAAGAAAACATCAATGTTAGTATTGCAAAAATAGAATTAGTCGGAAATGTATGGCAGGAGATTGGCATAGCACAGGATTCATCCAATACATTTTCCAAAGAAAATGCAGATAGTGTTTTTTCTATTTCCGTTATTAATACTGAAGATAATGATAATTATACTCCTCCGGATGGTGTAAAAGGGGAATATGACAGATTGAACGATATCCGATCAAAAGAACAATCGCTGGTGATGAAATTTACTGATTTGCCTGTTGGGTATAGCGGAGGTGCAATGAAAAGTTTGATGAAAAAATCAGGTGTGAATTATTTGACGTATGACAAGATGAAAATGTATATATATGGTGAAACTCCGAGTCCTTGGATTGGAAAGGAAGAAACGGATGTCGAATTTTTTCTTCGATTTGGTCAAGGAGATAATTACTATGAATTTGTGCAACCAGTATACAGTGGTTGGGATGAGTCTCAAGGCAGAAATTCGATTGAAATAGATTTGAACTGGCTGACTAAATTAAAACTTCAGGATTCATCATCAGTCAAAAAGTATCGTGATTCTGATTTATATGAAGTTTTAGAAAACGAAAGACTTTATACTTTTACAGATGAAGACGGATTTGAAACAGGTAAAAAAATACGCATAAAAGGGAAGCCTTCACTCTCGAGCATTTTATTTTTTACTGTTGGTGTTACGAATAAGTCGAATGTACCGATTACGGGTGAAGTATGGCTGGATGAAATGCGATTAAGTGGTGTAAAAAAAGACCGCGGTATTGCCATGCGGTTGCAATCCAAATTCAATTTAGCAGACTTGGCTTCATCTACAATTTCATACAGTAAAAAAGATGCTGATTTTCATATTTTACAACAGAGATTGGGTAGTAATACAAATACAGAAAATTTTCGGGTGAACACTAATATTCAGTTACATAAATTATTGCCAAAAACGTGGGGTGTGAGTATTCCTTTGAATGCTTCCTTTTCAAAATCTGAAAACAAGCCAAAATATTTTCCAGATTCTGATATATTAGTTGATGAGAATAATGTTCCTGATTCCATAATGATTAAAAGTCAGGGAATTTCTTTCAGTACCTCTTTGACAAAATCCAGTAAATCCGATAACAAATTTATTAAAGCGACTCTCGATAAGATTAAACCCAGTTTTTCAGCTTCTCAATCCTCTTCTTCTAATTCGCTTAATTCAGAAGTATTAAATGAAAAATATTCTGGTTCAGTTAGCTATTCTTATCCCTTTAGAAGAGATAATTATTTTACACCATTTAAATGGCTGAAGGACGTTCCTTGGCTGGGAGACAAGCTGGGAGACATGAATGTTTATTATTCACCTACAGCATTTAATACCAGTGTTAAAATGAATGAAACATTTTCCCAAACGACGAAACGAGTTGGTGCTCGTTCTGAAAATTATGCCTTTGGATTAAACAGACAATTTTCGCTGGATTATAGTTTAACAGATAAATTGAAAACAAAATATAAAAGAACCATTACGAGTGATTTGAAGGATTTTCGCGGGTATGCCTGGATAGCTCTAAAAGAAATGGACCCGGGTGTTGTGGAAAAAATAAATGAAACACTCAATACGTCTTTTAACCCCCAAATATTTTCTTGGTTGAAACCAAATTTCAGCCATAATGCTGCTTATAGTTGGAATAAACCGCGTGCCAGCATAATCGATGGTGCAAAGATTACGACTCAATTTCGTTTTTCTTCCAGCGTAAATATTTTACCATCGCAAATATTTGAATTGATTTATAAACCGCCTACGAAATCAATAAAACGACCAGGAAGTTCAAGACGCAGAGGTCGTTCTAAAGTCAAAGAAGAAGAAATAAAAGAAACGAAACCTGAACAGAAGGAAAATACTTTTCTGACGGCATTGCATGGCATCGTAAAAAAGGTAAACCCTATTAGTATATCATATACAGAAAATCTCAACCGCATGGGATACGGTGTGCAAGGAACAGTCCCCACCGGATATAAATTTGGATGGCTGCCGGAACATGGATTGGAACATGCTGATAATATCGGATCTGATCTGGGTTCGTGGGATCATAAACGAGATTTTTCTATACGTTCAGGTTTGAATTTTACTCGTAATATTTCTACATCCATGAAGTATGCGCAAAACATATCTACGACTATCGGCGCATCAAATATTCAGCAACGTTCCATGTCTAGAGATCATATATTTTGGGGAGAAAAGTTAGAAAAAGGCATCCCGTTCTTTGGTTGGAGTTTGCGTTGGACCGGAGTGGAGAAATGGCCTTTCATCAAAAAAATTGCACGATCAGCAAGTATTGAACATGCCGTAAATGGCAAAGAAGCACGTTCATGGAAATTTGAAAATTTTGATGGACCGGCCATGCCACTTTTCACGCTTAATGAATTCATTAATAACTACACTGATGATCAACTTGCAGTAAGGAAGAATATTAGCTTTTCACCTCTTTTTGGATTGAATATGAATTTGAAAAAAGGTATCTCCATGAATATTCGTCATAATGTTTCTAAATCTGTTCAAGATGAAGCAAATGGTTTGAATGTGAGAAATGAAAAATCGTGGACAGCAAGTTGTAATTACAGCCATCGTGGTGGTTTTACAATTCCGTTGCCAATGATGGATGATTGGCATATCCAGAATACTGTAAACTTCACGCTTAATTTCGATATGAATGAGAGTGAAACATTGGGCAGTAGAAATGGCGGAGCAGAGTTTGGTCAAACAGCTTTTAACTCCGGTTGGAAAACGTCTTTGCGTATTTCATATTCATTCAGTTCCCAAATAAACGGTGGTATTTTATATGAATACAGAGAATCAGAATCAAAAACAACTGGCAAGAAAATTGACCGTGATTTCGGGTTTGATATAAATATTGCAATTAGCGGTTAAGATGAGTGAGAGGTGAACTGGTAACTGGTTAATGGTAGAAGAATGAAAAAAATATTAATCATATTGGCTATGTTGGTAAGTATTGGATGTGGGAAAAAAGTACCGGAATTTTCTGGTAAAAACGCCTTCCAGTATTTAGAAAAACAATGTTCATTTGGTCCACGAAATCCCGGTTCGAAAGGATATAAAGACTGCCTATCCTATTTATTGCAGCAAATGCAATCAACTGCAGATACTGTTTGGATACAACCTTTCAATTATAATGATCCCTATAGAGGAGACAATTATAATTTGCAAAATATTATTGCGCGATTTAATCTGAATGCAGAAAAACAAATTCTTCTTGGAGCACATTGGGATACGCGGCCGTGGTCAGACCAGGAAACAGAACTGACAAATCAAAACAAACCACTTTTGGGCGCGAATGATGGAGCGAGTGGTGTGGCTGTTCTTTTAGAGATTGCTCATATATTAAAAGAAAAACCATCGGAGACAGGTGTTACAATTATTTTCTTTGATGGTGAAGATCTCGGCATGTCTGGTGAAGATAGATCTTATGCACAGGGTTCCCAGTTTTTTGCCAAAAACTTACCTATTCCCAAACCAGATCACGCAATAATCATTGATATGATTGGGGATAAAAATCTCCATCTTCCCATCGAGCGATTATCTTATCGTAATGCTCCACGTTTAACCAGAAAGCTATGGAAATTAGCGAATAAATTAAATTTACCGGCTTTTGATCAGACTTTGGGCTATTCAATTTTTGATGACCATGTGCCTCTTTGGGAATTTGCAAAAATTCAGTCTATAGATATTATTGATTTTGATTATCCCAATAAAAGGGATAATTATTGGCACACTCAAGAGGATACACCGGATAAATGTTCGCCGGTTAGCTTGGCCCAAGTGGGTACATTATTAACCAATCATATATATGGAATCGAATGATAAAACTGCATTACTTTTTTTCCATGCGTAAAACCCTTTGGCTACTGATGGGGCTGCTTTTATCTATCATGGGCTGTCCAGGCGGTGATTTCACCGATGATGAAACTGATTCATTAAATGATCTGCAATTTAATTATCATCAGGGCTTGAATAATCTATATTTTAGTGTTCAAGTGGAATCGTCTTATCTGGGTAAAAAGCTTCAAGCTGTCCAAGCTCTATATTTTGGATTTGATACTACACACACAGCAGATACGTTGGTTTTAAATGATTGGGGAATCGCTGGTGATATTATTTCGGATGATGGAGTTTTTTCAATCAGAATAAGTAATGATTCAAATAATGTAACATTTGTTCTTGAACCGACAAATACGGGAAATGTATATACAAAATTTTTAGCCCAATATGGAACTTTGATCAAAAGCAAGATGCTAATGTATGAAACTGGAAATCAAGGACCTAAAATATTATCTGTAAGTATGCCGGATTCTTTACGGCGACCTGGAGCTGACAGTGTTTCTGTGGGGACACTTGTTGTTACACTAACAGATCCTGATGGCCACGAGGATGTACAAACGTGTTACCTGATGTTTCAAAAACCGGATAGCACATTTTCCAGCGGTAGCCCAATTTCATTATATGATGATGGGAATAAGGATTTCTCCATGTATTTGTGGGACGATGTTGCAAAAGATGGAAAATATTCACGTTATATCATTATCGATTCCAGCAATCCATTGGGTACATATACTTCGTATTTTTATGCCAGGGATTATTCAGGTATATTATCCGAGCCATTCATAACAACATTGGTTGTGTACTGATGAAACGCATTTTAATTAGTTTATCAATTCTGTTCACATTTCTATCCGCTCAAGCGACACATCCAGTAAAATTCAGGGTTCCGAATGTAAATTATTCAAAAACCACAGCAGCTGCGGATACATCCCAGCCCGGGTTATTAAGCAATGTTGTTTCGGAAATTCGCTTGCAAGGCGATACAAGCTGGGTTTGGTTGGGAACTGGCCGGGGGCTTTCCAGAGTGAAAGATTCGCTCAATATAGAAACATTTTTTACCATCTCAAATTTGACAAATGGATCTAACACAGGAGGGTTTTTCCCTGAAGGTGGTGTATCAGCTATAGCGGTTCGAAATGACACAGTTTTTGCTGCTTTTGCTAGCAGTGAAAATGATTTCCCAATCGGCAAAGGTGTTGTTTATACAACTAATTCAACTGTAGAAAATCCGGTTTGGACTTACTATGATCAGCCCATAGATTTTGCTGACGCTGAAACATTTCCTTGGGGTGGAATTGGTTTTGTCCAAGGATTACCTATTACGGTTGCACAATATAATGTTTCTTATGATGCATCAATTGGTAAAGGTTATGTATGGATTACAAGTTGGGCGGGAGGATTAAGGCGTTATAAAATTTCTGATGGCAGTTGGGAACGCGTTCCTGTCCCTCAAGATGATCAGCTTATGTTAATTACATGTGCTGATTCCTCCTACGAAATGATAGACGGTAAAAAAATTCTAAAGAATTTTTATATGAATCCACGAGACCCCATTGATGGCGGTAATCATAACCATAAAGCATTTTCTGTTTTAGCTTATAGTGATACCGTTTGGGTAGGAACTGCCAATGGAATTAATCGTGGAATATTTGGCAGCCAAGGATGTATTGATTGGCAGCATTATGCGTATCCATTTGAAAATTTATCTGGAAACTTTGTGGTAAGTATTGCCCGACAATATTGGAATGGTCAGCGAATTATTTGGGCCGCAACGATGAATGCCGATGATCCTACAGAACAGCGCGGTGTAAGTTATACATTGAATGATGGTGATACGTGGCACACTGCATTGATTGGTGAACGAGTGTATAATGTTTATGCAAAAGATTCTCTCGTATTTGCAGCATCTGAAAAAGGTCTTTGGAAAACTACTGATGGGCAAAACTGGGCTTTATTCAAGCCGGCAAAGAATATGACGCCTTTACAAGGCGATGAAACTTTATCCAGTGAAGTATATTCAGTTGTATTGGATGAACGAGCATATTATAACGGCCCGGCATTATGGATTGGAACCGGTGACGGTGTAGCAAGGTCATCGGACTTGGATGGTAGTAATTGGGAAATATATCGAGCGGATTATGATCCTGAAAAAATTTATGCTTATCCGAACCCTTTTTCTCCGAATTCACATAATATGTTAAACGGAGATGGGTATGTTCGCTTCCATCTGGGAGATATTGCTTCACCGGATGTTGAAATGAGCATTTACAATTTTGCTATGGAAAATGTGTATAGTGCAACTCTAAACAGGCTAAATCCAGAGACTGGATCTATCAAGTGGAATGGTAAAGATTCTAATGGACGTTTGGTAGACAACGGTGTTTATTTTATAAAACTGAAATATTCCCAAAACATAAATGCCACCGCCAGTGATCATTGGCTCAAACTCATTGTTGTGAAATGAAGCGATTATTTTACATACTATTCATCACTGGATTATCTTTGAATGCGGCGGATTATGCAGGATATTCAGGTTCTTTTTTACGCATGGGGACTTCTGCTCGATCCATGGCCATGGGCAGTGGGTTTACAGCCGAATTAGATCGCGGATTTACCGCATATCATAATCCGGCCAGTGTTGCATATTTAGAAAAACGACAGGCATCCTTTTCGTATCATTCTCTAGGTTTGGATCGCAAGTTTATTGCCAGCAGCATTGCAACACATTTGCCTCCGACTGCCGGTTTGGGAGTTGCGTGGGTGAGTGCTGGAGTAGATGGTATTGATGGTCGAACAACTGCCGGTGAAGCCACTCAAACTCTGTCTACATCAGAAGATGCTATCTATATTAGTTTTGCCCAGCGTCTTCAGCCTTGGATAAGTGTTGGCATCAATGTAAAGATTTTATATAACCAGTTGCCGATGAATGAAAGTGATTTAACCGGTAAAGGTCCCGGGTTTGATATAGGTATTCTTTTACGTCCAGGCAAACGAATGACATTTGGTTTAATGATTCAGGATATGAATTCATATTACCAATGGAATACAAGTTCCGTATTTGATGATGATCGTGCACCATATAGAGATATTTTTCCAACGATTTACAGGTTAGGAATGACCTATAAAAAGGGGAAATTATATTTTACAGGTGATGCTGGAATAATAGCCGGTGACAAAATGGATGAAACATATGGGTATTTAGGTCAGACGATTCGTGCAGGAGTTGAATATACATATAGAAAGAATTATTTTTTCCGAGGAGGTTATGGAAATGGACGAATTGGAGTAGGTGCAGGAATGAATTTCTCATTTATAAAAAATAATGATGCTTTTCTGGATTATGCGATGATTATAGAATTCCCTGTTGGAATGGCTCATATAATAACCTATGCGTTTTATTTTTAAATATTCTCTTCTATTTATTGCGTCTGTATTATCTGGCACAGGCACTCAATTTTTAGCGACACCTTCCAATGGTTTTGAGTTGGCACTCGGATCCAATGCTATTCAAAAGTATAGTATTAATCCTGCAACACATTTTATAAATGGCCCTACCCCAACAATGGGAATTTCGTATGGGTCGTGGTTAGCTGATTCCAAAATATCGGCAATTAAAGTTTCGTTTCCGGGGCAAAAAATATCATACGGCTTCGATTTGAAATATGTTAATCTGGATGATTTAGAATTAAGATCCGAAAGACCAACTGATAATCCACTAGCCACGTATGGTACAAGTGGCTTTTCATTAGGTGGCTCATTTAGTAAAGAATGGCTTGGGATGGATATTGGAGCAGTATTGCGTTACGTACGAATTGATCTTTATACAGAAAATAGCAGTGGATTAGCTATGGATATTGGAATTACAAGAAATATATCTTCCCGTATTAATATTGGGACTGCAATTTTGAACATTGGGAAAATGACTGCATTACGAAACGAAGAACCAAAATTGCCATTAAGGTTTATTACAACAGCAAATTATAAATATGAAATTGATCAATTAGAAAATGATATTGCTATAACAAGCGAGTGGTCCAACTTAATAAACGGAAGTGTATTTTATGTGTCTACAGTATCAAAATGGAAAAGTCTTTCATTTTGTTTAAGCAGCAAACTTGCAGAAAGCGTTACTGAAATTTCAGGAGGACTGGGTTTGCAGTTTGGAATGTATAGAATAAACTATGGAGTACGATTTGGTTCACAAAATTTAGGAATGCCCCAAATGATTGATCTAACAATTCAATTGCCATAATATGGCCAATCAAAAAAATAAGGGTGATCGTCATCAAGTTTTGATTGTCTTTCTGTTATTCATTGTACTAGTCCTTATCAGTGTAATGGTTGGCACATTTAATAAAATAAACATACTTGAAAAATCGCCTGTTACAGAGATGCCGGACATAGATCCTGTTGAAGAAGAAGTTGCGGAAAGCGTTGGTAAAATTGCTATTATCATTGATGATTTTGGTTATCGGAATGATGAAATTTCTGAAGGGTTTTTACTAATGGACACTCATTTGACATATTCAATTATTCCTGGTCATGAATTCAGTCAAACCATGTCTAAAAAGGCATCACTTTCAGGATATGAAGTTATAGCTCATATGCCCTTGGGAACGACTGTTCCAAGCTTCGGGGAAGATGAGTATATTATCAAAGCGTCCATGACCAGTGCAGAAATTGAAGCGCGGATGGAAAAGGTTTTATCACACTTACCAGAGGTTGTGGGTATGAACAATCATCAAGGGTCAAAAGCGTCTGCAAACAAACGGGTGATGAATGTGATGGGGACTGTTTTAAAAAGCCATGGAAAATATTTTCTTGACAGCCGCACAACCAAAGAAACTCAAGCTGAAAGTACCATGCGTATGTTGGGCGTACTTACAGGACGCAGACATGTTTTTTTAGATAATAATCCAGATGAAAAGGCCATTCATCAGCAACTCTATTTACTTGCAGAAAAATCTAAATTATACGGCTTCGCAGTTGGAATTGGTCATGTTAAAAAAAATACGTTGAATGTATTGCAACAAGAGATTCCAAAACTCAAAGCTGCAAATTATGAATTCGTATTTGTTTCTGAAGTGGTGAATTAACTTATGTCAATTATGTGCAAAATAATGCGGGGTGATTTTATTGAAAGCATGCATGTTGCTTATGCAGTTGTGGTGGATGGGAAAGGTAGTATTGTCAGAAACTGGGGAGATTCACATTATTTAACCTGTATCCGTTCATCCTTAAAACCATTTCAAGCATCAGCATCTACGGTTGCTGGAGCTACGGAAGCTGTTGGTTTTTCTTCTTCAGAATTGGCTCTCATGTGTGCCTCTCATAATGGAGAGGATATTCACGTAAATACAGCCAGAGGGATGTTGGAAAAGCTAGGGTTTGATATATCGTATTATGAATGTGGAAGTCATGCGCCTTATGATAAAAAATCAAATAAAGAGTTAATTCAACAATCTCAAAAATCTACAGCTTTGCATAATAATTGCAGCGGAAAACATGCAGGTATGTTAAGCCTGGCAAAACATTTAAAGAGTGACCCAAAAGGATACACACATGTTGATCATCCCGTGCAGCAAGCCATTATGAAACAAGTGAAAACATATTCAGAGTTAAACGATTTTCCCTTGGCCATAGATGGTTGCAGTGCGCCGGTTCCATTTATGCCTCTGTATAATATTGCACTGATGTACCAAAAGTTTGCCAGTGGAAAATATGATGAACTAAATATTCTCTATGATGCTATGGAATCTAATCCGATGCTTGTTGCAGGGACGGATCGTTTTGACACAGATTTTATATCAGTCATGTCTGGCAGAGCGATTACAAAAGTAGGTGGTGAAGCGGTGCGGGGTTTGGGAATTCGCGATGAGGGCGGTGAAGTGTATGGTATTGCATTAAAAGTTCTTGATGGCAATCAACGCTGCTCACCTATTGCAATGATGTCTATTTTAAAAGAATTAGATTTGCTTTCGACTCACGAATTAAACGAATTAAAGAAGTATACAAAAATAACATTAAAGAACCATCGAAATCTAAACGTGGGTTCAATAGAAGTGGAGATGATGTGATAAAAAGAATTACGATCCTTTGTGTATTATTATTGAGCCAAATAGTTGGTCAGTCTGATCATGTCTTTATGACGTATAATTTGCTTAATTATGAAAACGAAAATGACCGGGAAGATGATTATGTTACTGTTTTAGAATACGTACAGCCAGATATAATCATAGCTGAAGAAGTGACGGGGCAAACCGGTTACAACCATTTTCTATCAGATGTTTTAGATGTTTTTGAATCCGGAGCATGGTCCGGGGCGACATTTATTAACCAGAGTGCCAGTATTGATATTGCCCTTTTTTACCGCCATGATGTGTTTTCGTTTATCAGCACAGATTTAGTTAACACTGCTCAATCGTCCGGGTTACGTGATGTTGTTGAATGGGTCATGGAACATAATGATTCTGGAGTTCAATTCAATGTATATGGTGTCCACTTTAAAGCCAGTTCAGGAGGGTCTAACCCTCAAACACGATTAACTGAAGCCACAATATTACGTGATTATTTAAATGATCTCCCAACAGGTAGCCACTTTATTGTGGCGGGTGATTTCAATATTTATTCCAATAGTTCATCCTCCGAACCAGCCTTCGAAATGCTGACAGGAGCAGGAAGCGATGATGACGGCCAATTGTTCGATCCGGTAGATCGTATAGGACACTGGCATAATAATAGTTCTTATTCGGATGTTCATACCCAATCACCGCGCAGCGGCAGCTATGGCGGGATGGATGACCGCTTTGATTGGATCTTTGTTTCCGAGGCAGTGCTGAATGAAACATACGAAATGAATTATGTTGAAAACACATATTGGGCTGTGGGTAATGATGGTAATCATTTTAATCAAGCCATCAATAATGGGAATAATACATCGGTCAATGATGCCATGGCGGATGCACTTCATGATGCATCTGATCATTTACCTGTGATAGCTACATTCCAATTCCCCGGTGGAGATCCCTCCCCCTATGATGTTGTCGTTACAGAAGTGATGGTAAATCCATCAGCAGTATCTGATAGTTATGGTGAATGGTTTGAATTATACAACGCTGGATCGTCTACAGTTTCTATGAATGGATGGTTATTGCTTGATAACGGTAGTAATGAACATAACGTTACTTCTATAAGCATTGATTCGGGTGAGTATATTGTATTTGGCCGTAATACTGATAGTGCGGTAAACGGAGGTTATGATGCAGATTATGTATATTCTGGTTTTCAGTTGGCCAACAGTGAAGATGAGATAAAACTTATTGATGCCGAAGGTCGGATTGTGGATGTAATCGAATACAATTCATCTTTTCCCTATTCTTCGGGAGCGTCCATGTATTTAAAAAATATTACTTACGATAATGCTGTAGATACGAGCTGGGCCATGTCAGAAGTGGAATATGGATCAGGTGATTTGGGAACACCTGGGCGAGCGTGGGATGATACATTATCCACCGCAAGTAATTTTGATTTCGGGATTCCGCAAACATTTGTTCTATATCCATCTTTTCCCAATCCGTTTAATCCTATTACGACAATCAAATTTTCTGTAGAGACGTTTCATGCAATGTCTCTACGTATATTTGATATAACTGGTCGCGTGGTTGAAACATTGTTAAACGGTGAAATCCCCGTTGGAAACCACGAAATAACCTGGAATGCATCCAGACAGCCCAGCGGAGTGTATATTGTACAATTATCCAATGGGAAATCAGTCCAAACACAAAAACTGATTTTATTGAAATAATTACGAGTCTTAATTGACTTCGCTCAACGCCAATATTAACTTTGCGGGCGCATTTTTCAGCAGGTGGACTCATCTGCTGTATTTAACCGTGGTATAACATGAAAAAATATAGATATCATTTCGCATTTTTAATCTTAATCATGGGTTTACAAAATTCAGTCCATGCTCAATTTGCTGATGATGTTTATGATAAATATACATCTGTAGGTCAGTTGGGTTTAGCTGTAACTAATTTTGGTGTTTTGGGAAATGGCTGGAATAAAATAGACGGTCGTATTCAACCTTCTTGCGAGTATAAACAAAAAACAGAAATTCTCCGGGAACAGGTGGAGCATTTTTCGTATGCCGGTTTGTGGATTGGCGGGAAAGTAAATGGTGAGCGCCGAGTATCCACAGCCATTGTTGATGGAGTGTTTGAATCTGGTCAGGAGGGATTTGAATATTTTGCAAACTCCGGAGTAAAAATTCGCTCGTCAATTTCATCTACTTCACTGGATTCCATGGCCCAATATTTTTCACCTTTTGCAGTATCACATCAAGATTTTATTATGGACTTTAAGGATTATGGTGTTACACCTACAGATGATTATGATATACCCAATCATACTCCTTTGGGCATTGATGTACACCTTGAGTCTTATGCCTGGAATTTTACATTTGCCGATGCGTTTGTCATCTTAAACTACACAATTCATAATTCATCAAATGAAATAATTAAAGATATTTATACGGGATTATGGATGGATGCATCTGTGGCAAATATGAATTATACCAATAAATATGAACCCGGTGGTGGCTTTTCCTGGTATGATAATTTAGATGGATATGATCAATCCATTGATGATGCTGGCTTTAGCAGGGATATTGCTTATCAATATGATGCAGATGGTGATGATGGTTGGTCAGAGTCTTATATTGGAGTTTCTTTATTAGGTGGATCAGTTCCCAGCCCCCATGTGCAATCTCATTATAGCCAATGGGTTTGGACTAGTTCAAATAATTCAGATTATCCACAATACAGTATGCCATTGAGAGATGAAGATAGATATGATGCCATGAAATCAAATGTTCCAAAAGGAACCGGAATCGATTATACTGAAGAGGGTTACCCCTCCGCCCCGGATAGTTGGATGTTTCTTTTTTCCGCCGGTCCTTTTGGTAGTACACCGTCGAATGAAGATTCATCCCAATGGGAGTTACCGCCTGGCGATTCCTGTAATATAATTATGGCGATTATATGTGCCCGTTGGAGCGGAGCAACAGATGATTCGCCCGCCCGCCGAGCGAATCTTCATGTTAATAATGATTGGGCGCAAAAAGCATTTGATGGGGAAGATGCTAATCGTAATAATATTCTTGATGAAGGCGAAGATCTGAATGGAGACGGTAAAATAACGCGTTATATTCTACCGGAACCTCCACCCGTTCCGAATATTGCTGTAGAAGTTGGTGACCAACAAGTAACAATCTATTGGCAGAATAATACAGAATCTTTTACAGACCCTATTAGCCGTGAACAGGATTTTGAAGGGTATCGTATATATGGTGCTCGGAAAACATTGAGTGAAGTGGATAAAGAATTTACCTTATTAGGTGAATTTGATTTAGCCCACACTGATTATATGGATATCGGTTATAATACTGGTTTTGATTTCATAAGGATTGTAAATGAATTTGGCGAACAAGATAGTGTAGAAGTAGATGGAAATTTTTATCAGTATAAATTTGTAAATAATGATGTAAAAAATGGTTGGCTGAATTACTATGCAGTAACAGCCTATGATCGCGGAGATCCCAGTGCTAATTTAGAAAGTTTAGAAAGTTCAGTATATGCCAATCGTCAGTACGTTTATCCGGGAGTTAAACCTACAAGCGACTGGGCAGGCAAACCGAGTGTATATCCTAATCCCTATCAAGGTCAAGCGGGATGGGACGGTTTTAGCAGTCGCAGTCGACAAATATGGTTTCAAAATCTACCGGAAAAAGCAGAAATAAGAATATTTTCTTTGGCGGGTGATCTCGTTGATATACTTGACCATGATAAAGATTATAATGGCAGTGATATTCAAAATATTAATGATCGAAAACCCCCTCATTTCAGCGGTGGGGAACATGCATGGGATCTAATTACCCGCCATGATCAAGCCACAGCTACGGGATTGTATTTATTCACTGTTGAAAATCTGGATATGAAAAGTGTGTCGTATGGTGTAATAAAAGAAGGTAAATTTTTAATTATTAAATAAATGAAATAAAAGGAGTTCATAATGAATCGATTAACGATTATGATTATAACAATTTGTTCTTTGACATTGGGTCAAACGACAGATTTGTTTTTCTCAGAGATGGCTGAGGGAAGCAGTAACAATAAATATATTGAAATTTATAACGGAACAGGCGCAGACGTGGATTTAAGCGGATATTCGCTTTCGAGTTGTAGTAATGGATGTGATACTACAGATGAATGGGATTATCCAGATAATGTAACATTTGCTTCGGGAACAATAATAACCGATGGTGATGTATTTGTTGTATATCATGGAAGCGCAGATGCAGCAATTGTAGCAGAAGGAGATCAAACCTTTACCTATTTAAGTAATGGTGATGATGTTTTTGCTCTTACAGCTGCAGGGGCCACAGCTGATACATATACAATTATTGATATAGTTGGCGATATGGGTGGAGACCCGGGTTCTGGTTGGGATGTAGCTGGAGTTACTGATGCGACCAAAGATCATACATTAGTTAGAAAGGCTACAGTTACAAGCGGTAATACAGACTGGACATCTTCAGCTGGTACGACAACTGAAGATTCGGAATGGGTAGTATATGCCCAAAATACGTGGGATTATCTTGGATCACATCCACACGTAGACCCTTCAATTGCAATTTCAAGTCCAACCGAGGGAGAAACATTTTATACCACTGATGTAACAGTTTCCTTTGATGTTAGCAATTTTACAGTAGCAGCAGCGGGCAGTGGAGACGGACATATACACTATGCTTTAGATGGTGGTTCCACAGTGATGCAGTATACAGATGACGATATTGCATTAACTGGATTATCAGAAACATCACACACATTTATCATCTGGTTAGTTGATGACAGTCATGCAAATTTTAGCTCACATGTAGCTGATACAGTTACATTTACAGTTGCACCAACACCGGGTGTGACCTCTATTTATGATATACAATCTGGAGCAGTTACTGAAGGAACAGCTGTTATTGTGAATGGAACAGTCACCGCAGGATCCGGAGAAACTCCGGACGGAAATGGATCGATTTATATGCAGGATGGTACGGGTCAATATTCCGGTATCAATGTTTATATTTCCAGTTCAACCGGGCTGACTGTAAATCGCGCGGATAGTATTCAAGTATCAGGAACCTACACTGAATATTATGGAAAAACGGAAATTGATAATGTTACTTCTATAACTGTTTTTGCAACTGGTGCTTCACTACCAGATCCGGAGGTATTGACGCTAGCTTTGGCAGATTCGGAGCCCTGGGAAGGAGTTTTAATCCAGGTTCAAACTGTAACAGTTATTAACGCTAATACCGGTTATGGCGAATGGTGGGTGACCGATGGAACAGACACTTTGGTGATAAATAATGCCGGGAATTACTCCTATACTCCGACAGTTGGGGAAATAATCAATTCCATCACAGGTCCTTTAAATTACTCGTATAGTGAATATAAAATAATTCCCC